>Ga0209863_10000188_pt1 | contig 38710 bp, 32 predicted proteins | sample OrgsoiDNA2013046_FD_185796 | JGI IMG/M metagenome (GOLD analysis project Ga0209863, IMG submission 185796) | Permafrost soil microbial communities from the Arctic, to analyse light accelerated degradation of dissolved organic matter (DOM) -... | ecosystem: Environmental > Terrestrial > Soil >...
ATGATCCACAAGCTAGTACAACTTGCTCTTAAGCAGCGCTTCCTGGTGCTGATGCTGGTCGTGTTTCTGGTTGTCGCCGGCGTGATCTCATTCATGCGGATGCCAGTGGACGCGTATCCTGACCTCGCTCCGCCTACTGTCGAACTCATTACGCAATGGCCCGGCCACGCCGCGGAAGAAGTGGAACGCCTGATTACGTTGCCGTTGGAAGTGGAGATGTCCGGCGCACCACAGATGGTGGTGATGCGGTCGATCTCGCTCTATGGGCTTTCCGATATCAGGCTCACGTTTGAAGACGGAACAGACAATTATTTTTCGCGGCAGGTGATTTTTCAGCGAATCGGTGACGCCCAGCTTCCCGCTGGCGTGGCGCCCAGCATGGCGCCGTTGTTCAGTCCTAGCGGGCTGATTTATCGCTACGTTCTGGAGAGCCCGGACCGGAGTCCGCAGGACTTGAAGACGATTGAAGATTGGATCGTTGGGCGGGCTTACAAATCTGTGCCCGGTGTGGCGGACGATTCCGGCCTTGGTGGGACAGTCATGCAGTACCAGGTACTGCTGGACCCGTCGAAGCTTTATGGTTATCACCTGACGGTGCCGCAGGTGCTCACGGCTTTGTCAGCCAACAACGCCAATGCCGGCGGCGGCTTTTACTCACAGGGCGGACAGTTCTATTACGTACGTGGTCTGGGACTGGTGCGCAATACATCTGATATCGGCAACATTGTGGTTGCCAGCATCAAAGGAACTCCCATTCGTGTCCGTGACGTGGGAGAAGTCACCATTGGCAACGCACCGCGCCTGGGATCGTTCGGCTTTCAGACGCATACTTCCAACCAGAACGATGCAGTGGAAGGCGTGATCCTGATGCGCCGCGATGAAAAGGCGCAAGACGTCCTCAGAGGCGTAGAGAAGAAGACCGAAGAGCTGAACAGCTCAATTCTTCCGCGCGATGTAAAAATTCATCCTTTCTATGACCGCAGTTCTCTGGTAGCGGTTACCACGCGTACAGTGGAAGACAATCTGGTGCGCGGCATGATCCTGGTGCTGGTGGTGCTGTTATTTTTTCTGGTGAGCTGGCGCGCCGCGTTGATTGTTTCGCTCACTATCCCGCTGGGTCTTCTCTTCGCTTTCGTCGTCCTGCATGCGCGGAATGTTTCCGCCAACCTCCTGTCCATCGGCGCCATCGACTTCGGCATCATCATTGATGGCACCGTGGTGATGGTGGAAAACATCTATCGAGAACTTTCGTTGCGTGAAGGGCAGCCTTACAAGCTGAATGAAGTAATTCTGGCAGCGGCTAAAGATGTTGACCGTCCAATTTTCTATTCGGTCGCGGTGATCATCGCAGGGTATCTCCCCATTTATGCGCTGACAGGGCCCTCCGGGCTGCTCTTTCATCCCATGGCGGACACAATGTCGTTCGCTCTGATCGGCGCGTTGATTCTTACGCTCACACTGGTCCCGGTGCTGGCGTCGTTCCTGTTCAAGGGCGGCGTGAAGGAACCGACCAATCGCGCATTTGAATGGATCAAGAAGATTTATACCCATCAGCTTGACTGGTGTCTTGCGAATCGCCGTTTGACGCTGCTGATCGGGTTCCTGATTTTTGCCGCCACCATGTCACTGGTTCCATTTATCGGCGGCGAATTCATGCCCCATCTGGATGAAGGCGCTCTCTGGTATCGCGCCACCATGCCGTACACCATCTCATTTGAGGAATCCAGCAAGATTGTTCCGCAGGTTCGTGACATCCTGATTTCCTACCCCCAGGTCACAGTGGTGGGCTCGGAACATGGACGCCCCGATGATGGTACCGATCCAACCGGCTTCTTCAATGCCGAGTTCTACGTTGGCTTGAAACCATATGATGATCCCGCATGGAAAGGTAGATACAACACCAAAGAAAAGCTGATTGAAGCGATTGACAAGCGGCTGGAAGCATTTCCCGGAATCATTTTTAACCATACGCAACCAGCCGAGGACGCCGTGGACGAAGCTCTCACGGGATTGAAGAGTGCTCTGGCGGTGAAGATTTACGGCCCGGATCTTGAGATGCTGGAAAAGAAGGCCGTTGAAATCAAGAAGACACTGGAGAGCGTAAACGGCTTCACCGAGCTTACAGTGGTTCATGAACTGGGCCAGCCGAGCCTGAACATTGACGTTGATCGCGAGAAGATCGCGCGTTACGGAATCAACGTGGCCGATGTGGAGGCAGTGATTCAAGCTGCCATCGGTGGACAGGCTGCTACGCAGGTGGTCCAGGGTGAAAAGCTGTTTGATCTCGTCGTGCGCATGCAGCCGCAGTTCCGCAGCAGCGCGCAGGAAATCGGAAATCTTCTGGTGGGTACTCCGGACGGTCAGCAGATTCCCATCAGCCAGATGGCCACGATCCAGCAGGGAAACGGTGCGTCGTTCATTTATCGTGAAAATAATTCGCGCTACATCGGCGTTCAGTACAGCATTGAGCGGCGCGACCTGCAACGGGCTGTGGAAGAAGGCCAGGCCGCGGTCAAGAAGAAGGTCAACATTCCAGCCGGATATCGCGTGGCCTGGGGTGGAGAATATGATCAATTCCTGGCTGCCAAGCAACAGCTTTTCATCATTGGTCCACTTGCGGTCCTGTTGATCTTCTTCATCCTGTTTGCACTCTACGGAAACTTCAAGTTCCCCATGGCGATCGCCCTTGACGTGATCATGACCGAACCCGTGGGCGCGCTGATTGCGCTCAAGCTGACTCACACGCCTTTCAGTGTTTCTTCCGCTCTCGGTTTGCTGGCACTGATGGGAGTATCCGTGGAGACAGGCGTGATCCTGATTTCTTACATCAACAAGTTGCGTATTGAAGGCATGGACATTACCAGCGCCACCAGGGAAGCGGCTCTGCTTCGCCTCCGTCCCATCATGATGACTGCTTTGGTAGCGTGCCTGGGATTACTGCCTGCTGCCCTCTCAACCGGTATTGGCTCTGATACGCAGAAGCCGTTTGCCATTGTGATTGTAGCGGGCCTGGTATCCAGACTTTTTCTTGGATTCTTTATCAACCCAGTGCTTTATCGAACACTGGCAAGTGAAGGCGATGTATTGCAAGTGTGATCGGAATACCAGGGGAGAGCAGTGCACCCGCTTGACCGGAAAAATTTTCTTACTGCTATGAAACATAAACAAGGCAATATCGCACGTTGGATCCCGCCCTGGCTGGTTATCGCCTGCCTGGTGCTTGTGCTTGGATCAGCGGCGGCGCAGGCGTTGCATTTCCATGTTGACGGGCTGGAAAAAGACGCACGGCACTGTTCCGTATGCCCGCTGCTGCATACAGCATCACGTGTGGCAAGCTTTTGCCATATCAACGTTACTTTCCAGCAGATTGGCTTCCTCAGCCTCTTGCTGGAGACGGGCAGTAAAGCAGAACAGCATTTATCTCCCTACGCGTCACGCCCTCCTCCAACGGTCTAAGCTCCTCCTCAATACCAACAATTGAATAACAGCAACCGACCCACATTACTCATGGAGGGGTGATGCCCATGTCTATTTCTTTTAAAAGCGCTCGTATCCTTGCGTCCGCAGTGTTTTTCGCGGTCGTTGCATTCTCACTTACCGCGATGGGCCAGAGCTCAGTCAGCTCAGGCACAATTCAAGGCACGGTTACCGATTCCACGAAAGCCGTTGTTGCCGCAGCAAAAGTAGAAGTAACCAATCCGGTGAGCGGATTGTCACGCACGGTTTTCACGGACGGATCCGGTCACTTTCTTGTTCCCAACATTCCCTTTAACCCTTATCACCTTGTTGTTAGTGGCACAGGTTTTGCCAGTCGCTCACAGGATGTTGACGTCCGCTCCATTGTTCCCGTGAACCTGGATATTTCCATGAATGTGAAAGGCTCTGAAGAAGTGGTCAACGTGGAGGCTGGAGGCGCTGATCTGCTGGAAAACTCTTCGGTCTTTCACACAGATGTAGACCGTGGCTTATTCGACAAGCTTCCGCTGGAAAGCTCGTCCTCATCGGTGAGTTCCCTGGTGACGCTGGCATCGCCGGGCATTTCCGCTGACTCCAACGGTCTGTTTCATGGAATGGGCGACCATGCGGAAAACTCTTTTTCTGTTGATGGCCAGCCGATTACTGACCAGCAGAGCAAAGTGTTCTCCAACCAGATTCCGCTCGATTCCATTGAATCGATGGAAGTCATCGCAGGCGCCCCGCCCGCCGAATTCGGCGACAAGACCAGCGTTGTGATTAACGTGACCACACGCTCGGGCCAGGGACTCACCACGCCCAAGGGAAGCATTACAACTTCCTACGGCAGCTTTGGCACCTCAGATGCCGCCTTCAATTTGGGATTCGGCGGGGCCAACTGGGGAAACTTTGTTTCCGTGAGCGGGCTGAATGGAGGGCGTTTTCTTGATCCTCCGGAATTCGCCGTGATGCACGCCAAAGGAAACCTGCAGAATATTTTTGATCGTGGAGATTTCCAGGTCTCCGCGGCCGATTCCATTCATTTGAACCTGGGCTTCACACGTTCGTGGTTTCAAACCCCCAACTCTTTTGACAATCTGAACGCCGGAGTGACAGATCCGTTCGGAAACCCGGTGGGCCAGACCGACCAGCGCTCGCAGATCAAGACGTTCAACATCGCCCCCTCGTGGACACGCCTGTTGAATGCTTCAACCGTCCTTACGTTAGGCGCGTTCGTCCGGCGAGACCAGTACAACTACTACCCCAGCAACAATCCATTCGCTGATCTGGGACCAATTCAGAAGGAAAGCATTTCGCAAGATCGCAGCCTTACCAATATGGGCCTGCGTTCTGATATTTCTCACGCGAAAGGGATTCACAACATCAAGGCCGGAGTAACGTATCAGCAGACGTTGCTGCGCGAAAATGACAGTCTCGGGATTGTCGATCCAGCGTTGAACGCTCCTTGTCTTGATGCCAGTGGAGCTAGCGTCTCGGGCTTTACTGACCCGTCACAATGTGCAGACGCGGGGCTGCAAGCGAATACCGCAGCCAATCCCAATGCGATGGTCCCATTCCAACCTTTCCTCGGATGCTTTGATCTCACGCGTCCCAATCCTGCCGCCGCGGATAACTGTGTCGGGGGCGGCAGCACACAATTTGGTTTCCATGGCAGCACTGATGTGAAGGAACTCAGCCTCTATCTGCAAGACGCCATCAGCAAAGGCAACTGGACATTTAACCTTGGCGTGCGGGGTGATATCTACAACGGTTTATCCACGCATCGGGAAATTGAGCCACGGCTTGGCATCGCATACAACATCAAACCTAGCAGCACCGTGCTTCGCGTTTCGTATGCGCGGGTGCTGGAAACTCCGTTCAATGAAAACCTGGTGCTTTCAGCCACCGGCTGTAACTTCGCCGTGATCGCTGCGCTGGTGCCGTGTGTGCCGGCTCCATTCAGTCCAGGATGGCGCAATGAATTCCACGCTGGGTTTGAACAGGCATTCGGCAAGCATTTTGTTTTTTCCGGCGAATACATCTGGAAATACACGCACAATGCCTACGACTTCAGCGTGCTTGGCAGCACGCCAATTACGTTCCCCATTGAGTGGCACAACTCCAAAATTTCAGGATTCGCTGGCCGCGTAAGCGTGCCGGACTTCCATGGCTTCACCGCGTTGATGGTTTTCTCAAGCGTGGCGGCCCGCTTTTTCCCGCCGCAGATTGGCGGGCTGGGCGTTACAGTCGGGCAGAGCGGACTGCCGTTCCGCATTGATCACGATGAGAAGTTTAACGAAACCACGCATCTGCAATACCAGCCCTGGAAGCGCGGACCATGGCTGGGAATGAACTGGCGCTATGACAGCGGCATGGTTGCGGGAGCGGTGCCATTTGCCGCTGATACCACCACTCCTGTCGATCTCACTGGCCTGACCGCTGACCAGCAGATACAAGCCGGGCTGTTCTGCGGTAGCCAGGTGCCAACGCTTTCCGCTCCGTTGACTAGTTGCGCGCCGTCGCAATACGGTTCAAAGCTTGTATCCATCCCCGCTCCTGGAACTGAGAATGACGACCATAATCCTCCACGTATCGCAGCGCGCAATCTCTTTGACCTTGCCGTTGGGCATGACAATCTGTTCCGGACCGACCGGTACAAAGTGGGCGCACGTTTTACGGTCATCAATCTCACCAACAAGGTAGCGCTCTACAACTTTCTTTCCACCTTCAGCGGCACGCATTTTGTTACGCCGCGAACTTACACCGCAGCCATGACGTTCAACTTCTGAAGGGAGCGCCACGTGTCACATTTAGAACAACCTTCGCGTCCCCAGCCTTCGGAGTCACGGCCGGATGCCTCTGAGATTCACTCCAGCATGGCGGCTTTCCTGGCTTCCACACTGGTGACAATTGTGATTTCAATCGTTCTGATCGGCGCGATAGCATTTCTTCCCGCCGGTCTGGATTGATTCAGCGTGCCGGAGTTCTTGTAAGCAGGCCTCCGGCACGCGATTTATTTCCGCGCAACCAGGGCCAAATAGAAATCGATCCATTCACAAAAAACGATAAGAAGAGGTCGCCACGGCTATAATCCTCAGCCATGCGTACGACATCCTGTTTCGCTGCTGTCATTCTGCTTCTTTGCTCCCTCGCCAATGCTCTGCAATCTGCCAATGCAGCCGCTCCCGTCGATCCGGAAACCGCCCAACTCGATGCCATCGCCCAGCGCGTGATCGCGCAGGAGCGTGTTGTGGGAGCCTCGGTGCTGGTGGCGCGCGGCGAACGCATCCTGTTGCATAAAGGCTATGGCTTCGCCGATCTCGGTCTGGAAGCTCCCACCAGAGATGAGACCGTCTATCACGTTGTCGGCCCCATGCTGCCTTTCACGGGCATTGCGGTGATGCAGCAGGTGGAGCGCGGCAAGCTGCAACTTGATGACGACATCGCCAAATACATTCCGGAATTTCCGCTACAAGGGCATCACGTCACCATCCGACAGTTGTTGAATCACACTTCCGGAATTGTGGATTACCACTACCTGGGCGATCCCATTGACGCCACCAGCCGCCAGCCCAAAGCGCTGGACGAAGTGATGGCTCTCTATGCGGGAAAGAACTGGGTCAACGAACCAGGGACAAAGTGGGACTGGTCGATTTCCGGTTTCCAGCTTCTGGTCACGATTGTGGAGCGCGTCACAGGTCAGAGCTTCCCTGACTATGTACAGCAGAACATCTTTAAGCCTGCCGGAGTGAAATCCACAACGTATTGTGACGACTTCACGCTGACCCACGGACTCGGCCATGCCTACCGCAAGTTTGGCGCAGCTTATGTTGAGGCCCGCGAGAACGGGATGGCGTATAACTCTGACCTGCGTTTCTGCTCCACGGTGGGCGACCTGCTTCAGCTTTGGCGCGCGATTAAAGACCAACACCTTGTTCGTCCGGAAACGTTCAAGCAGATGACGACGGCCGAGGGAGCAGCCCAGCACATGTCTGCCCAGGACGCCAAAGCGCAATACGGATTCGCCATGATCCTTAACCATGAAGACGACCAGCTTCAAAACGACCAGCTTCAAAACGACCATCGTCAAAACGACCATCGGCGCATCGGCCAGCATGGATCGCTCATGGGATATAGCGGCAGCTTGTATGACTTTCCCGACGACAATCTCACCATCGTGGTTTTGACAAACACGGAAGACCAGAACGCTTATGCCATTACCCGCGCCCTGAGCCGTGCAATTCTGGGTCTGCCATTGCTGCCTGAACGCAGACCGGAGCCCGAACGGGCATTGGACGACAAAACTGTTTCTGCCGAGGAGCGCAGGCAATTGGCGGGAACATTTGTGCTGAAACTGGGCGAGGTTGGAGCAAACATGCATGACTCGTTTGCGCAATTTCGCCGTACTTACCGTGTCTTTGACGAGAATGGCCGGCTGATGATCCAGCCGCTGGGCGAAGGCCCCGAGCGTCTGCTGAAACAAGACGACGGCAGCTTTGCCATGCGGTCGTCCTCTGCGTCGCATATTTCGTTTGCAGTGAAGAGCGGCCACGCTGCCAGCATCAAGTTGGAATCGCCGGGCTTCCCTCTGGCGGGTGAGCGAGTTGGGGATGGAGATCCGGCTACGTTTCATGGGCAGGGCAGGTAGGTTCCGCAACATTTGTGTAGCTCACTACCACCGCTTTTTCACGGACTATTGGCTACTTTCAAAACGTGAGGCTCTGAATTCGGCTAGAATTTACGTATGCGTTATGCCGCGAGCCGGGAAGTGATGGATGCTTTTTCGTCGCTGGTCATTTCCGGCATTGACGACGAACGTATTGATCTGCTCAGCGCGGCCTTGACCTTTGCCCGTATCGAATACCCTGACCTTGATCCCGGAATTTATGTACGACAGGTGGAAGACCTTGCTCGTCGCGTCTCAGCGCGTATAGCGGACCCGGAAGACCCCGCCGAATGCATCGCCGCTCTGAATCACGTGCTTTATCAGGAAGAGATGTTCCGCGGCAACAGCGTTGACTATTACAGTCCGCGCAATTCGTTCATCAATGACGTGCTGGATCGCCGCCTGGGAATCCCCATCACCATGGCGCTGATCTACATGGAAGTTGGCCGGCGAGCGGGCTTTCAACTCTTCGGAGTCGGCATGCCCGGGCATTTTCTGTTAAAGCACTATGACCTGAATGGACGCTCCATTCTGATTGATGCTTTTGAGCGCGGCCTGATCCTGAGCGAAGAAGACTGCCGGCGTCGAGTGGAAGACATCTATTCCGGACAGGTCACGCTTCAGCCGGAGTTTCTGCTGATTGTTACCCGAAGGCAGATGCTGACGCGCATGCTCAACAACCTGCGGTCTATCTACCTGGCGCAACGCGACTTCCGCCGCGCTGTCCAGGTGGTGGACCTGATTCTGGTGATCTATCCAAGGTCTCCGGAAGACGTGAAGCAACGGGCCGCTCTGCGCTATAACCTTCAGGATTTTCCCGGAGCGGTTGCTGACTTCGAAGAGTATGTGAAGATGGCGCCGGATGCCTCTGACGTCGATGAGATTCGCCATACTGCGCTGGGATTGCGGCGGTCCATGGCGATGATGAACTAAGTCACCGCGTCACGTTCCTCTGAAAGTACTTTTCGATCGCTGCCCGCCATTCGTCTGCGGACGCCGCGTCCTGTTCACCTGAATCGCGAATGTGATCATTCATTTTTGCAGACAGGGCCGTGCGTTCGTATCTGACTTCCACATCCGTGCCGGAACCGTTCACCGGCGATAGATGAATGTTGATGAGTACCGCCATGACGTTCGGAATGAAATACACATGCTGCACGTGGCCCCGTTCAACGTCGAAGATTGTCGTGATCCATGTGCTTTCGCCTTCGCTTTTAGCTACCTGGAAGACCGAACCTTGTATGTCTTCAGGCGGCTGGGGATAGAGGAATTGTGGATTCCATCCTTCTGCCCAGCCCCTTTCTTTATGCGCGCCGAACAACGGAGCGACTTTCTCCCGGGGCTCGCTTAGGTGGAACGCAAAAGTATTGCTCACATGTAACCCTGTCATTTGCCTCGCTCCTTCAATTTGTGGCTGTCTGAGGCCTTCAATGCGAGACCATAGATTTTTCTGAATCTGTCGATTTCGCGCAGGGTATCCGGTGAGAAGGGAGCCTTGCCTTCAAAGGCGTGCAGGACGATGCCTTCCAGCAGGTCGCCCAGACTCATGTCCTTCAACTCTGCCACCGCTTTCAGGACCTTGAGCATGCGCTTTTCCAGCCGGACGCCGGTCTGGACGCGCTCGATTTCCAGATGTGAGTCTTTGTTATTCATTGGTACCAATGTACCAAAATAACAATCAGGGAGCAATTTTCTGCCCATGAACTTTTGGATGCGGTCAATCGATGTGCCGGGAACTCGGAAATGAACGGCAACATATAAACTTAGGAAAGATTTTTTCGCCCTGACGAGCCGGGCGACAAGGTGCATACGTGAAATTTCATACTGACTATTTGACCTTCAATACCAAAGGGCATCGCGAGTACATACACATCACGCCGCAGGTGGAAAAGATTCTGGAAGCCAGCGGTGTACGCAACGGCATGGTGCTGGTTTCTGCCATGCATATCACGGCCGGAGTCTACGTGAATGACAATGAAGAAGGATTGATCAATGACATTGATCGCTGGCTGGAACAGCTTGCGCCATTTCGCGAAGAGTACCTGCACCACCGTACCGGCGAGGACAACGGAGACTCACACCTGAAAGCAATTCTGGTGCACCATCAGGTCATGCTGCCGGTGAGTAACGGCAAGCTGGTTCTGGGAACGTGGCAGCGGGTGTTCTATGCAGAGTTCGATGGACAGCGTTCCAAGCGCGTGGTGGTAGCTGTGATGGGAGAATGACGGAATGACCGCAGGAGAATAACCGGCCGGGAAGTGATCCGAACTTCCCGGAACTAGTGGACCATGCTTTGCCGCGTTCCCGTTGTTGCAGGACCTGCGGGCACACGCAGGATAATCTCTGCCTGGTCTGCCGGCACGGATATCTCTCCGCCGAGGGAAAAGGCCATTTCCTGAACGAAAGGTAAGGTTTCATTGATCACGTTCTTAGCGGTCGGGGCCTGACCCGGCGGGGGCCCGGAAGCTTTCCATGAGAGCGAAACATCGCAACGTCCGGCAGCCTGCATAGCTGAAATAGTAAGTGTAAAAGGCGAAGTATTTTTTCCAGTCAGCTTGCTGATGATGAAGATGCACAACTGGCGAAGGACGGGTGTGCTGGTGACCTGGATGGACGGGTCCCACTGGCGATCGAGGAGCAGAAGACCTGCGTTCTGCAAAACCATGAAGTCATTGAAGACGTCATTGAGTAGGGAATCCAGGGAGACCCAGGGATCGTTAGGCAGAGCGACTTCGCGCACCAGGGCAGAGATGCCTTTGGTCAGGCCAACGGCGCGGTCCGCCTGTTGTTCAATGGTCTTCAGGTCTTTATCGTCAGACGGTACGGTCCCACCGCGGAGTGCGGCCATTTCCAGGAAGCATCGAACGCTGGTCAATGGTTGGGCAAGATCGTGCGCCATGGAATGAATCAAGGCGCGCAGGGGCGTCTGCTGAACCGTAATAGCTTCCGTGGGCGCCAGTGATTGGGGGGATAGAGGATGATGGGCAGACGATGAACGCACATTCTCAGGGGAATCGGCGAATTCTGATCCATGGTCCAGGGCGGCTTTGCCCAGGCGGTAGCCTGATCCGCGCACTGTGAAGATCAGCTTTTCTTCCTCTGCCACGTCGATTTTGCGGCGGAGGTAATTTACATAGACATCCACCAGGTTGCTGTCTGTTTCAGATTCCTGGCCCCAGCATTCGCGCAGGAGTTCGCTGCGGCTGACGGTATCGCCACCGCGATGCATGAGAAGGTGAAGAAGATCAAATTCACGCGGACTGAGCTTGATATCGCGATTGCCACGATGGACTTTTCGAGATGCCGGATCCAATTCAAGATTTTCAATACGTAAAACGTTGAGCGCGGGATCTGCCTTGCGGCGCAGGAGAGCATTGGCGCGCGCGGCAAGTTCCTGAAAAGAAAATGGCTTGGTCACATAATCATCGGCGCCAAGATTCAGGGATTGAATTCGATCCGCCACCCGGTCACGAGCGCTCAGGACAATCACCGGCGTTTCCAGTCCCTGCGCGCGCAGGCGTTCCAGCAGTTGCAAACCGTCGGTCTGGCCAAAGTTCAGGTCAAGAATAATGAGTTGATAATTCTGACGGCGTAATTCTTCTAAAACGCTAACTTCATTCACCGCTGTGTGGACGGCATAGCCTTCAGACTCCAGCGATTTGGAAAGAAAATTCGCCAGTTGAATATCATCATCAGCCAGTAAAATTGCTGTTGCAATGGATCGCGTTGCCGGACTTGCCATGGATGACCTACCTCAGGTTTCGTGTCTGGAATCGAAGTCTCTTATGGGGTCACTGTGGTACGTAAGATTGCAAGAATTTCACGGAAATTTTCCAGGTAGCTTCATCTAAACGATACATGACTTAATGACAGCAGATTAAAATATTTTGTAAGTTCCTGAATTCCATAAGACGGCTCTTACAAGCCGTTCATGGTACGTCGAGCCGGGTTTCTCCTTCCAAAATGGGTGACTGTCTTTTTGGTACGATAGAAGTTTGGTTGAAGAGAGGCACTGCGCATATGGCGGCAAAGATTTATAAAAACTTTATTGGCGGCGAATGGGTAGAGTCCCGCAGCGGACAAACATTTGAAAACCTTAATCCGGCGGACACGCGCGATGTCGTTGGAATTTTCCAGCGTTCGGATAAGCGCGATATTGACGATGCAGTCTCCGCGGCAAAGCTGGCGTTTGAAAAATGGCGGCTGGTGCCAGCACCTCGCCGGGCAGAAATTATCTTTCGTGCCGCTGAGATTCTGACGGAGCGCAAGGAAGAATACGCGCGCCTGATGACCCGCGAAATGGGCAAGGTATTGAAAGAGACCCGAGGCGATGTGCAGGAGGCCATCGATACGGCGTACTATATGGCCGGTGAAGGGCGCAGACTTTTTGGCGTCACGGTGCCATCGGAGCTTCCGAACAAATTTGCCATGGCGGTGCGGATGCCTATTGGCGTTTGCGGAATGATTGCGCCGTGGAATTTTCCCATGGCCATTCCTTCATGGAAAATTCTGCCTGCCCTGGTGTGTGGAAATACATGCGTGATCAAGCCGGCGGAAGATACGCCTCTTTCAACGTTTAACCTGGTCAGGGCGCTCACCGACGCCGGTCTGCCAAAGGGCGTGGTGAATATTGTCACGGGCTTTGGGCCGGATGCGGGTGCGCCGATCGTGGAACACGCCGACGTGCGCGCCATTTCCTTTACGGGATCCAGTGAAGTAGGACGCACGGTGGGTGAAGTTGCCGCGCGCAGCTTCAAGCCAACATCGCTGGAAATGGGCGGCAAGAACGCCATTATCGTAATGGATGATGCGAACCTGGATCTGGCGCTGGAAGGCGTTTTGTGGGGAGCCTTTGGCACCACCGGTCAGAGATGCACCGCTACCAGCCGCGTAATCGTACAGAAAGGTGTGTACCGCCAGTTTGCTGATCGCCTGATTTATCGCGCGCAACGGCTGAAGGTGGGCAACGGTCTGGATGAAAGCGTTGAAGTGGGTCCACAGATTAATGAACAGCAGGTGGCGACCACGGAAAAATACGTCCAGATCGGCAAGGGCGAAGGCGCCAAGCTGGAAGCGGGTGGCAAGGCGCTGAATAAGCCGGAACATTCGTATGGCTGGTTCTTTGAGCCTACTGTGTTGACAGACGTGGATGCGCGCATGCGTGTTGCCCAGGAAGAAATCTTTGGGCCGGTGGTCAGCATGATCCCGTGTGAGAATTTTGAAAACGCTCTGGAGATAGCCAATGGCGTCCAGTACGGGCTCTCATCTGCCATCTACACGCGCGACGTGAACCGCGCTTTCCGCGCCATGCGCGATATTTACGCCGGCATAACCTACATCAACGCTCCAACGATTGGGGCGGAAGTGCACCTGCCTTTCGGTGGCACCAAGGCAACGGGCAACGGCCATCGCGAAGGCGGACTGGGAGCCATTGATTTTTATACCCAGTGGAAGGCAATCTACATCGACTACTCTGACAGGCTGCAGCGCGCCCAGATAGATTCTCCGGAGTGAAACTCAAGAATTGAAAGCGAAATATCGCCCTTGGGGCGAAGCAATCTGGTCGTCCGAGCGCGCATTTTTGATGCAACTATTCAGAGCTTCTGGGAATCGAAAAACCATTCGAAGTGTGCGTAGTATCAAACCTGATCAGCAACGCCATGGATGCGTCATCCAACGGTGGAATCATTGTGCTGCGAGCCGGCCCTTGTGGCGAAAACAAGGTCAGGATTGAAGTCACGGACAATGGTAACGGGATTTCGTCCGGCGACCTCAAGAAACTCTACCAGCCGTTCTTTACCACCAAGGCCGATGTAGGCAACGGACTGGGACTGTGGGTGAGCAAGAACCTGGTGGAGAAGAATTCAGGCACTATCAGCGTAACCACCAGCACCGATCCGGGCCGGAGCGGCACTACCTTCGCAGTTACCTTTCCAGCCGGGGCGCCCAGGACATCCCAGATCGCGCAAATGGTCCGTTGATTCCTTCCAATGCGGCCGCGGGCGCACGCATATAATGGAGTCCAGCCGGGCAGGTTTTGCCGGACCATGACCTGAGCAGTTACTCGTGCCTATTCTTAACCCCGAGCCGAAAAGATCGCTATCGCTGAGCCAGCGCCGCGCCGTGCTGATCCCCCTGGCGCTTGGAATCCTTCTGCTTTTTGGAGCTGTTTTTTCCCAGCAGGCATTCAACCTGAGGCAGTTGCGCCCTGATTCCGCCCAGCAGACGCTGGTACTGGTCTCTCTTTCGGCGCTGGTCTTTCTTCTGCTGGTGGTTCTGACGTTTGTCCTTTTTCGCAATCTGGTCAAGCTCTACGCGGAACGCAGGCTGGGTGTTCTGGGATCGCGCTTTCGTACACGCATGGTGATTGGCGCCCTGGTTCTGTCATTCGTTCCTGTCATTGTGATGTTCATGTTCTCTTACGGGCTCATGAACCGCTCCATTGATAAATGGTTTTCCATGCCGGTGAACGAGCTACAGAAGGATTCCGGGCAGATCGGCGTGCTGCTGACAAACTACGCGTCAGAAAACGCGCGGCAGGAGGCAGTGGAAATCGCGGAATCGCCAGAGACACAGCATGCATTTGAGACGGCCAACTACAACGGTGTACTGCATGAGTTCCGGCGGCACCAGCCGACGCTGCAAGGTGGCTTTGCGTTTGCTCTTGCGGATGGTGATAGCGTGGCGAGCTGGAATTCGCCGCGTCCGTGGCCGGTGTTGCGTACCATGCTGCCGCAACTAGGAGAAGTGCAGAAGAGTCCGGCAAAATGGACTTACGCAGGCGGAGAATTCCTGTTGGCTGCCGCACCCGTGGGAAAATCAGGCCTGATTCTGGTGGGTATGCCGCTGCCCAAAGATTTCTCCCCCACCCTGGCAGAGATCACGCAGGACCAGCAGCAATACCAGTTGTTAAGCAGGGAATCCAAACGCATTCGCGGTTTGTACATGCTGCTGCTTACGCTGCTGACCGTGCTGGTGCTGTTTGTAGCCACATGGTTTTCACTTTTCGTAGCCAAGCTGGTTACCCGGCCCGTGGAAGCGCTGGCCGAGGCGACGCGGGAAATTTCACAGGGACATCTGGGCCATCGGGTGGAGGTTTCAGCGGCCGACGAACTGGGTGAACTGGTGGCATCGTTTAATCGCATGGCCGCCGAACTGGAAAGCAGCCGCCACAAGATTGAAGTAGCCACGCAGGCATTGACCAGCTCAAACACTGAACTTGAACAACGCCGCCGCCATATTGAAACGATCCTGGAAAGCATTCCTACCGGCGTGCTTTCGCTCGGCCCCGACCGCCGAGTGACCCACTCGAATGTTGCATTCGGGCGTATGTTCTGGCCGCAAGGCGGATCCTTACTGGTAGGTTCCACACTGGAACAGGTATTTCCGCCGGAAGTGGCTTCTGATCTTGATCATCTACTGCGGCGCGCAGACAGGATGGCGATCACCGCGGCACAACTTGAAATCCCGATGGAAAAGCATAAGTTGAATGCCAGCGTAACGGTATCTTCCGTGCAGCACGGAACGCAGCAACTGGGCTACGTGATAGTGTTTGAAGATTTCAGCGAGCTACTGAAAGCACAAAAGGAAGCCGCATGGCGTGAGGTAGCACGGCGCGTGGCGCATGAGATCAAGAACCCGCTTACGCCGATTGCGCTTTCCGCGGAACGAATTCGCCGGCATCTGGAACGAGGGAGCGTGCCCGACCAGAACTCCCTGGCCGTGATCAACAGTTGCGCTGGAACCATCTCAGAGGCGGTGCAAACGGTGCGCGGTCTGGTGGATGAGTTCTCTTCGCTGGCGCGCTTTCCTGAAGCGCAGCCGAGGCCGTCTGATGTGAATGAAATCGTGGAAAACACATTGGCCATGTTTAACGGACGCCTCGAGGGCATTCAAGTGGAGAAGCAACTGGAACCAAATCTTCCCCTGGCGATGGCCGACCCAGAGGCGATCAAGCGAGCGCTGGCGAATCTTATCGACAATGCGGCCGAAGCAATGCAGAGGGCGTTTGTGCGCGAAATCCATATTGCTACATCATTGCTTGCCAGTGGAGACGGCGTGGAGATTGTGATCGCAGATACCGGACACGGCATCAATCGTGAAATGAAAGAGAAGCTCTTCCTTCCTTACTTCTCCACCAAGAAACGCGGAACCGGGCTTGGTCTGGCAATTGTGCGGCGCATTATTGAAGACCATCGCGGATCGATCCGGGTGGAAGAGAACAAGCCGATTGGAGCAAAATTCATCGTCGAGCTGCCTCTGGCAAGCGAGATGGCAGAGGCACATAAGCAGAATGCATAACATCCTGGTGGTGGACGACGAAAAGGACATTCGAGAGAGCCTGCGTGGAATTCTGGAAGATGAAGGCTATAAGGTAACACTGGCTGAAAGCGGTGAAGCCTGCCTGGAACAGCTCAGGAACCGCAGCTCTGAAGTGGTGCTGCTGGATATCTGGCTCCCGGGAATTGACGGTCTGGAAACACTGGAACAGATCCGCCAGTTGCAGATGGAAGAGACGCCGGAGGTGGTGATGATCTCCGGACATGGATCCATTGAAACCGCCGTGAAGGCCACCAAGCTGGGCGCGTTTGATTTTCTGGAAAAGCCGCTCTCGCTGGAGCGCACGCTGATCGTGCTGAAGAATGCGCTGGAAGCGCACAAGCTCAGGCGCGAGAATTCTGAATTCAAGAGACATGTCCAATCCAAGAGCGTGATTGTGGGAGACAGCGTTCCCATGAAGGCACTGCGGCAACAGATTGGCATTATGGCGCCGACGAATGGACGAGTGCTGATCTTCGGTGAATCAGGCACCGGCAAAGAACTGGTGACGCACGCCATCCATGCGCACAGCCTGCGCAAGGACAATCTGTTTGTGGAAGTGAACTGCGCGGCCATTCCGGAAGCCTGGATTGACAGCGAATTGTTTGGTCACAGGCGCGGCGCAATGCCGGGCGCAACCGGCGACAAAGAAGGCAAGTTTGAGCGCGCCAATGATGGAACGCTGTTTCTGGATGAAGTGGGCGATATGAGCCTGAAGACGCAGTCCAAGGTGCTGCGCGCGCTGGATGAACAGATATTCACTCGGGTTGGCGATGATGAGCCTATACGCGTGGATGTGCGCGTGATTGCCGCGACAAACAAGGACCTGGAAGAAGAAATTTCCAAAGGTAACTTCCGCGAAGACCTTTTTTATCGCCTGAACGTGATTCCGTTTTATGTGCCGCCGTTGCGGGAACGTAAAGAAGACATTCCCATGCTGGCGCGTCATTTCCTGAAGGAATTCTCCGCGGCTTATAGCCGGCGTTCTCGCGAAATTACTGACGATGCTGTGGAAGTCCTGATGCGCTACTCCTGGCCGGGCAACGTGCGCGAATTGCGCAATGTGATTGAGCGGCTGGTGATTATGAATCCCACGGTGCCAAAGATTGAGCGCAAGCACCTGCCGCCGTTGATGCATCGTGAGAGCGGCAAGACGACGAGCGGATTTTCGACCCTGCATCAGGCGCGGGCCGCGTATGAGCGTGATTACATTTTGAAAAAGCTGGATGAGAACCACGGGAACGTGACCAGGACCGCGGAAGTGCTGGGGTTGGAACGGAGCCATCTTTACCGGAAGATGAAGACGCTGGGGATTGCGGTGAAGGAGTAGTTGGTTGCTTTGAAATCCCGAGCGGAGCGAGGGATCCCTACTCTACTCCACAATCTAGGGGCTCTGCGTAAGAAACCGGCAAAGGCATTTGAGGTCGTGCAAGAGCTTTTTTTGGCTAACTTCTTTGTCGTCACGGGGTGGAGCAGGCCTTCAGGCCTGCGGTAAGCTGCTTAAACACACGGCTTCAGCCACTGAGGTGAGCTTTGAGCATTCCGCATCGCGGAACAACTTCCGCTTCAACTTACTTTGTCACCGCAACCAACCCGACCCGGTACCTCAGCGGCTAAAGCCGATTTCTTCTTCTGTTCTGCCGCAGGCCTGAAGGCCTGCTCCACCCCGAAGCTCCTAGCAGTTAAGCGGCGGCAGATATTAACCTCTGAGAATTCGCAAGAGTCTGGATCTTCAATCAGCAAAAGCCAGTCCTGTTCGAGTTTTCTTGAATGCACCTTGATCGCCCAGATATGATCCAATTCATCGCTCAGCCCTTCTTCGGCCTTATCAATTCTTCCGTAGGTTCGGGTTTGGCGAGCGCTTCCAATTGCCGGCGCCAGTCGAGTTCATCCACGAAGGCTGCTGATTCGCGCCAGTCTTTCTTTACTTTAACGAAAAGCTCAAGAAATACTTTAGTCCCGAGCAGCGCTTCAAGTTCGAGCCGCGCCGAGGTACCGAGCTCTTTCAGCTTCTGGCCGCCTTTGCCGATGAGGATGGCTTTCTGGCCGTCGCGTTCACAAAAGATGGCGGCGGCGATGCGGGTGAGTTTCGGCAACGCTTCAAATCGTTCAACAACCACGGCAGTCGCGTAAGGAAGCTCCTTGCCTGTCTTCAGGAGAATCTTTTCGCGAATAATCTCCGCGGCTATGAAACGTTCAGGAAGATCAGTGATCTGGTCCTGAGGGAAATAGCGCGGGCCTTCCGGCAGCGTGCGCATGATTTTATCCACCAGTGTATCGAGGCCGTCTTGTTTGATGGCGGAGATGGGAATGATCTCTTTGAAGTCATGCAGCTTGCTGTAATGTTCGATGACCGGTAGCAACTTGTCTTTTTGCAGCTTGTCGATTTTATTAAGCAGGAGAAAGGCGGTGCCACCGGACTTCTGCACCAGGTCAATCACAAACTGGTCAGCGGGACCGAAACGGTCACTGGCGTCGACGAGTAGAAGAACGATATCGCGACTCTCCAGAGCGGCGTGAATCTCCTGCATCATTTTGCGGTTCAATCGGCTGTCCGGTTTGTGAACACCCGGCGTATCGATAAATACAATCTGCCCGGCCGAGCGGCCCTTTTGGGCTTTCACGTTCACCATTCCCTGTATGCGCGTACGGGTGGTCTGCGGCTTTTCCGTGACGATGGCAATCTTTTCGCCCACCAGTGCATTCAGCAGCGTGCTTTTGCCCGCGTTGGGGCGGCCCACGATAGAGACGAATCCGGAACGAAATGCCATTTAAGCTGTGACCTCTCTGGCGGGACCATCCGGCTGCGTGCGACAGACGCGGACCTTCTCGACCTTTCTGTCAGTTGATTCCAGCACCTCAAAGCGCAGGCCATCATCCTCAATTACTTCGCCGGGCCGCGGGATGCGTTCCACCAACGCGCTCACCAACCCGCCGACGGTGGAGGTGTCACGCTGCTCCAGACGCACGTTGAACAGATCCTCCAGGCGGCCGACGTCAACGTTCCCGCGCAGGATGTACGCGCCTTCGCGCTCACGAATCACGTCAGTATCTTCTTCGTGCTCGTCACGGATCTCGCCAACAATCTCTTCCACCAGGTCTTCCATGGTTACAATGCCGGCCACGGCTCCGTACTCGTCGATGATAACCGCGAGGTGGTTATTTTCCTTCTGCATCTCACGCAGGAGCTGCGACGTCTTCTTGGATTCAGGTACGAACATCACAGGACGTATCAGCTTGCGGACCAGGGTGGTTGCCGCCTCACTGTCATTGATCTGGATGAGGTCGTGGGAAAGGAGCATGCCCAGAATGTTATCGATAGTGGAGACGTAAACAGGTACGCGCGAGTGCGGACGGTCACGCAGCATGTTGGTGAATTCTTCAATGGTAGTGTCAGCAGAGACGGCGAAGATGTCCGGCCGTGGCGTCATGACCTCGCGAACCGTCTTGTCTCCAAATTCGACCACGGACTGGATCAGCTGGCGGTCACTTTCTTCCAGAATGCCTTCTTCGCGGCCGGCTTCAATCAGCGCGTCCACAGCTTCAGAAGGATGTTCAGGTTCTTCCGGCTCATGCGGCTCAGCCAGCGCTGCGACGGAAAGTCCGAAGCCAAGAACAATGGTGAAAGGAATCATTAGATACACCAGTGTCTTGAGCAAGGGTAGAAAACGAACCAGCCAGCTTCCGCTGGTGCGCGTGAACATCACATAGGGAAGCAGACGGTTACATATAATGACCACGAGAACGATTCCTACGATGGCCTGAATCACGTCAGGAATGTTGGAATGCAGGTCAGAAAATACGAGATAGGCGACTAACAGAGTGATGGTGGCGGTGCTGAACTGGACCAGCAGCGAGATGGCGAGTGATGCGCGTCCGCTGGCGGCGGACAATTCCGGTTCCACCAGGTTTTCAAAAGCCTCAATGTTTTCCTGGAAATCGCGCGTCAGGAATTTGCCGGATTCGCTGTAAAGCCGCTCAACGTAGGAAACGAGCGCCAGCAGTCCGGAGAGCAGAAGAATGGACGCGTAAATGACGATGGCGACGATCATGCGTGTGCGCTTCTCTTCTTGTTAACCGCGCCGCGGTGTGGGCGATGGCTGGAAGCATGTGGGCCAGTTTGCTTTGATGTGGTGCTGTGAACAGATTTCTTCGCCGCAATTTTGCGTTTCGCGCCCTTCATAGCGGCAGTGCTGTTTTTCGGTGCTTTCAGCGTCCGTTGAATCAGCGAGGCAGGCAGTTTAAGTTTGGCGCGCAGCCTGGCTTCTTTCTTTTCCATCAGACCGTTGTCGGTTTCATGGTCATAACCCGCCAGGTGCAACATGCCATGAAGGATCAGGACTTTTATTTCGTTCACTGCGGGATGTCCGAAACGGGTTGCATTGCTTTGGGCAATCTGGGCGCAAATGGCGATGTCACCGCCATCTTCGCGAGGAAAAGAAAGAACATCTGTAGGCTTGTTTTTGCGACGGAACTTTCGATTGAGTTGCTGGACCTGGCGGCTTCCAGTGATAAGAACAGTCACATCGCCTTCAACGCCTGCCAGTTTTTGTGCACGCGTGGCAAAGCGGGCCAGTGATTGCTGGCTCACTCCTTCCAGGGCTCTCTCGATGATGATCACGTTTCGCAAAAAAGAATCGGGAGGGCTAGTTGGCCCTCCCGCTTAGATTCTACTAAATTTACTGCTGAAGGGGCGGTTCCTGCGGCTCAGGGCCTCCCTGCACCGTGCGCGGCATCTCCAGCGTCATCTGCTGGTTGCGTGTGCGCTCATCATAGGCGTGGATAATGCGCTGCACCAGATGATGGCGGACAACGTCCTCTTCCGCAAAATAGTTGAAGGAAATTCCTTCCACATTTTTGAGGATGTCCGCAGCTTCCACCAGACCACTGCGGCGAGCGTTGGGCAGATCAATCTGCGTCACGTCACCGGTGATCACGGCTTTGGAATTGAATCCCATGCGGGTCACGAACATCTTCATCTGCTCTGACGTGGTGTTCTGTGCTTCGTCCAGGATGATGAAAGAGTCGTTAAGGGTGCGTCCGCGCATGAAGGCGATGGGTGCAATTTCAATCACGCCCTTCTCCAGTGCCCGGTCCACTTTCTCCTGTTCCATGAGGTCATACAAGGCGTCATACAGGGGACGAAGGTAGGGGTCGACTTTCTCCTGCAGCGTTCCAGGTAAAAAGCCAAGACGTTCACCGGCCTCAACCGCTGGTCGCGCAAGGATGATGCGGCTGCACTTCTTGTTGTTGAGCGCGGATACGGCCATCGCCACGGCAAGATATGTTTTGCCGGTACCGGCCGGACCAACCCCAAAGACCATGTCATACTTTTCAATGGCGTCAAGATAGCGCCGCTGATTCATGCTCTTAGGCTGTACCTGACGCTTGCCGAATTGGCGCTGCTTGCCCGCTTCTGCCAGTCCACGCAGCGTGGTGGTGGCATCGCCGGCGACGACACGCAGCATGGAATTCAAATCATTGGGGCTGAAGTCCTGGCCGGTGCGGCTGAGCTGGTCAAAGTCGGTAAAGATCTGTTCCGCGCGCGCCACTTCACGCGCCGCGCCTTCAATCTGAACCGAATCAGGTTTGAGATCGATGGTGACCTTCAGGCCGTCTTCCATGATCTGAAGGTTTTCGTCGCGTGTTCCGAAAAGCTTCTGGATGTTCGGGACGATTTCTATATTTTTTTTCATCTGGACGGGCCGCTTCCTCCCATACGTGACGCAACACTGCCGCCTCTCTTGCAGATTGGATGCATAGGAAATGTATTGTGCTTGGAGAGGCCCTTCAAATGGCCCGCGTGGGGCCGTGGAGGCAGTACCATTAATGCTGAGCCTACCTCCGATATTCCGGCAAGTCAACAGATTCGGCAGTGAAACTTGTGTAAAAAGGGATTAAGTGGTTTGTTGACCTTCGGCCCGGGCTAGAACCTCAGCGCCTGGTCCAGGTCTTCCATCAGATCGTCAGGATGTTCCAGTCCCACGGACAGGCGCAGCAGGTTTTCCGGACTGCGGCCGTTCTCTCCTTCCACGCTTTTACGATGCTCGATAAAACTATGCGTCCCGCCCAGACTTGTCGCATGGGTAAAGATCTTTACGGCAGCGCAGACTTTGAATGCGTCCGCCTGCCTGCCTTTGACCTGGATGGACAGCAGCCCGCCGAAAGCGGTCATCTGTCTGGCTGCGATCTGGTGTCCGGGATGCGACGGCAAACCTGGATAGTGGACGGCCTCAACCTTCGGATGTTTGTTCAGGAACTCCGCAACTTTCTGTGCGTTTTCAGAGTGGGCTCGCATGCGATAGGGAAATGTCTGCATTCCCCGCAACGTCAACCAGGCTTCAAAAGGCGACGGCACGGAACCGCCTTCGCGCTGGATGGCATGAATCTTCTCAAACAACGGACCGGCTTCGCGGAATATCAGCGCGCCGCCCAATACGTCACTATGTCCGGAGATGTACTTGGTGACCGAATGCATGGTGATGTCGGCGCCAAGTTGCAGCGGTCGCTGGTTCATGGATGTAGCCACCGTGTTGTCGCAGGCGACCAGCAAGCCGCGCGTCGTTAAATTGAACGCCAAATCGAACTTCCGGGCAATGGCAACAATCCCCGCAATGTCTGAAACGCTGAGCAGCGGGTTCGACGGCGTCTCCACCCAGATCAGCCGCGTCTTCGGCGTAATGGCCTGCTCAACGGCGCTCAGGTCCTGCATGTTGACCTGAGAATAGGTGAGTCCCCAATTGCTCATCAGGCTCTTGAGCAGGATGAGCGTGCCGTAAAAAACGTCAGTGCCGGCAATGACGTGATCGCCCGGCGACAGCGCATGCAGAACGCCCAACGTTGCTGCGCTGCCGGAGGAAAACGACAGCGCCGCGGCGCCGTCTTCAATCGTGGCCAAAGCGCGTTCCAGCGCCTCGCGATTGGGATTGCTCGGACGCGCATACAGGTGACCACCAGGCAAACTGCCGTCCGCGGCTTTTTCAAACGTGGTGGAAAGGTGGATGGCCGCTGTAACGTCGCGTGTGCTTTCGTTGAGGTGTCCGGCGTGGACAGCTTTGGTTTCAATCTTCATGACGAAACAGAGTAAATGAACGGCCGCTGTGTTGCGAGTTATTGCCGGGCGGCGACGATGTGTATGCCGCGATCATAGATATCAATTTGATGGATGACATCAATCCCATCGATTTTTCCCGCCGGCGTAGCCATAAATTCGATCGTGGCCCCGCCGCCATAAAGACCGTGATCTGACACAGGGATCAGATCGATTTTTGGCTGAGCGTCAATTTGCAGACGGAGTTGATCACCTTCCCGGGTGATGCAGTACCAGCGATTCGCCGTTGCGCTGAAATAGTTGCCGACCAGGGAATGAATCGTCGAATCTGAAAGAGCTACTCTCACAATTGTTCGTTTGGCCGGCATGGGGTTTGGGGTGTTATCGATGACAGAGGCGGCCGACGGCGAGATAGAGCCATATGGAACAGTTTCGGAGCTCCACAATTTTTCACGAATACCGTAGTTGAAGAGGAATACAACCACGCAGAACGATAGGATCGTCAGCAATCCACCATAAACAAGAGCGATTCTTCCCGGGCTGAAGGCCGTAAAGGTGTAAAAGGAAGGCACTCCATTTTCTGATTGCAAAGCCATGGCATTCCCCCTTTTGCAGACGCAGCAATTGTAGTCCGCCATTGACCGGGCTGGTTTGTGTCTGATGCCAGACGTATCGCAGCCCGATTTTTCAGGTTGGCTGGGGCCGCCGTTGAACGGCTCAATGTCTGAGTTCAAACAGGCCTAAGCGCCCCTGGTCCGGCAGCTGTTACGGACCAATTTGCAGAAAAAGCAGAGCTGGCGTGCGAAACCATCTAAATCTTGCCGCATCTATATATTACGAGCGGCTTTCTCCCCGAATTTGGGCCATTTTGGGAAGGCAGGCAGGGCGGTTGCGCGTTCCAGTATCTAAACTCAATATGATAAGCTAAGTACCTTCGGGTTGTGCGCGCATTTTAGCCTTATGTCCATTGCTTTCACCCTTGTAGAGGGAGAGCGTCAAGCCCGGTTTGTGTCCGGAAAGCTGTCTTCGGACATGCGTGATCGGAACAATGCAAGCTTGGTAATTCACTAAAGGATATCGTGGTTTGGCTCTAGACGACAAATTCGACGACATAAAAAAACTAATCGACGCAGGCAAAGAAAAGGGATATCTCACCTATGACCAGGTCAATGACCTAATACCCGGTGATGTCCATTCCCCAGATGATCTGGATGACCTGCTCACCACGATTGGCACCCAGGGCATTGATGTCCTGGATGGAGCAAAAGGACTGCCTTCCGAACAGAAGTTTGAAGATCTGGAAGAAGGCGAAGATGTAGAACTTGATTTAACCCCGGGCGCGATGGATAAAACCAGCGACCCGGTCCGCATGTACCTGCGCGAGATGGGCACCGTACCGCTGCTCACGCGCGAAGGTGAAGTTGAGATAGCCAAGCGAATTGAGCGCGGGCAGTTGCGTGTGCTCAAATCCCTGACGCGTTCTCCCATCGTGATCAAAGAAATACTCGACCTGGGCGAGGGCCTCAAGAAGGGCATCCGTTCCATCAAGGAACTTGTTGCCTTTGATGAAGAGGAAATCACGGATGAGATCGTACAGGCGCGCTTAAAGGATTTTGTCGGCAAGATTGACGAGATCGGCAAAAGCCATAAGAAGGAAGTCCAGTTTCGAGAGAAGCTGGAGGCCATCGGCCAGAAGAAAAAGCCCAAAGAGTACCGCAAGTGCCGCTGGGCTCTTCTGCGCGCACAAGTGCAGGTTTCCACCGGCATCCGCAAGCTGAAGTTCACCAATCCTGAGCGCAAGCGACTGATTGAACGAGTGAACAGGTCTGTGGACGGCATGCGCCACCTTGATCGCCAGATCAACAATCTGGAGAAAAAGATTGACGCTACGCGCGTGGAAGAAACGCGCCGTGAGTATCGCCGCATCCAGCGCGCCCATCGCAACGATCAGGAAAAGCTGGAGATGGATGCAGGCGTTACCTACCAGGAACTCAAGCGCACACAGCGTGAGATCATCCAGGGTGACGTTGATGCGGAAGCCGCCAAGCGTGAACTGATCGAAGCTAACCTGCGCCTGGTGGTGTCCATTGCCAAGAAGTACACCAACCGCGGACTGCAGTTCCTTGACCTGATTCAGGAAGGGAACATCGGCCTGATGAAAGCCGTGGACAAGTTCGAGTATCGCCGTGGCTACAAATTCTCCACGTATGCAACGTGGTGGATCCGCCAGGCCATTACCCGAGCCATTGCCGATCAGGCCCGCACCATCCGTATTCCAGTGCACATGATTGAGACCATCAACAAGCTGATCCGCACGTCGCGTCAGCTGCTGCAGGAACTCGGTCGTGAGGCGACATCAGAAGAGATTGCCAGGAGAATGGATATCCCGGTGGCCAAGGTCCGCAAGGTCCTTAAGATCGCCCAGGAGCCAATCTCGCTGGAGACTCCTATTGGTGAAGAGGAAGATTCACATCTTGGAGATTTCATTGAAGACCGCAGCATGGTTTCACAGGTTGAAGCGGTCATCAACGTGAATCTCAAAGACCAGACGGCACAGGTGCTGCGCTCGCTCACACCGCGTGAAGAAAAGGTCATCAAGATGCGTTTCGGACTGGAAGACGGCTCAGAGCATACTCTGGAAGAAGTCGGGCAGTCGTTCGCGGTCACCCGTGAACGTATCCGCCAGATTGAAGCCAAAGCGCTCCGCAAACTGCGCCATCCATCCAGGTCAAGGAAGCTGAAGGCCTTTATGGACGGCATTCGCGAGGCTTGATTTCACCACTGATTCACACCGATAGCACTGATTGAAACCAAAGGCGTCGCCGAAAGGTGACGCCTTTTTTGATGCCCGCAGAAAGCAATTTTCACCACGGAGACACGGAGGCGCGGAGAAAGCTTCAGAGCTCTTGGTTTGATCCGCGAGCATCTGCGCAAATCGGCGGTAAAAGCGGTTTAGCCGTGCAAATCATTGGAATCAGTGTGATCAGTGGCTAGGTTTACAGCCGCACGGCGATGGCGCACGCGCCCCAGAAGATGAGATAAAGCGTTCCCAGTATTCCGGTGATCGTGGCCGCCTGCGTGCCCCATGAATGTTTGCGCAGGTAGGCTGTTTGCAGGAACAACAGATACATTCCGGGGACGGCCATATAGCCCAGAGCCTCCACGGCGGGAATGCCGTGATAGATCTTCCGCAAAGAAACATAGGCTGCGGAAATCAAGAGCGTGGCCATGGCCGTCCAGATACCGGCAATAATTTGTTCGCGAGAAGTGAGCTTAGGTCCACCAGCTGCGCACCTCTTGATCAGAGCGTTGGTGCCGTTCATTTCGTTTTCCATCTGATTGGTCATCGTCATCTCTCCTTGTTTTATTTCCTTGTACAAACGGGGATGAAGCCATGCGTCCACGGCGCCGCCCAGAACGTCAACCATCAGGCCCATGGACGCGCGCTGGTGGCTGAGCGCTACGGCGAACTCCTCGCCGTAGCGTTGCTGCCACGCGGCGGGGTATAGCCGAATCATCCAGTTCATGCGCTCTCCAGGCGGCGCTGTCCGGCGCGCACTACCGCCATCATGGAAGCCAGCCGCGCCCGCAGTGCGCGCTCTCCCTGGGCCGTAAGCCGGTAGGGATTGCGGCGATCTTCACTCTTAAGCGGCACGATCAGGCCGCGTGACTCCAGCCGCGCAATGGCGCCATACAGTGTCCCCGGTCCCAGCCGGACGTCGGCAATAGATTCAATGTCTTCGGTCATGGAGTAGCCGTGCTTCGGGCCATCGGCCAGGCTGATCAGGATCAGTAGCGCGGGTTCTGAGAACCGCCCAAAATCGTCGAGTGCGTCGTTTTGATTGGCTTTGCTCATATTTCGTCTAGTACGTATTGCGTACTACGTATGGCGATATAGTACGTGGAACGTAGTAGAGTGTCAAGGGGGAAAGGAGCAGGCGAGCAGAGGGCGCGCCGAAAGCGAAACTACGACGAGGGTCTTCGAAAAAAAGCTGAATCTTACTTGCTGGCCGTTTTCTCCAAAGCGTCGGCCTCGGCGTTTCGGTCCAGCTTGCGGAGCACCTTTACATGGCCCTCCCTGATTGCGGCGGCCGCCTGGGTGAGAGCGTCGGCCCGTCGCTTATTCATCTCCGCATCGCCCACCTTGGCAAGACGTTGCGATTGTTTTTTCCAGGCGTCAAATGCGTTCTCAATGGTCCGGTACTCGGCTTCCGCTTCACTCGGCTGTCCTCTCAGGTCATAGGATCGGGCCAGGTCCAGATGAGACATAACAATTGTTCTGGAGGGAGTCATGTCACTTATCAGATTCACTTCCTGCCGGGCGTCCTCAAGAGCCTCCGCACCGCGGTTCAGCTTCCAGGCAACGTGCGAGGCAAAATGGTAGGCGTACTGCCGGTCCATATCGTAGAGTGGATCGGTAAGCTCTTTGGCAGTCGCCAGAGCTTTCTGGCAAGCCGCATCTGCTTCCGCGTATTTTTCTTCGTTATCCAGCCCGGCGCACTCCGTTTGTTCCAGCCTGTACCTTTCTGCAATGTCTCGCACGCCGGTGACTGGAGGTAGCGCAAAAGCAACTTCCACATCGGCCAGCACCTGAATTGGCTGCCCGTTCAGCAGGAAAGGCTGGTAACGCCATTGCCGTACAGCATCAAGCGCGGCCTGAATGAGGATGGGATGCCCGCTCACTGACTTAACTGCAATCACGTTCCCGTCTGCGGCGATGGTGGCCTGAAGCACCACATTTCCCTCGATGTGAGCCACCTTAGCCATCTGCGGATATACAGGATCAATCTTCTTTAGCAGATGTTGAGCAGCGTCAGGAGCGCCGATCCTGGGAAGATCGCGTGGAGAACCCGCGTCAGGCGTCTGTGCTACGCAGATCGGAGCCAGCAAGAGCAATGTCACGGCCAGGCAGATGTAGAGTCGCTTGGATTTCACGCCGCGGATTATAACCTGAGCCGCTAGGGAATGCGGCGGTCTTCACCTTTGAGCGGCACAATCAGCCGGCGCGATTCCAGCCGCGCAATTCCAGCCTCGCAATAGCCCCATACAGCGTCCCCGGCCCCCTGCCGCACGTCGGCAATGGATTCAATGTCCTCGGTCATGGAGTAGCCATGTTTGGGGCCATCGGCCAGGCTGATCAGGATCAGCAGCGCGGTTTCTGAGAACCGCCCAAAATCGTCGAGTGCGTCATTTTGATTGGCTTTGCTCATGTGTCGTCTAGCACGTGTCGCGTACTACGTATCGCGATATAGCACGTGGGGCGGAGTCGTGTGTCATGGCGAGATTGCTCTCAGTGCCCATACTCTTCAGAACTGTCATTCCGAGGCGAGCCGGAGCGCAAGCGACGGAGAGAGAGGAACCCCGAGAATGCTGCTGGTACCGATGCCGCCTCAGGGAATTCTCTCGAAGCATTGGTTTGATCTTGAGCGTAAGCTACGAATCTCGCGAGAGCTGTTTGCCTGTGGCTCCGGTCTCAGTGTGATAGTGTCGACTCGCATATTGAATCGCCGACTGCAGGTCCAACTCATTCCTGTCGCACCAATGCGCTAGATCGGCCAACAAATCAGCCACAATCAGGAACGGCTCTTCCCGATCGCCTATTGCGTTTGCGATAGATCCCGTCCGCTGACCAAAGGCCAGAATGACAGCTTCAGCCCAACTCGCCCTTTGGTTGTTGGTAGTGCCTTCGTGCGTAGTTGCGTCAAGTGGAATCGCTTTGGCCACGGCCTGACTCCTTTGTGCCAACAAAAAATAGTACACTCTTCGAGCAAAAGTCAGACTAGAATCGTCACCTGCCATGAACCTCAAAGAGATCGTCAAAATTATCCACTCCGGTAATCAAGAGAATTGGAAAGATGAAAACTTAAAAGCTTATGAAGCGATTTTTGGAGCGAAAGCCGGACGCTACCCTGACCTAGCCAAAAAATCCGTCAAGCTTAGAGCTCCTGAAACCGAGATTCCATTTGCGGCCTATATCCACTCGAACACCACCAATGAGGGGGCATATGGCGGGTTTTCATTCGTGATTTTTCCCTCTGCCGGTGCTCCAGCTATGTTCGGACTTGTTGTTGGCACGCAGGGTTTAGATCCAGACGAGGAGGTGCTTGGTAGGCCGGGTCATGCCCGTAAAGTTCAGGCGATTTGTGCTTGGCTCAATAAGGAGTTTGGAAAAGAAGGCCGGGTCGCATGGTCTAAACATGATCCCACCAGAATAGACATACCTGTCCCAGAAAAGCTCCAGAAGGACTGGTCTGAATTCAAAGGTGCTTTCGGCAAATACGACGGTGTGATGTACGCACTCTATAAACCTACGGCCAACGAAGATCACACATCCGAAGCACTCACCGCTTTCCTCGACTTAATGTTTGAGGAGCGTGGATTTCTCCCAAATAAAGATCAAATGAAGGACCGCGATCGCATCCAAGCGGCTTGGTTTAACTACCTGATGCCGCAAGTCGAGCGAAGCGATGTGAGGGACCGACTCCTCGAGAGTCGATACGTCGTTATCCAAGGTCCCCCTGGCACCGGAAAAACAAGAATGGCCCTTGAGTTGATTGAGCATGAGTACGGGGGTAATGGACGCACAATTCAACTACACCCAAATGCAACCTATGAGAATTTTGTAGGGGGTCTAGCTCCCGCGCAAACTCAAGGACCTGTTGGACTTACCTTTCGGCCAACGCCTGGTTTTCTAATGCAGGCTGCTGAAGCTGCATTGAAGGCGAGTCCGAAACCCTATCTGCTACATGTCGATGAAATAAATCGCGCCGATCTTAGTAAGGTTCTAGGAGAGTCTATTTATCTTCTCGAGGCGAAGGCAGATAAACAGAGACATGTATCACTTGCATATGATTTCGGGGCGCCATTTCACGATACATTTTCATTGCCACCCAATTTGCATTTGGTTGGAACAATGAACACGGCTGATCGAAGCATTGCGATTGTGGATGTTGCCGTGCGGCGCCGATTCGGTTTTGTTCCGCTGTGGCCACAGATGAAAGTGGTCGAAGAACGCGGATGTAAGTTAATGCAGGATGCATTTCGCGAGATCATCTCGTTATTTGTTGAGCATGCTCAAGATGACGCTTTCAACTTAGTCCCAGGCCATTCGTATTTTCTCGAAAAAGACGATACTAAAGCTAAAGCCGCGCTGAAAACGGGTCTGGCACCCCTTCTTGAAGAATATCTCTCACAGGGCTATGTCGGTGGATTCGCAGAACAGATTAGGAGCTACTTGCAATGGGTAAGAAGCCTGTAGCGAGTCTAATCGGAGTACGGCCGCCCGAGAATGCGTCGTTCATAACCTTGGACGACAACTCTTATGCTTCGGCGTCCGCGGTTGAGTTATTTCATCTCGCGAGATTGGATCGTCGCCAGCGGCTACCAACCGCCGCAAGACTAACTGATCGTCTAATCAAACGAAACGCATCTATTCTTTCTTCAGCCTGCATTGAATGCATCCCAGAGTTCAGAAGCGACGATGTGTTTCTACGCCTGCGAACTGGGAACACAGTCGGCGCTATCCCGCTCATTTCACCCACAACCGGTAAGGTTGACTATGGCGTAATCGTCAAACCGCGATTTCCATGGGATGGCATCGGAGCGATGTTGAGCCAAATGGGCTGGCGGGTCGCGCCAATACCATTGAAGCTCGACACCTTTAAAGGCTCAGAAAGAAGCATTCCCCCTTGGGTTCTTTCTTCGATGCTTCTCCTGCGAATCAGCAATCTCCTGAAAACGATTGGACGTAAGTTTGAGCTAGTCACAAAGGATTTAACTGCACCGCGTGGTCAAGTTCAATGGGCCGAATACGCTTCCCGCTCTTTACCAACTGGTCAGTTCCTTTCGGTTCCGTGCATGTTTCCGGACTTGCGACAAGATCGGCATTTACTCGGAACAATTCGTTATTGTCTAGAACGCATCATTGACGGATTGCAGTCCCAAGTGGAGCATGGAGCATTTGTCCGTAGATTGATCGATCTGGCTCAACAGCTCTTATTGGTAGTGACAGATGTTCCCGTTTTTATTCCCAGACCCACTCAGATGGAAACCTGGTTACGCAAGCCGCTAAAGAACGAAATGTATGTTGACGGCCTCCAGGCTTTGGTCTGGACAATCGAAAAGCGTGGACTGGCAGGGGCAAGTAAGCTCGAAGGCATCCCATGGGTGATGGAAATGGAGAGCTTTTTTGAAGCATGGATTGAAACGCTTTTTCATTCAATCGCCTGGACAACCGCGGGAACTTTGAAAGTGGGTCGTCTTCGCCAGACCACAAGGCCTATTGCTTGGGATCCACCCTACATGGGCTCCCAGAAATCGCTTATCCCTGACATTTGGCTGCAATGGAATTCGACAACTCTCGTGATCGACGCTAAGTACAAGCGGCATTTTGATGAATTGCAGAATCGAAGCTGGGGTTCAATCGAAGCTGAATGGAAAGAGCAACACCGTAACGATTTGCTTCAAGTGCTCGCTTATGCAAATCTGGCTGAGTCGCGAACGATCATTTCCTGCCTTGTATATCCGTGTACAGTCGCGACATGGAATTACCTGAAAGACTCCGACAGGTTATTTCATAAGGCTGAAATCACCGTCGGTGAACGGAATCTGCACTTGTGGATGACAGCCGCACCAATGAAAGCAGCAGTCGATGAGGTCGTAGCTCCGATCGTAAAGCAATTGATCCCGGTCATAAGAGCAAACGACTAATCGCGCTCCGCTTTGCTGCGCGCGCGCCTGCGGCGCTAGGAACAATTTTGAGGATGCCTACCGGGCACTTCCGTGCCCGGCTAGAGATTGTTCCGTCCCTTTGGGACTGGTGTGTTCTAGCGTCGATCACTCCTTTCAAAAGCCAAAGAATTGCGGCGGCAACGGTTTTATCTTTTCGCGACGCCCTACAAAGCCCATCCGCAAGTCGACCTCGTGGATCAGAAGTCAAGGACCGATTCAGGCTCCAATTTGGTGGAGCAGTTCGGACAGGTGAACACCATATCAGTACTCCCGAGAGATTCATCTTCTTTGTATCCGCCAGTTCTCTCATCGAACCGCTTGGTTCCCCAGATTTGATAACTGACGGTATTGAGTACAGTATTGCAATCAGGGCAGGAGATGGGAGCTTTCTTCATGGCCCGAAAGTCTACCCTGGTTCGCGCTTCGGGCGACAACAAAAATAGCGTGACAAATAAACATCGAAGTGTCTGCGATTCACTTACCTCATCCCCTTTACCGCTTTGCACGCCGCCTCAAATTCCGCATTACCGCCCTCATGTAGCGTGACTGGCAGAACCTCAGGCAAGCTGGGCCGGGCCGGAGACTTGGGAGGGTAGAGCGTGCCGTCCGATGCGAAGTTACGCGCAATGGAGCCGTTGTCGTCGAGGACCAGATCCGGGTTCTTCCATTTGCCTTGCAGTGCCAGGCTAGGGCGGTGGTCGGCGGTGAACTTACTCTTGATGCCGTAGTTATACATAGAGAAGCTGGCCGTCTTGCCATCGGTATTGAGTCGAAGGTCTTTTTGAAAGTCGCCGCTCAGATTCATGTAGAAGCTTTCGCCGCGCGGCGTGCACAGCCACGCCGACCCTTTCACGTGCGTGTAGCCAACACGCCTGCCCGTTTTGGGATAGATGGAGATGCGAATCACGTAGTCGCCACCGGCGGTGTTGGAGTGCATCTTGCCCCAGCCCTGCCACGTGGGAAGGATGTGGAAGCCACCGCCCATAACAAACGCCCACGGCATAAAAATTGCCGGAAGCACCACCACCGCCACAAAAAAAAGGGCCAGGATGGGGAATAACTGTTTCAGCCAGCCGGATTTGGGCGCATTCGACGTGGTGGTCTGCTGCGTGGGTTCCATGGGTCGCCTTGGTGTAAAGGTTAGAAGTCTAAAAGTATAGACGCCGTCGAAGTATAGAGGCCGGGTTCACCCATTTGCCGCGTAGTTCCAGCTTCCGCGGGTCTTGACTGGTGGAGTGGCTCTTCACGCTGGGAGAGGTCCACAGTGATCAGCTTTTGGGCCACCGATTAAACTAAAGTTTTCTTGTTTTCTTCGCCCCTCTGTGGCATCGTGAGGCAGGCCTCAGGGCTGGATGAACAAGCTCTTTGAAAAATAAAAGCAGCTACTAGCTACTGGCTACTAGCTCCTAGAAAATCAGCCTTCGGCACTCGGATCCTAGGTTGGTTGGGAGGGGTAAGGCAGCGAAAAAACGTGGTTCACCCGACGAAAACCTTGGGTGACGTTCCACCCCAACGAGCCAAAAGCGGGCTCGTCGGGGACGCGGGCTTCCACCCCAACAAGCCAAAAAGCGGGCTCGTCGGGGACCACGGGCTTGGGTAACCTTGGGTGGGCTCGTTGAAAATCGGTCAAAAACCTTGGGTGACATTGGGTGACCTTGGGTAAAAATGGGTGAAACCGGGGAGGAGGGGCAGGGGGTCGCCGAGATCGACGACATCGCACGTCATCGCCGAGATCGGAAGAGCCAAACCAGGCACCTACCACGGAGGCACGGAGACGCGGAGAAAACCAAAAACCGGAAATCGGGTAACTTGAACGTCAAGACCGGAACCCCTTGGGATGAATCGCGTAAGTCCTTTAGATCTTGGGATGAGCGGGGAAGGGTATCGCCGTTTACTTCGTCCCCTTCACCGCTTTGCACGCCTCCTCAAACTCCGAGTTGCTGCCCTCATGCAGCGTGACTGGCGCCACCTCTTTCATGTAAGGACGTGACGGAGAGCGTCCGTTGTAGAGTTTGCCATCGGGTTCGAAGTTGCGTGCGATGGAGCCCTGGTCGTCGAGGACCAGATCCGGGTTCACCCATTTACCGCGCAGTTCCAGACTGGGACGGGTGTTGCCGGTGAACTGATTTTTCAAGTTGTAGCTGTTCATGTAGAAGCTGGCGGTCTTGCCGTTGGTATCAAGCTGGAGATCTTTCTGGAAGTCGCCACCCAGATGCAGACGGAATTTCTCCCCGCGAGGAGTGCACAGCCAGGCGTTGCCGTCCACGTGTCTGGGGCCGAGATGCCTGCCCACCTTGGGATTGAACGACACCTGAATCACGTAGTCGCCGCCGGCGGTATTGGAATGCATCCTGCCCCAGCCATGCCACACCGGAATCAGATGGAAGCTTCCTCCCATATAGAATCCCCACGGCGTGATCAGCGCGGGAAGCCCCAACCCGACAACCACGAGTACGACTAGCAGAAGAACAAGCTGCCCCATACAGCCGAGTTTTACTCTTCCCAGTTTGGGCCTTTTCGGCGGGAACGTGCTCTGGTCGGGACGCATGCGTCTCCTTTGGCCGTAGCAGTTTACAGCAAACACCTACCACGGAGGCACGGAAACACGGAGAAAGACAAGAGATTTGGCCGCGAATAAACGCGAATTGAAAATCTCTTGCCGCAGATTCACGCAGACAAACGTAGATGACGATACCAAAATCTCACCACGGAGGCACGGAGAAAGGCGGGAGCTGCTGAAGCCTGCCGCGGATCAATGTGGATGGTCGCGGATCAAGACAACTGCGCGCCGCCTACGGCCTCGACGCCTTCACTGCCGCGCACGTAGCGTTAAACTCCGTGGTGCTGGCCTCATGGATGGTCACCGGCACGACCTCGGTTGCGGGTGCACTCGCCTTGGCAGGGTTGGCGGATAGCGTGCCGTCGCGCTGGAAGTTACGTGCCAGCGAGCCTTCATCGTCCAGCACCAGGTCAGGATTGTTCCAGTGACCCTGCAAGATCAGGTGCGGGTGGTCGTCACCGGTGTTTAAGCTCTTGATACCGTGATTCTTCATGTAGAACCTGGCGGTCTTACCGTTGGTATCGAGCTTGATGTCTTTCTGAAAGTTTCCGCCCAGCTTGAAAAAGAATCTTTCGCCGCGAGGCGTGCACATCACGGCGCTTCCCGTCACCTGTCCATTGTCAATCCACCGGCCCGATTGAGGATAAAAGTAGAGCTGAAAGACGTAGTCGCCGCCGGCAGTGTTGGAGTGCATCTTGCCGTATCCCTTCCAGATGGGAAGCAGACGAAAGCCTCCACCCATGAAAAATCCCCACGGCGTATAGATTGCCGGAATCCCCACCACAAGGAGCGCGACCATGGCAATTAAGAAGATCACCCGCGGCATAAGTCGGGGCCTGGGTTTGTTGGACTCGAAACCTGGTTCTGTGAAGGCCATGAATCTCCTTGGCGTAAGAGTCTAACTGAATGCGTTTAGATGCGGTCGAGCGGCAAACTATCGTTTCGTTGTTTCGAACGGGATGCTCATAGTCAAGGAATCGGGTGATCTGGTGGTCGGGTGATCTGGTGATCGGAAAAACACTGAGATCGCCGTCATTGTTGAGGTGTAGAGGCTTTGCCTGTCCGATCTCGGCGATGTCGCGCGATGACGTCGATCTCGGCGATCGGGTGAGTCAACTCAGCTTCGCTTCCAGCTCTGACCATCGAGCATAAATCTGGTCAACCGCTTTTTCCGCAGCTTCAAGTTCGCTGTGCGCGGCAAGAAGACGCGTGGAGTCGGTGGCGATGGCCGGATCCTCCGCCGCCGCTTTTTTCAGGGCAAGGACTGCCTCGGCTTCGGCAACGCGCTGCTCAATCGTGGAATACTCCCGCTGTTCGATGTAGGAAAGTTTTTTTCGAGATGAAGATGAACTCGAACTCCCCGGTGGAGCGGCTGTCCGGTTCCAGCCGCTTTCGTCGGACGTTGGTTTGTTCGATCCGGCAGGTGTCTTGCTGTTGAGGTCTTCAACCCATGCTTCCCACTGCGCGTAGTCGGCAAAGCCTTCGGCTTTTGCATCAGCATCACCAGAAAGGCCAAGCACCATGGTGGAAACGCGGTCCAGCATATAGCGATCATGAGTAACCAGCACAATGGCGCCGTTGAACTCAACCAGGCTTTCTTCCAGCAGCTCAAGCGTTGGGATGTCAAGATCGTTGGTTGGCTCGTCCAGCAGCAGCACATCAGCAGGTTGAAGCATGAGTTGAGCAATCAGCACACGAGCCCGCTCGCCGCCGGAAAGGCGTCCAACCGGCTGGTTCAATTGTTCGTTGGTAAAGAGAAATCGCTGCGCCCAACTGGCCACGTGGGTCACGCGGTCCTGGAAGACAATGCTGTCACTCTCCGGAGCCAGAGCGCGACGCAAAGTAATGTCCGGATCAAGTGGACGGTTCTGGTCAAAGTACACGATGCGCAGAAAATCCGCGCGGCGAATCTCGCCGGAGTCAGGCATGATCTCTCCGCGCAGGAGACGCAGCAAGGTTGTCTTGCCGCTGCCATTCGGGCCAACCAGCCCCACGCGCTTGCCGGAGGTGATGAGAAAGTTGAGATTGCGAAACAGCTCACGCTCGCCGATGGAATAGCCGAGATCTTTGATTTCGATGAGCCGCTTCGTCTTGCGATCCGTGGAAGAAAAGTCGATGTCAGTGGTGGACGTCCGCGAGCGCGAAGTCATGTCGCCCAATTCGCCGATCAGGCGATTGGCATTGTCGATCCGGGCTTTGGCTTTGCGCGTACGCGCCTTGGCTCCGCGGCGCAGCCATTCCACTTCCCGGCGCACACGGTTCTCCAGCGATTCCTGCTGGCGTGCCTGCGAATTAAGAAATTCTTCTTTGCGTTCCAGGAAAGCGCTGTAATTTCCCGGCGCTCGCAACAGACCTTCAGGATAAGCGCGGCTCAGCTCCACCATCTGGCTGGCAACATTCTCCAGAAAATAACGATCATGGCTCACCACGACGCAGGCAAAATTCGCGTTGGCCAGAAGCTCTTCCAGCCATTCAATACCTTCAAGATCAAGATGGTTGGTGGGTTCGTCCAGAAGAAGCACTTGCGGATGCTGGACCAGCGCCTCAATAATCGCCAGACGTTTGCGCCATCCGCCGGAAAGGGCAGTTGTCTTCTCTTCAAAACTGGCAGGCGAGAATTCATCTTTCGACGCATCAGGCCGGGCTGTCCCGGCTCCCACGACAGTTGGCCGTTCCGCGAATCCTGCGCGTCCCAGCCATTCCACCAGACGCTTTTCGCGTTCGTCGGAAGCAACGTTTGCCCGTTCCAGCGATTGCGCAATCACGGACCGCACAGTTGCGTTGGGAGGGAACTCTGACTGTTGTTCAACGTAGGCCAGGCGCGTGCGTTTGCGCGTTGCTACTTCGCCGGTGTCAGGCTCCATTTCGCCGGCCAGAATGCGCATGAGCGTGGATTTACCGGAGCCGTTTGGGCCAATCAGCCCAATGCGGTCTCCTTCTGAAACGGTGAAACTGATGTTCTGAAACAATGGCACGGCGCCAAAGCGCTTGCTGATGCCCTGTGCGTTGATAATCGGCGGCAAATTTCCCCAGGTCCTTTTTTATGGCAGTGCGATTTCGTGCGGCTGGTTCAAGGATAGCAGGAAGCAACCATGACGCTGGGCAACGGACAACGGTTTTTAGCGTTGAAGGAAACTCATCGAATTCAGGAAAGATGAGATATGATCTATCTCCGTAAGCGGGCACATAACCAACTATGACCTTTAGCCTAACAATGCGAAAACTGTTGGACGTGCATACGGCTGCAGAAGCAGAGCTCAAGGCACGTTTCGAGGATATTTTCCTTCGTCATCGTGGTGTGGCATTCGCGGGACGAAGGGACCACCATTTCAACGAGCGCTGGACGCCCGATTCTGCCGCCTCGGGTTATCAATTCAGCGGATATGAAATCAACAACGGCGATGTGGTACTGCATGGCATGGAACACAACGCAGGTTACATGTACCGTATTTCCATCTCTTTTCCTTTGAACCTTCTGGACCAGCTGTCCGCCATCGATGCCCATTTTGAGCAACAAAGCAAATGCTTGCGCGATAGCAAAGAGCCCCCCTATGAATTGGGTGATGATTCCAAGGTGAGCGACGACCCGTTTTTGCTGTAGGCCCGTTTTTGCTGTAGGAACGTTTGCGAGGGCCGGCTGGATGAGTGCATGGGTCACTGACGGCCAGGTGAGGAAATTTTCATCATCCTTCTGCTTAAAAGGGTCTTCAGTGTTAAAAGCTCTAAGGTTATTTTTCTTGCAGTGGAAGACTGCGCATGCAATTTCAGGGGCGTATACTTTTTCTTGAGTGGAATACCTGTTCCTCTTATGGTCTTTCCATCTGAGTGAATTTCAGGATGCCAGCGAAGGCTGGTCGAATAGCAGGCAGGGCCGCGGAATCTACTAGCTGCGGCCTTGTTTATTTTCCGGACAAGAATGAATTTTTTCCCA
>Ga0209863_10000189_pt1 | contig 38694 bp, 33 predicted proteins | sample OrgsoiDNA2013046_FD_185796 | JGI IMG/M metagenome (GOLD analysis project Ga0209863, IMG submission 185796) | Permafrost soil microbial communities from the Arctic, to analyse light accelerated degradation of dissolved organic matter (DOM) -... | ecosystem: Environmental > Terrestrial > Soil >...
TATTCCCCACCCGGTTTATCCGGTTTGCAGTACAACAACAACAGCAAATTGGGAACATCCTGTTTTTCATGCGTAATTACTCTATAACAACACAAATATAATCGAAAGGTTCGAATTAAATGAGCAAATCTGCAAATGGGCAAATGAGCAAATTGGGTCATTTATTTGCACATTTGCACATCTGCCCATTGGCACATTTACTGCAACAGTCCATCCACTGTTACCGCCACATAATAAATGGCGCCCAGGGTAGGACCGCCGGCGTATTGTATATACCGGTGGTTCAGCAAGTTGGCGCCTCCCAGTTTAACCGTCGAATGTTGCTTCACGAACCGGTAATTTACCTGTGCATCAAGAACATTGACCGCCGGCACCTTTCCGTTTACCAGGGGGCTCTGCCAGAGGAATGAATCCTGCCATCTCCAGGTAATATTGAACCCGGTATTCCTGGCTACCTGCGGGTTTCCGAAGGATAATGCCGTATTCCATTGGGGGGTATTGAACCCGGTTACGAATATATCATTTGGGTTACTCGCTTTCATATTATTGAAATTTACATTTCCATTCACCGTATAGGTCTTATAAAAGTTATAGGTGACGGCCAGCGCCGAACCCCAGTTGTAATAGGTACTTACTGCATTAGTATAAACCCGGTAACGGCTCTGGCCAAGGCTCGCCGAATTACCTCCCGAGGCGGTTGTCGGATCCCGGTTGCGGTCCAGCATGGCTATCACGCCTGCACTGGTACCTACATCCACGCCGTTTGGAACATACACCTGAACCTGTCCAAGAAAACCCTTATACTGATTAACATATGCATCCAGATCAACGACCAATGTGTTATCTAGCAATATAGATTTGTACCCGAATTCAAAAGAGGTTATTTTTTCCGGCTTTGCATCCGGCAGGTTAGCTACCTGGAGAATGTTTTGATTCGCGATGGCAGCTGCATCCGTATTACCCTGTGCACTGACTGCGGCATTAAAGGCAATAACTGATTGCTGGGTATAACTGTTTTGAAGATATCCGAGGCCGTCATTAATAAAAGGAAGACTGCCTACCCTTCTGACTCTGCCATTATTTACAAAAGACAATGCTTCAAAAAGGGCAGGAAAGCGGTATCCTTCCTGGAACGTAAATCGGAAATTGTGTTTTTCCCTGAATGTATAAACAGCAGCCAGACGAGGTGTCCAGATTGCCTTGTAGTACGGATTGTAATCAATACGGAGGGATCCCCATAATTTTAATTTTTCGTCGAATAGTGTTTTCGTTACCTGGAAAAATCCGCCAATATTTTTATATGTTACCAGGCTACCGAATGTTCCATTCGGTTCCTGTTTATTGCGTTCTGCAATAGGCCTCGAAAAATCTACAAAATTATTTCCGTCTGGTATAATATCATAAAGCCTGGCATTTCCACCCACCAGTAAATTAAAAGATTTTGTATACTGTGTTAGATCCCATTGCCCATCCACATTGTACAGGCGGCTTCTCTGCCAAAGTGCAGCGCCACCGGTTACGGGTGCATCGGGTGTCGTGCCGGCTTTGATATCCCAGTTGTTGATGTTGATAATGGTATCCATCAGCGATTTAAATGCCGCTGTTCCCGGTTGTACCCGGCTCGCATCAGCCTGCGCTCTCGCGTACTGATTGGCAGCCGCCAGGTTTGCCGAAGTTAATGCTCCGCCGTTTGCAGTAGCAAAAGCAAGCAATGCCGTTTTATATTTTGTTCCCCAGCTGGTAGGGGTCTTCGTATCAGATGCACCGCCGGTATGCAGATCCATATTATCTGCCAGCGGCTTTATATTGTAGGAATTACCCGTGTTTTCGATGGACATATATGCACTGATAATATAGTTACTTCCCTTTAATTGCACATGATGATTCTGGACGGATGAACCATCCAGCCTGATCTTATTGCCTCTTTGGAAAGTTCCATCCATTGTGCCATACCGGTATCCATAAGAAAGTTCAGCATTTTCCGTAATCCGCCAGTTGAGTTGTCCGTCGAATTTCAGATTACTGACTTTGGGATTCGCCAGATCATTTTCCCAGTATCCGGTTCTCGCAATACGAAGGGTTTGATTTGCTTTGCCGTCGATGTTGAGTCCGCTTAATGAGATCAGGTTACTACCCGCCAGCGCATCGTCGCCATATTTATTCCAGCCATCATAAGCCGTATTGTTATTGGGGCCGTTCAGTGCAGGAAAACCAGGGTTTGCACTGGGTAAATAATTGGGATTCTGATCTGTTTTTGTATTCGAACGCCAGTCAACGCCCTGCATGTATCCGAAGTTCACTTTGAAGGCAAACTTATTATTGAATGCTTTTGCATATCGGATCGCAGATTCTGTTAAAATACTAGGCGCATCATCAATGCCATCCACATGGTTTACTCCGGTATTCTGGTACAAACTCAGACCCTGGTAAGTAAAGGGGCTTTTTGTGATCAGGTTTGCCATCCCGTTGATGGCATTCATGCCATAGAGTGCGGAAGCGGCACCCGGTGTAATTTCCACACTGGCAATATCCAGCTCTGTGGGACCGATCGCATTGCCAAGGGGAACGCCCAATGTAGCCGATTGCATATCCACTCCATCTACCATTTGTACAAAGCGGAAATTATTTGGTATATTAAATCCCCGGGTATTCGGAATTTTAAATGTCAGGCTCGACGTTGTCATTTGAACACCCTTGATGTTTTGAAGGGCATCATAAAAATTAGGAGAAGCGGATTCGCGAATCGCCCGGATATCCAGTTTCTCGATTGCCACCGGTGATTTCAACCTGCTTTCCGAAACCCTCGAAGCCGTTACTACCACTTCGGTTCCCAGGGCAGTCTGGGTTTCCAACGCGACATAAAGATTCGATTCGATGCCTTTGACAACATATTCCTGAGGAGCAAATCCGACGGAAGTAAAAACCAGCGTAAGCGGAAATTTGTTTTTTGTTCTCAGGTTGAAACTACCGGAATCATTTGTGATGGTACCCGCAATGGTTCCCTTGATTTCTACACTGACGCCCGATAATGGTTTTCCTGTTCCTTTGTCATTCACTTTTCCCGAAATATAAATCAGGTTATTGCCCTGTGCCCATGCGGCCCCGGCAAAAAAAACAGTAATGACAGATAATAATAAGTAACGAATTGTGAGATTAATGTTTGGTTTTGGTTTCATGTTGTTTACTATTGACAGTCTATTATAATTGTAGACTAAAAAAAGTGCATTTTTGTTTTTAATATTTTAATCATAAATAAAATATTCACAACTGGCTTTAAGCCTTCAGCTTACAATCCGTTTACATTTGAAATACCCTTAATCAGTGTCAGCAGGCTGGTAATTACTACCAGTGAACCAACGGCGATATACATGGCCCGCATAGGTATCCTGCCAACCAGGCGCGCTGCAATGGGTGCTGCAATGAGGCCTCCGATAATCAGTCCGGCGACATCAGCAAGAAAAAACGTTTTCAGATATATGAAAAAAGCGATTGAACTCGCAAATACGACAAAGAATTCAGCCAGGCAGACCGAGCCAATAACATATCGAGGATTTCTCCTTTTTGAAATAAGCGTTCCGGTAACCAGCGATCCCCAGCCACCACCTGCAAATGCATCCATGAAACCGCCTGCTGAAGCCAGCCATCCGGCGCCTTTGATTTTATACTGTTGATTTTTTTTCCTGAATGCTTTTTTTACTATGAAGTATCCCAGGTAGAGTGTATAAATGGAAAGCGGTATGCGTACATAGACAGAATATTTTTGCCCATAAAATGCAAGTGTTGCCCCCAATAGCGCACCGATGACACCCGGAATGACCAATGTCCTGAACAGTTTTTTATTAATATTTCCAAAACGATGATGACTGTATCCCGAAACGCCACTTGAGAAAACGCGGGCTGTATGAACACGACTGCTCACAATCGCAGGATTCACGCCATTAGCAAGAAGAAATGTTGTGGAAATCGTACCATAACCCATGCCCATCGAACCGTCTACCATCTGAGCAAGAAAACCGGTCATCAGCATCATCAGGAAAGACGGTACGTTTATATATTCAGGAATTCTTTTTATTCCGGTGCTGATCTCATGGAGTGGAAGATAAGAAAGGATCGCATGGCCAAGCACCATAAAAAGGAACGCCAGCAAACAGAACATGACAATCTTTGTCCAGTTTTTCCCCACCGGCGGAACGATCAACTCCAATTTTTCCTGCTTGGCGCTAAGCAACTTTGTCAGATCATCCAGTTGCCTGACTTTTTCGACAAAATCTCCTTTTAAATCCTGCCGGATATCATGCATGTTCTGAATAACGCCTTCTATCTCATCAGGTATGAGCTCGTTTAGCTGTTCGCGCATTCTTTTAGCGATGGTAGGGGATTTACCATTTGTCGAAATCGCAATTTTCAAATTACCCTTGTCGACAATGGAGCCCAGGTAAAAATCGCAGAGCTCAGGTGTATCTGCTACGTTGACCAGCAATTTTTTTTGCTTGGAAAGAACACGCACATAATTACTGGTTGATTTGTCATTTACAGCAACGATCACGATTTCCTTTTCATCCAGATCTTCCGGCTCAAATGCCCTTTCAATCAATCTGAGCCTGGGAAAGGATTCCGCCAGCCTCTTAATTTCATCTGCTATTTCGATTGCAACGATCGTAACGGAAGTTGCAGGTGCATTATGAAGAACGGCGGTCAGTTTTTCCAATCCTACTTTTCCACCACCCACCAATAATACTTCGAGTTCCTCGAGTTTCAGAAATACCGGGAACAAACGGTTTTTGTCCGTCCTGTTTAAAAAAATTCCCGGTGATTGTTCTGTACTCATTGGCCGATGTTTGGCGGTTACTCGCGAAAATAGTGAATTCTCTATTAAATCAGTAGACTTATGAATTTTATTTTATATTTTAATTTTTAAGCATACATGAATCATTTAAAAGAATTTTTACGGCCATTACAATTGTTAGTTATACGCAAATGGCTATACCAGTTGTTTACGTACCGCAAAATCCCCGAATGATTCATTGCTTTTTCTTTCCCTGGCGAAGAGTCCAAAAAGCAGATCCAGTTCCTGCAGGATGGCCGCTTCATCCAGACTTTCTTTATATACTTTATTCAGTCTCATCCCGGCATGATCGCCACCTAGCTGGAGATTGTATTTACCCAACGCTGTTCCGATAAAACCGATTTCGGCGATATATGATCTTGCACAGCCATTCGGGCAACCGGTCATGCGAAGGATAATCTCTTCCTTCTGAAGTCCGTTTTTTTCAAGAATGGGTTCAATTTTAGTTAAGAGGGAAGGCAGGTAACGCTGTGCTTCTGCAAATGCCAGAGGGCAGGTACTTAAAGCCACGCAGGCCATGGAATTCTTACGAATGGCCGTTATGGAGTCTGTATATTCATCAATATGGTATTTCTTTAGAATTTTTTCTATCGCCGCTTTATCCTTATTATGGATATCTGCCAGGATCACATTCTGGTTGGCAGTGAACCGGAAATTCAATTTGCGCGTTTCTGCAATTTCGTAGAGTGCTGTCCTGAGGGCGACCTTTTCGTCATCTGTTACTCGGCCGTTTTCGATGAAGGGTGTGTAATACCATTTCTTATCACTGTTTTGAAACCAGCCATAATAATCTTTCCGGTCGGTAAACAGAAAGGGTTTTTCTTTTTCCAATGGCAACCCGGTTCTCTTTGCAATCTCGGTTTTGAAAAATTCAATGCCCATTTTGTCAACTGTATATTTCAGGCGGGCTAGAGAACGGTCTGTCCGGTTGCCATAATCGCGTTGAATGGTCACGATTTCGTAAATCGTTTTCAGGATATTTTCTTCTCCACTCACGAACCCGATCACCGTACCGAGTCTGGGATACGTTGCGGGATTACCATGCGTGGAGGACAGGCCGCCACCAATAGAAATATTATATCCTTTCAGCTGATTGTCTTCGATGATAGCAATCAGTCCCAGGTCGTTGCCAAATACATCGACGTCGTTATTGGGTGGTATGGCAATGGCAATTTTAAATTTTCTGGGCAGGTACCGGTCCTGGTATAATGGATCTTCCTCGTCTTTTTTATCGGCTATTTTTTCTTCATCCAGCCAGATCTCATAATAGGCTTTTGTTTTTGGTAAAAGCAGCTTATCAATTTTAAATGCAAAATCATGTATTTCTCTGTGAATGGGTGACTGTTGCGGATGAGCAGCTGCAATCACATTCCTGTTGATATCACCGCAAGTGGCAATGGAATGAAGTTTGGATTGATTAAACGCCTGGATGGTTGGTTTAACATGTGATTTATATAATCCGTGCAACTGGATGGTTTGCCGGGTAGTAATTTTAATTACACCGGTTGCATGTTCACCTGCAATATCCTGTGTAGCCAGCCATTGGTCAGCAGTCAGAAATCCTCCGGGTAATCGAAGCCGGATCATAAATGAATATAATCGTTCCAGTTTTTTTTCCGCTCTTTCTTCCCTGCGGTCCCGATCATCCTGCATATACATGCCATGAAATTTTATTAGAGCCTTATCGTCTTCACTGATGGCCCCTGTAATTTCATCCCGCAATCCTTCTTTAATGGTACCGCGAAGGGAGTCGCTGTCCTGCTTTACTTTTTCTATTCCTGATAAATTCGGTTCGCTCATGATGTTCGGTTCAATAAACGTCTTTCAGGTATCTGCCCGTAGATTTCAATTCGCTGAGATAGGATTCTGCATTTTCCAGTTTTCCTGATTTCTTAACCAGTTCCAGAATAGTTTTTTCTACGTCCTCACTCATTCTTTTCGCACCGCATACGTATAGCGTCGCGCCATTTTCCAGCCATTGAAAAAACTCTCCGGCTCTTTGCCTGATTTTATCCTGTACATAAATTTTCTCTGCCTGGTCGCGGGAGAAAGCGACATCCAAAGCGCTCAAAACTCCGTTTTCCATCCATTGTTGCAGTTCAGTCTGGTAAAGAAAATCACTGGTAAAATGCTGGTCTCCGTAGAATAACCAATTGCGCCCGCGGGCTCCTGCAGATTCCCTTTCGCTCAGAAATGCGCGGAAAGGCGCTATGCCGGTTCCAGGGCCGATCATGATCACGTCCTTGTCATCATCCGGCAACCGGAATTCATCGTTATGATGAATATAAAAATCAATCTTATCGCCAGCTTTCAGACTGCATAAATGATCCGAACATAAACCATACTTCAATTCTTCTTCTATGGAAAAAGCATCTCTTGCGACAGTCAGATGTACTTCCCCGTCGACTGTTTCAAGGGAGGAAGAGATGGAATATAACCGGGGTGTCGTGGGTTCCAATTGCTGAAGAAAGATTTCAAATTGCGCTGAATCTCCTAGCGGATAGCTCTGTAGCAGCTGAAGGAGTCCCGTTTTGACGGCCGGAATTTCTGTATTCACATGCGCAGCGTATTTGGCAACTACACGCTCCGGAAGGTAAATGATATTTAATTTTTTGTGCAGGAGTTCATATACTGAATAAGTATCGTTCCGGTGCACGAATGTTCTATCCGCATCTATTCCGGTATATGCAATAATGGCTTCCACGACGGCCTTCGGATTATGAGGCACGATCCCCAGGGAATCGCCGGGTTTATAATAAACGTCTTCACAGGCTATTTCAATATGATGGGTTTTCTTGGAAGATTCCCTGTCGTTTAAATTGATATTGGTGAGTATTTCGCCCTGGTATATTTTTTTACCAGTGGATTTTTTGGCAGGTTTCGTAATGGGTTCGGCTGGCAATTTGCTGCCACTGAGTTTTTGAATCACATCATTCATCCAGTTAAAAGCGTCTGATTCGAAGTCGACGTCGCAGCGTTGGATATCCACGATGCGTTCACCTCCCAGGCTACCCAATTGATGATCCACATCTTCACCTGCTTTACAAAACATGGGATAGGATGTATCACCCAGTGCAAGTACGCCATATTTTAACTTCGGTAATTTGAATCCGTTCTGGTGGATATGATCGTAAAATTTTTTGGCGGAAGCAGGTGGTTCACCTTCGCCCTGTGTACTGATAACCGTCAGGAAATATTCTTCTTTCGGAAGATCAGTTAAGCGGTATTGATCCAGGCTTATGATTTTTGTTTGAATACCTTCTTGTTTAGCGCGCGAAGCAAATAAGTTGGCAATTTTTTTTGAATTGCCGGATTCGGTTCCATACGCGACCGTAATTTTTTTATTATCCCTGGATATTACGGGTGTCGCATATTCCGGTGAAGGCTCTCCGTTTAAAATGCCATCCAGATAGCCATTGGTCCAGGTTTGTTCCTGCTTGCTAAGGGAATCGATGAATTCCCTGATCTGTTTCTTTTTTTCCGGACTCATGCTCTAACCTCCTCTTCCTTGTTTTTCGTAACTGGTTTAAAATATAATTCGTCGCTTGTTACATCTTCCGGCAGCCACTTGAATGTTTCATGCAATGCGGCAACCTTGCCAACTATAATCAGGGTAGGAGATATATAGTTCCTGTTTCCAAATTCTTTTTCATATTCGCTTAATCGCGTAAGGAATACTTTTTGGCAGGGCGTCGTCGCCTGTTCGATGATTGCGATGGAAGTTTCAGGATCAATGGCGTGATTCAGCAATTGTTTCACGAGTTCATGGATAGTGTCGCCTGACATATAAAATACCAGCGTATCGTCTGTTTGCGCAAGTTCTTTCCAGTATGAAGACTGGATGGATTCATTTTTATGAAGTGTCAGGAAACGCACTGCCTGCGCATGGTTACGGGCAGTCAGTGGAATACCGGCATAAGCAGCTGCTCCGCAGGCTGCTGTAACACCTGGAACGATTTCATACGGAATATTATATTTATTAAGTGCCTGTAACTCGTCCAGCAGGTTTGAAAAAACAGAAACGTCGCCACCTTTCAGGCGAACCACTTTCTTTCCCTGAAGGGCATATTCCACCAGCAATTCATTAATGATATGTTGCGGGGTTGAACCTTCCCTTTTTCTTTGCTTGCCGGCATGCAGGATCAGCGCCCTGGGATTTGTATACGAATCAAGAATAGTCTCACTGACGAGTCGGTCGGTAATAATCACGTCAGCGTCTCTCAGATGCCTGACGGTTTTCAATGTGATCAATTCAGGATCTCCCGGTCCGGCTCCCGCAAAAATTACTCTTTGTATTTGCTTATTATAGTTCATCCGATATCAGTATTAAGATCATTGTTGAATCATGCAGGCACCTACTGTCACATTACTGGTTTCATCAATCAGGATCAGGCCTCCATTCACCCGTAAGTCCTTGTAAAGGTCATAGGCAAGGGGAGAAGCCGTCTTTATTTTTGCGCGTACGATTTCATTTAACCCAACACAATCGATACCTTCTTCTTTTTCCAAAGAATTCACGTCGAGCCGGTATTCAATTTCTTTTACAACAGATTTAATACGGCGGCTGTTGTGCTGTATCAGATATTTGTTTCCGGGTTTTAAAGGCTTACTGTCCATCCAACAGAGTAAAACTTCCAGGTCCTGACCCAGGAATGGCTGATTGTCTTTTTTAACAAGCATGTCCCCCCGACTGATATCAATATCATCTTCGAGGTGGAGGATTACAGCCTGTCCTGCGACTGCTTCTTTAACATCCTGCAAATTGCTTTCGATGCGGCTAAGCCTGCTATGAAGGCCAGCAGGCAAGACAAAAATTTCATCACCCACACGGTATGTTCCGCTGATTATCTTTCCGGCATATCCTCTGTAGTCAGGTAGTACCTCTGACTGCGGCCGAATCACATATTGAACGGGCATACGCGCGTGCGTCAGATTGGTCTCAGAATCGATGGAAACGGTTTCCAGGAAATCCAACAGGCAGGGGCCGTCATACCAATCCATATTATTGGATTTGTCCACAATATTATCTCCGTTCAATGCGCTGATGGGAATAAAACTGATTTGTTTCAACCCCAATGATTTCGCAATCGCAGCAAATTCAATTACGATATTGTTGTAAACATCCTGGGAAAATTCAATCAGATCCATTTTGTTTATCGCCACAACCACATAGGGCATATTCAATAAGGAAGCAATAATCGTATGGCGGCGGGTTTGTTCAATTATCCCGTTTCTTGCATCAATCAGGATGATCATTAATTGTGAATTGGAAGCGCCGGTTATCATATTACGTGTATACTGAATATGGCCGGGTGCATCTGCAATGATGAATTTCCTTTTCGGAGTACTGAAATATTTATAAGCCACATCAATAGTAATTCCCTGCTCCCGCTCGGCACGAAGCCCGTCGGTGAGTAATGCAAGATCAATACTGCCCAATTCTTTATTCTTGCTTTGTTTCTCCAACGCTTCGAGCTGATCACTGAGAATGCTCTTACTGTCGTATAGCAATCGACCGATAAGGGTACTCTTACCATCATCCACACTGCCCGCCGTTATAAATCGTAAAAGGTCCATTCGAAAATTAAATTGATTAGAAATAACCGTTCTTTTTTCTGTCTTCCATCGCCGCCTCAGACAACCTGTCATCGATACGCGTTTCGCCGCGTTCACTGGTCCGGGTTAGAATAATTTCATTTATAATATCATCGATATTACTTGCTGAAGATTCAACGGCTGCGGTGCAGGTCATATCGCCAACTGTACGATACCTGACAGTTTTGCGCATAACCTGATCCGTTTCTTCGAGCTGGATAAAGGAGGAAACTGCCACAAGCTGTCCCTCGTGTGAAATCACATCCCTTTCATGAGAAAAATAAATCGTAGGGAGATCAATTTTTTCACGACGGATATAATTCCAGATATCCAGTTCCGTCCAGTTACTGATTGGGAAAACCCGTACATTCTCCCCTTTCTGAATTTTACCATTATAGATATTCCAGAGTTCAGGTCTTTGTCTTTTAGGATCCCACTGACCGAATTCATCGCGTACAGAAAATATTCTTTCCTTGGCCCTTGCTTTTTCTTCATCCCTTCTGGCACCACCGATGCAGGCGTCAAATCCAAATTCCTCAATAGTATCCAACAGGGTATAGGTCTGCAAGGCATTTCGGCTGGCGAATTTGCCGCCGGGTTCTTTCAGAGATTTGGAGCGGATCGTGTCTTCCACATTGCGCACGATAAGTTTTTCGCCTATGGCTGCAGCCAGGCGATCACGGTATTCAAGGGCTTCTTTGAAATTATGACCCGTATCAATATGTACAAGGGGGAAAGGAAACTTTCCTGGCCTGAATGCTTTCAGGGCCAGGTGGACCAGGGTAATGGAATCCTTTCCGCCGCTGAACAGCAGGGCAGGTTTTTCGAACTGACCCGCTACTTCCCGTAGGATGTAAACCGCCTCACTTTCTAACTCATCTAAATAATCAGTCATAACATTTTAGTATGGAAGAATGGAAGTATGGAAGTATGGAAGTACAGGAATTAATTTCCTTACTTCCATACTTTCATACTTTCAAACTTGTATTTTCATGTAATCCACATTCCTTTTTATCAGTCTCTTCCCACCACCATCTGCCGGCGCGAAACTCTTCCCCCGGGCGAATCGCGCGGGTGCAGGGTTGACATCCGATACTCACAAACCCACGGTCGTGTAAAATATTATAGGGAACTTCGTTTTCAGAAATATATTTTTTCACCTGTTCAAGGTTCCAATGAAGCAGCGGATTATATTTATTTAGTCGATTGCCTTCATCCCATTCAATCAGGTTCAGCTGGCTTCGATTCCCTGAGTGTTCCGCGCGAATACCGGTTATCCATATCCTTTGGCCATTCAAAGCTCTTTTCAGGGGTTCCACTTTGCGGATAAAGCAACATTCTTTTCGGTTATCGACGGATTCATAAAAAGCATTAGGACCCTTTTGATTCACATATGTCTCAAGACGTGAAGCATCCGGAATGTAAGCCTTGATATGAATGCCATATTTTTCCTGTGTCGCAGTCCACACCGAATACGTTTCACTGAACATACGACCTGTATCCAGTGTAAAAATGTTAATGGGAAGATTTTCCGAAACTATATGGTGCAGGATTACCTGGTCCTCCTCGCTGAAACTGGTAGAAAAACTAACCTGTCCCGGAAAGAGTTCAGTTAACAAATGAAGGGAATCAGAAATAGAAAGTCCGTTTATCTGGCTGCTTAAATTGGAATTCAATATGTCTGCTGCTGTGTCCATGTATCAAAAAACCTGTTTAAAAAAGGAAAAAAGTGAGAGGAGGTTGAGTGAATAGATCTCAACAACAACATCCCTTACAACAGGGGCGGCAGATACATGCAAAAGAAGCAGTATGATACATATTCGGCAGTCTACAAATTAGATCGACAAAGATAGTTCAAGGAATTGAATTAAAAAAATAAGGGGAATTCTATTTCTGGAGGTCCGGTCCTGTAGTGAGTAGTCGATGCTATATAGAGGACGGAAAAACCATCTACGATACAGCATAATTCATTTACAAGCAGTTTTAGGCTTTAGGCTTTGAGCTTTAGGCTTTTTGATATATTTACGGAATGAAGATTTCTATTATCAATGGCCCCAATCTGAACCTGCTTGGAATCCGGGAGCCCGGTATTTACGGGCGCCAGACTTTTGAAGATTTTTTAAAAGACCTGAAGGATAAATACCCCGCTATCCAGATCGATTATTTCCAAAGTAATGTGGAAGGTGAACTCGTGACTGAACTCCAGCGGGTCGGATTTGCTTATGATGGTATTCTCATGAATGCCGCAGGCTATACCCATACTTCCGTCGCGATTGGGGATGCGATTGCTGCCATTAAAACACCAGTCATAGAAATTCATATCAGCAATGTGGCGGCAAGGGAAGAATTCAGGCAAAATTCGTTGATTGCTGCCAAATCCGTGGGTACAATTGCGGGTCTGGGTTTAAAGGGATATGAGCTGGGACTTCTTTATTTTCTATAAAAAAACCCGCATCATCAGGGCAACTCCGTTGTCTTGTTTTGGCCCCTCCGTTAATTTGATGATATGAAGTCCGTTATTGGACCATACCATAAATACATCCCCTTTTTTAGCTTTCACCAGCTGTTTGTCGATGGCAGGAATGATACTTCCTCTGGCTATCCATCCAAGGTCACCCTGAGTAACGGCCTCGCCGCCCATGGAATAGGTCTGGGCCAGGTGCTCAAAACTGTCCTGGTGATTTTTCAATTTGGTTACAATGGAATTGCCCAGACTATCAGCCATCCGGTACCTGAAAACGGTTGTATCAATGAATATCTGGCTAATTCTGTAAAAAGTATTAGGTAGCCTGGCCAGTATCTGGACCAGGAATTTCTGACCCTGGATGGTAAATGGACCGTAAACTTTTTTCAGCGTACCCCTAAAAGCAAGACTGTCTGCCAGACTATTAAAATGAGTGGTCCTTGTAACGATCACTGTATCCAGTTTGAATTTTTTCTTCATGATATCTTTCACATAAAGAGGCGAATTGGGCGATTTTTCAAGTTCCGCTTTTATCTCAGCAATGGTTTTTGTCTGGGAATATCCGCACAATCCACTGATTGTCAAAATAATGAAGGGTAATAATTTAAACATAAACAGCTGTTAAGGTTGCAAATATAGTCAGCTGATGTCATCTGTTCCCGCAACATTTCACCTTCCCGGATCGTTTTTTGTAGAAGGACGATAATATGAAGAGATACCTGTTTTTACTGCTCTTTTTTCTCTCCTGCAAGGGCTTTTCGCAGGCAGGTTCCTTTATAATAGGTGTAAAAGGAGATACGCTCAATAAAATAGACAGGAAGGACCTGAAACAGGGCAAATGGGTCATACGATTAGATGAAGTACGGGGCGAACCCGGGCATGAGGAAGAAGGAGAATATAAGAACAATCGAAAGGAGGGCACCTGGAGGATTTATAGTCTGCAGGGCGACCTGACTGGTCTTGAGTATTACAAATGGGGTAACAAAGACGGTAACTGCCAGTATTTTAATGCCTCCGGTTCACTGGTCAGGGAGGAATCCTGGAGGGCCCTGAATCCGGATAAATTATATGATACCCTGGAAATAGAAGACATCGATCATCTCAATGAATATAAAACCGTCATTGTAAAAAATGAAGGAGTTGCCATCCGGCACGGCCAATGGAAATTTTATGATCCATCTACCGGAATGATCAACAAGATACAAACGTATACCATGGGTAAATTGGAAAATCCAAAATCAGATACGGGTTCGGATTCTACAAAAAATTTGACCAGGACCATGGTAAAGCCCAAAGAAGTGCAGGATTATGAAAAGAAAAATGCCGGAAAGAAAAAGATAAAAGTCAGGGACGGGGCAACGAATTAATCTTCCTTTAATTCAGGTTGTTTTACCAGCACCAGTACTTTGTCGATTCGTTGCGCATCCATATCGACGATTTCAAATTTAAAATCTTTCCATTCCATTCGTTCCCCTGTTCTGGGAATATGTTCGAGTTGGTGCAGGATGAAACCCGCCAGGGTGTCGAATTCATGTTCACCTTCATTCATCCATTCCGTTTTATCAAAATGGGCAAGGAAGTCATAAAAAGGAATTTGCGCATCCACCAGGAAAGATCCGTCTTCCCGTTTAACGATTTCATAATCCGCCATATCCGGCTGCGGAATGTCGCCGATCAGCGCTTCGAGGATATCGTTTAGAGTGATCATCCCGAGCAGGCTGCCATATTCATCTACAATACAGCAACTGTGTGTCTTTGTTTCCTTGAATTTTTCGAGGACCTGGTAAGCCGTATTGTTTTCAGGTACAAACAACGCCGACGTCATCATATCCCTAAAGGGCGTTGAATCGTCTGCCACATACATGTCCTTGATGGTTACCATGCCTTTGATATTATCAATCTCACCGTCGCAGACAGGATAAACCGAATGAGGTTCCCTGAGAATTTTTTCTGTGATCATCTCTTCGGTTTCGTTTAGATCGAACCAGATAATATCACTTCGGTGTGTCATGAGGGAGGTAATATTCCGGTCACCCAGGTGAAAAACTCTTTCAATGATATCCTGTTCAGCCTCTTTAATAGTACCCTGTTCAGTTCCTTCGTTGATGATGGCCTTGATTTCATCTTCTGTCACATTGCCTTCGGGAGATGATTTGATAGAAAACAACAGGATAAAAAGATTACTTAACCAATTCAACAAGGCTACAATCGGATAACCGACCCTCGAGAATATTGTCATGGGTCGGGCCACGATAAGCGCAATGCGTTCTGCTTTCAACAGGCCGATACGCTTAGGGATCAGTTCACCGAATAAAATGGATAAAAATGTCACTATGATAACAATCAGCCCGGAGGCAATCTTGCTGGCATAGCGTTGCAGGTAAGAAATTTTTTCAATATAGGGCTGTAGATCGCCGCTGAATTTTTCGCTTGTATAATAACCCGTTAATATCGCAATCAGTGTGATGCCGATCTGGGCGGTAGAAAGAAAAAGCTCCGGATTTTCAGTTAGACGCAGGGCAGCTTTGGATCTGATATTTCCCTTAGATGCCATTTCTTCCAGCTTGGATTTCCTGGCAGATACCAGGGCAATCTCCGCCATTACAAACAAACCGTTCAAAAAAATTAAACAAAAAAGTATTATAATTGAAACCATGCAGATCTTACTTTAAACTAAGGGCTCCAAACTGCTTCCTGAAAAATATACTCATCCCATAACCAATCGCACTTCCCAGTATCGCTCCCCCGAATATATCGAGTGGAAAATGAACCCCGACATAAACCTGGGCATAACAAATAATGAAAGCCCATACAAACAACAACCAACGCCAGGAGCCGGTTTGATTTAAAGTTATAAAAATAAACCAAGCAGCGGCGAAATGATTACAGGCATGTGAAGAAGTAAAACTTGAACTCTGGGGACAGTAATTCACCAATACCCGCACCCGGTCTGCCAGATCAGGATCCCGGCAGGGTCTGAAACGCCAAATCAGAGACTTAATTAATGAACTACTCAGGAGATCTGAGATAATCGCCGTCATAATCAGTGTAGCTGCCCACCAGCATCCCTTGATGCCAAAATTTAAGAGACCGAAAACAAGAAGAAACAAATAAAAGAAATACCAGAATTCCTGCTGCCGGATAAACGGAAGTATTAAATCAAAAACGGGATTTGTCCAGGTTTGATTTATTTTATTGAAAAGCCAATAATCAAACCGCAGCAGGGGGTTTAAAATATTCTGGAAATTCGTGGCATGGAGTAAAATCATGATTGCAGAATAATTGCTCTAATTTTAATCCCCATATTCATGACTATGTTTAAAGGGCTAAAGATACCTAAATTGATTCGTTGGATTTTTGTTGTGGGTATTATTTTTTTGCTGTGGATGGGGCTGTTAAGGCTGGTATTTTATTTTGTTTTTAACCATACGGGTAACCCGATTTCCGCATTGGGCGCTACTTTCCTCCTCGGCTTCCGGTTTGATCTGAAAATGATTTGTTTTTTGCTTGAATTCATGCTCCTTTTAGGCGCACTGAACATTTCTGATCCATTTATTTCGTCCAGATCTCGCAGAGGATTTCTTATCCTGCTTGCCATCATGTGCGCGATTACCAGTTTTATTTATACTGTTGATTTTGCCCATTACAGTTATCTCAACCTGCGTCTTAGTGCGAGTGTGTTGAATTACATTCAGGATGCCGGTATTTCTCTGAACCTGGTCTGGGAGAATTATCCAGTTATCCGGATGTTGCTGGCGATACTGCTTTTCAGTTTCTTAATCTGGTGGCTTTTGATCAGAGTTTATCGGCAGATAGCGCGTTCAACGGATAATAGTAAAACAAACAGGAAATGGATCTGGATAGTTGGCGCATTCATCCTTTTTGGACTGGGAATTTTTGGAAATTTTGGCCAGTATAATTTAAGATGGAGTGAAGCATTCAGCCTCGGTAATGACTATCGTGCAAACCTGGCGTTGAATCCATATCAGTCTTTTTTCAGCAGTTTGAAATTCAGAAGTTCCGTGTTCAATCCTGAATCCGTAAGAAAAGCTTATCCGATACTCAAGCCTTATTTTGGTTTTACCGGCGATTCCCTGAACCTGAATTATGAGCGTACTATTATCCGTCCCATTCCGGTTGACAGGCCAAATATAGTAGTGGTGATCTGTGAATCATTCAGCGCTTATAAAAGTTCTATGTGGGGAAATCCTTTAAACACGACGCCATTTTTCAAAAGTATTTGTGACCAGGGCATTTTTTTTGATCAGTGTTTTACACCTTCCTACGGAACCGCACGCGGCGTCTGGGCAGTACTGACTGGCATACCCGATGTCGGTCAGGCCAATAGTACGACCAGTCGCAACCCGGGTGCAGTGAACCAGCACACGATTGTCAATGATTTTAAGGGGTATGATAAATATTATTTTATCGGTGGAAGCGCCAGCTGGGCAAATATCCGCGGGCTTCTGAATAATAATATCTACGGCTTGCACCTTTACGAACAGGAAAATTACAAAGCGTCGAAAATAGACGTCTGGGGAATCAGCGACAAAAATTTATTTTTGGAAGCCAACCAGGTTTTAAGAAAGCAGGAATCACCTTTTTTTGCTATAATTCAAACAGCCGATAACCACCGGCCTTATACGATTCCTACCGAAGATCAGGGCGAATTTCATAAGATCCGGACTTCTGCCGATTCGCTGAAGGCTTTTGGATTTGAATCCAATGATGAAATGAATGCTTTCCGCTTCACAGATTTCTGCTATCAGAAATTTATTGAAGCTGCAAAAAAAGAAAAATATTTTTCTAATACGATTTTTGTGTTCGTGGGTGATCACGGAATTGCAGGAGATGCGGGCAAAATGTTTCCGAGGGCCTGGACGAACGAAAGACTGGATAACATGCACGTGCCCCTGCTTTTTTATTCGCCTGGCCTGTTGAAGCCGAAACGAATACATGACTTCGTGTCACAGGTTGATTTGTTACCTACCGCAGCCGGACTCGCAAATATCAGCTACCGCAATACGACTCTGGGCCGGGATCTGTTGGACTCTGCTTATGTTGCTGGTAAAGCATTTTCTTTTTTATACGATCCTGACCAGGGATATGTCGATTTGCTGATGGGTTCCTATTTATACAGGAACAATCTGAATACCCACGGAGAAGATATGTATTCAATTGTTGGCAATGATCCGGTGAATACTTTGTCTGTCGCTGATAGTCTGCATAAGATGTCAACCCTGACCAAGGCTTATTATGAAACGGCGCGATTCATGTTACTGAATAATAAAAAGAAACCATAAACAGCCCATGCCAAAACGCGCTAAAGTATGGCTGTTATGCATATTTATCTGCACATCCTGCGGAAGTAAGCGTCAAAATCAATTCCCTGAAAATTCTGGAGACCTGCAAAAAATATCTATAACCTCAAACCAGGTTTATGACCTGAGCGGTTATGCCGATGAAGGCGGTGGTAATCCATATAGGCTCTTCGATGAAAATGCATATGTGGATCCCCGTTACGAAAAATCAGCGGATTCCTTTGTGCCGGTTACAAATTGCCAGCCGACTATTCATCCGGCCATCTATTTTCACGGAAGCGGAGGAAACCGGATTGTAGTGGATCTGAGAATTCCTTATTCAATCAGGGAAATTTATTTCTTTGATCGTTCACTCACGGTAGACAGCTTTTGGATATACACAGGAAGTCTGAAAAAGTGGAAGAAAGTTGCGTCTCTTATCACGGAGTCCCAATCCGGTAACCGGGCCTGGAGAAAAATCATCCTTGAAGAGGAAACCCGGTTTGTGATGGTTCGATTCAGTAGTTATGAAACGGCTATTACGGAAATGGTATTTTACGGAGTCCCCGGGGGAAAGATTCCGCAGCCCGATAATTTTCTTCTCCGTAAAGGTCTTACTAAAACAGCACTAAGCCAGTTTTTAGGTGTGAATTATATTATGGAGAATGAGCCTCGTTGGTTAAAACCATTTCATTACAGCAGGCTATATAATTTCGCACTTGATTTCGATAATGATTCAAGCCGTGATGAAAGCAGGGTTCGTTTTAATATGCTGCACTATGGATTTTACAACAAGGGAAAAGGAAAGTATATTTTTAATATTGACACATTACAAAATATTAACAATGGAAATATCTGGTTTAGTATCCGGGGCGTTTCAAAATGGATGAGTGATCTGGGTTTTTCCGATAAGGAAAGGCCGATGAACCTGCCCGACCTGAATCCTGAAGACCCCTCCAGTTATTCCAGACATGCAAAAATGATGTGGCATTTAGCTGCATTCTTCGGACATAATCAGGTGGATACATTCAGACTATCACTTTCCCATGAGCCTCTACTGTCAGGCAGAGGTTCGATGAGCATTTTTGAAAATGGAAATGAAGAAGACGCCAATTGGGTTGGTAATAAATATTGTAGCCCGTTAGAATATTATGCACAGAGTACGGCAGACTGGGACGGTGATGAGGGCAGACTTGGAGATCGTTATGGTATCTATAACGCGGATCCCCATTCAACCCTGATGATGAGCGGTTTGATTGGCCTGGATACCAACCGCGTTAAAATATATCAATTTCTTTCTAATAATTTACGGGATGATCGGAATTTCATCTGGCGGGGGGGTATACAATACCATTATTATGCAACAAACGGAGTTAAAGGGATTTCGCCGGAAGAAGATTCTATGCGCTTGAAATTGTCCAAGGTAGCAGATTGCAGTTTTCGAATAGCTCCCGGTGTGAAATGCTTTTTAGGTGAAAACGGGTATGATAAATCGCCAGTCTCCCGACAGGCGACGCCTGTGATTCCCGGTCTCTCGGCTTCACAGAGTCAGGCGATCATGATACTTCGATCTGTCAACGCAGTTTTCTTCTCGGGATTTGATGCGTATATTTTATACTGGTTACGGGATGGAAATCCTGAGAATGACCCGCGTGTTTACCTTACCAGTGGTGTTTTAAGAACTATGCCGGATGGAAAGACTAAAGTTTACCCTGGTTGGTTTTATATCAGCACACTCATAAACCAGCTTGGCAAATACCGCCCTGATAAAATTATAAAAGAAAACGGGAACGTATGGATTTACCGTTATCGTCATACGGAACATCCCGATTCAGTTGCCTATTTTATTTATAAACCGACTGTCAATGGAAGCAGGGTAGTATCTTTTACTCTTGAAACGGGTGTGAAAGAAGGAAACATGGCAACTAAAATCAGCTTTCTGGATGATTCTGAAATTGGAAAAATAGAAAGGGTTTCGATTTCAGAAGGGAGGGTTGAACTAAATATTGAGGAAAAGCCTTTCTTGTTGCTTTGTAAAGAGTAGTCAGTCAAAAAGTAATATTATGGCGCTAAGCGTGCATAAGAGTTACCTGGAGGATTTATTTGATGGAATGAACGACAAAGTTTTTTTTGTTCTGGTCATTTTTATCCAGGTCATATTTATTTTTCAGGGACTTGATTTTGCGGATTCCGGATTTGCTGCCGAATTCTATAGCCGTATTTTCAGCGATCCTTCTTCAGTTCAATATAATTTCATGTTTTGGTTCACAGGTGTCATTGGCGGGGCCTGGCTGAAATTATTCCCCGGCATGGGCCTTTTAGGACTTCGTATTGCAGGGATACTCTTCACCACGATCACTTTATGGATCAGTAATGATCTTTTAAAAAAATATCTTCATACGGGGCCCTTGCGTTTGTCTCTTCTCCTCATTATTCTTTTCCTGTCCACATCGATTAAAGAACTGAATTATGATGATGTTTCTGCTTTATTCTTTATGTGCGCTGCGGCGTTGTTATTTTCGGGGTTAACAAATCAAAAACCCATTCTGATTTTCCTGGCCGGTGCATTTATTTCATTGAATACTTTTTCGAGGATTTCAAACCTGGCCGGGCTCGTATTGGCTTCAGCGATCTGGTTTTCTGGTTATCTGAATCAAAATTCAGCGAAGCAAATGTTTGTCAGTTTCCTGCTTTTTTTTGCAGGATTTGGCGTGATGTCTATGGGTATGATCATGCTGATGAAATTGCTGCACCACGACGCGATTTTTCTAAATAGTCTGAATCTGGTCAGTCAAATGGGTGGTGACAAAAATAATCCCCACGGTTATTATTCATTGTTTAAGGCATCTGTTGTGGATTACGGAAAGGCATTGTCAGTTTCGGTCCTTGTATTGGTTACGATCTGGAGTGCATCTGCAGCCTGGAAAAAACTGAAATCGGAATTACCGGCAATCATTCCCTACCTGCAGTTCATTAAGTTTCTGGTTTTAGCCGTCCTGACGGCGATTTTTATATACAGGGCAAAGAGGGATCCCGATTTCTGGTTTTACCTTTTATTGTTTTATGCAGGCACAGGCCTGATTGTGGGGTTTCTTATTATCACCGGACGGCAGCCAAAAAATCTTCGCCTGCTCACGGCTATTGGCTGTATCATGCTCCTGGTTTTACCTGCGGGAAGTGATTATGTTTTGCTCACCGTTGGTAAATATTCAATCTGGATCATCTTGCCAATAACGATCGACTATTTGCTGAATATTCAGGCTCTCAGCAGCCAGGTAATATTAAGTGAAAACAGCCAGCATCTGTATGAACAAGTGATGGATACAAAACATATGTCGGGGTTACGCTATACATGTATTTATCTGACTTTGGCATTCATACTCAGCGTGAGCTATTATTATCCCTATTTCGACAGATCAGGCCGTTCAGAAATGCATTACGGAATTCATAACTCTCATGTACGTGGCATTTATACGACTGAGAGCCGCGCCCGGGTTATCAATGAAATGCTGACAGCCAGCGCCCGGTATGTAAAACCAGATGATTATGTACTGGCCTTTGAAAGCATACCGATGTATCATTACCTCACAGATACAAAACCTTTTATGCATAACTCCTGGGTCAGGCTATATAGCGATTTTGTGTTCAGGAAAGAGCTATATAAATCTTTGCAGGAAACGCATATACTACCGGTAGTTATCATGCAAAAAAGAAGCACCCTCGGGAATAACTGGCCCGATAACTATACGGAAGATTTTAAATTCAAACCGGAACAACTTGCCGATATGCGGGATTTCTTAAAAGCAAATCAATATAAACAGGTATGGCAGAATGATTTCTTTGAAATATTTGAGCCGGTCAATAAAATGGCCTCCCTTACCGGGGGAGAAATTTATTAATTAACAGGCTGATGAAATTTGCTAAAAATATTATTCTTTACGTCGCACTGATCATCATTTTTGGGGGATTGATCTTTTACCTGTTGCATACTGGAAGATTCCTGAATCATTCTATTTCGCCCATTCCTAAAAACGGAGAGGGGGCGCCGAATGGTCCTGGAATTTTCACCAGTCTTTTCAAGTCAAATCTTCAGGAAGCATTACCCAGGCTTCTATTGCAGATCATCATCATTATTGCATCCACCCAATTACTTGGATGGCTCTTTAAAAAGATTGGACAGCCGGCAGTGATTGGAGAAACTGTCGCCGGAATTATCCTGGGTCCCTCTTTACTTGGATTATTGTTTCCGGGTATTTTTCGTTTTATTTTTCCTGTTGAGTCTCTTACAAATCTGCGTTTCCTCAGCCAGATTGGCCTGATCCTGTTCATGTTTATTATAGGAATGGAGCTGGATACGCGTTTACTTCGCAAACAGGCTTTCGAAGCGTTGATAATCAGTCACGCAAGTATTCTCATTCCTTTCACCCTGGGTATTTTACTTTCTTATTACTTATATCAGGCATACGGTCAAACTGATTTTATTTCATTCGCATTGTTTATGGGTATCGCAATGAGTATAACCGCTTTTCCGGTTCTGGCGAGAATTATACGGGACCGGAATTTGACTGGTACCAGGCTGGGCAACCTGGCGATAAGCTGCGCAGCATCCGATGATGTTACAGCCTGGTGCATCCTTGCCATCCTGATTGCACTGATCCGTTCCGGATCCGGAATGAATGGTTTATTGGTCGTTGGCATGGTAGCACTTTATGTATGTATCATGCTGGTTCCGGTGAGCTGGGTGATAAAAAAAATTCAAATAGCTTATGAAAATGGGAAAATTGCTTACAATGGTTTAATGGCAATTGTATTTACATTGTTATTATTGTCTTCCTGGTGTACGGAAGTGATCGGAATCCATGCTTTGTTCGGCGCTTTCCTGGCAGGAATTGTTATTCCGAAAAATGACGTCATGCAAAAAAAGATCATAGGGCGCATCAGTGACGTGAGCATGGTCATGCTACTCCCACTGTTTTTCGTTTATACCGGTTTAAGAACCAACGCGACAATACTGAACTCCACGGGCTTATGGATCAGTTTTCTACTCATTTTGACTTGTGCAGTTGCAGGCAAATTCGGAGGCAGCGCGCTCGTTGCAAAAACGCTGGGTCAGACCTGGAAAGATAGTCTGTCGATCGGTGCATTGATGAATACCCGGGGACTCATGGAATTAATAGTATTGAATATAGGCTACGATATGGGTATCCTGGGTCCTGAAATTTTTTCCATGATGGTTCTGATGGCTTTACTTACAACAATGATGACAAGTCCGGTTCTGGACTGGATTGAAAAACGGAAAAATCAGGTACTGGCTTCAGGCACAAGCGTAAGCTGAAATTTCATGAAAATATCCGTACCGAAAAAAATCATGCCGTTGGTAAAGACAATTTCTTCAGCCGGCTGAAATTTTATTTCGAAATGGACCAGGGGATTTTTTTTCGGATCAATCATGCGCAGGAATTTAATCAGCGGACTTCCCGAAATACGAAATGATTTTTGCAGATAATAGCCGGTGATTTCGGCTATCATTTCCATCATACAAACGCCTGGTAACACGGGCTGACCAGGAAAATGCCCTTCAAAGATAGCATGGTCTGCCATGAGGTTCACCATAACCTGGATTTGATTGTCAGATTCTGCCAGCTTTTGAATCGTATACAGATTATTGAGCAGCAAGTGGTATAATTTTCTTTAACGAAATCAAAAAATTAAAATTCAGGTGACGTATAGAAACACTATCCGGGGAGTCACCGGGCAGGCCTTTATATATAACTGCTTCCATAATTGGTTTTTTATTGGAAGACCTTTGCATTTTAACCAACTCCCTGCATTGATCGTCCGTAATATAATAATTTATGCCACTGGTTTGGGGATATGCATGGTAAACGAGGCCGCTGTCACCCAGGTTATAGGATTTGGTATGATCCATATTTCTGAACATAATGAGTTCAAAATCTCTTCTCAGGGTTTTGATCAACGCCGGCTTATTCATTTGCTGAACGATATGATACACGATAAATCCTGAATCAGGGAGGAATCCAAAGTCGAAAAAACTAAGCCCCATTTCATTAGTAAAAACAATTCTGGTACTTCGATCAGGCATGTATTTAATCAATAACAACCCACTAATATGCTTCCCGATTACGTCGACTGAAGTTTTATATTCTGCGTGATGAAAATCGGGCTTGAATTTTTCAATGCATGTTTCGTCTGATGGAGTTCTCTGCATATGGCGATAATGATTGCAGGATAAATTCAAAAAGACCGTATTAAGGAATATTAAAAACCGAATCGGGAATCTGTGCATTTATTTCTTTATTCTGAAAGCGGATAATGGTTTTATCTCCGGCGAATTCATACATTTCAATGGCTGTAGCGGTGAAGTCTTTCTTGTCTATTACAATATTAATATTTTTATACTGCTCTTTCAGGTTCTTTACCAGGGGACGGAGTTCAATAAGGAAAGCGTCGTGGCTTTCAAACACATGGGATTGAAAATCCGGATTTTCCAACATGTTCCCTGACACGCAGTCTATTAGAATCCTGTTAATCTGTTGAAAAACCTTGTTGGAATTCGCAGATATTTTATTCTCTTTCTGGCCTTCCTTGATGAATATTTTTCCTGTATTCAGAATCATGAGATAGGCATATGGACGGATATATTCCATACGCAGCCTGTCCTTTTTCCGGTACCAGAACTTTCCGGTCGAATTCATTTTCTCAGAAAGCATAATCAGGGTTTTTTCCTGGCTAAAATCAGCCTGTATGGATTCTGTCGCGGCTGTGGCTTCTGCAAATGATTTTTTAAACGATTCAGGGTGATTCAGCAAAGCAAATCCGACATACTGTGCTTTACTTTCGATGTTGATGATGAAGAAACTGACCAGGGTGATTATTTTAATCATAAGGATTCAAATTAATCATTTTATCAAGTCTTTTCACCTGGTAACCCTGGTCGGCTATGCCTTTCAGCAACATGGGTAACATTTCTATGGTCGTTTCGCTGGAATCGTGTAAAAGCAGGATACCGCCGGGTTTCATTGCTTTAAGTATTTTACTGAGCAAGCGAACCGGATTCTTAATCATCGTATCATATGACCGTATCGACCAGCCTATAGAAATAAATCCCCCGCGCATCACCGCATTCTTCAGATTCGGATTGGTAACACCAAAAGGAGGTCTGAAGAAACGGGGAGACAGACCTGTAATATTTTTAACAGATTGATTCATTTGCTTTAATTCCTTCAACATTTTCCCGGAGCTGAAGAGGTCGAAAAAATGGTGATGAGAGAAGCTATGGTTTCCAATGATATGACCTTCCCGGATCATTCTCTTTACCAGTTCCTCATTATTCTCAATATTTTTCCCCACGCAGAAAAAAGCCACCTCTACCTGGTTTTCTTTTAGTATATCGAGGATTTGACCGGTTTTTAGTCCGGCCGGTCCGTCGTCAAAACTAATGGCAATCCATTTTTCATTTGTTTTTGCTGAGTTGATAGATTTCAGAAAAAAACCAAAGCGTATGAAATAACTTCCGCAGAATAAGACAAAAACATAGATCAATAACAACCATCCGTAGGCAGGGGTACCGATTTTCAAATATTTATCTGCCCATATCCAGACCAGGATTAGGATAATGGTGAGAATATTGAATAACCGGCTGTTCAAGATGAAGATATTAAAAGGAAACTGTGATGCAGTCCGTCCTGCTGATGGATAAATATATTTTTAAGTGGAAATGATAACCTTTCCATCCAGCTGGGCAATTTTTGTTCTTTCAACAAAAGAGCTGCAAACCAGAGTGCAAATCCGGAAGATGTCGGGTAATCACCGCAAAGCGTTTTGAATGGGAAGTTCGGAATTCCCCGGAAAAAGGTTTTCAAAATGCCATCATCTCTTTCTTTCTGTTTGTCTTTTCCGGAATTCGAGTAAAGAATCAGTCCTATCTGGTCCGTGACTATCTCATTCTTTTTCAAAAATGCAGCAATATCCTCCTGAATATTTTCCCCGTTGTAAATGATCTGCACATCTTTTAAAACGGCCTGGTAACTGAGTCCGGGTTCCTTGTCCAGCAAAAAAAACGCGGCGCCTTCTCCGGCGATATTCCCGGTATGTGTTCTATAAAGCCCAAAACGACTCAGGATTGCGTGTCGGTCATCCGTGATTTCGTCGACTGCCCCAACCAGTACTGGTGCAATTCCTTCTTCCAGGAGTAATATGGATTCCGTCAATGCATTTTCAAAAGAAAATGAGCGATGTACAATAGTATTATTATAGTTGTGGCATTTAAGCAGTAAGGCAATCTGAGCGCCGACTGTATTGTGGGTGGATTGAATAAAGGCAGTCGGACTCAGCATTTTCTCTTCAAATTCAATCATCCTGCGGAGAAAGGCCGAGCTATCCTCCAGACAGCCATAGGCTGTTGCTGTGAGAATGGCGGCTGGATCTTCGACACCTGCATTGCGGAGACAGATCATCGACGCGGCTACGCCCATTTTTAAGATCCGACTCATACGGCGGATCATCTTGTTATCAATAAAAGTTGAATAATCAGGTTCCAGAGATTTAAAGAAATTATTGGTATTTTTTTCACAGATAAGAAAAAAAGCATCCTCATCCAGACTGTGCTGTGGAGATATATTTCCAGTGGACCGGATATAAACCTTCCTGTTATTCATCAGGCGGCAGAGAAAATAAGGGATGAACAATTACCTCCGAATCCAAATGAATTCGATAAAACGTGTTGAATAGGTTGGTTTTTCAATAAACCGGTAACCGGTTGAAATGGAAATTCTTTCATTGGTGTTTTCAGTCGGAGATTTGGGAAAATGACCCCATGTTGAATAGCAAGTACGGAATATACCGCTTCCACGGCGCCACTTGCGCCAAGGGTATGTCCCGTATAAGCCTTTGTGGAACTCATTTTTGGAAATACCGGATCAAATAATAAACGGATAGCTGTACTTTCCGCAATATCATTGTTCTGAGTGCCTGTGCCGTGAAGATTGATATAGTTAATATCTGTCGGTTTAAGACCAGCTTTTTCCAAAGCACCTTTCATTGCCAGGAAGGAGCCGGTTCCTCCAGGAGAAGAAGCAGTCTGGTGAAAAGCATCGTTGGCATTTGCATATCCGGTGATTCGGGCATATGGGTTTTTTCCGAGTTGCTTTAAAGCTTTCTCAGACGCCAGTAAAAGATAGGCTGCACCCTCTCCGAGATTCAGTCCATGTCGGTTTTCATCGAACGGCTTGCATAATTCTTTATCAAGGATCATGAGTGTATTGAATCCATTCAGGGTAAACCGCGTGAGTGCGTCAGCACCCCCCACGAGCGCATAATCGAGCAATCCCGCCCGGATCATTCTAGCCCCGGTAAATATGGCATTGGCAGAAGAGGAGCAGGCGGTGCTGACTGTACTTACAAAATGCTGAATGCCGAGAAAATCAGCAACCAGTTCTGTTACCGCACCGCATTCGTGATGTACGACATCTGCAAGTTTGCCCGCCGCCATATTTTTCGAAAACGATTTAAAGAATTTTTCCGTTTTATCCATTCCACCGACGGTGTTGGCTGAAATAAAGCCGGTGCGAAGCGAATTGTGCTTTTCCCAGCCTGCATCCTGCAGTGCTTCGCGCGCAGCTAAACAACTCAGAAGTGCAGTACGGGGAAGACTTGATGAAAGTCCGGTAAAAGCAGCAAGTTCTGTATTACTGTATTTTACTTCACCTACCGGCAATTCATCCTGATGCGAAGAGGAAAGCCACTTCATGACGCCAATACCTGCTTTTTCCTCACAGAGCGATTTGAAATTTGCAGGCAGGTCCTTTCCGATTGCAGAAACAATGCCCATACCGGCAATAAATGAGTCGCCATTCATGGGGAAACCTTTACAAGGCCGCTATTTGCTGTAATATAATCCGCCATGGTGCGGATAGAATGAAAAACCCGGGGGCCGTCTTCCGCATTGGATAGTTTGATATTATATTCCTGTTGCAATAATACGATCAGCTCCAAAGCATCAATAGAATCTAACCCGATTCCTTCCACGAACAAGGGTTGATCATCGCCGATATCTGAGGGTTTCAGGTCCTTTAAATTCAATCTTTCGATTACCTGCTCTTTCAGTTTCTGTATTAAATTATCCATAGTCCAGCTGATTCAATTGATTTAAATGTTCTGCGGTAAAACTCATTTTATTTTCGGGACTATCCGATTCGATCAGGTAAAGGATCGCCCGGTAATCCTCTTTCAAATAATCTACCCATCCACAAATACAGTTTTTGATAAGCTTGTTTTCAAATAAACCGTTTACGTAATCAGCCATAAAATTACCATTGAAGTGCTTAAATACAAAAAATGCATTTTCACCTTTGAAATGATGACGAATGGAGATTTCCCCTATCACAATATTGGGTAAGGTATATACAAACAATGCAGGACTGGCACCGGTTTGAATGGTTTTGGCATATTTAAGATCCACATCAAGACTCGAATGCGAATTACTGAGGACCAGACCCGTTTCTGTTTCCCTGTATTTTTCAGAGTGTCCGGTATCTTTCAGTAAAACTTCCGCTGCCAGGAAACCCAGCTTGCAGAGTTGATCCATTTTATGAAATTTAGGATAGGATATTCCAAGATGTATATAAGTTTCATCCAGGAATTTTGCGGCAGTTCCTGGATATTCAAAAATGAGCTGACTGTTACGATAGATTTTATTCCGGGAAATCAGGCAGGATGCGGTGATGTTACAGGCAGGTTGCAATGTGTTTTGGTCGGTTTAAAGGGAATTTGAAAGCTGACTGTCACGATATGTTATCATCGATGCGAGCCGGTGTAACCAGGTCTTGTGATTTTTCACATACGGATTATCCAGATCCCATACGTATCCGGCCAGAACGGAGCAAATCTGGCTCTTGATCATTGCGTCCTGGTTGTCTGCAAAGAAAATCGTATCCAGCGTTCCTTCATACCAGGCCATTACATAAGAACGAAAAGTATCGACGCCCTGCATCATGATTTTCATGTATTCATTTTCCCAGTCAATGTTGCGCCCATTTAATTTTTCAACAACGAGCTTCCCGGCAATCTGGCTGGAAACCGTTGCCAGTGTCACGCCAGAGGAAAACACAGGATCCAAAAATTCAGTTACGTTGCCGGTCAATACAAAACCATCTCCATAAAAACGATCAGTTGTTGATGACCAGGATTCAAGCACACGGGGTTCGAATAAAAACTCCACATCCTTAAACCTTTCTTTAAGATATGGTTCTGCTGCGATCAACGCCCGTAATTGTTCTTCGGTATTACCAGGATATTTTGCAAAGAATGAAGGATCACCAACAAATCCTAACGAAGTTACACCGTTTGAAAATGGAATGATCCAGATCCAGACGGCATACTGGTGTACGACGATGGTAATACGGTTTGGTTCATCCGATAATTCTCTGCGCAGATCTACTGTGTGCGTAAACAAAGCTTTCCTGGGTGGAAGATTGGATGGTTTATCCATATTGAAAAGCTTCGGAATCACACGTCCGTAGCCGCTTCCGTCAATAATAAATCTGGCCTTTATCCTGGATTGATTTCCGTTTTTATCCACGACAGTGGTAATTGAATCGGAATCGTGGAATTCAATGGCAGTAACGGTTGTTTCATAGTCAATAGTGACACCCATTTTCTCTACGGTATCTGCGAGTGTTTTATCAAAATCTGCGCGGGGTACCTGCCAGGTCCATTCCCATCCTTTAGTAAACTGATCTGCGAACTGGTAGTCGCAGGTCTTCCCATTTTTTACGAATTTGGCCCCGCCTTTTTCCTGGAATTTTTTTTCTTTTACGGCATCCAGGAAACCAGCCTCTTCCAGGGCTTCCATACACCTGGGCAACAGGCTTTCGCCGATCACAAAACGTGGGAATTTCATTTTTTCCACGATCCGTACATGGAAACCTGCTTTGTTCACAATAGAGGCAGCAACCGTTCCCGCAGGGCCTGCGCCAATGACCAAGACATCCGTGGTTTGAATCGACATAAATCTAATTTATCGGTGAGTGGATTTTGATTTTTTACACTTTAATAAAGTATGACTCAAACCTATTTCGTCGATTTTTTCTTCTACTACAAATCCGGCTTCTTCAATACAGCGGATAAAAATTTCAGAGTGATACATCTGGCTGTTGCCATTGGCAAGGGCCGTAAAATAAACAGATGTCTGTTGCAAACAAAATGCGGCTGTTTCGAAACGCTGAGTATCCCAGAATGCTTCCAGGATTAAAACATATTGATTTTCGGTAACCGCATTATAACAGCGCTTTAGAATAGAAACAATTTCTGCCTCAGAAAAACAATCCAGGAACTGACTCATCCAGATCGCGTCAAAGCCTGTCGGGAAAACAGTATTTTCATCCAGCAGATTGGCGGGGTAAAAATGGATACGGTCACTTAGGCCGGCCTGTTTTACTTTTTCCCTTGCAACCTGCAACTGACCCGGAAGGTCCATAATGGTGATCTCCAGATCCTTTACAAACGCCGCGCTGGCAATGGCCCATTTCCCCGTGTTTCCTCCAATATCCAGAATCTTCCTGATGCCACCTGAATATACTTTAGATAAAGCTGGCGGAAAGGCGAGATCTGAAAAATAGTGATCGAATGCAAACCAACTTTTCTGTACCCCGGCAGGCAGGGAAGAAAGTCCCTCATAAATGGTATCCCAGTCGCCAAATACTTTTAATCCTTCCGGTTTACCTGTTTCAATACTTTTTTCGAGGTCAAACAGGCCTTTATAATTTACGTCATGAATAAAATTCATGTTGACATTGGTAAGTGGATCATTGTGAATATAGGTACCCACTTTCGTAATGGTATATTTTTCATCATTCAAAACGATCAAACCAATACCCAGTGAAGATTCCAGCAAAATACGTAAACCGTAAGCCGGCAACCTGACCTGTTTCATAATTTCTTCCTGAGTAAGTCCGGGACTGCCTTTTTCAAGCAATACACGTAGTATTCCGGTATTCCTCATCACTCTTGCAACCTGGAAAACCACGGGTCCGAATGCAATCCACTGAGCTATCCCTTTTGCTTCGAGGGCGGTTTTATTATCCTTCTTAAAAAAGTTCATGATCGCTAAAGATAGTTTACTAGGCCTAAAGCGTAAAGATCAGGCATACAGCATTTTTATTCTGAATTGTTAGTTTACTCCGGTCAATCTGATCATTTTTTTTAGTCTTAGGCTTTAAGCGTTACGCTTTAGGCTTTTTCAAGTACAATCGCTGCATTACATCCGCCGAAACCGGAAGCAGTTTTCAATGCTTTTCGCAATCCGGATATTTTCAGTTCTTTCACAATATTTACACGCATTTCAGTTCCTGGATTTGTAAATCCCAAAGTAGGGAATATCATGTTTTCTTTCATGGAATGAATCGTCACGATGGATTCCAGGATCCCTGCGGCGCCCAGGGTATGGCCATAATATCCTTTCAAACTGTTTGTCGGAATATTTTCCATGGATGCCCGGTGAATGGCCTTGGCTTCCATCTCGTCGTTGTACCGGGTACCTGTACCATGCGCTGAAATAAAATCAATTTCCTTCACATCTGTTCGGGATTGTTCTAAAGCACGGCGGATAGCCAGCCATAACTCTTCACCGGTGCGCGAAGGCCCCGAAATATGATTGGCATCATTGGAAACGGAGCCGCCACTTAGCAAGGTCGCTCCTGAAATTTTAGTTGCAGACAAAATTACGGTTGCGGCTGCCTCGCCCAGACTAATTCCGTCGCGCCCTGCATCGAATGGTTTACATGGGTTCGGACTGAGCGCCTGGAAGGAATTAAAACCCGAGTAAATAAATGATGTAATCAGATCTGCGCCCGTAATAACCAGGTTGTCATACAAACCCGATTGTATCAGTCGCATGCCCGTTATCATCGCCAGCAATCCTGAGATGCAGGCATGAGAAATGACAAGTGGTTCGGAAACGAATCCCAGTTCCTGCGCAACAATGTCCGCGCTGGTATTTAGTGAAATTCTTTTCTCTGGAATATATTCGTTCGGTAAATTCTCAGCAAGGCTTATATTTCCTTTGGTAGTAGAAAGAATAAATCCCGTTTTTTTATCAGATCGCTGAATGCGGCTTTCTTGTAAAGCGTCAAGAGCAGATTCGAAAACGATTTGCTCGAAAAATGTTTTTGTTCCATTTACAATTTTATCATCCGGCGGAAATAAAGAGGCGTAAAAAGGATCAGGCGATAAATCGGAATCATGTCGCTGAATACCGGATTTACCCAGCTTCAACGCATCTATATTTGCCCTTGTATTTTTCCCAAGAGGAGAATAAATATTATCAGCCACCACGTATACATTTCTCATCAATTTGATTTAAGATGAAAGATGTTTTCTTTTCCATTCTTCAAAAAATGGCGGGTTCAATAATTGCAGAACGGATTGTTCCCTATCCAGGAAAACCTGTACCGAACTACCCGTAGCCACCAGATCCATTGTTTTTTTATTAAAGAGGCGATAACTGAATTGAATCTTGGCGGCATCACATGGAATATAACTCGTTTCGACGATAACCGAATCACCATAACGCAGGGATTTTTTGAAAGAACAATCTACATTTACAACCGGGATAACGAAACCACTTTTAAAAAAATCCAGGTAACCGATGCCATATTGATTACCAAAATCTTCGCGGCCGTCCTCAAAGTACCGGATATAGTGTCCGTGCCATACGATGCCCAGCGGATCTGCTTCATTGAAGCGCACAAGAACTTCTGTTGTAGAAACCAGTTTTTTAATCATTCCAATTGATATCTATTTAGCAGCCGCTTTCCATTGATCTTAGTTTTTATCTTCCGCATTGTAAATGGCACTTTTAAACGCTGCCCATCTGAGCTTTTGAAGTTTATTTTTCAGGATCAGTTGTTTACAAAGATTTTCATTTCGCAGGATGCCATGACCTTTCCCTCATATTTTACCAGTCCGGAAACAAGAGAGACCTGCATAATATTCGTGATCAGGCTGATTTCCATCGTGATTTCAGCATTAGCGGGCGGCCAGTCAAGCACTTCCAGTTTCTGTACGGCACCAATATAACCGATGGGAACCTTCTTGTTATTTTTCCTGCTTAAATATCCTGTTCCCGCCGCGGCTGTCTGTGCCATGGATTCTACCATTCCGGATGTTGTATAAACACCGGATTTTACAAATATATTCCCTTCCGGAATTTTAAAACTGCCATGCGAAGAATTGTCGTCGATGTATATGAGATTATCCACGAATACAAAGGGTGCTCTTTGTGGTATAAGATCTGTCGCATTTTGTCGGATTAATGACATGGAATAAAGATAAGCTTAAAGCTTAAAGCCCAAAGCCGAAAGCCCAAAGCCGAAAACTATTATTGTTGCATTTAGAAAGCAATTATTAATTCCTCAAGATAAATTCCCCTTTTCGTTTCACCGGAATCCTGCATCAATGATATAGTTTTGGGCTTTGGGCTTTAGGCTTTGGGCGTTATTTGGGCTTTAGGCTTTGGGCCTTGATCCCAAAAATCATAATAATTATACCACTGCAATGGATAGTTCCGGACGATTTTTTCCATGTTCAGGCAATAATCCCGGAGCATTTCTTCAAGCGAAGATTCTTTTTTACCGGAATATATTTTTGGAGGACTGGCATAAAAATGATAATCCAAAGCGCGGTCCTTCATCGCAAAAACAAAAGAAACCGGCACCTGGAAAGTTCGGGCAAGCAGAAAAGGGCCTGCCGGAAAACGTGCGGTTTTATTCAGAAAATACCCCGGCAGCGTTTTATTTCCTTCCAGGAAACGATCAGCATGCATACACACAAAAGCATTTTTACTTAAGGCTTCCTGGATAGCATAGATATGTGAAAGATCCTCCCTGATCAGGATAATATGGGCTGAATGCTTTTCGGTTATGCTTGTCAGATAGTCTTTGATTTGTTGTTCTTCCCCGTCGTACATGACAATATGCATATCGGTTCCGAGGCGTTGCAGTAAATGGCCTGCTATTTCCCAGTTTCCGATATGAGCGCTCAGAAGCAGACCGCCTTTACGCTGACTTACCATCTGCCGTAAATATTCTTCACCTTCAAAATCGAAACGAAAAGGATTTTTCAAACCAGACATCAGCACAATCTTATCGATGATTGTCTGACCGAACCAGTAATAATTTTTGTAAATACTCCGGATGCTGTGCAGGGAGGAATAAGCCAGGCGCTGTCGGAAAAAAGCATATTGAACGCGAAAGGCTTTTCCAGAGAAAATAAAAAAGTAAAAAGCTACCAAACGCAGTAACAGATAGGCGGGCGTAAGGCCTGCATTTTTAAGAACCCAGACAAATATCCGAAAGCCGGTTTTATTACCCCTGGATTTGCCCCGCCATGACGGCATCGCTTGGTTCTTTAGATTGAACGCGGGAGATGATATACGTATAGAAATCCTGGAAGCTGATGATCCGTATAAAATCCTCTGGTTTTACTTTGAATGAAAAATTGTTTTCTACGACTACAACGAGATCTATATAATCCAGGCTGTCCAGTTCCAGCGTCTGTCTGATGTTCGCGTCTGGCAACATCCGGTTCACATCCACCTCAAATTCTTCGCTCAGAAACCCATTGATTTTATCAATGATGGGTTGATCTTGTTTCATAGTAGGTTAGTTTATCAGTTAGGGTTTCCATTTTCTAACAATCAATGACGAATTCGTTCCGCCGAAGCCGAATGAATTCGACAAAAATACATTTATATTTTTTTCTGTGGCAGTTTTTATGATATCCAGTTTTGCCGAATCTTCATCCGGGTTTTGAAAATTAATATTTGGAGCAATAAATCCGTTTTGCATCATAATCATAGAATAAATAATTTCACTCGCACCTGCCATCCAGCATTCATGACCTGTCATGGATTTTGTTGAGCTGACCGGAACTCTTTTCTCACCAAACACCTCTACCAGGGCCTTGGCTTCACTGGAATCTCCTGCCTGGGTGGATGTTGCGTGTGCATTGATATAATCAACAGCCGCAGGATCTATTCCTGCATCTTTCAATGCCATGTTGAGCGACCGAACCGGACCGTTCACTGTAGGATTTGAAATATGCTCTCCATTGGAAGAAAATCCGTAGCCAATGACCTCGGCCAAAATATTGGCGCCTCTTTTTTCAGCAGATTCCAGGCTCTCCAGAACAACTGTTGCAGCACCGCCACTGGGGATCAAACCATCCCGGTCCTTGTCGAAGGGCCTGGAGGCTTTTTCCGGTTCACTTTCATGAGAAGAGAACGCAGATAACGCATCAAAATTACCCATGGACAGCGCATTTATTTCCTGCGCTCCGCCGGTTATGACTGCTTCCTGCAATCCGGTTTTTATGAAATGGTATCCCAGTCCGATAGCATGGGATCCGCTGGCACAGGCAGCGCTGATAGTGAAATTTATCCCACGCAGTTTGAAAATGGTTGCCAGATTCATGGTAACCGTTGAATTCATCGTTTGAAATACAGCACCGGAGCCTACCAGCATCGTGTCTTTTTTCTGTCGCATAATGTCAACGGCCTCAATCGTTGATTTAGCGGAACTATCGTTCCCATAAAGGATTCCTATTTCCTTACTGTGAATATAGCCTGCATCGATTCCTGCCTGGGCCAGCGCCTGAAGAGTAGCCATATAAGCGAATTCCCCCTGTTCAGGAAGCATGATTCTTGCTCGTCTGTCAAGCAGACCTTTCAGGTTGGGGCGCTCTACAAAGCCGGTCAATGCACTACGAAACCCCATTTGTTTGCGTACCGGATCGAAAATGATCCCTGATTTCCCCCCATGCAAGCTGTTTTTCACCTCTTCCAGGTTCTTTCCAATGCAGGAATATATACCGAGCCCGGTGATGACCACTCTGTTCATGGAGGCAAATTAGGAAGAAAATGTGCAAATGTGCAAATGTGCAGATTTGCAAATAAGGGAACAGGATCTGGCCTAAAAAAGCACTTGCCCATTAGATCACTTGCTTTTCAACAATTCCGCCACAGCGGCCTCTATTTGCTGATCCCGTCCATTCGTCATGATATTATAATCCAGACGAACTTTAATATCTGGTTCCATCTGGTGATTCTCTGCAAAAATTCCATCCATCGTTCTCCATCCACCCATTGGCATTCCGAAAACCAGGGTGGGATCGATTTGCTCTTCCCACCAAACAAATGTTCCGGTTCCCGCAATCGGCATTCCGACCGTTTTACCAACAGCTTTCAATTTGTAAGCGATCGGGAAGAGGTGTGCATCAGAATAATTCGCTTCGCCTATCAATACCACAGAAGGTTTCGACCATTTATTATAGGGTTCCGAACCCACATACTGTCCATGAGGAATGATATCAATATATTTTTTACCAGCAAGAAAGTCACTCAGGGGTTCATGGATATTCCCGCCTCCATTAAATCTTGTATCAATGATCAAAGCATCTTTACTCAGGTTACGACCCAGGGCCTCTTCAATAACTGTTCGCATACTTTCGTCATTCATTGCGCGTACGTGAATATATCCAACCCTGCCGCCCGATAAGCTATCCACTTCCTTCCTTCTGGCTTTCACCCAGCGCTGATATTTCAGTTCATTTTCATCCTGCCTTTCGATTGGCTTTGCCGTTTCCTGCCATCTGTTGTGCGTAACGGGGTCATAGACGGAAAGTAGCGTAAGCTGTCCTCCCTTGCGATTCAGGTATTTGTAATGGTCAACGGAATCAGTGATCGGTTTACCATCAATTTCTTCGATGATATCACCTGGCTTTATCTTTGAATTTGCTTTGTCCAGCGGTCCGTTTTCAACTATCTCCGCGATCTTTAAACCCCTGCCGGTATAATTATAATCGTAATAGATTCCCAGGGATGCAGTGCGGTCGCCATTAGGAATTGGGGCGCCGAAGTAATAACAACCTGTATGAGAAGCATTGAGTTCGCCAAGCATCTCACTCAGCATTTCAGCGAAGTCGTAATTATTATTTATATAGGGAAGGAATTTTTTATACACTTTGTAGTAATGGTCCCAGTCAACACCCTGCATATCTTCCACATAAAATTTTTCCTTGATCTGCCGCCAGCTGTGATCAAAAATATATTCTTTTTCACCCGCATAATCCAACGTCATTTCTCCGCCGATATTTACAGCATCTGATTTTCCACTTTCCGGGTCTATCTTCATAATTCGCCCGTCTGCTAATAGAAATAACGATTTGCCGTCTTCTGATAATTGGAGAGTAGCGTTATTGACGGCCAGCTTACTCAAAAGTTTTGTGTCTTTTTTCCGCAGATCAGTCATCCACAGATCATAACCCTTTTCAAAATGAGCCATATAGTACAACTTCTCACCGTCCTTTGAAAGTTCCATGTCTCCGAGGTCGGAAGTATGGGTGGTAATGCGTATTTTTCTGTCGGTCAGATTTTCCCAGTCAAAAACAAGATCCTTCTTTTTTTCAATAGTATCCGCGGGTGTTTTTTCAGCTTTTTTATCTTTTTTTCCGAGGGCCTTTACAATTTTGGTACTATCCTTGGATTTTTCCTTATCCTTATCTTCCTGTTCTTTTAGCAGCGTAAAATCTTCTTTGGATAATCTGAACCGATCATAACTCTCTTTGGTAAAGAACATGGCGTAAACGTCCAGAGTGGCCGAATAACCTGCCTGTACTCTTGCACCATCCCGTGTAGATCCCCAGATCATCATCTTTCCACCCATTGCCCATTTCGGTTCAAAATCGTCGTATCCGCTAAGTGTAAGATTAGTTAAAGCACCCTTTCCGTCGGCTGCAATCAGTCCGACCTCCGGCGATAGTACCCTTTCCTTCTGACCGAAGCAGACCAGGAACCATTTGCTGTCAGGACTCCACCGGTAATACTGGTCGCCATCAGCATAAGAATAGTTCTTATCTGCGGTCAGGACAGTCCTGGTTTTTTTGGTGGCCAGGTTGATCACTTTCAAAACCACCCGGTTTTCCAGATAAGCAATTTCTTTTCCGTCGGGTGAGTATGCCGGTTGAAACTCTTCTGCCCTGGTTGCTATGATAGTTTCAGGTTTTAGAACGGTAGATGCATAAAAATATGGTTCTTCTTTTCGGGCAATGGTCAAAGTATAAATATTCCAACTGCTATCCGGCTCGGCAGCATATACGAGTGATCGTCCGTCGGGGCTAAAACTGACACTTCTTTCCTGAAATGCAGTATTAGTAATTCGCTTGGTAACACCTCCGTCTACACTGGTAACAAATATTTCACCGCGCACCACAAAAGCAATTTCTTTTCCATTGGGAGATACTTGTATTTCAGTTGCACCCATGCTCACTGGTACGGTTTTATCGATGTTGATCCTTCCATCTTCTGCAATCATCACATTCAGTTTTTGCGATTCTCCAGTCCCTTTCTTCAGATATACTTCCCCGTTATACCCAAAACAAAGTGTGTTATTATTTGAACGGGAAAGGAAACGCAC
>Ga0209863_10000190_pt1 | contig 38615 bp, 37 predicted proteins | sample OrgsoiDNA2013046_FD_185796 | JGI IMG/M metagenome (GOLD analysis project Ga0209863, IMG submission 185796) | Permafrost soil microbial communities from the Arctic, to analyse light accelerated degradation of dissolved organic matter (DOM) -... | ecosystem: Environmental > Terrestrial > Soil >...
GTGCAGGAATAGCAGCCCAGGTAAACAGGCGTTCTTTTAAGGACGTCTTCATGTTTGGCTCAAGCGGAGATAGGTCACAACAAAATCCTGCACCTTCATTATAGAGTGACCAGCGCTGCTAAACGCCTGCTCGTGCTTCTTTCAAACTGTTTACACGAGTTACCATCTGTGGTGTTTCGGCATTCAGGAATTTACTTAATTCTTTCAGGAAACGCGGCTTATAGATCACGGCATGAGCGCCGCAATCGTGGCACGCTTGCGTGAAGCGCTGCCCTGTATCCATGGACATCAGCACGATCTTGATTTCAGGATGAAGTTGCGATATCACCAGGGAAGCTCGTAGTCCGCTCATGCCGGGCATGTCCGCATCCATCAGCAGCAGGTCCGGCTTTACCAATTCAACTGCGCTTACGGCGTCAGGACCACTCTCTGCCCGCGCGATCACGTTCATGATTTCGTGATGCTCCAGCAGGGAACAGACCGCATGCAGAATGGTGGTGGAATCGTCCACAACCAGGGCTCTCTTCAAAGCGACGAGCTGCACTGCAACCTTCGGGTGTGACGAACTGGGTAACGCGATGAGGGGCATAGTTTCCTTCCGGTTTAAAAGAACACGAAGGACGGCCACAGGGCATCCTTCGTGCGGTGAAAAGGGTTAGAGTTGACCGCCGGGTCCACCCATTGGTCCGCCACCCATAGGACCGTGCATGCCGGGTCCGCCATGCATGCCATGCTCATGGCTGTGCAGCGTCTTCATCTTGGCCTGCTGGTCAGGAGTAAGTGTCTGGTTGAAGGCAGCCTGGGCCTTGGCGTGCGAAGAAATCATCTGCGTGGTCAGGCTGCCAATGGTGGCCGCACTCTGGTCAATTCCAGCCGTATCGTTCTTCTGGATCGCCGTGTTCAGAGCGTCATGCGCGCTCTTCATCTGGTCATGAATCGTCTTTGACGCGTTAGCTGCGCTGGTAAAAATGGTGGTAGCCTGCTGCTGCTGCGCGGGCGTCAGTGACAGGACGGTGGTCATGAAGTTTATATGGTCCTGTATGCGGGCCGCCGGATCTGGTGGCTGATGGTGGTTCTGAGCAACCGCTATCGCACCGGCGATCGCGGCAAACAGCACAACTTTGCTGAGGGTAGATTTCATAAAATTTCCGTTTCTCCGTTCGGGGCGGGTGCCGCGGGTACTGCGCCGTTGCTTCGGCCAGTGCAGTTCACTCCCGGCACCACATTCCCACTCATTTCATAAGATCATTTTTTGAGGTAGGCCGGGGTAAAGTGTGGGGTAAGTTGATGCAAAAACGATGTAAAACTCTGAAAGGACAAGGGGTTAGATCGCCGGTCGCTGAACTGCTTAAGACTTAGGCGAGGCAGTTTTGGTGTGCCTGATCCATTTAGATTCTTGATCAGAATCTCATTCTGCCTTGGGATCGCCATTCTGCAGCGCTTCGTAGATGCGATCATTCTGATATTCAGTCTTTTTCGCCAGCACGCTGTTTTTGTGGCTCATCATGATCAGCTTGATCGATACCAGTGTCGCAATGCGCATCCGCTAGACTGTACTGTGTTGTTAGCAGCTTCCCGCAAGGCCGATGAATAATCCGAACCTGAACCCAATCAGTCAGACAAACTCTCGCCGGGATCTGGCGTTGATCTACACAGCAGCATGGTTGCGTTCGTTTGGTATCGGACTGCTGGGCGTGATTCTCGGCGTGTTCCTGTACCGTCGCGGACTTTCCTCCATTGCGATTGGCGGTGTTCTGGCCGCCGGCATTGCCGGATCGGCTGCGGGGACGGTGTTCGTTACTTTCCGCGCGGACGCCATTGGCCGGCGACGAACGCTGTGCTTTCTCTCGCTTCTCACCGCTCTCGGCGCCAGTGCCGTTGTCTTTCATTTTGCTCTGCCGGTTCTGATTGCGGTGGCGTTTCTGGGAATGTTAAACGGCATGGGCACGGACCGCAGTGCCGCGTATGCGCTGGAACAGGCATTGATTCCCAGTCTTGTTTCTGATGAACGCCGTACATGGAGTCTGGCGTGGTATAGCCTGGTGCTGGACGGAAGCGGCGCAGTGGGCGCCCTTGCCGCAGCGCTCCCGCTGGTCATAGAAAAGCATTTTGGGTTGGAACTGAACCTTGCATATCGTTACGTCTTTCTCGGATACGGCACCGTCAACCTGATCAGTGCGGGGCTTTATTTGCTGCTGTCAGCCCAGGTTGAGCATCCGCGGGTGAATCTGCCGGGAAAGATCAGTGCTCCCGTCTCACAACAAACCAAACGAACCGTGAAGAAACTTTCGGCCCTCTTTGCCATTGACGCCTTTGGTGGCGGGTTCCTCATCGATGCCCTGGTGGCCTATTGGTTCTTTCGCCGCTTTGGCATTGCTGAGAACAATCTGGCGGTCCTGTTCTTTGTCGTACACATCCTCAACGCGTTATCGCATCTGGGCGCTGTGTGGCTGGCCAGACGAATCGGCTTGATCAAGACCATGATCCTCACCCATCTTCCGTCCAGCATATTCCTGATTGCAGTGCCGCTGGCGCCTTCGCCTGTCTGGGCAGTTATCCTGTTCTTGTTGCGCGAATCACTGGTAGAGATGGACGTGCCCACTCGACAATCCTATGTCGCGGGTGTGGTACCTGCGGAAGAGCGGACGTATGCCAGCGGCGTCACGAACCTGACGCGCAACGTGGCGTGGGCTGCGTCATCGTCAGTGGCGGGTGTATTTATGCAGGCCATATCATTCAATGCACCACTGCTGCTGGGCGGTGGTCTGAAGATCTTCTATGACATTCTGTTATGGCGGGCGTTCCGGCATGTGGCTCCGCCGGAGGAAAAAGGTTGAACGCAAAAGATCGATCAGCGTGCGTTCTTAAACATGGCCCGGGCCTGCGAAATTGTTATCCCAATGCGAAGCATTATTTGGTCCATCTTGCTTGTTGGTTTGGCGACTCTCCCCACTACGAGTACGAACGCCCAATGCATGGATGGCGGCGTCTTTCGCGTTAACGTTCGTCTGGTTGACGTGGATGTGCAGGTTTCGGGAAAGAAGACCCGTCAGCCTATACGCGATCTAAAGCAGGACGATTTTGAGATTTACGAAGATGGAGTTCCGCAGAAAATCTCATCCCTCAGCCGTGACCAGCTTCCGCTGTCGATTGTTTTTCTATTCGACCTTACGGACAGCGTGCGTCCGGTGCTCAAATCCCTGGCGACTGACGCCTTGAAGTCTCTCCAACACCTGAAGCCTGAAGACGAAGTTGCCGTGATGGTGTATTCGGCGTCGGCAAGACTGGTGCAGGATTTCACCACAGACCGTGCTCTCACCGTTGCGGCCATTGAGAAAGCCAGCCGCATGGAGAGTGACGAAGCTGCATTCTTCAATGAAGGAATTTTTCAGGCAGCAAGTTTGCTGGATAAACGAAAGAATTCCTCCAGCCGGCGTGTTGTCATATGGCTTACCGACGATATACCAAACTTTCCATCCGAAGAAATACGAGCACGCTACGGGCGCAGTCTGGGCAAGGCCAAGCTGCACACGGAGGCGGAAGCCACAGAGGAGTTGTTGCGCGCTGGAGCCACGGTGAGCACGCTGCTGGAACGCAGCAAGATTTCCGATGAAGAGTTTTCTCTGCGTCTGGCGAAAGCAGGTACAACCATGGTGGATACCATGCGTTATCCGCCGGGCAGCGTGAGGAACTATGCATTGGCCAGCGGCGGAGAGGTGATCGAAACCAATCAGAAACACATGCAGGAACACCTGGCATTTCTGATCGATAATCTGCGGCTACGCTACACGCTGGGTTACCACCCCGCATCTTCTGCAAGAAAAGGGAAGTATTCGACGATCAAAGTGAAGCTAAGCCCTGAGACGCGGAAAACTGTTGGCGACGTAAGGATCATGGCAAGGCAGGGGTATTACCACTAATGGAAAAAGCCCGGCGGGTAGGAGATCCGTCGGGCTTTTTTGCTGAAAAGCAAAAACTAGCTGGCGGCTGTGCGTTCTGCCTGTTGGCTTGGTAACGCCTGTTCAGCCTGCGGAGTCGAGATCATCGGAGCGGCTTCGCGGATTCCCAGATAAATGCCGGAGGCAATCACTCCGCCGACTATCGGCGCAACGATGAACAGCCATAGCTGCTCCATGGCCCATCCTCCAACAAAGATCGCCGGACCAATGCTGCGCGCGGGATTGAAGGATCCGTTGGTGACGGGAATGCCCGTCAGAATGATGGTGGATAGAATCAGGCCGATAGGGATTCCGGCAAAGCCGGCAGGAGCGCGATTGTCTGTTGCGCCCAGAACTGTGCTGGCCAGCAGCATGGTGAGGAAGGCCTCAGCGGCAAAGCATGCGGCAAGAGAGTAGTGTCCTGGGGAGTGCGCGCCGTAACCGGTGGCGGCCAGTCCGGAGACGGCCGCGTTGTATCCACCGGGAGCGCCGTTGGCAATAAACAAAACCAAACCCGATGCCACCGTGGCGCCTACAATCTGGGCCGCCATATAGCCAAGAGCCTCTGATATTTTCATTCGCCGGCTAATGGCAACTGCCAATGTAACGGCGGGATTGAGGTGGCAACCAGAGATGGGGCCAACGGTGAAGGCCATTGCCATGAGCGCCAGACCAAAAGCCAGTGCGACCCCAACGTTACCAACCTGCCCCCCTGCAAGAACCGCGGTGCCAAGTCCTGCGAAAACCAACACAAAAGTGCCAAAAACCTCTGCGGCGTATTTCATAGCTTCCCTCTATGTGAGCCAGTAATGAAACCAATGTGCCCAGCGAGCGATCATTCTATAGAAGATGCCGAGTTTTACCAGCACTTTTATAGTGCTCAAACGCTGAAATTGAACGCACATGAAGGGCACGACTATGTGGAAAAAGAATCTGAAAGTTAACAAAACCCGAAGGGACTGCTGGCCCGGGGAAATAGGTCAGGACACCAAGGGTATCTTCAAGCAGGGAGCATAGCCTTATATACATACGGAGTCGCGGCGAGCGGGCGTCAACCCCGGACGCCAGAAATTGCTGGTCGCTGGAGCGCGCCCTTGTCTTTAAACTCAAACTCTTTAAATTCAAAACTTTTCAAGATCATTTACCGGCTCACGCTGCCCGGCGGACTACTGCTCATCTTTGCCGCTGTGCTCATTCGCGTGGGCATCCTCTCAGATCCGGATTCGCCGGCGGTTCGGTATGTTCCGCTGCTGATTTTCGGTATTGGGTTGGGTCTGAGCGCATTCTTCCGCCGCAGCCGCCTGCTGTTCGCCACGCTCATTCTTGCGCTATCTGAAGCGGCCTATATATGGGTTGCGCCATTTATGAAACCGACGGCAGCCCATACCATGGTTACCGCCTTCTCATTGCTGCTGCCGCTGAATCTGGTGGCGATCGCGTTCATCAAAGAGCGGGGGACCATCTCGCGCACCGGGCGGCGCAGGCTGGCAATTGGTGCGGTTCAAGTTATTGCGATTGGCGTACTTTGTCTGCCCTGGATGGCCCGAGTTGCTGCTTATCTGGATCGCCCATTCATGCCGCTGATTTTCACCCAGTGGAGCCACCTCAGCCAGGCCACACTGGCGTCATTCCTGTTGAGTTTTCTGGCCATCATGATCACGCTGGTCAGGGGATATCGCGCGGTGGAGAGCGGTTTATTCTGGGCTTTGATCTCATCATTTGCCGCTTGCAGGCTGGAAGTTGGTAATCATTTCTCCGGTATCTTCTTCGCCACCGGCGGGCTTGCCCTGATCGTTGCTGTGATTGAAACCTCTTACAGCATGGCGTATCTCGATGAGCTTACGCAGCTTCCCAGCCGTCGTTCACTGAATGAAGCCATGATGAAGCTCCCGGAGACATTCACCATCGCCATGTTTGACGTGGATCACTTCAAGAATTTCAACGACTCCTACGGGCATGAGTCTGGCGATCATGCTTTGCGCATGGTGGCGTCCAAGCTGGCGCGGATTGCCGGCGGCGGCAAGGCTTATCGCTATGGTGGAGAAGAATTTGCGGTCGTTTTCCCGGGTAAGCCCGCAGAAGATGTATTTGTTTACCTTGACCGCATGCGCAAGATCGTTGAGCAATCCAGTTTTACGGTGCGGGGTAAGGAACGTCGCGGTAAAAAAGGGAAGCCCAGGCTAAAAGGTGGAAAAATTGAGACCAGTGTGACGGTAAGCATTGGCGTGGCTTCAACCAACGGCGATGCGCTGACACCCACTGAGGTCATGCGCCTGGCGGACCAGGGACTCTATCGCGCAAAGGCCAAAGGACGTAATTGCACAATTGCGGTGAAGAGCGGAAAGGTGCCCCGTCCGATGGAAACCGGTTTGCGTGTGGCCAGCGTGACGTAACGCAAAGAATGCAATGACAAAAAGTAAAGGCTTCGGAAAACCGAAGCCTTTTTTTAGTTGAAATTTAACCCCGACTGACTGTTTTTCCCCCGAAATCAACCAGTCGGGATTGATGTCAAGCAGGAACATAATGGCAGGGAATCCGCCAGCCAACAAGGGTACGTTGGTAACCAGAGACTCTCAATCTCACTTCAAGAAGATTTTCATAGCGGCGAGAGGAGAGACCGTAATTGCTCTGTCGCGGGTGCGTGGCGCAGCTCCTCCCACGATCCGCGTTGCATTATCTTCCCCATTTCCAGAACCAATGCCTGCTGCGGACAAAGCCGCTCCAGAACTTCTGCCTGATGGTCGACAGCGATCATGGTGAAGCCCAGCTTCTGGTTCCAGAAAATCAGGTCATCAATGAGCTTTCGGACCAATTGGCGGTCGAGGCCGGTGAATGGCTCGTCCAGCAACAGGAGAGAAGGACGCCGCGCCAGAGTGCGAGCGAGGCTGACACGGCGTGCTTGTCCGCCGGAGATACCGGATGCCGGCGCGTCCCAGAGCGTTGAAAGATCAAGACGGTCACGCAATTCGCTGATCCATTCGGCCAGGCCGGCAGAAAAATGGCCGTTGGAAGAGTTCTTGACCCCAAAATGAACATTTTCACGAACAGAAAGATGTGGGAAGAGGTTCGGTTCTTGAGTGAGGTAGCCAATCGATCGCTTATGAAGAGGGAGACCAGGCGGGAACAGGGAGACATCATTCAGGCGGACGTACCCCTGGTCCGGCTCCTCCAGCCCGGCGATGCAGGAGAGAACTGTACTTTTGCCGGAGCCGGAGGCTCCGAAGAGGGCGAGCGAGCCGCCGGGATTGAGGTCGAAGGCTACACTCACGGAAAAATCGCGGCGCTGCTTGCGAATGCTTACACTAAGCATGGCGCTTCCTTTGCGCCACCACGTGCACAAGCCACGGAAAAGGCAACGCCACGGCCAGAAAGATCACTAGAAGCGGCATGACGGAAGGCAGTCCAAAACTTTGAAGGTTCACCCAGAGCTGAACAGGAATACCCGCTGGGTAATAGGCCGTGACCACAACGGCTCCGAACTCACCGATGGCTCGCACCCACGCCAGGCTGAGCGCGACGGCCAAACCGAGTCGTGAGAGTGGAAGTGTTACGCGGGCAAACACTTGAAGTGGTGTGTGGCCCAGTAGCGCCGCTTGCTTTTCCAGCATCACGGGAACGCCGTCGAATGCAGCAATCGCGCCCAGGACAAAATAACCCATGCCGATATAAACCTGTGTCACAACGAAGGCGAGCGGGCTGTTGGTCATGACCAGCCCGTAGCGGTCAAGTATTTGACCAAGCTTTGCAGCGGGGCCGAATGCAAGCGTGAGCAGGATGCCCAGAGCCAGGGGTGGCAACAGGATCGGCAGCAGTAGAACGGCCTGCCAGATCAGGCGCTCTCGCATGCCACAGCGCGCAATATAGGCCGCAAGCGGCGTGCCTACACACACGATGATCAGCATGGCAAGAGCCGTCAGTGACAGCGATACGCGAACTGAGCTCAATGCAGGGCCGCGCACGCTTTCATTCCATTGCCACGGGCCAACGTCGGCCAGAAAGGCAGTGAAAGGATAGAGCAGCGCCAGGGCAAACAGTGCCGCGGCGCCGCGTAGCAGCCATTTTCGTGAGTTGGTCAAGGTGTCGATTTTCCCCTGCTCATGGATGCAAAGGTTTGGCGCTGCTAGGCGCATCATATTGAAAGTGGCGCAAGATGTTCTGTCCATCCGCACCCTTTAGCCATTCGACGAATGCCGTGGCACCCCGCGGATTAGGCGCATCCCTCAAAACGGCGGCGTAATAGATGAGTGGTTCAGGCACCCATGATTTTTCGCCGACGATCAGCTTTACCTCGGGGTGCTCACTTTGAAGATTCTCGCCGCTTAAGTTGATGGCTTTGGGCAGGGGAACAAATGGGAGGTTGAACGAGCCGGGCTGAATTTTATAGGCGGAAGCCGCGTCCAGTTCGCCGCTTTGCAGCCGGGCCATTACGGTGGGCTCGGTAAAGATCTGCTTTTCGTTGATAGTCGGACCGAGGATCGTTTCCACGAGCCCAGGCTTTTGCAGCGATTTTTCCGCCAGCATCACGGTGAAGATGATATTGCGGCCCTGCGGATCGGTGATTGGATCGGTGCGTCCGAACCGCAGCCCGGGTTCCTGAAGGACTTGAAAAACCTCGTTCTTCTCCGGCGATTTGGCTGCTTGGTCAAATTTATTAGCAAAGCGGCTTTTGGGGCTGTAGCCGATCACCATCTCCGTGTGTGCGATGGGATCAGCAGCCATCGCTTTCCCGGCTTTTAAAACTGATTGCATGGGACCAGGAGTAACGGAGATAAACACATCTGGCCGTATGCTGCCGCCGATGATGAGTTGGGCCAGCGCATTCGAGCCTTGCGCGCGGCCATGAAAATCAAGATCTAATGACTTCGCCACGCCTGCTTTGACGGGGCCTTCCATCAGCGATCCCATGGAGCCGGCATAAGCAACGGCAAGGGGTGCGAGATTTTTCGCCCCGGCCCATTTGAACGGAAGCGCACTGGCGGAGGCGGCGAGTGCGAGTTGAAGGAAGCTGCGGCGAGAGGTGTTCATGGCCATATACGATTTGATACGAAAAATATCGTTATTGCAAATGTTTGTGCGAGGGATTCTCGTCCCGCCATGCAAAGGATGGGCTTTCGATGCCGGGAGCAGGCGTAAATGTCTGCTGCATCGCCCGGATGCCGAAGCTTCGCTCCAGCTCGAACGTGCTAAAATCTGCCTTCAGTCAATCGAGCCCTCATGTCACGCAAAGTCGCTCTGTTTGTCCCGTGTTTTGTCGATCAGTTACTGCCCCAGGTGGCCGTAGACACCGTAACCGTGCTGCGTCGCGTGGGATGCGAGGTCAACTACTTTGAGGACCAGACATGCTGCGGACAGCCCGCATTTAACAGCGGATTCTGGAGCGAATCGCGGCCCTGTGCTGAGCATTTCGTGAGCGTGTTCAAGGATGCGGAATATATCGTTTCTCCTTCGGGTTCGTGCACCACGATGGTGCGCAATTTCTATCCTGAACTGCTCAAAGAGAGTGACGCGCTGGCTGATGCGAGAGAGGTTGGGCAGCGCACGTTTGAGCTATCAGAGTTTCTGGTAAAGATAATGGGCGTGACCAAAGTTGGGGCACGCTTCCCGCATACCGTCACTTATCATGCTTCATGCCACGGGCTACGTGAACTGCATCTACGGGACGAGCCGCTGCAACTTTTGCGTGGGGTAGAAGGCCTGAAGCTGGTGGACATGCTGCGTTACGACGAGTGCTGTGGATTTGGCGGAACATTTGCCACAAAATTCGCCGACATTTCTGTAGCCATGGGAACTTCCAAAGCGGACAACATTGCGGTGACTGGCGCAGAGTATGTGACGGCCATTGATCCCAGCTGTCTGATGCATGTGCAGGGAGTTCTTGGTAAACGCAAAGACAAGGCTAAGACAATCCATTTGGCAAGCATTCTGGCCAGTGAAGGGAAGCCGGCATGAGCACGGGAACCACTCCCAAACCTGGGCAAGGCGCACCCACGCCACAGAATGCGGAAGCGCATGATACCGGACGCTCAGCGGCGTCTAACGCGCGTGGAAACCTGAGCAATGCCCAGCGCTTTTTGCTGGACGCGGCGGAAAAATCCGTTGATATGGTCCACCGGGAAATCATACGCAAGGGCATGGACAGCTATGACGTAGCGCATGCCAAAGGGAGGACTCGTTTCGCATTCTGGGACGCCGCCCGGCAGCGCTGCCAGGAGATCAAGCGCGAGGCGGTCAACCATCTCGACCAATACCTGCTGGAGTTTGAGAAGAACGTGATTGCCCACGGAGGCCATGTTTTCTGGGCCGCAACCAGTGAAGAAGCCTGCCAGTATATTGCTGATCTCGCGGTGAAACACAGCGTGAAGACCGTGGTGAAATCAAAATCCATGGTCACGGAAGAGATTCATCTGGCTGGTGCGCTGGAAAAAGTCGGCTGCACGGTGTGGGAGACGGACCTGGGCGAGTATATTGTGCAACTTCGCAATGAAGGCCCGTACCATATTGTGACTCCGGCAATGCACCTGAACCGCAAGCAAATTGGCGATCTTTTTCGTGATAAGTTCGACGAGCCGAACCTTTCGGACGATCCGCAGGAACTGGTGGCAGCTGCGCGACGCAAGCTGCGCAAAGCCTTCTTTGCCGCTGAGATGGGAATCTCCGGAGCGAACTTCCTCGTCGCCGACGCCGGCTGTATAGCGATATCGACAAATGAAGGCAATGGCCGCCTTTCAACTGGTGTGCCCCGCATCCATGTTGCGGTGACCGGTATTGAAAAGATGATTCCAAAATTGGAAGACCTGGCCACGTTGTGGCCGGTTCTGGCGACATCTGGCACCGGTCAGCCGATTACAACCTATGGATCATTAATTGGTGGCCCAAGAAGACCGGGCGAGGCAGATGGTCCGGAGGAATTTCACGTTGTCTTGGTCGATAACGGTCGCAGCAGCCTTCTGGCCAGCAAGGAAGAACGGGAAGTGCTGCATTGCATTCGCTGCGGCGCCTGCCTGAATATCTGTCCCGTGTTCCGGCATATTGGCGGACATTCGTATGGCACGCCCTATCCCGGCCCAATCGGCAGCGTATTAGTACCTCGGCTGGAAGGCGAAAAGTTTGAGCATCTTTCATCTGCATCCACTTTGTGCGGAGCGTGCACCAGCGTCTGTCCGGTAAAGATTGATCTTCATCACCATCTGCTGGAAAACCGCCGAGACTTTACTGAAGCCGGTCACGTAAGCGCTGGCGAGCGATTCCAGTTCAAGATGTTCAAGACTGCAATGGTCAATCCATCCTTATATAAGGTGGGTGGCTGGTTCATGCGAAAGAGCCTGCGTCTTCTCTATTCGCTGGGATTGTCAGGCTCTGTGTTGGACCCGCTGCGTCCTTGGAACAAAGGACGTTCCACCATTCCACTGGCGAAACAATCGTTCCGTGCGATCTGGAAGAAGGAGTTGGATCATGGCGAATAGCGGCAGCCGTGACCTGATTCTGCAACGCATACGCGAAGGACTGAAAACGCAGGTGCCAGTCCCGCCGCCCATGAGTGATGAAGCGGTTATCTTTCCCCCGGTGGAAGATCCCATGGCGCGCTTCCAGCAGGAATGCAAGGCCAACCTGATGGAGTTGACGTTGACCAACGATGCCGGTGCCAGCGCGCAACAGATCGCCGGCATACTAAGCTCTTTGCCTGAAGGTGAGATTTACGTTCAGGATGCGCCGTTTCTGCGCCAGTTGATGCAGACGGTGGCTACAGTACGGACAGTACATTGGTCGAGCGAGGGTGCGCCTCGAGAATCGGCGCAAGCTACCATCAGTTTGGCGGAAGCCTTGGTGGCACAAACCGGATCTGTTTTTGTCACCGCAGCGTGCGGTGGACGCGGAATCTCCGTTGTGGCTCCCTGCCATATCGTCTTCGCCACCACAAGCCAGCTTGTCCCCGACCTTAAAACGGCCCTGGGCAGCGCCACACGCAAAGGTATTCTGCATAACAATTCTTTTGCCTGCATGATTAGCGGATCGAGCCGGACAGCCGATATAGAAAAAATACTGGTCCAGGGAGCGCACGGCCCCGTGCGCCTGGCAGTTGTTTTGCAGGCCGGCAACTAGGCAAGTTTTGCCGGGTTCACGACACTTCCTCGCAAAAATCAATTCAATTTTCGTTTTGATACTTCTGTTTTGAAGAAGGCGGAGCGTTTCGCCGATAGCAAGACAGAGGTTGATATGCGTTTTCTTGAAGATAGTGAGATTTTCCGGACTGTGCTGAACAGTCTCTCCATGGGCGTCTATCTGGTGGGTTGTGACCGGAAAATTGTCTTCTGGAATCACGGCGCGGAGAAAATCAGCGGGTATCTGTCACAAGATCTGCTGGGACGCGTCTTTCGCGACAAGCTACTGATCCAGTATGACGAAGAGCACGAGGGAAAGGTCGCGCAGGCGTGCCAGTTGACTGAAGCGCTGCGTGACGGCGTCATGAAGGAAGCTGACGTCTTTCTGTTACACAAGGAAGGCTATCGCGTGCCGGTGCGTGTTTGTGCAGTGCCGCTGCGCAATGAATTGGGCAAGATCGTGGGTGCAGCTGAGAGTTTTGAAGAACTGCGATTTCCAACGATTCGTAGCCATCGCGCAATGGATCCGGCCATGCCGTTCATCATGAATAACACTACAGGCCTTCCAGACATGAGCAGCACTCGGGTCAAGATACAACGGGCGCTGACTGAATTTAAGGAACACAACGTGCCTATCTGCCTGTTGCACCTGGAAATCGATGGTCTTGACAAACTACAGGCCAAGGGCGGCAAAGGACCGGTGGAATGCGTGCGCAAAGTGATGGCGCATACGGTTACCGCGGCACTGCGTCCTGATGATTTTGTAGGCTGTGATGACAACAACCGTTTCATCGCCATCTTGAGGTATTGCGAAAAGCACGGCATCAACCGCGTTGGCGACAGGATCCGCACCATGGTCCAGTGCTCTGAGGTTGATTGGTGGGGAGATGAACTTTCGCTGACCGCGTCTGTGGGCGGCACGGTAGCCAGGTCTGATGACACTGTGGACTCGCTGATTGAACGGGCTCGGCGTGCGATGGAACAAAGTTTAACTTCCGGCGGTGACCGGGTCACTGTGGGCGAGACCGAAATACCTGAAATCGAAACACCATCCGAGGTTTAAGAAGAAATGTTTGCCATTATTGGAATTGTCGTTGTCTTTGGCAGTATTATCGCGGGCTACTTGATGGAGCACGGTAACTTAAGGGTGCTGATGCAACCGGCTGAACTCGTGGTTATCGGCGGGGCAGCGATAGGAACTGTTCTCATCGCCAACCCCCTGTACATTATCAAGGCCATTGTCGGCAACATCATGGGGGTCTTGAAAGGATCGTCATGTACCGAGAAGCGGTATCTGGAAACGTTAAAGATGCTGTATGACCTCTTTACCAAAGCCCGCAAAGAAGGGCTGGTGGCGCTGGAGGCCGACGTTGAAGATCCAGGCAAGAGCCCGATTTTCTCTAAATATCCATCTTTTGCGCATGACCATCATGCGGTCGACTTCGTGTGTGACACGTTGCGTATGGCTGTAACCGGTGGAATTGATCCTTTTGATGTGGATCAGATGATGGAAGCTGACATGGACGTCCACCATCATGAATCTGCACTGCCGGTAGCGGCCCTGAACACGATGGCTGACGCTCTGCCTGGCCTTGGCATTGTGGCCGCGGTGCTTGGTGTTGTGATCACGATGGGTGCCTTAGGCGGTCCTCCAGAAGAAATTGGAAACAAAGTTGCGGCGGCACTGGTGGGCACGTTCCTGGGAATTCTTTTGTGCTACGGCCTGGTTGGTCCTCTGGCGGCGAACATGACCAAGCTGGTGGATGACGAACATGCATTTTACCAATGCCTGCGTGTCGCCGTCATAGCCTTCATGAAAGGTACACCGCCTATTATGGCAGTGGAAATGGCCAGACGAGTAGTTCCTGCTCGGGTAAGGCCGAAGTTCGTGGAACTGGAAAAACTATGCCGCGGCGGCGGTGGTGGTGATGCAGCGGCGTCCGCAGCAGCGTAAGCAGGGAGATATCCATGTCTGAGAATAAAAGGCCGATCATCATCATCAAGAAAAAGGGCGGTCACGCTGCCCATCACGGCGGAGCCTGGAAAGTTGCCTACGCTGACTTTGTTACCGCGATGATGGCGCTGTTTATGGTGCTTTGGCTGATGAATTCGAGCTCCAAGATACAGAAGGCGGTGGGCGGGTATTTCAAAGACCCGACCGGCACGTCCAAGAAAGTGGGCTCCAGCCAGTCCGGAACGGGGGAAAACATTCCCATTCGTAAAGAGGACATGAAAGATTTGAAAGATGTCCTAGTGCGAAACATGCGCAAGCAGTTGAACGATTTCGAAAAAATCAAAAATCAGATTGACATGACGGTGACGGCGGAGGGTCTGCGCATTGAGTTGCTTGAAAGCGCAAAAGGAACATTCTTTGAATCCGGACGTTCTGATCCCAGCGCTGATGGAAAAGACATGCTGAACGTACTGGCCCAAACACTGGGCACTTTACCGAACAAAATATCGCTTGAAGGGCATACCGATTCGCAACCATTTCCGCCTGGGGCGGTTTACACCAACTGGGAACTGTCCGCTGATCGAGCCAATGCCGCGCGCCGGCTGATGCAGGTAGAGGGCATACGTGCAGACCAGATATCCCAGGTACGCGGCTACGCTGATCAACGGCTTCGCAAACCGGCCAATCCTCAGGATCCCTCCAACCGTCGGATAACCGTGATTGTTCAATACATTCCCAACACTGAGGCGGAGGACGAGAAAGAGGAAGCTGCAGCCAAAGCTGCAGAAGGCAAGGGCGGCGAGCACGGTGAAGGGAAATCAGAACACGGCGAAGCCAAAGAGCATGGCAAACCGGCCGAAGAAAAGCCTACGGCAGCAAAGCATGAGTAGATGAGAAGCCGCGCGCTCCTGCAGGCCTTTTGAGCGGAGACACATGCGGAGTTTCAGCGAACGGCGTCTCTATTTTGTGAGAGTAAGGTATTCAGGCCGCTCGATCAAGGTGCGAGCTCTCATCAACTTTTGAACGTTCACGCCGATTCATCCAAACCGCAAGACCAATCGCGGAAACGCCAGCCACCGCAAGCAATGTATTACGCTTAACGGGATCGGAAACTGGTGGCGGCAGGTAGGCGATGCCATTTTCGTCGAACTGCGCAGGTTGATCCGTATAGCGGCCATGTTCCGGTACAGGGAAGTGGCGGGCAAGCTCGTGAAGTTGTTGCAACGCCTCGTCACCAGACATGGGATTTCCGTGACCCGCGGCAAGTACGCGGGGATTGAGCTCTGCCAGCTTCTTTACCGATGACCTGGCTTGATCCCAGTTGGGCGTGTAGTAGGCCGGCGGACGCGACACCTGCCTCGCCTGGCTGATGGCCGAGAACATGTTGTCCTGATCAATGGTGGTGAAAGCGTCCCCGGCCAGCAATACCCCGTCGCTCTTGCGAAAAAGAGAGATGTGTCCTGCTGTGTGGCCCGGCGTTTCAATCAGCTGCCACTCGTGAAGCCATGGTAGTTGCAAATCTGGTAGCTCTCGTAACCACGGCTGAAGATCAAAGCTTACATTGGAAACAAATCGTATAACCTGGGCCATGAAGCCGCCAACCGTGGGATCAGCGGGTGGATATTTGCTGGAACCGCTTACGAACGGCTTTTCCCGGCGATGAGCGTAGATCTTTGCGCCCCAGTGCGCAGCCAGCTCTCTGGCCGACCCGGCATGATCGAAGTGGCCGTGAGTGAGCACGATTGCCTTTGGAATTGATCCGGCGCCCATGTGCTCCGCCGTTGCTTTCACGATGGCTTCAGCGCTTCCCGGAGTACCCGTATCCACCAGGATCCATTCCCGCGTGTAACCGATGATGTATGCATTGGCGATTCCGATAGGGATTCTTACCACGTCCTGGGCTACAAAACCTGATTTGCTCATGGGCCACCTCAACTGGGTTGAGATGCGGTGCAGGGAAGAGGTGTTGTGATGTAGCAAGCTAAAACACGGCTTGAATGCGAGGGACGCAGGAATATGCAGACGAGTGAAGGAGTGACACCCGTCTGCATCTCTTATTGCAGAGATGATGATTGTCTTTTGACTTCTATTTAGCGCAGAGCTGGTATTCCAGTTCCGTTACCTTATCCTGAAGTTCAAGAATGCGCCGCGCGGCCTGCAAGTGCGCGCGCAGTTCATCAATGTGATAAGGCTTGGTGATAAAGTTGTCAGCACCCGCGGCGTATGCACGCTCTTTGTCTTCGGGCTTGTCTTTGCAGGTAAGCATGATGATGTAGATGGAATGCACGCCAAAGCGGCTGCGGATTTTTTCGCAAAGCTCAACGCCGTCCATGCCCGGCATCATCCAATCGAGAATGGCGATGCGTGGCTGTTCCTCCTGATGAAGCGCGGCCCAGGCCTGTTTGCCGTCTTCGGCAACCACGACCTCATGGCCAGACTTTCGCAGCATGTGCTCCAGCACACTCCGTGAGATGGCGTGATCCTCAGCAATGAGAAGTTTCATTACACAGCTCCTTAACAATACTCTGCAGATTGGTTGAGAGTGCCGCTACTTCGCCTTCCAGCGCCAGCAGCGTTTCTCCGGCCTCACTAAACTTACCTTCACGTGCGTGGTGTTCAATTTTCCGGGCGAGTTCGAAAGGGCGATCCTTCACAAAGTGTCCGATGCAGCCCTTCATTGTATGACCGGCGCGGGCCAGCTTGTCAGCATCCTGCTCTTCCACGGCATTCCGGATATCGCAACACAATTGGTTGGCTTCACCTTCAAACATCTTGATGATTTCCAGCACCAGCTCGCGCTCGCCTTCATAGATACGCATCAGCTCGGAAGCCTTGATCCTGGTGGTGGAAGGTTCAGCCTTTTTGCCTGGGACCTTCCCGTTGTTTTTCGAACCGATGTAGAACCTGACTTTTTCCTGAAAATCTCTGGCGTTTAACGGCTTGCTGATGTAGCCGTCCATACCCGCCTCGCGGCATTTCTGTTCATATCCGTCAATCGCGTGAGCGGTTAATGCCACGATCGTCGGGTGAGTCTCGGTTAGTCGACGCCGTATCTCGATAGTTGCCTCAAATCCGTTCATGAGAGGCATTTCACAATCCATCAATATCAAGTCGTATGTCTCTTTCAGCGCCATTTCCAACGCCTGTACGCCGTTATGAGCTATATCGGCATTGCAACCTAACTTTTCTAGTAGTTTTGTCGCCACCTTCTGGTTGGTGGCATTGTCCTCTGCCAGAAGCACACGGCAGCCATTCAGGTCCAGGTTGTTTTTCAGACTGACGTTTGCTGGACCCGTTTCGGCTGCCTGCTGCACTCTGTAAATGGCACGAACAGGTACTTCCAGCCAGAACGTAGATCCGCTTCCATCTGTACTCTTGACGCCAATTTTTCCGCCCATAAGATCAGCAAGCTGCTGGCTGATGGAGAGTCCAAGACCGGTCCCGCCATATTTGCGCGTGGTGGAGGCATCTGCCTGGGTAAATTTGTCAAAGATGTGCCCCAATTTATCCTGTGGAATGCCAATGCCGGAGTCAGACACGGACATATTCAGTAACCACTCATCCGGTGCAGTCTGCGAACCGTTGACACTCAAGGTTATTTCTCCGCTTTGCGTAAACTTGGCGGCGTTGTTCAGCAGATTCAACGTGATCTGGCGAATGCGCACAGAGTCAGCCTCTATAAAATTGGGGAGCTCAGGGCTGCATTTCACTTCAAACCGCAAGCCCTTGCTGCGTATGCCGCTTTCCATGAGGAATGAGATCGCCTGGATATGCTCGCGCAGGTTGAATTCAACAAGGTCAATATCAAGCTTTCCGGCTTCCAGCTTGGAGTAATCCAGAATGTCATTGATGACTGTGATCAAAACATTGGCGGATTCGTAGATCGCTCCGGCATACTCACGCTGCTCACTATCCAAGGGGGTATCACGCAGTAGCTGCACCATGCCCAGGACCCCATTCATTGGCGTGCGGATTTCATGGCTCATACACGCAAGGAAGTCACTCTTGATGCGTGAAGCTTTCTCAGCCTCCTCACGTGCTGCTTCTAATTCGCCAACCAGTTTTTGCAGCCGTGTAGCGTAGCATTCCTCTTCTTGCTTGGCCGCACGCAAGGTTTCGGCCGTCTGGCGCAGTCTGGTGTTGATCAGGCTTCTTTCAGTGATGTCCTCAAAGATAAACAAGCGTCCAAAGTAGACGCCCTCCGGCCCACGTATACACGTGGTGAAACGCCGTATCATGCGTCCGTCCGCCAGTTCAATTTCTTCTTCGGCATCCGCACGGTTCCCAACGTCACGCAAAGGCTCTGTACGGGCAAGAAAGGCAACCGGGTCCTTGACCATTTGCAAACACCTTGCGCGGATGGTCTGGTTCGTCGTACTTCTGGAACTCATCTCCGATTGAAGATCGTCCAGGCCCCATATCTCACAAAACCGGCGATTAAAATACAGAATGTCATCAGTACGATAGTCGACCACATAGAAGGCCAGCGGCGACGTTTCCGCCATGGCACGGAAAAGACTGTCCTTCCACTCAGGTTGAGAGGCAATGCGGCTGTGAAGGCCATCCTGATGGGACTGCTCCCTGCCAGATTCCGGCAAGGGCAGCGCCCTGTGCGGGAATGGCAGTGAAATACTGGCGCCTGTGAATTCCGTGTCCATCGGTCCCATCCATTTGTGATTATCGGAACCCGAACCGTTTTATTGAGTATTTTCTTCGCACCCAGTTGGAACGTCAGTGCGTGTCCGACCCCAGCCTAAAGCCAGAGCTGCATTTACCGATAACCATCTCAAACCCACGAGGGTGCCGCTGGCATCTTCCGTGGTTGAAGGACTGATGAACCAGCGATGCCAGGTTGTATTGGCCATGGACCTGCGCCGGCGTCTGCGTCTGCCGGAGCGGCCTGCAGAACAGATGCAGATGATCGTGTCAGTCCTATGCCATGGACGCACCGTAAATCTGCTGGTCGGCCAGATTGGCGACGTGATTCGCACCACCTCTGAACAGTTCAGGGAAGTCCCGCAGCCATTGAAAGGAAATTGGCCGCGAACTGATCCAGTGTGCGTTTGATCTGATGACACCTTGCTGCTGATTCTTGACCTTGAGAAGGTGGTGCTGCTGGACGGAAATGCTGCGAAAAGCATGGGCGGGTGACCCCGCGGCGACAGCATAAGTTGCGACCGGTTGGGATCGCCGGCCATCTGTAACCTATGCCCCCTTGGCGCTCAAATGGACGACACTGGAATTGCCGTGATGTCATCCACCAGTCCTACTTCTTTTTGCACGAAGGGTTCAGCGTACTTCACGCCTGCCAGCAGGCCATAGAAGCTGGCCATGGATTCCAGTCTTGTACGGATTTCTTTTTCCTGCGGGAACAAACCGCTGCCATCGTTTTGGTCAGAATATTGTGACTTGTAGGCCAGCAGTGCCTGCAAGCGGGCTTCGAATTGGTCAGTGATATCGACCACAAATGACGGTCGCACATCGTAGTACAGACTGGCATAAATAATCTTGAACGGACGGTGCGGCGCAAGCTTCGCAACGGCTTCCGCGAGCGTACCCGTGCTCGAACCTGGCGTATTGCCAAGTTTTCGCAGACCTGCGAGAAACGCGGCTTCGTAGCCCAGAGTTGAAGCGGTGTAATGGTCAGGATGGCGGCCTCGCCAGTAGGGAAGGATCAGAACTCGCGGACGCTGTTCACGAATCACGCGCGCGATTTTCAGGCGATTGTCCCAGGAATTTTCCACGCGACCATCAGGGATATCCAAAGCAGAGCGAAACGAAGCCTTCAGGATTTTTGCTGCGTCCGCTGCTTCACGCGCGCGGTCATCCGAAGTGCCGCGAGTGCCCATCTCACCCTGCGTGAGATCAAGGATGCCGGTTCGCAGCCCGCGCTGGGCCATTTTGATGAGGGTGCCACCACATGTCTGCTCCACGTCATCGCGATGGGCAGCTAGAGCCAGGACGTCCAAAGCCGGAGTGCTCAATCAGCTTCTCCTTCAATGGTGACCTTTTCGCGCACAATCAAACGATGGCCCGCCATCTCTTTAATGGTGGGCATTAATTGCTGGACGTGTTCTTCAGTGTCGATAAACGTCAGCACCAGCGGAAGTTTGCCGCCCGCATCAACCAGGGTCGCGGTTTTCACGCGGCTGTGTCCAGTGAAGCCGGCCACGGCGTGCAACACGGTAGCTCCCGGAACTTCCTTTTCGCGGAGAAAGTTGAGTAACTGAAGATGAAGAGGGCGGCGGTGCCACTGATCGGCTTCACTTAGATAGATGGAAACTTGAACCGCGGTCGCGGGCGACGGCATACAGGAAAATCAAATCCTTTCACTTACCATGACGAATTTTACACGCATGGCGTTTACAGGGAGCGTGCCAGCATCCCTCCCAAAAGCACCGCGCCCAGGCACAGAATGTTATTGGAAAGAATATTGCCGGCGAAAAGTAGCCAGTTGCCCTGTTCAAAGTACGCCATGGTTTCAAACGCGTAGCTGGAAAACGTGGTATACGATCCGCAGAATCCGATGGCTACCAGCGATCGCCACATCGGGTCAGCCAAAACTCGCTCCGTTGTCCAAATGACAAAGAAACCAAGAATCATGCTTCCAGTAGTATTGATGATTAATGTGCCGATAGGAAAGGTGGTGGTACTAAGGCGGGCGACTACGGTAGCCAGGAAATAGCGTAAATTAGCCCCAACGACGGCCCCAATGGAAATCCAGAGGTAGGCTCTCCACTCAACGAGAGTTCGCATGTAAACGGCTCCAAAACTCAGATTGGTAGGAGTTATCAGCCGTTACGGGCGGTTATAAGGCGAACTCCATCGCCTGAAAACCATTATGCCAGCTAACCCTATGCAGTGCAAGCACTTCCGGGGCCATGGATCGATATCTGGTTGCGCCTTCGGGACTCAGTCATTTATCTTAAGGCAACTGCTTGAGTCGTCCATCCGTGGACGCCAACTTTGTACCCATGACCCTCACAGAATCCAGGTTCAAAAACCTTGCCAGTCAGCTCTCGTCGGCAATTGCCAGAATGAAGGGCAATGCGTCAGCGAAGGATGTGCATCGCCTGCGAACGTCCACCCGGCGCATGGAAAGCTTTGTCGACTACCTGCACCCTAAGATAACCCACAAGCAGAAGGAAGCGCTGGTTGAGCTGAGCGCGATAAGAAAGCGTGCCGGGAAAGTCCGGGATTTGGACGTGCAGATGGAACTGCTTAAGAAGGGAATTTCCAACGGTTCAGCCACCATGGACCGGCGAAACCTGACTCAGGCAATGCTGGAAAAGCGTGATCGCCACGCAAAGAAATTGATGGCCGCAGCTCGCAAGATCGATAAGTCCAGGCTGTTTGTCCATTTGGAGAAGATTGAGACGCAATCCATGGCGCAACCCGATTCTTTCGGTGACGAGTCTTCACCATTGCGCCAGGCCGAAACCGAGCTGACCGAACTGGCTGCCGGGTATGTTGCCCACGCAAAGATAAAGCCTCGCCGTTTGCATGCCATGCGCACACGTATGAAGCTGATTCGCTACAAGGCGGAACTGGCTGCGCCGTCCCCCGAACAGACGGAGTTTCTGGAAAAGCTCAAGTCAGTACAGGATGTTCTTGGGGAATGGCATGACTGGGCGGCGCTTTCTGAGGTGGCGGAGAAATTCTTTCGCGATCGCGCGAATTGCCCTCTGCTGGTGGAAGCCCATGCGTTAAAGACGTCTAAATATTCATCTGCCATCTCCGCATTAACGAGCCTGCTTGATTCACACAATCCGGTGCGCAAGCATCCAAACAAAGTGCATTTGGTTGCGTCTATCGCCGAGCGCGCCTGATCAAACTATGCCCGTTTTGGCCGCGGTTGATATCGGATCAAATTCAGTTCGGCTGAGCATTGCCGAATTGCGCAATGGCCGCCTCATCCCCCTTCACCAGGACCGCGAGGTTACTCGCCTGGGCGAAGGAGTGTTTCATGATGGCAGCCTCAACCCGCAGGCCATGGCGCGCACCCTCAAGGTCCTGCGGCGATTCCACCGTACGGTCCAAAGCTTTGCCGTTGAGCGTACCCGCGTAGTCGCTACCAGTGCCATGCGTGACAGCAACAATGGCCGTATTTTCGCCGAGTGGGTCAAATCCGCCACGGGCTGGAAGCTGGAAATCATCAGCGGTCCGGAAGAAGGTCGTCTCATACATCTTGGCGTGGTTGCCAGCATGCGATTCCGGCCCGCGAAACTCCTTCTCATGGACCTGGGCGGCGGAAGCTGCGAAGTAATTCTTTCCGAAAAAGGGCACATGAAGGAAGTGATCAGCCTGCCGCTGGGCGCAGTGCGCCTGACCCAGGAGTTCATTCGACACGATCCGCCCACAAAAGAAGAACTCCGGCGAATGCGAAGCTTTATCGCTGAGGAGTCAGCGCGCTTGCCCCGACAGATCAGGCGGGCCGCACCGACGATGGTGATCGCCACATCGGGAACGGCAGCCGCGTTGGCGGCCGCGTCCAAGTCTCTCAAGTTAAGCCGAACAGCTCTCATCTCTCAGGGTGCAATCCTTAAGCTGGAAAAGCGCCTGGCGAAAATGACAGAGCGGCAGCGTGCGGCTATCAAGGGAATCAATTCCAAGCGGGCTGAAATTGTGATTGCCGGCGCGGCAGTTTACAGCTATCTATTGGAAACCCTGGGAGTGCGTGCTTTCCGTTATTCACCGCTGGGTCTGCGTGATGGCTTGCTGGCGCAAATGGCTGCCGAACACGATATGGAATCGCTGTCGCACCAGCAGATGCAGTCTGACCGCGAAGACGTGTTGGAAACGATTACCCGCCGTTACCGCGTTGACAGCACACATTCGACGCACGTGCGCAAACTCGCCGTAGCGTTGTTTGATCAGACTCGCAATTTACATCGTTTGGACAAACAGTTTCGCGAATGGATTGACACCGCCGCCATGCTCTATGAGGTGGGCGCCTTTATTAATCCCGTGGGCCGGCACAGGCATGCCTACTACATCATCTCGCAGTCAGAGTTATTTGGTTACACCCCGCTGCAACGCAAGATCATTGCCACGATCGCTCGATTCCAGGGCAACTCTCGACCTAAAATTGGTGATCGTCTCATCAAGATCCTACCCGCACCTCTCCGATCTGATGTAATGAAGGCGACCGCGATCCTGCGAGTTGCACGTGCGTTGAATCAGGGAAGGCGCGGAGCCGTGCAATCGATTCGTGCGTCGAGCAGGGAAGAAGCGCTGGTGATCAATGTAAAGCCGGCACGCGGCGGCGCAGATCTTGAAATATGGGCAGGCGAAAAAGAAATTCCCTATTTCCGCGAAATCTTTGGCCGGGAACTCACCTTTAAATTGGTTTGAAGCGTGCGTGCGATCTTTGGGGTAATCAGCCATTCGAGAGTTCCGCTACGGCCGGACATCTCCACCTTTGCCACCGAACCCTTCTTGAGGTCCACGTGAGCTGTGCCTGAATTCGAAGAGATTGTCTTACTGAGAAATTCACTCAAGCTGGGGTTGTGGCCGACAACCATAATGGTGTCAAAGCGGCTGTAACGTCCCAGCAATTCCTGAAACTGCTCAAACTCGCTTTCAGGACGCAACGCCGCGTCAATCTGTATGCCGGTTTCAAAGGCCAGTTCATTGGCGGCAAGTGACGCCGTTTGTAACGCGCGTTTCAGGGGGCTGCTTACGATCTGGTCGACTTGAATGTCCATGTTGGCCAGCAGCCGGCCGACGTAGCGCGCTTGTAGAATGCCAGATTCATCCAGAGGACGTTTCTCATCTCTCTTGGGACTCACGTAGTTCTTACCTGCGGAAGCGTGGCGTAAAAAGTAAATGATCATACTTTTCTTGTGGTGGCCAATCTGGCGGAAGCCGGCTTTGCTTTTCGAGTGCGCACGGATTTGGCCGCCGGTAAGACAGGTTCAGGAATGCCTGAGGCATTCGCGCTACCTTCAGCTACTGAGATGAGAAAATCCTGCGCGGAGAACGCTGGTTGTCCGCGACGCCGCGGTACCCGCGCATAATTGCCGTTGCGATCCAGAGAGCGGGCCTTTACGTTGTCAGCCATATAGGCGGCCAGAATTTCATCTTTCATCCTCTGCTTCAGTACCGGATCAAGCAACGGGCACATGACTTCCACGCGTTCATAGAGGTTGCGGGGCATCCAGTCAGCGCTGGAGATGTAAAGTTCATCTTCACCGGCGTTTTCAAAATAGAAGATGCGGCTGTGCTCAAGAAGCCTGCCGACCACGCTGCGAACAACGATATTGTCGCTCACGCCCGGCACACCGGGGCGCAATGAGCACATTCCACGAATGTTAAGGTGGATCTTCACGCCTGCTTGTGATGCTTTGTACAGCATCTGGATTACGTTCTTGTCGAGCAGGGCATTCATCTTGGCGATGATGGCGGCCGGTTTGCCTGCCCTGGCATGTTCCGATTCACGCTGAATCAGAGCCAGGACGCTGCTGGCCAGATCGACAGGGGCCACGTGCAGCGGTTCGTACGTGGGGGCTTCGGAATAGGCGGTCAGGTAATTGAACACGGAGTGTACAGCAGCGGTGACCTTCGGGGAAGCTGTTAACAAGCTGATGTCAGTGTAAAAACGAGACGTGGTGGGATTGTAATTGCCCGTACCGATGTGGGCATAACGCCGCGTTACGCCATCAGAATCGTGGCGCACCAGCAGACATAGCTTGCAATGTGTCTTCAGGCCGACCAGGCCGTGATAAACCTGCACGCCTTCATCTTCCATGGTGCGCGCCCATTGAATGTTTGAAGCTTCATCAAAGCGTGCCTGCAACTCCAGTACGGCAATAACCTCTTTCTCCTTGTTGGCGGCAGTGATCAGCGCATTGGCGATCGGCGAATCGCGACTGGTGCGATAGATCGTCTGCTTGGCCGAAATCACATCAGGATCCTGGGCTGCAGTCTGGATAAAATCCACCACTGCGTCAAAGGAATCGAATGGATGGTGGAGAAGAATGTCGTGCTTGCGCAACTCGTCGAAGATATTGCTGCTGCTGGGAGGCAGGCGTAATTCGCGAGCTACAAAAGACTTGAACTTTAAGTCCGGACGTTCGGTTAATTCGTAAAAGTTAAACAGGCGCGAAAGGTTAACGGGGCCTTGAGTATAGAAAACCTGCCAGTCTTCCAGTTCAAACGTTTGTTGCAGGCGGCGGGCAATCTCGGTATGCACGTCCGCGTCAATCTCGAGCCGTACGGCATCACCTTTACGGCGTTTGTGCAGTTCACTGCGAACTGTTTCCAGCAGGTTGCGAGATTCTTCTTCTTCCAGATAAAGATTGCTGTTGCGAGTGACACGAAATGACGCAGCGGAAAGAATGTCATAGCCCCGGTACATGCTGGCTGCGTGATAAGTAAGAAGATCGGCTAAAAAGATAAAATCGACGCCATTTGTGGACGGTAGCTTCACCAGGCGAGGTAGCACCCGCGGCACCGTAATCACGCCCATATAAGTGCCGGCAGCGCGGCGCTTGCGTTTCAGCAGCAGGGCAATACAGAGCGCCTTGTTGAGAACACGGGGAAAAGGATGCGCCGGATCAACCGTCACGGGCGTCAGCAATGGATCCACTTCTTTTTCGCAATAGTCGTCGACGAAAGCTTCCTGCTCAGGAGACAGATTCTTAAGCTCCAGGACCCTGATATTCTCTTTTTCCAGCGCAGGTAAAAGCCTGGTGTTCAGGCATTCATATTGCTCGTCAACGAACTCATGCGTCTCCCTGGCAATCAGTTCGCGTTCCTGGGCTGCTGAAAGAGCATCGGGCCCGGAATCAATGAATCCGTCTTCAATTCGCTGCAAGAGTCCAGCTACGCGGACCTCAACAAATTCATCAAGGTTGCTGGCAGAAATTGCCAGAAACTTGACGCGTTCCAGCAGTGGATTGCTTTCATCATTGGCCTCTTCGAGCACTCGCCGGTTGAACGCGAGCCATGAGGCTTCCCGGTTGATGTAAAGAGACGGATCGTCGACGGGGCGGCTCATAGTTTGTGACGTGCGGATGCTAGCAGGAGAATGTAAAAACCACGTTAAAAACCGCGCGGAGAATCTCTAGCTCAGCCTGTATTGTAGCTTTTTGTCGTACAGGATGCGGCGCTACGGCAATGCACGTTTTGGATGCTTACAGTTAAAATGGCGACCCAAAAAGAGTTCAGGTGTTTCAGGCACCAAAGAGCGCAGTCGCGAGAATCAACTCCAACAGGTGTCTGGGGCATGCAGCTTAGGTTTGCGCATGATGGCGCACGTCCGCGCCGCGGACCCAGAAAATCACATCTTCCGCGATATTGGTGGCGTGGTCAGCTACGCGCTCAAGGTTGCGAGCGACAATCAAAGTGTCGAGGGCATCGCGATGCGTTTCCACGCCGTGGGTCATGGCAAAGTCAGCCGCTTCGAAAATTTCACGATTGATGTTGTCCACCAGGTCGTCGCGCTCCAGAACCGAGCGGGCAAGCTCGGCGTCGGCTGTTAGAAATGAGTTCAGGGCATCACGCACCATGTTGATGGCGAGGGATGCCATGCGCGGTATGTCCACGTTGAGATCGGATTTGGGATGAGACACCATGTCAAGCACCCGCTCGGCAATGTTAACTGCCTGATCACCCACACGTTCGATATCCGAGTTGATCTTGATGCAAGCGATGATAAACCGCAAGTCAACCGCCATGGGCTGCTGCATGGCGAGAAGGTCAATGGAGAGCTCGTCCACTTCACGCTCGCAAGCGTTGATGTGGGCCTCATCACGGAGCACGGTTTCGCAAATGGCTGTGTCGCGTGATTGATAGGCGCGTACAGAGCGTTCTACAGCCTGTTCGGCCAGCCCACCCATGGTGAGCAGCTTCTGCTTCAGATCGTCCAGGCCCTGGTGAAACCTTGTTCGCGTCATCCAAATCTCCCGGTAATGTAATCTTCTGTGCGCTTGTCACTTGGCTTGGTGAACATCTTCTGTGTTTTATCGAATTCGACAAGATTGCCCATGAGGAAAAATGCCGTAAACTCCGCCACGCGCGCAGCCTGTTGCATGTTGTGTGTGACTATCACCACGGTGTACTGCTTCTTCAGGTCGAAAATCAAGTCTTCAATCTTTGACGTTGAAATCGGGTCAAGGGCGGAAGCAGGTTCGTCCATGAGCAGGACTTCAGGCTCCACGGCCAGGGCCCGAGCAATACACAATCTCTGCTGCTGGCCGCCGGAAAGGCTGGCGCCAGATTTCTTTTTCATGTTGTCTTTAACTTCATCCCACAGCGCTGACTGGCGAAGAGAGCGTTCTACGATGCCATCGAGTTCAGCGCGATTGCTAAAGCCATTTAACTTCAGTCCGGCGGCAACATTGTCATAGATCGACATGGTCGGAAACGGATTCGGTTTCTGGAAGACCATCCCGACGCGGCGACGGATGGAAACAGGAGAAACGCCTTTACCGTAGACGTCCAAATCGCCGATTTTGACCTGACCTTCCACCCGGGTGTTGGGAAGGGTTTCATGCATGCGATTCAGACAACGGACGAAAGTTGACTTTCCGCAGCCTGACGGCCCGATGATGGCCGTGCTCTGTTTTTCAGGGATTTCCAGGGCAATGCCATGGAGGGCCTGAGTGGACCCGAACCACGCATTTAAGTCCCGGACGTGAATGCCAGTTTCCATTTAGCTGGCCCCTTTCATAACGCCGCGGTTCGCAAAGTATCGAAAGATGATGACGGTAACCATAATCATGGAGATCAGCAACAGGGCCCCGGTCCAGGCAAGTTGATGGGCCTTGTCATAAGGCATAACCGAATAGCTGAATATCTGGAGTGGCAGGGCCGCAGTCGGTTGATTGGGTTTCGAATTCCAATACTGGTTACCCAGTGTCGTGAACATAAGAGGAGCGGTTTCCCCTGCGATGCGGGCAAATGCCAGCATAATGCTGGTAATGATGCCGGCGCTGGCGGTGCGCAGCACAACCGAAACGGTGGTACGCCATTGCGGAATTCCCAGGCCGAGGGCTGCTTCGCGTATGGATTGCGGCACCATGAGCAGCACTTCTTCTGTGGTGCGACTGATGGTTGGGATCATCATGATGCCAAGCGCAACACTCCCGGAGAGCATGGAAAAATGATGCTGCGGAACAACCACCAGAGCGTAAGCAGTCAACCCGATCACGATGGACGGCACGCCGTTCAAAACGTCCGCGGTGAAACGGACAATGTTTCCGGCAGCGTTGCGCCCGTATTCGGCAAGGAAAACTCCAGCGCCGATTCCAAGAGGAACCCCAATGATGCTGGCCAGTCCCAGGATCATCATGGAACCAACAATGGCATTTGCCATGCCGCCACCAGTTTCATCCATCGGCTTGGGAATCTGGGTGAAGAAGTCCCAATTGAGGCCGCCGATGCCGTGATAAATGACCGTGCCAAGGATCAGGAACAGCGGAATTGTGACCACAATGGCAAAAGCCGTAATAGTTCCCAGAGCCAGATTATTGGTAAGGCGACGGCGCAGGGAAATGTTGGTGCCGTGTTGTTTAAGCAAGGGCCCTCGATGGCATGCCGCGTGTAATTGACCAGACTAGCAGCCCGGCCATGGCATTGACGATGAGAGTAAGCACAAAGAGGACCAGCGCCATTTCAATCAGAGCGCTTTGATATGTGTTTCCTACAGCTTCAGTAAATTCATTGGCTATCACACTGGCCAGGGTGTGGCCCGGAGCAAAGAGTGACTTGGCAATCTCCGCACGGTTTCCAATCACCATGGTCACTGCCATGGTTTCGCCAAAAGCGCGTCCCAAGCCGAGGATGATGCCGCCGAAAACGCCCGGGCGGGCATTCCGCAAAACCGCCATATTGAGCATTTCCCACTTCGTAGCGCCCAGGGCGAGGGCTGCTTCACGCTGTTGGCGTGGGACCGCCATGACTACTTCACGGGTAATGGAAGCGATAATGGGAAGGATCATGATAGCCAAGATGATTCCGGCGGCTAGCATGCCGATTCCGTATTTTGGTCCGGTAAAAAAGCCGGTCCAGGCAAAGTATCTGCCCAGGAATGGCTCAATGTGGAAGCGCAGAAAAGGCGCCAGGACGAAGATCCCCCATAGTCCGTAAATCACGCTGGGGATGGCCGCAAGGAGTTCGACGAGCAGAGAGAGGATTCCGCGTATCTTTTCCGGGCAGAGTTCCGTAAGAAATAGAGCGGTTCCAACGGAAAGAGGTACGGCAAGGATAAGAGCGATGAAAGATGAAACCAGAGTACCGTAAATAAATGGAAGGGCGCCGAAGTCTTCAGCAACCGGGTCCCAAATGGAGCGCTGCAAAAACCTAAAACCGAACTTGCTCACCGATAGGTGAGATTGAGTAATTAACTCAAAAACGATCAGCCCGACCACCGCAAGGAGGGTTATGGCACACGCAAATACCAGAGAGCGAAAAGTGTTATCAGCAAAAACGCTTTCTTTGGAACGAAACTTAGACTTTTCCGCCGCGCCAAGTGCCACGGGACCTCCAGAAGTTTGATTCTGTGAGCCGCCGGCTCCGTTCAAGTCAGGTTGCGCGCCGGAGACCTTAGGCTTGGGGAGCGTGGGCATATGGGTGCAAGTTAGCAGACAATTGTTAAATGATTGTTAACAGGGGGCGCTGGGATGGTCTCCAGCGCCCTCATGGATGGAAGAAAACAGGAAGCTGAGGTCTTAGACTCTGAGACGCAGGCGACTACTTTTTGACTTTGATTTCCTTGATTTTAGCTTTTACTTTTTTGGCCACGGCTTCAGGAAGCGGGGCGTAGTCCAGACTGGCGGTGAGTTTCTGTCCGTTGTCCACCATCCAGTTCAGGAAGTCGACGAAGACCTTCTCCTTGCCCGCATCACTCCATTCCACTGGCACCAACAACCAGGTGAAGCTGGAGATGGGGTAAGACTTGTCGCCGGGAGCGTCTGTGATGGATACACGAAAATCATCGGGCATGTCTTTCACGGAAGCCGCGGCCGCAGTCACAGAAGCGAGGTCAGCCTTGACGAATTTAGCTGAGTGGTTCTTCACACTGCCATAAGCCATCTTGTTCTGCAGCGCATAGATCAACTCAACATAGCCGATGCTGCCTTCAGTCTGTTTCACGGTCCCGGCAACGCCTTCATTGCCTTTTCCGCCCAGTCCGACCGGCCAGTTGACTGACGTTCCTTTTTTCACAGAGTTCGCCCAGTCCTGGCTGACTTTGGAGAGATAGTCAGTGAAGATGTACGTGGTGCCGCTGCCGTCAGTGCGGTGTACCACCACGATGTCAGTATCCGGGAACTTCACGCCGGGGTTATCTTTCGCCAGCTTGGGGTCATTCCACTTCTTGATCTTACCCAGGAAGATTTCGGCCAGAACATCGCCTGAAAATTTTAAGTCGTTGCTGACACCGGGGATGTTGTAGGTGGGAACAACTGCGCCGAGAACAGTGGGAATGTGGAAAATCTTGAATGGTGCCTGAGAAAGCTGCTCATCATTCATCGGGCCGTCACTGGCACCGAAATCCACCGTGCCCGCAGTGACCTGCTTGATGCCTGCGCCGCTACCGATCGACTGGTAGTTGATGGTCACGTCCTTGTTGGCATTGTGAAATTCACTGAACCACTTCTGGTAAATAGGGTTCGGGAAGGTAGCTCCCGCACCGTTGAGATTAGTTTCGGCAGCCGCGCTGCCGATCGTTGCACACAGCAACAACGCGACGAATATGTTAAGCCGCATCTTTCCTCCTGCCTTCTTATTTAAAAAGTGCACACCGCACTTATAGGCAAGGTTTGTTACAAACACGTTAAAAGACCGTGAATAGGGAATAAAAACAGGCTTAAAGCATCACGCTTTGGGAAGCGAGAAGTAGAAGGTTGACCCGTGTCCAAGAGAGCTTTGCACGCGGACCGCCCCGCCATGATTGAGAACGATATGCTTAACGATGGCCAGACCAAGTCCGGTTCCACCGGTTTCACGCGAGCGTGCTTTATCAACACGATAAAACCGCTCGAAGATGCGCGGAACATGTTCAGAGGCAATTCCTGGTCCGTGGTCGCGGACAAAGAATTCCACCATCGATGGAAGGATTTCACTACCTACTTCAATTTTCTTTCCGTTCGCTGCGTAACGGATGGCGTTGCTGATCAGATTGGCGAACACCTGGTGGATAGCGTAAGCGTCGGCGATCACCTGGACATCCTGGATGGGCAACACAACGAGTTCAATGGCGCCGGCATGTGCGGTTTCCAGCATGGAAGATACAGATTCTGCCACTAATTGCTGCGCGGAGTGCTGTTGAAGGTCGAGCTTGGCCTCGCCGGATTCCACGCGTGCCAGTACCAGAAGGTCTTCCGTAAGGCGGCTCATCCGCTCGGCATTGCGACGGATTACCTGAAGAAAGTCGCGTGTGTTGCCGTCATTGAGACTATCCGCTTCCAGCAGGGTTTCAGCGTAGCCACGGATCGACGTGAGTGGAGTGCGCAACTCGTGGGAGACGTTGGCAATGAAATCGCGCCGTGTCTTTTCCACTCGTTCAATGGCAGAGATATCGTGCAGTACCGTGACAACACCACCGTCGGGTAAGGGCTCGGCAGTGACGGAAAACGAGCGCCGGCCGCTGAGAGACGTAGCGATAGTGGTTTCGCGTTGCCTGGACGCAAGCGCGGTCCTGAGTGTGGAAAGAAAATCCGGATGGCGAATCAGTTCGGTGACCGGCGTGCCGATCTGAGGCGGGCGATGAACTATGCTTGTGATTGCCTGGTTCGCCCATAGAACGTGCATGTCCGGAGACACGGCAATCACGCCATCCGTCATGCTGTTGAGCAGCGCTTCCAGTTGCGAACGACTCTCTTTTACGCTGGCGAAGTTCTCTTCCAACCTGCGCGCTGTGCGGTCGAGTGCCATGGCTACCTGGGCAATTTCGTCGCCGCCGCGCTCGGCGATCCGCGCTGACAGGTCCCCTGAGGCCACTCTTTCGGCGAATCCGACAATCCGGCGAAGCCGGCTTGAAATCATTTGTGCTCCAGCGAAAGCCATTACCAGCGCGAAGACCAGAGCCAGCAAGGTAGCGCGCATGAGAGCACCCCGGATTCTGGCAATCTGTGCTGCAATGGAAGAAAGCGGGTAGGCGAGACGGACGACCTTATCCCCCGCAGGCACAGCCACATATAGAAATTCAATGCCGACGGTCTTGCTCAATCGGGTAGCAGCCCCGGGTGATCCGTTCAAAGCGGAGACCACTTCCGGACGCTGGGCATGATTTTCCATGGAACCAGGATCGGCTTCTGAATCAGCCAGCACACGACCGTCGCGGGCAATGATGGTGGTTCGCGCCGCGGTTATACCGGCTTCTTCTTCCGCCATCTGCTGGAGCGAATGGTTATGGTCGTTCGAAATTCGCCCGGAGAAAGTTCGCGCATTCTGGGTAAGAGAATGTTCCAGTTCGTTGCGCAGGGAATTTTCCCAGACGCTGCGGATTGCAATATCGAGCGTTAGAGTCGCCACGGCGATGACCACAATGAAAGCCACAAGGGCTTTCAGGAAGATGCGGTTCCTCACTTAGCGGCCTCGAATTTATAGCCAGCTCCTCTGACAGTCTTCAGATATCTGGGTTCTTCTGGATCCTGCTCAATCTTCTCGCGCAAGCGCCGAATATAAACATCCACGGACCGTGGTGTAACGAACGACATGTCACGCCAGACGGCATCCAGAATCTGGTCGCGGGAGAAGACACGTCCAGCATGCGATGCCAGGAAGTGAAGCAACCGGAACTCTGTGGCCGTGATGTCTGCAAGGTTGCCGCGAACAGTCAAGGTGAAGGACTCAGAATCGAGTTGGAAATCCGGGGTAACAATATTGGCTACCAGAGGCTGCTCAAAGCGGCGGAGAACGGCGTTGATTCGGGCTATCAGTTCGCGCGTGCTAAAAGGCTTGCTGATATAGTCGTCCGCGCCAAGTTCAAGGCCTTTTACGCGGTCTTCTTCCGTGGTTTTCGCTGTAAGAAAGATGATGGGTATTTTGGCCAGGTCACGGCTTTCACGGATGCGCCGGCAAACTTCAAAGCCACTGCTGCCCAGCACCATGATATCGAGCAGGAAGAGGACAGGCACCTGATGGCGGGCAAGAGATAGAACTGCGTCACCATTGGCGGAAACCTTAACCAAAAAGCCCGCCTGTTGCAGGTGCAGCGTGATCAGGTTCGCAATGTCGCTATCATCTTCAAGAACTATTACAAGCTGTTTCACGGTCGAAGTTGTCCTGGCATTTCGTCATTCTAATGCAAGCTGCGATTTTTGCATGCGCACGGATGCATAACCCATTTGTGCGGGGAATCCAGCACTGCTAACATCATGAACGTGATCCCTTCGAAAAACCTATTGACCAAGAGCCTGTTTGGGCTGGCGCTGGCGGCTGTAGCGACGCTGGGCCTTGCTGCTTCCGCCACACTTCCCGCAGTACCAAACACCGTAGATACCATTACACCGACAGAACTCCGCATGCACCTGGAGTTTCTGGCGTCAGACGAATTAGGCGGACGTTATACCTTGTCGCCTGGCTTTGCCATCGCGGCACGGTACCTGGCTTCTCGACTGGAGGCCTATGGATTCCGCGGCGCCGGGCAGAATGGCAGCTTCCTGCAATCGTTTGAACTGACTTCCAGCAAAGCTGATGCTGCAAAGATGGCTTTGGTATTGACGATCAATGGGAAGCCGGAAGCGTTTAAGTTCGGCGAGGATTATCTTCAAGGACAAGTCACGAGGAACGGTGAAGCTCAAGGTCAAATTGTCTTTCTAGGTGCAGGTTTGTCCGCTCCCGAACTGAAGCACGACGACTACGCCGGAGCAGACGTAAAGGGAAAAATTGTGCTGGCTTTCTCTGACTTGCCCGCGGGTATTGAGGCAGCCGCTGTAAAGCCCGGACAACAAGGCGCTGAGGCGGCAGCAGCTCATGGGGCCGCGGGTATCCTGCTCATTCCGCCGCAAAGGTTTCTGGAATTCCTCAGGCAGAAGAGCGTGATGCAGAATTTTGCATTGCGGGAAAGAGTATCTCTGGCTAAAGCCGAAGGTAAGATTCCAGCGCTAACGCTCGGTCCTGACACGGCGCAGAAACTTCTGTCTGCCGCGGGAATGGACCTGAAGTCTGCTGCTGAGGCCGCCAAAAAGAGGGAAGTTACCCAGCATAAAGAATTGCCGGTCTCGGCAAAGGTGAACGTGGCCATTGAGCAAACGCGATCAACTTCACAGAACGTAGCCGGAATTCTGGAGGGAACTGATCCACAGCTCAAGAGCGAATACGTTACCTTCAGTGCGCACTATGATCATTTAAAGACAAGCGATAAAGGTGAAATATTCCACGGGGCGGATGACGATGGCTCCGGCACGTCCGCGGTGCTGGCGATTGCGCGGGCCATGTCCATGGAGCGGCCGAAACGCTCCGTGCTGGTGATCTTTCACGCCGGCGAAGAACTGGGATTGCTAGGGTCTGAGTACAACACGGACGTTGCTCCGGTGGTTCCGTTGGACAAGGTGGTGGTGGATCTGAACATTGACATGATTGGACGGTCCAAGCCGGCCGGCGACACCGACGCGCGTGATGAACACCTGACGGATGCGCATACGGTTTATCTGGTGGGTGATGACCGCATCAGCCCGGAACTGCACCAACTCAGCGAAGAGACCAATAATCAGTTCCAGAAGTTAAAATTGGACTATTTCTACAACGATCCCAACAATCCTGAGCGGATTTATTTCCGTTCCGATCACTGGAATTACGCCAAACACGGTATCCCCATCATTTTTTATTTTGATGGCGTCCATGTGGATTACCACAAGCCCACGGACACCGTGGATAAAATCGACTTCGAGAAAATGACCGAAATAACCCGATTGGTCTTTGAAACCGGCTGGCGGATCGCCAACCTGGACCATCGGCTGGCGAAGAAGCAATAGAATCCGAGGCTGAGGGTTTCTGAGACTGTCAGGATTTTTCCCGCAGCTTGTGAAGCTGTGCCTTATTCCTGCAGGAACCAAGCCGCTATGGGAACTAGAGCTTTGGGCGGCGGGAAGCCGTCGCGGGTGCGGCCTGGATATAGCCGTCAATCACGACGTTTAAACGCTCAAAGAATGAGCCCGATTCAATTCCAGGACTGGGTGCCTGCTCAGAAAGTTTGTCGATAGGAGTTAGCGATTCGTTGAACGCGGCTTCGACCTGTGAAGGCGTGGTGGTGTCGTTGGTATAAAACCACAGGATACGTCGCATCTGATCGACCATGGTCTTGAAAAGATGAAGATCGGTTGCTGCGGCCGAGTCGGGTACTAAAGCATTCTTGCGTGGTGTTCCGTCTGAATCAGCCAGTTGGGCGCACATCTCATTTTGAATGGCCTCAAGTTCAGTGGTAACGGCCCGTACTCGCTGCCACAGGCGACCGGTTGAATTCGATTGCGAACGCCCCAAGAGCCATGCAGAACTTCCGGTGAAGCTGCTTTGTGGTTTCATTCCCTGTCCAGAGTTTTAATGTTGGTGAAGTAACACCATAAAGGCAATCCGCGAATCAGGTAAGACAATTCTCAGGTGTGTGACCAAGATAAGCAATAATCGCGGGGTGGCGGGCTGGATCAGTTGATCCGGCGGGCAAGGACCAGGGTGATATCGTCGGGTTGTTCGGTTGCGCCAATCCAGTCCATGACTGCGGAAATAGCGTGGGAAGTGATGCGGTCCAGGGGCTGGTCACTGCTGGCTGAGATGGCTTCAATCAGGCGGTCTTCACCGAATTCACCGAACTCGTTCTCCGGCTCAGTCATACCGTCACTGAACGCGATGAAGATATCCCCCTTGCGCAGCTCGACCGTTTCCTCCTCATATTCCATGTTGTCAAACAGCCCAACCACCATGCCCCCGGCTTCGAGGCGGCGGATGGAGCCATCACTCCCCATGATGATGGGTGCAAGGTGTCCAGCGTTGGAATACGTGAGACGGTGGGTGTCGCCGTCATAGAAGCCAAGAAACAGCGTGGCGTATTTTTCCGGCTGTGTGCTGCGGTAAAGATGGCGGTTTAAAAGCCAAAGCATGTGAGCGGGCGATGGTAAAGACACAGACGAGCGAGTGAGAACTCCACCCTGGACGCCAGCCGCGAAAGCCTTTGCCGTGCCCGCGCCAACGGCGAAGAGCTGTTCCTGTTCGTACGCGCGTACAGCAGAATGAATGGTGGCCATCAGAAGCGCGGCAGAGATACCCTTGCCGCTGATGTCGCCCACGGCGATCCCTATCTGCTCCGGACCGTAGGTTAGAAAATCGTAGTAGTCGCCGCTGACGGTGCGGGCCGGCTGACAAAGCCCGTAGAGTTCCAAAGTGCCGGTTCCAGAGATGGCGGCAGGGAAAAGTTGCGCCTGTACTTCATGCGCGATTTCAAGCTCGCTTTGCAAACGCTCTTTTTCCTTCTGTTCGATGATGAGACGTTGGATTGACTCGGTCATGGAGTTGAAAGACTTCTGGAGCGCTGCCAGCTGGTCACGCTCCTTGACTTCAATGCGATGTTCAAACTCGCCGCGATTGATGTGCTCCGTGGCCCGGTACAGGTTCGCAACCGAGTAAGTAATGGTCCGGGTCAGGCGGATGCCAATCAGCAATGCAATCAGAACTACAAGCGCAAAGATGATGGAAACCACCAGAAGAATTGTTCCCACCACACCAGTCCACACGCCCATGGAGGCTGTGAGGTAAGAGTAGATGGTGGAAAGCCTGGTGGTACCAGTAAGAAACTTATCAAATCCAGGATCGTTGGAGCCATCGACCCAGTTGCGGGTTTGAACCAGGCCTCCAAAATTGAACTCCCTGTCGAGAGAGAAACGTTGTGCGCCTACAGAACCGGCCGTGATGAATTGAGAGGTGTCGCGGTCCTTTGTCTTGGTCGCTTCTGTTTTGGCAGCTTCTGTTCTGGGAACCTCTTTGCTGGGGCTTGGATTTGCGGACGGAGGCTTTGCCGAATCAGTTTTGATGTCAATGGTAGCGATTTTTACGCCCTTTACCGTGGACTCTTCATGAATATTGACAGCTTTGGTGTAGATAGTCAGCGTGCCAAGATTTGCCGCGACCCGGGCCAGAAACTTCTGATCGAAGGGCACGCTGGAGATAACCACAACGTCGCCACGAGGGGTTGTCGTCTTGTTTGCCGCACGCAGGTACAACAAATCATGGTCCTCTACCAATCCTGTAAATCCATCGCTCAGCCATGCGGGTGCGGTTTTCACGGGAAGGTTCATGATGCTCCGTCCGGGGAAAACCGTGTCATTGGCCATGATCTGGTCCGGAGCGACGTTGTGGTGGGCGATCAGATCTGCCGCAGCGGCGTTGGCCGCTCCCAGACGCTGCTCTTGCCCCTGGATTTCTGAGACGGCCAGGAACGTAGCCAGATGCTCAACTACAAGATAGCCACTGCCGACGGCGAGCGCCAAAGCCAGAGTGACAGGTACGGCCCCGACAAAAAGATAGGTGACCAGGAGTCGATTGCGGACGCTCCATAGCACGTGACTGCGGAACCAGCGGACGGCCAAGATAAAGGCCAGAATGAAAAGCACGAATCCAAGGAGGCCGGTCCAATCGCCGATGGCATCAGCCGTTGAAACCGCGCCAGCCCGCCGCGAGACGGTTTCCACCAAGATCAGGATCAGTTCAATTGCGCCCAGATAAGCCGTGAACGTGGCCAGGCGACCGCGTGGACGCAAGCGGCTAAGGAATGACTTCATCGAATTGAGCGGCCAGGCTGCCAATGTGACAAGAATTATAGCCGCAAGGCCGAGCAGGTGCAGGGACTTAATGTTGTTCCCGAAAGATATTCACGTGGTAGTTAGAGGTGGTCTAGAAACTCATGTCGGCCATAAGCGACACTCAGGCCACCAGCAGCTTGTTTCACGCGGTTGTAGGACGTGAGGGCGTCAATGCCGAATACCTGACGCAAAGCAGGAAGGCTGGGAGCGGAAACCAGCGGCCAGCGGTCCATACGGAAGACGATCCAGACTTTGAGTTTTAACAATGCCAGCAGGGAGTAAAGGCGGAATTCCGTGGCAGCCTGAACCAGTTCCTGGGCCAGCGCCTGACGTTCGGGTGAGATCCTGGGACCACTGCCGCCTTCAAAACACTCCAGATTTCCCCATTCAATCAAGACCAGCGAGTTATGGGACATGCGAAGCAGGTATTCACGCATCAGGTGTATGCGTTTACGTTGCCAGCGGCGAAACTCCTCGGGAGTGAGACGGAGGCGGAAATTGACTTCCTGCGCGGGATCCAGAAGCTCGGCGATCTCTTCCAGTTCAGCCGGACGAAGGTATGGGGTAACGTCATCGAGAGTGCGGCGGGGAAATTTGCCAAGGAGTTGCATCGCCGTGTAAGCGGCGAAGAGCAGTACCATGCCAACCAGGACAATTGTGATGAGATCAAACATCATCGCTTGAGGATTTCCTTCACCGTACGAGTGTACTGCCTTAATTCCGTCACCACGGCTTCGGGGGTGAGAGCCGGGGTTGTAGTTTCCAGTGACTTCGGCACTGGCCACAAAAAGGTTAGAAGCCAAATTGCGACGCCGATAGTGTATGTCAGCGGAACCACAAATCGGAATATGGGATCGAATTTCGTTCCAAATTCAGAACGAACCAT
>Ga0209863_10000191_pt1 | contig 38569 bp, 32 predicted proteins | sample OrgsoiDNA2013046_FD_185796 | JGI IMG/M metagenome (GOLD analysis project Ga0209863, IMG submission 185796) | Permafrost soil microbial communities from the Arctic, to analyse light accelerated degradation of dissolved organic matter (DOM) -... | ecosystem: Environmental > Terrestrial > Soil >...
TTTTATAACCCTTAATATCCCGACAATGCTTTTCAATTCTTATACCTTCCTGGTTTTCTTCGCAATTGTGTTGATTTTGCATAACCTTCCGTTTTCCTGGAAGACCAAAAAAATCAATCTCCTGCTGGCGAGCTATGTTTTTTACGCCGCCTGGAATCCGCCATTCATACTCCTTTTATGGCTATCCACGCTGGTTGATTTTTTTGTAGGCAGGGCACTTTATTATCAGGAAAATAAGCATAAGAAAAAACTGTTGCTGGTCATCAGCCTGATCGGTAACCTGGGTATGCTTTGCTTCTTCAAATACGGAGGTTTTCTATTGGAAAATTTCACCCATCTGGTGAATGCGCTGGGGGCAAATTATCACCCCGCAAAACCAAATATTATATTACCGGCCGGTATCTCTTTTTATACGTTCACTACTTTATGCTATACCATTGACATGTATAGAAAAGAAAGCAAACCGGTGGGAACCTTATTGGATTTTTCTTTGTTTGTGACTTTTTTCCCACACCTGGTAGCCGGTCCAATCGTACGCCCGCCACAACTGGTTCCCCAATTCCTGACACCCCGTAAAGCAAATTCGCAGCAAATGATGCAGGGATTGTTTTTACTTTCGCTCGGTCTGTTCATGAAGGTTTTTCTAGCAGACGGTATGTTGTCGGGACCTGCCAATACAGTTTTTGGTTCACATGATTCTCTGAAAACAATCGATGCCTGGATGGGAGTTCTTGCTTTTTCCGGACAAATATTTTTTGATTTTGCGGGTTATTCGTCCTGCGCAATCGGAGCTGCGTTATGTCTTGGATTTATTTTACCACAGAATTTTTTATTCCCTTATGCCGCAGTGGGGTTTACAGATTTTTGGCGAAGATGGCATATAACATTGTCTTCCTGGTTAAGGGATTATTTATATATTCCACTTGGGGGAAACCGGTTAGGGAAATACAGGACATATATGAATCTGATGGTTACCATGTTACTCGGAGGACTTTGGCATGGAGCGAACTGGACTTTTGTGGTATGGGGCGCACTGCACGGGTTCTACTTATGGGTTGAAAAGGCTTTTCGTGATGTACGGAATAAATCCAAAGGAGTACCGATGTTTGTCACTTCAGAAAAAGCGTTTGTGAAAGCCTCTTTTGGGCCATCCATGAACAAACCGGTGGAAGGATCTTTTCCTCCGGAAACAAACCATCCGAAAAATCTTACCAATTTTATCCTGGCCCTCGGAACTTTTTTTCTTGTGAACGTTACATGGGTATTTTTCAGGTCGGCAGATTTTACTTCAGCCTGGCGAATGCTGCATTCCATGTTCATGAATTCAGATAAAGGCACGCCAGTATTATCCTACCTGGAAATTTATAGGGTGGCCTTCATTATCATCGTATTGGTTATCGCACATTGGCTGATGAGAAATACCATGGTATTAAAGGTTGCCGGTAAAATGCCCTGGTGGCTCCTGGGGATCACCTGGTCTGCCATGATACTGTTGATCCTGTTGAGTCAGAATGCGACCAGCTCGTTTATTTATTTCCAGTTTTAGGTCAAGTCCCAAAGAACAATATTCCATCCAAAACCACCATAGACAAGCGTGTCAATCAACTGGAATCCTGTTTTTAAATGGGCCCTGAGTGACCTGGGATGACAATCATTTTCTGTGAGGGTTGAATTCGGCAGATGATAATTGAAGGTATAAAAGAAAGACCTGAAAGAGAGTGCTTTCAGGTCTGTGATAAGGGTAATGGCAATGGATTAAAACTACGGGGTGAGGAGGTTAAAACCGGTAACCAACATATATTTGAACCATATTGTTTTTAAAATTGAGATCACTGGTTGAGGGTATGAAAGAAGGGGGAGTTTGCGTACTGTTTACATCGGGTATTTTATACAGGTTCGTAAGACTCAAATTGTATCTCGCACCGACGATAATTCCCACAAAAGGGCGTACTTCCAGCCCGCCACTGAAGCCGAAGTCGATCCGGTTGTAATAATTTAAAACGGCATCGGCGGAGGCATAGCCGGTTGATTGCTGGGCGCTGTCAGTTTTTGCACTCAGAAGATAGGCTATTTGTGTGCCTATTTGAATTTGGACAAAGTGTGTGATATTAATCGCCATTAACTGGGCCAGCATAATATAATTCAGATAATTTTTACCCGTAGTGGTTCCTGTTGAATAATTGTATGCCTGATGGGAATAAAGGAGTTCTGTTCTGGAACCCAGAATTGAACTGGAGCTGGGATCCAGGAATATACCGACCTGGTAGCCGGTTTCGCTGCTGTTACTGATGGATGAAGCGCTGGTTATATTGGTAAAATTGAGCCCGGCTTTGATGCCAAGCCCGAGAGAATGCTTTGGTTTCTGTTCGGCTTTGGTTTTTGTGCTATTGGCGCTGACGGTATCCTGCTGGCATAATACATAGGCAGGAAGAAGGATCAGTAGTAAACAATATATCTGTTTCATACAAAATTTCTTAAAAGATATAGTAACCCGAATCGACAAACAATAGAACAAAAGTTATAGGGTACCTGAGGATATCATGGGGTTTGGATATGAATAAAATCCGTAAGAAGAAGGCAGTCGTTCTAAGTCTTTTTAAAGGCCTTATTGATCGCCTCCGTCCGGTTTTGAACATGAAGCTTTTCGTAGATCCTGTGAATGTGCTGGCGCACGGTACTCGTGGAGATACCGAGTTGATCGGCAATTTCCTTATATAACAAACCCTGAGAGAGCAGGTGCAGGGTTTCATTTTCGCGGACGGACAGGGTTGTTATATTCGTTTTGGCTTCGTAATGAGTTTTCTCCTGGAAATTATTTACCAGTTTGCGGGCAATATTTGAACTCATCGGCGAGCCCCCTTCGTAAAGTTCTTTCAGTGCCTCAATAATTTGGTGCATACCCGTATTTTTCAGGAGGTAACCCGAAGCGCCTGCTTTCAGTGCTTCAAAAACTTTCTCATCGTTTTCGTAAACGGTAAACATCATAAACTGGGTACGGATATTTGATTTCCTGGCTATGCGAACGCAATCAATTCCACTCATACCCGGAAGATTGATATCCATAATAACAATATCAGGTTTTAGGATTGGAATATCTATCGAGGCTTCTTCCCCGGTTTTATAAGTATCAAGTACTCTAAATTCAGGGTTTAATGCCAGGAAGTTTTTTAGTCCTTCCCTCACTTCGTCGAGATCCTCTACTATGGCCAGGGTAATAGGCATTGAATGATTGAAAATAGGTTTATTGTTAGCCACGGGCAATAGAATAAAAGTTATGCCGGTAAGGGCGCTGATAAAATGATTGCAGTTCCTTTATTATGGATAATTTCGAGAGTACCCATAATGTCAGTCATCCTCTTTTGCATATTGTTCAGGCCATTACTGAAAGGCCGGATATGCTTCCATTCAAATCCGACGCCATCATCCTGAATTCCGATCTGCAGGGATTTATGAATGTCAATCTGAATAGTTACATTGCCGGCGTTTGCATGTTTCACAATATTATGAAGCGCTTCTTTAATAGTGAGGTAGATATTCCTTCGAAATTCACCGCTCACAAAAACGGAAGGAAAAACAGCCGGGGCATTCACCTGGCAACGGATACTGTTGTTCAAAAGATATTCAACCGCATAGGCGCGTGTATAGGATAAAAGATCGCTGAGTGAATCATTTTTTTCATTGAGCGCCCATACGATCTCTCCCATTTTGCCGATCATTTCATTGGCGTAATTGCCGATGCTGCTGATATCCGCATCTATGGGTTGCTGCAGCTGTTTCTTTAATTCAATGGTCTCACTGAGAAACTTAATCCTGGACAGCCCGGCACCCAGATCGTCGTGCATATCAGTTGCAATACGGGTTCTTTCTTTTTCTATTGCCTGTAATTTTTCAAATTCTATCTGTTGTTTTCGGATTCTGATATTGAGATACCATTTTACCATTAACCAGATCAGCAATCCGAGAAAAGCAACCATGATTATCCTGAAAATGGTCGTCTGCCAAAATGCTTTTTTAATTTTAATAGAGAGGGTTTTCATGAAAGGACTGATCTTTCCCCTGGCATCGATCGTGCGGATCCGGAATGTATAGTTACCCGGTGCGATCCTGCTGTACCGTGTATAATTTGTAGTTCCTCCCCGGATCCAGTGTTCATCGAAACCATCCAGTTTGTATTCGTAGGCAGATTCCTGTACGTGCTGAAAACTGATACACGAATAATCAAATGAAAAAGTATTTTGATCGTGATCCAGCTCAATCTTTGAACTTTCCTGCGGATTGGCGAGAAATCCGGTGGAGGAATCATTCACATACATATTGATCAGCTGTGCCCTGGGTGGATAAACAGCGTCCTGCGATTTTTCAGGACAGAAAGTAAGAATCCCGTTAGTCGTTCCGGCAACACAGTTTCCGGATAAAGTATACCAAAGAGAAAATTCTTTGAATTCATTACTTGGGAGTCCGTCTTCAATGGAAAATAACCGTCCGGTTTTTTCAGGTATTTTATATTGATAGAGACCTTTTTCTCCAAAGAGCCAGATTTTATTTCCTTCCACCAATAAATTTTTAATGCTCGTAAATGGCAGAAGATCGTTGATAGGAGATTTTTCAATCTGCAAATTATTTTTATTCAAAAGAAAAAGGCCGGCATTGGTAGCCATATAGACGGCAGTACCGCTTTCCTGAAACTGAAATATTTCAGGACGGAATTGCATTCTTTTTCTGATTTCATAGTTGCCATTTTCTTTTAGAGGGGCGAGAATATAAAGACTGTCTTCCCTGTCTTTTATATATATCCGATGCTCGCTGTCTTCAAAGATCATGTCAAATGCTTTGACCGGCATTTGATTGAATGCAGAAAAAGGAAGAATGCTTTCTTTCCCGTTCTGGTTTGTAATGTGGTATACTCCACCAAAAGTTGAAAATAATATCGAACCGTCGCGCAAACGCATGATCACTTTCGTCCAATAGCTTCCAAAAAGCGCATTGGACAGACGCGGAAAATCTACCTGCTTAATCCTGTTGGTTGACATATTATACCGGAATAATCCACGGTCGGTCGTACACCATGCATTTGACTGGTCATAAAAAAGCATCTGATACATAGCCGCGATAAAAGGCTTGCCGTTTTCCAGCAATGGCAGGTGATAGGCTTTCAGTTTTAATGAGGAGTCGAGTTGCCAAAATCCCCCGAAGTCCTCCAGCTTACACCAGATATTTCCCAGCAGATCAGGACCCAGCCAGGATATATTGTTCTGCCCGTTCCAGCGAGTCATTTCTGTTTTGGAGAGATGCTTTGAAAAGAAATTATTTTCGATATGCGCATAGCTGACACCGTTACCATAACTGCCGCACCAAATATCACCCACCCGGTCAAAATACAGGGACACTATATTATTACTGCAAATACTGAAGGGATCCAATGCTTCATTCCTGAAATGATCAACGAATTTTTTTTGGCGGGTATCAAATGTGTAGATTCCGGCATTGCCCGTTCCCACCCACAGCAGGCCTGAAGATGATTGAGCGACAAATCTTGTTTCATTCACCTGATCGTTATTCAGCTTGTTATAGACGGAATATTTAGCTGATAGGGGATTTAATTCAATAAGACCTTTCGCAGTCGATAACCAGACTGTAGAGTCATTTTGTGGAAAGACCTGAAAAATCAGCATAGCTGGTAAGCCGGTTTTCTTATCCCCGTCGAAATAGTGTTGTTGTCTAATCAGTGAATCATTCCTGAAAACAAAATGGATTGTGCTGATACTTAAGTAGGTCCAGATTTGAACAGTTTCTGAATTCGGATCCGCATATAATACAGCATCTACGGCATCAGTTGAAATAACTAACCGGAATGATTTGGTTTCTGTATTGAAAATTTTTATTGCTTTGGAACTGACATCAATGAACCACAAATCATGGGCATTTGCAAATCCGAGTAAGACACAATAACTGTATTCCTGGTGTCCGTCGGTGGCAGGAATACCAAAATGAGTGAAACTGTTATCGGTTTGATTAAACCGGTCAATGCCGGCGTCATTCCCTATCCATACCGTATGACCGGAATCTTCCAGGATTCGTGTGATAAAATTACCGGCAATCGTGTTCTTATTGTTGTCACTATGCTTAAAATTAATGGGACGGATCCCATCAAACAATGTGATTCCGTCTCTTGTGCCGAGCCAGAGATAACCCCTGCTGTCCTGCAGGAAATGATATACAATATTTTGGGCAAGACCGTTCTGGACGTTGAGGTGTTTGAAATTATAAAAGGGATTTAAATTTTGCCCGATACAGTATGTGCATATTCCCTGGAAAAAGAGAAAGGAAATAATTTTGAGGAATCGGGTTTGCATACTGGTTGTTAGCTTATTAAATGTAAGCAATTGATTGTTGAGCAAAGGAATATCTAAAAAGCCGGTCTGGGAAGACCGGCTGTAGGGCATGGGATTATTGCTTAAACTATTGTATCAGGGTCAGCCGGTCAAATTCATTTCCTGTATCTGTTTCATAAACAGATTGACCGGAAATCAAAGTAAAATACGCAAGTGAGGGCAGACCGCTTATCGGGTACGCCGGATCCTTTCCGCCGACACCATCACAAACCTTATTAAATGCTGGAGAAATAGCACCGGTATGTGTGAGCTGGAGGTATAAATTTCTTGTGGGATCGCCGGATATACCATCGATAGAGGCTTCCGCACTGATAACATTTGTCTCACCAATTCCATCAGGAATCCAGGTTGCCTGACAAGAACCCAGTGTAAAGGTTGACATATTCGTTTTTGGTTTGAAATTGGTAAACTCCGAAACGATCACCTGGTCATCATTATTGATAACGACTACCATACTGACTGAATCTGAATAAACAAAAGAACCGAATGATTCCCTTATTTTCATTTCCAGTAAATATTTTTCTCCATCGACTATGGTGATATTTGAAATGAGCAGGAGCCGGCGGTATTTAACCCCGTTATAAGTCACGCTAAACGGAACTTCTGCTGAAGCAATTACGGGATTAACTGATGGAACTTTCGCCGGAGCTTTAAAAGTCTGGTGGTAAGCATCCGTTCCGGACAGGGTTCCAACTGTAGAATTTCCATTGACGATTCCATTGGCCGACCAGGTAATATTGGGTTTTTTCGGAGGCAGGAGCACAAGCTCGCCGGTATTATTTTCGTCCACACCCACATAGTTTACCACCAGGTTTATGTTCTTATTTACTTTTACAGAAGCGGATCTGGGACTCATATCCATAAAATCAAAAACCGTCCAGTCAGAGAAATGCGAAACGGCCGATGAGATTATTTTTTGGGCAGTATCGTTGGAGAAATCATTCAACACATGCCAAAACCCAGCACTGTCCTGAAAGCTGATACCCATTAATTCAGCTAAAGTGGAAGCGAGATTATCTGCGGTATAATGAAATTTCAATGTAACTGCGTGCGAAAATTTTGTTCCTTCGGGTAAGAGCCGGTAAGCATTTCCGATTCCGTTTGGAGCATTGTTGCTGATGGGCAGGATGCTGATATCGGTAAAGTCGCTTAAAGCATCCTGAGGTATTATTAATTCTACTTTTCCATCTGCCGAGGTCAACGAGCCGCCGCTGGCACCAATGGTTTTTGTTGCCAGTTCGCCGACCGGTATGCCGACCGGTGTACTGGTAGGTGTTTCATTGCTTTGTGTATTTGAATCATCCGGATTTGTTTTCACACAGCCATGGAAGCAAAAGATGGCCCACAGAAAAATGAGGAATCGAAGCAGGAATAAAACTAATTTCATGTTATGAGGTTATCTCCAAAACTAATCTCTCCGATCATTGTGATCAATAGAACAAATGTTTGGTGATCAATAGAACAAAAGTTACCCGATGGTTTTAAAAAACCGGTCAATATACATTCCGCTTAAAGGAATTGCATAACTTCCCTCTAAATAAGACGTCAATGAAAGTTCTAACGGTCGCGGTATTTATTTTATTTGCTTTTGTGGCATGTGAGTCAAAACAAAACAATGATAAACCCGCTCCGCCTGTTAACCCGATGATCGGGACATGGGAATTGGTTTCCGGAACTACCATACAGGGTAAGGATACGACCTTTACCGATTACACAAAAAACAGGAAGTTTTTAAAGATCATAGACGGAACCCATTTTTCTTTTGTGGGTCATGATCTGAGCAAGGGAAAAGATTCAGCTGCTTTTTATACATCTGGTGCGGGAACATATACATTATCGGATAGCACATATACTGAACACCTGCAGTTCTGCAGCGACCGTGCCTGGGAAGGAAATGATTTTACATTTACTGTTTCAATCCGAAACGATTCCCTGACGCAAACCGGGATAGAAAAGATCGAAAAGATAAATGTGAACAGGCTGAATATAGAACGATACGTAAGAACGAAGTAAGAATCAGAGAAGTTTGATAACCTTTAAAACCATATATATATGAAACATTCCCTGTTCCTGATCATTTTTTGTATCGGCTTATTCAGTTGTAATTCAGGATCTAAACCTGAAATATCTAAATCAGACAGCGTGGTATCCCATGAAACGATCGTTTATCCCTTCACTCCAAAATATTCTCTGAAATGGCAGCCTGGTGATGAAAAATACGCATTAATGGTATTGAATTGCCTGAAGCATTTTGATGACGGAGACATGAAAGGGACATTTGCTGATTTTGCGGATACAGTGGAGTTTATCAAGGACGGATTTTATTTTAAGGGTACCAGAGACAGCCTGGCTGTGTTAACAGCAGAATCACGTGGAGAAATGGCAACCGTTTCTAAAGAGTTCGATGCCTGGATAACAACTTTCTATCCGGATAAGAACGATACCTGGGTAACCCTGTGGTACACTGAAAAATTGACCGACAAGAAAGGGAAACTGGATTCACTTTATTACACGGACGATGTTTTGATAAAAAATGGCAAAATTGTATCGTATGATGAAAAGCAACGTAAGTTTCCGGCTCCCATGGCCAAAAAATAAGGTTCAGTCCTGACTGATCGCCATTATTTTTTTTGCGCTTTTTAAATGCAAAAATAATAAGCCCAAAGCTGCAGTTTTTTAATTAAGGATTTTGTGCCGCGCGGGTGTATTGGAAAGTTTGGCGAGCCTGTAAATTTTTCCATCAGGCTTTGTGAATATAAACATTTCTCCACTTCCGTCCTGCGCAAACCGAAGATCCACGCGGTTTTGCCCGCAAAGGTTGCGAAGGGTTAATCGTTTCCCGTTCAGCGAAACAAACCACTCTTTGACAGTAGCCATATTCCCAGGCTTCAAATCTGCTGTATTTATAAAGAATAATCTTCCTGTGGGAATATCCCCGAACAGGTATTTGCCTCTGAGATGTGGGATTGTGTGTCCTTTATATTCAAATCCACCCGCAATGGCATTTCCTTCATCGTGATCAAAAGCTGCGGACGGATAGCTGTAGTGAAAAATGCTGTCATTTGCAGGCAGTGGATATATTTTATTAATATCTGAATCGGGGTACATCAGGAATCTTCCCTCACGATTGGGCCATCCAAAGTCTCCTCCCTTCGAGACTACGTCGATTGCCTCAATACTTGACTGGCCAATATTCGTTGCAATCATTTTTCCATCTTCGGTCCAGTTAATCAGATTGGGATTTCTGAAACCATCTGCATAAATCTCCCGCACTGTATTTGAATCTGGATTTTTGGCGAAGGGATTTTTATCCGGGATCCCGTACTGTCCGTTTGTGCTGTTATTTCCCATCGGATTGATCCTTAAAATGGTCCCCCAGATTTTATCAGGATGATGGGTCAGAAAAGCATAACCATTCTCAGTGCATCCGCCATCGCCCACGCCAATATAAAGTTGTCCGTAATCATCGTCGACTTTTTTTGACCGGGGATTAAAAATAATTTCCTGAACGCCATGAATTCCCGCTACCATATCGATCCGCATCAATTCCCGACAGCTTCCATTAAATGCAGAGGCTTTGGGATTTGAAACCTTCCATTCACAAAGAACCCATTGAAGGGTTTGATGGATTGAATCCGGAATGGCGAAGTCCGCTTTTTTCGAATGCGCAGCTTCGCAATGTGTCGTATAAAAAATGCCGTTGGCTGCATAATCCGGATGAAAGGCAAATGACCCAAAACCCGTGGCCAGTCCAGGTTGGTTAATAAAATTTGGTTTCCATTTTGAGATATCCAACCAGGGTTCAGCTTTTTGATTTACGAGTATATATAAAATTCCCCGCTGATCCAGGATGAACCAATTCTTCGCAGCCTTCACCCAATCCATTTTGCTGATCCGGGTCAGGGGTTCTTTATTGCTGCTGGCCGGTATTTGTGTAAATAATTCCAGCTCAACCTGGATATCAGAAGCGGGTATTTTTTCAGGAATGGGATTTTTAATCGCGTTGGGATCGTCCTTGGTTTTTTGTTTCGTCTTTTGCGTGTGTAAAAAAGCAATAAGCTGGTCGATCTCTTCATCTTTTAATGTAGTGAATGAAGGCATGACCGAATGGTAATCAGCCAAAAGTTTTTTAGCACGATCATTTCCTGAATCGAGCATGGCTTTGGGAGAGCGGATAAATTCCTTTAACCAGCTGATCGAATCGGTTCCTGTTATTCCCGACAGGTTGGGCCCGATTCCGTCGTGACGAAAATTATGGCAGCCACTGCAGTTTGTCTGGAATAATAACTGGCCGTGCGCAATGCTGAGTGAATCTGAAGTAATGATATTCGTTGATTTTCCAGGACCGCAGGATAAAATGCCGGTTAGTGTTAAGCAAAAAAATAAGTATAAAGGAACAATGACTTTCTTCATCTGACTGAATCGGATAACCAAGTTACTGAATTGGGATCTAAGTATAGTTATCACGGTTTCATTGAAAATTAAGTTCCATTAAAGTATCAACCGGAAGCCAATACCCAGGGCGTTCAATGGATTCGAGCTCAGGCTGGTACTGATAGTCAACTGATCGTTTTTAGTTGTAAAAATTTCATTTACCGTTCCGTACTGATTAACGGTATTGCTTTTGTAATAGCTGGCAACAAATAAATCAGGTATACTGAGTTCCAGAAAGAAATGTTTGGAAATTCTGTAAGCTATACCCGGAAATAAATCTATTCCTGCGCTCCATGTAGTTCCGGAAAATAATTTTTTACCGGTGCTATCTTTTCCTGACGGATCAGACCAGTTGTATGATGCCGAACCTTGTCCAAACAAGTAGAATTCTTTTCCCAGACTCTTATATTTTCGATAAAAAATACCGACAGCATATCCGTTGTTCTGATATTCAAGCGGAGCAGGTCCATAAGCCTGATAGTTATGAATTGAAGTGGGCAAATAAGATAGGTTTATCCCGATTACGGTATTTTCATTTAGCGCCTTGCCCAGTGAAATCGTAATATTCCCACTATTCAATTTTTGATCGTTGCCTGTATAGTAACCTGGTGGTTGGCTATTAGAACTGGAATTGTAGCTGTATGAAAGTTGCCCACCCAAAAGGATATCATTTTTTTTGAACTGCGCGTGGGCTATGAGAGAAAGGGAAAATATGAGCGTGAGAGTAAGTAGAATTCTGGTCATGGATTATTTTTTAAGTGAATGATGATATTAAGATAAATCATAATTCACCTAGGAATTTCATAAGCATGACGCAACTTTCCTAAATAAATGAGAATATTGAGAGACTACATGTTTTTACTTAGTTGACCCACAGGCTTGAAGCATGAGGCTTGAGGCGTGAAGCATGAGGATTAAGATGAACTACCGAACCACATTTTCAAATTATCATTACCACATTCAATTTCGAATTCTTGCATCACTACACTTACACATTTGCCACATTAATCTGGCCCCCCGCCTCAAGTCTCCAAAATCAGGCCTTAAGAAACGAAAATCCAAATTCACTACCGACGCCGAGCTGACTATGCACCCAGATATTTCCTCCCTGGGCTTCGATAAATTCCTTTGAAATAGCAAGGCCTAATCCCGTCCTGGATCTTTCCTGTGAGCCCGGTACTTTGAAATACCTGTCGAATACCCGGTTGATATATTTTTCGTCAATGCCTCTTCCATGATCTTTCACAATAACTTCTACCCGTCCGTTTTTTGGACTCGCTAATATTTCGACAGCCGAAGATTCAAAAGAATATTTAATCGCATTGGTTAAAAGGTTTATCAATACCCAAGTAGTTTTTTCTTTATCCGCATGAATCATGAGCATTTCAGGAGAAATAACTGTTTGGATAGATATATTTTTTTGCTGGGCCTGTATCTGGATGGCATCCAGAGCATCCTCGACGATGGGAGCAACCGGAGTAGGCTGCAGGTTGAATTGAATATTTCCCGTTTCCACCTGAGCCATATTGATCAGCTCACTGGTAATATTCAATAAGCGGTCTGCGTCATCACCAATACTGTTGATCAACTGTTTCTGATCTTCGGCCAGTGATCCTGTTCTCTCATCTGATAATAACTGCGCGCTCATTTTTATGGAAGAAATAGGTGTCTTCAGTTCATGGGAAACCGTGGCGATCAAATTAGTTTTTGCTTCATTCAGTTCGTGGAAAATGGTGATATTACGCAAAACAATAACCTGGCCGATCACTTCCTTATTATTTGTTACATCCAGGATATCTTTATTAAAAAACCCCTCTTTATCATCCAGGTATATTTTTAAATCCTTCTTGTCATCTTCTGCCTGAAGCAATTTTCGCATGAGATCATTTTTCAGGGCAATATCCGGCGCATACTTTCCAATGATGTCATTTTCTTTTAATCCCATCAGTTTTTGCGCAATGACATTCATAAACAGAATATTTCTTTTTGCATCCAAACCGATAATCCCGTCCCGCATCTGGTTAATAATGGTTTCAATGCGGCTTTTTTCGAATTGCATTTTTGCCATATTACTATGTTCATACAGATCCAGTTTTTCCGCCATGGAATTGAAGGCGACGGCTAAATCGCCTAACTCATCTTTTTGTTTCAGATAAATGCGTTTACTGTAATTCTTATTCGCGATTTCTTTTATTCCATCCGATAGTGACTGAATAGGGCCGGAAATTATTCCGGGCAGATTAAAAATAAACGTAAAAGACACCAGGATCAGGATGGTAAATATGATAGCCAGCCAGCGTTTCGCGTTTCTGGCTGTTTCCTGTGCGAACATATTTTTACGGTAAATAGCCGACGCATTCAGATCCAGCACCTGGTATACTGATTGTCTTATTTCGCTATAGTTGGAAGGATCTTTCGGATCAGCTTTTAGTTCTTCAAAGTTCTTACGGATCTCTTCTGTTTGTTCCTTTTCACCGGGTTCAGTAATATTGTCTTCCTGGTTTTTTAAATTCTCTTCGAATTTTTCCACGGCATCTTTGCGGGTCCCGGCAGTTTCCAGAGCCTTAAGCATACTGTTACAATAGAGTATTGATTTGTAGTTGTCTTTCAAAATGAGATCGGCATCGCGGCTAAGCAGATTGATATTGATGGTTCCGAGGATCCCGAATATCAGGATCACCGCGAACAGGAAAACCAACCCGGCAATTAACTTGGTTTTTAATTTTACGGCCATATCATGAGAGTATTACGGATGATTCATTCAAATTATACAAACAGCCATTATAGGCTATTGAATATTATACTCTTCCATTTTTCTGTATAAAGTTGACAAACCGATATTCAATAAACGGGCAGTTTCAGATTTATTATGTTTGGTATAGTTGAATACGCGCTGTATATGCAGTTTTTCTACGCTGGCCAGATCGAAGGCGGACAAAGTATTCGTTTTTGGATCCTGCGTGGAGAATTCTAAAGGCAGGTCGGCCGTTGTCAGTTCAGATCCATTTGAAACGATCAGGGATCTTTCAATGATATTTTTAAGTTCACGGATATTTCCTTTCCAATCATGTTTTTTCAGGGCCTCCAGAAATTCCTTACTGATGCCTTTAACCAGTGGGTTTGTTTTTTCGGCATATATTTTCAGGAAATGATTTGCCAGTAACGGGATATCAGATTTGCGTTCACGCAGGGCGGGTAACAAAATAGTGAAAGCATTCAGACGATAGTAAAGATCTTCTCTGAATTTCCCCTCATTTACTTCATTAAGCAATAGTTTATTAGTCGCAGTAATGATACGAACATCCGCTTTCGTAGATTTGGTATCACCGACTTTAATAAATTCCTTCGTTTCAAGCACACGTAAAAGTTTTGCCTGCAGGTCAATATGCATTTCGCCAATTTCATCCAGAAATAAGGTGCCGGCGCTTGCTTCTTCTATTAATCCTTTTTTTTCTTTGGTTGCGCCGGTAAATGAACCTTCCTTGTGGCCGAATAATTCAGACTCCAAAAGTTCTTTATTTAATGTACTGCAGTTCAGCGCGACGAAAGGCTTAATGCTTCGTTTACTTGCGCTATGAATAGCCTGGGCAAACACTTCTTTCCCCGTTCCGGTTTCACCCATTAATAATACGGTTGCTTCTGTAATCGCAACCTTTCTGGCCAGTGAAATGGATTCCAGAATCAGGTTGGATTCTCCCAGGATATTATTGAAATCATACGTTTTTCTGAACTGTGTTTCGAGTTGCGCAACACGATTTTTTAACTGAATCTTTTCAATCGCACGACTTAACAGAGGGATTATTTTTTCATTGTCGTCGCCTTTTGTGATGTAATCAAAAGCCCCGTTTTTCATTGCCTGCACACCATCTGCAATATTTCCGTAAGCGGTTAGCAGAATGAATTCGATTGCCGGGTATTTGATTTTGATTTCGCGAACAAAATCTACTCCGTTTCCGTCGGGTAGTTTTACATCGCAAAGAATGACATCCGGCAAATCTCTTTCGAGCATTTTTTTTGCTGTTTTCAGATCAGATGATTCCTTAACGGAAAATCCTTCCAGCCGGATTATCCTGCTTAGCAGGTTCCGCAGTTTGTCTTCGTCGTCAACAATCAAAATGTTTCCAGGCATGAAGAATCTGAATTTCAGAAATAAAATCTAAGGTAAGTCTTTCAAGCTTAAAGCTTAAGGCGCAAGGCATAAAGCCAGTCAGGCCTCGCGCCTCAACTTCAAATGAGAAAATCAGTATATTCATATATCTTCTTCCAATAAATGCCAGATGAAAAGAAATTTATTGTTATTCTCTTTCATTACTCTTTACATATCTGCAGTTTCCCAGATTTCTCCCCGGAGTGAAAGCCTGGTTTTTTCGATAGACCAGCTTCATAATAAAATAAAAGGAGGATGGGCCGGACAAACCATCGGAGTAACCTTTGGTGGTCCATATGAATTCCGTTTCCAGGGAACTTTTATTGGGGATTACCAACCTCTTTTGTGGTATGACGGGTATCTGAAAGAAACCATGCTGAATGATCCCGGCTTATACGATGACCTCTATATGGACCTTACTTTTGTAGATATTATTGAAAAGTACGGACTGGATGCACCCGTAGATACATTCGCAAATGCTTTTGCTAACGCCGGATATAGTTTATGGCATGCTAACCAGGCTGCGCGGTATAACGTGTTAAATGGTATCCATCCGCCTTTATCAGGTTACTGGAAAAATAATCCGCATGCAGATTGTATCGACTACCAGATTGAATCTGACTTTGCAGGGCTCATGAGCCCTGGCATGCCAAATACGGCTTCCACTATCTCCGATAAAATTGGCCATATCATGAATTATGGAGACGGATGGTATGGCGGTGTGTTTGTGGGCGCCATGTATGCGATTGCGTTTGGGTCAAATGATATCCATTATATCATAACAGAAGCGCTAAAAACGATACCAGAGCAAAGCGAATTTCATCAATGTATTCAGGATGCCATAATATGGCATCAAAAATATCCGGACGACTGGAAACAAAGCTGGCTTGAAATACAAAAAAAATGGGCGAATGATATCGGGTGCCCCGATGGGATATTTTCTCCTTTTGACATTGATGCTAAAGTAAATGCGGCGTACGTGGTAATTGGATTATTATATGGAGAAAAGGATTTTACAAAAACCCTTGAAATTACTACCCGATGCGGACAGGATGCCGATTGTAATCCTTCAACAGCTGGAGGAATACTGGGCACTATTTTAGGTTATGATCATATTCCGGCTTACTGGAAAATGGGGCTACCCGATGCCGAGTCGATTAATTTCAAATACACCAGTATGTCTTTGAATACTGTATACACCGTTGGATTAAAACATGCATTGGAAAATATTAAAAGAAATGGCGGAGCTCTGGATGGGAATACAGTTAAAATCAAAAGGCAGTATCCCCTGACCGTTAAATTTGAAAAAAGTTTTGAAGGCGTTTTCCCGATTGCAAAAATCCCTGTGAAATGGACGGCTGGTCAAAATGAAATTAATTTCAAATTCGAAGGAACGGGTTTTGTATTGAAGGGACAAGCGGCAGGCAGTCAGGGAAAGCCAGATCATATATTTAAAACGGAATTGTATATTGATGGAAAGCTTGTGGAAACGCCCTTACTACCGTCCGGATTTAACGCAAGGCGATATGATCTTTGCTGGAAATATGATTTGCTAAAAGGAAAACATATTGTGCAATTGAAAATATTAAACCCGGTTCAGGAGGCAGAAATTCAAACGAGTGAAGCCATTATTTTTTCTGATAAAACCGTTGATGGTCTAAATGCAAATAGGTTTTAAGCGTAAAGCGAAAAGTATAAAGCGTAAGGCCCAACTGCCTACTGCCAACTTCAATTGAATTAACAATATTTTTAATCAAAGCGTTTACCTTTTCGATTGTTTTAGCGTCTAATATATAGAACCTAAAACCCCCGAAAATGGAACCAAATTCTACACAACAGGAAGTACTCCTCAACACGGATACGCAATTTGCTCACAGACAATGGGCTGAAAAGGATTCAAAAGGTTCTGATAACCTGAGTGCCATAGAAAAACTGGAAAAAGCCTGCTGGGACGGACTTGTAAAAGAGCTGATTCCTGAACTAGACATCACACTTGAAACCGACAAAAAGCTCTGGCTCTGGAATGTTCACGAAACCCGTTCCTTCCTCGCACTTGATTTTTACGAATATCCGGGTCCAAAGGAAAAGGAAGCTTCTATAGATCCCTATCTTTTTTTGGATGTTCTTAGGAGAAATTAATTGTTCTCAACTAAAGAGGATGCGAATTCCAACCAGGCCCAGGCAAACAGCCAGGACGCGAATGATCGTTTTGCTTTTTAATTTGTGTGAAAGCCATGCACCGATCTGCGCGCCGGGAATAACACCAATAATTAATCCGATGACCATGTGCAGTATCTTCGGATCATTATAACTCCCCTTAATCGCATGTACGATCACACTGACCGTTGCCATGATCGCCAGGATAAAATGAGAAGTGGCGGTAGCTACAAAAACGGGAAACTGTAACCACTGAACAAGTGCCGGCACATGAATAATGCCTCCTCCAATACCCAATACAGGGGATAAATATCCAACTACCAGGCTGATTAGAATCCCACGTGTCTGGTTATAGGTATAATTATATGTAATGCCCGATGCATCTTTCAGTGAATGATGTTTCCAGCGCTTTCTATTTTCATCAACTACAATAGGCATTACGGATTGTTTATGCCTTAAAAGCAGGTAAACAGAAAGAATAATCAATAAAATTCCGAACAGAATATTAAACAAATTCCGGGGAATAAACTGTGTGGTTAATACGCCGAGAATTGAACCCGGGATTGTAAACGCGGCGAATAACAATCCCGCTTTAAAATCGATGCGTCCGGACCGCGCGTATGCGAAGGAACCCGATATTGCATTTGCTGCAACAATGACAATAGAAATTGCAGTGATGGTTTCCGGACTCAACTCAGGATAAGAAAGAATAAGGATAGGCACAAGAATAAAACCACCGCCTGCGCCAATCAGGGTACCAAAAATGCCGATCAGAAAACCCGTAACAATAAGCAGACTAATATTGTGCATGATCAATTTCTGGCTCCAAGTTGCATTTTATTCTTTGCATAGATAAAAAAATATGTAATATGGTATCGATTAACCCGTTATGCCCTTTAACTCTATACTAACCCTTTGCCAGCATGAAATTCATTAGAATTGTAGCCATTTTATGCTTACTTCATTTTAAACTGATTGCACAGCAAGATTTTGATCCCGGTTATATTATCAAACCAAACAAGGATACGATAAGGGGATTTATTAAGATAGATTTAGAATCAGATCTCACCAATTCAATCCATTTCAAAAATGATGAAGGCTCAACCTTAAAAGAGTATAGGGCGGAGGACCTGTCCGGATTTTGTATACAAAAAGATGTTTACAAAAGCATACGTTTCATGAATACAGCGGAAGACAGTATTATGGAAACTGCATTTGTAAAACAACTGGTTACGGGGGAATATAACCTCTATGCATACGGGAAACCAGACCGGAAATTTTACCTTCTCCAAAAAGACACAACCCTTTATTTTCTATACGACGGAGTAAACAGGAATTCGGGCGAAATAATACAAAAGGGCAATTATTATAACTATTTAAATCTGATCGCAGTTCCTTGTGAAAAATTGACCAATTTGGTGGGCCGGGTAGGTTATAATGATCAGGATATGGCTGTTTTCATATCGAAAGTGGATAATTGTGAAACACCCGGAAACGCAACGAACTACTATCAGAAACCAAAAACTCTTGTACAGCCCATGATTTTTGCGGGCGGCCTTCCCGTTTCCCCGACTAATCAGTTTTCTGCCAGTTTCTTATTGCATATAACTCTTCCCAGGCTGGATAAAAAGACTTCCGTCAATATGGGGGTCAATTACTCAAACCTTACAAAGGAAAGCGATGCACGAAGTGACTATTTTTACCCATACAAACTGCTTACCCATTACCAGATTTTCAGCGTTCCGGTAACTTTTCAGTACAATTTTACGACCAGCCGCATACAACCTTATTTTTATGCCGGGTTATCAGGCGATTATATCAGTAAAACAACCAATACCCGGAATTATAGTATTCCCGCCAATGATCATGAATTTGGACTCTCTCTGGTTGCGGGAATCGGCATACAGGCAAGAATCGTATCTCAATTATTCATAAGGGCAGATTGGAGGTATGAAGTAATTTTGCAATACCCTGCAATCGGGGTAGCTTATCAATTTTAGGCGGCAAATATTCTATACGAAATCGTCTACTTAGCCAGGACTGCTTCATCCATCGGCAAACAATAGGGCTACTTTCCTCTTCTGATCTTTTGTCGGTATTTTCCAGCAGGACATAGCTGAATTATACCTGTCTGGAATCATTCAAATACACATATCAATAAATAATACATTTATGACGGGAATATGTATATTTATGATATATTTTGTCAATTACGGCAACTAAATTGACAAAACGCAAGTAAATTGACATAAATCTCTTACGAATATGAGCTTATTTTCCAAAAATCTGCGTTTTCTCCGGAAAAGGGGGAACCACAACCAGGATGAAATTTCCATTCTTTTCAATAAACGTGCGAATACCATTGGCAATTGGGAGAATCAGAAGAGTGAGCCCAATCTAGCTGAACTCATGAAATTGGGTGAGTATTTCAAGGTCAGTATACAGGATTTGCTCCATTCCGATATGGAAAAGCTATCAGATCCTCTGGTTATGGAAACCCCTTCTGCTGCCCTGTCCAGGCCAATGATAAAGTCTCACTTCATACAGGAGCCTGTGAGTGGTGCAGCCAGGGAAAGCAGCCCGGATGCCTTCTGGCTGATACTCCGGGAGCTCAGGGCGATCGGAGAGAAGGTGGATTCGCTCGTTTCCGGAATGGAATCTACCGGGTTCAAAAAGAGTTCAGACAAGAGTTATCATTAACCACTCCGGATTTTGGAAAAATTTTCCAATTAGCGGAATAATCTGATCGATCGTGCCAAAACGATATGCACATATCTGGATAAATATCTCTTTACTAAGATACTCATTATTAATAGATTGCAGAGGTTAAGACCATGACCCGATGTTCGATTTTCAGAATTGGTACCAACCTTGAAATAATAGGTGTAGTTCTTTATAATACGGAAGCAATTTGAAGAAGATCCCCTGGCGGAAAACGTTATGAATTGTCAGGTATAATTGCGATATATGTCTTGCGATAGTGTGTCCGTTCCTTCAACAGGAAAAATACAATATCCACATAGATACTGTCGTTTATACTACTTATACTGTTCATACATATTACGCCGAGAACAAGACTTTGGATTTATTTTTTTGCTCCTGTGTGGTAATGATGAGCTGGTTGAAAACCAGTTTTGATCTGACTCGAACCTTTTGAAACAATTAAATCCCGCGTCATGAAAACGTTGTCTAAACTCGTATCTACCAGCAGTGTATCATTATTGGTTATTACTTCACCAGTTCTGATTTCCAGCAATCACAAAAAAATTGAGGTCTCCACAAGTACGGCTGTTGTTGCCGCGACTTATCATATTCCTGTTTTAACAAACAATAATTTCAAAAATTTTAAATATACCAGTCCGACTTTAAGCGCTGCTGCCGCAGAAAAGTTGATAGCAGTTGATAAAGTTCCGGATTTTAATGCCAGTGCTGAAGTGAAGAAAGCATTTGAGGTGAAGATGGTGATACAGCAGGCACTTACATTATATGATTCCATGAAACTCGGGAAATCGGGATTGAATCAGAAAGCATTTGAATACGCCTGGAGAGGTTATCATAACCTGATGAAACAGGGCAAGTTGAAGAAATCTTACGTATTAACGGTTTGTGATTTTACTCAGTCATCCAGCAGTAAGCGCATGTATGTAATTGATGTTGCTCATAAAAAGTTATTGTTCAATACGTACGTTTCCCATGGAATGAATTCGGGTGTTGAATATGCAACTACGTTTTCGAACAAAGCGAATTCCTTTAAAAGCAGCCTTGGATTTTTTGTTACATCAAAAACCTATGTTGGGAGAAATGGTCTTTCATTAAAAGTACAGGGTCTGGAAAAAGGTTATAATGACCTGGCTGCCAAAAGACATATCGTATTACACGGTTCTGATTATATCACACCTGAGTATTTGAAAGATAATGGTGAAATGGGAAGAAGCCTGGGTTGTGCCGCTATGCCGAATGTGATGAGCCCTAAGATTATCAAGACGATTAAGAACGGTAGTTGTTTGTTTATTTATCATCCGACTACAAATTACCTGATTCATAGTAATGTCATCAATGGATAATTTAAATTAATAGTATAAACAACAGGGGTCAGTTTTTACTGTCCCCTTTTTGAGTTTTCTGAACGTTTTTGTTAAGTAGTTAGAATCCAATCCAAACCCTTTGAAATGAACCGACTTATTTTTTTAATCTGTACCGTATGCCTGTTCGGTGGAAGGCTGCTGGGCCAGTCTCCCGATTCCGCTTTAGTTGTTTATAACAGCAAATTTCCGCAGGAGAAACTACATATTCATTTTGATAAGAATGCTTATCTGCCAGGGGAAACCGTCTGGATGAAAGCTTATCTTTTAAGTGATGCCAGGCCCTCTGAGGTTAGTAAAAATCTATATTTTGACTGGACAGATGTTGATGGCAGGTTACTCCTCCACAGTGTTTCTCCCATTACTGAAGGAGGCGCAAGCAGTTATTTCAAAATTCCCGCCTGGGTAAAAAACGGTGTTATCCATGTGAAGGCCTACACACAATGGATGCTGAATTTTGATAATGATTTCCTGTATAACAGGGATATCCCGGTACTTATGCCGATAGAAGGTTCAAATCCTGTAGCAGATAAAACACAAACGATCGTCAGTTTCTTTCCTGAAGGTGGTGATCTGATCAATGGAGTTGCTTCCGTACTCGCATTTGAGTCCCTGAATCAGCACAATAAACCAGTTGTGGTTCACGGAGCCATCAAAACCTCCGCTAATATACTTATCGATTCTTTCTCAACCACATATAACGGGATGGGGTTTTTACGTTTTAAACCAGTGGCAGGAGAACATTATAGCGCATTTTGGATTGACGAAACGGGTTCGGTTCATACAGCACCTATCCCGGATGCAAAAGCAAACGGACTGGTATTGCATGTAGACCCCTATAATAATGACCAGCTTCATTATAAGCTTGAAAAATCGGTGGATGCCACCAATCTTACAAAAATCATCGTAGTCGGAACCATTAATCAAAAAGTTGTTTATCGCAATAGTCTGATCCTGGAAAATAATATGGGAGAAGGAAATATTTCTGCAACCGGTTTCCCCTGTGGTGTTTTACAACTTACGGCATTCGACGGGGAACTGTCACCCCTGGCTGAAAGGGTTGTGTTTATTAATAACCAGAAGGCCTACGCGAAAATTCAGATGAAGAAACAAGCGGTGAGTCTCATTAAAAGGGCCCGTAATGAAATTTCAATTGAAATACCAGACAGTCTGGTGACCAATCTGTCCATTTCTGTTACAGATGCGGGGCTTGGTTACGACAGCAGTAATAATATTTATTCGGATCTGCTGATAGCAGGTGATTTGAAAGGAACCATTCCGGATGCGGCATCTTTTCTTTTGAATCCTGCAAGTGCAAATGAACATTTGGATCTTCTACTTCTGACACATGGATGGAGAAGATTTAACTGGGAATCCGTTGTAAGCGGAAAATTTCCTGAGTTGAAATTTCCGCGTGACGCAGGATTTCTGTCCGTCAGGGGTGAAATAAAAAATGGTTCCAACCTGGATGCCCAGGATTCCATGGCCCTCCTGATGATTACACGTGACCGGAAAAAAAATGTATATAAGATGCCGGTAGACGGTGAGGGAAAATTTGAACAGAATGGCTTGTTTTTCTATGATTCGGTACAGGTTGTTTACAAATTTAATCATACAGCCAAGCTGAATAGTAATACACAGATCAGTTTATATTCAGGATTACTTCCTGCGCTTACTCCCGCAAAAGCAGATGAACCTGCATTTGAATGGGTGAAGGTCCCGGATGTAATTCTTGAAAAAGAAATGAATGGCAATTTAATTGAGACCCACGATAATTCGGTTCCGGCACCCGCCATGAGTTATGCAATTACCCCGGTCAGGGATTCATTGGGAAAAAATTCTGAGAGTGCGGCCCATTACCTGACCACCATGTTTGTTGACTTGCGATTTCCTGCCAGTGTAAAGGAAAATATGCCTGCGGGTGAAACCAGACTGGCTTCTTACCGGGTGAATAGTTTCGCACTCCGCAGCAACGTAAATGTTACGATGGATGGTACGCCGGTAGCAATGGATGATTTGAAAACTGTCAATATGAAGGAAGTACTGTTTATAAAGTTTCTTCCGAAATCAAATCAGAAGGGTCTTCCTACACTGGCTATTACGAGCCGTCAGGCTTTGGACCAGGATAATATAATGGAAAATAAAACGGGGTTTGCCATTATCAAAGGATATACACCGGCCAGGGAGTTTTATAGTCCGCACTATGATAATAAAATAGTGGACTATCAGGCTTCTGATTTCCGATCAACCCTGTATTGGAATCCGAAAATGCGCCTGGATAAATCAAACCGTAAAATGAGTTTTGTATTTTATAATAACGATATCAGCAATAAATTCCGGATTGTAATAGAAGGAATGAACCAGGACGGAAAACTTTGCCATATCGATGAAGTAATTAAATAAACCCTTTAAACGTTTTTTATGTTAGATGTTGAATTTACCCTGAATGTGCTCAGCCTGATGCTTTTGGTAGCAGGTTCTCTTTTAGTCGGTTATTTTTTAAGAAGCCGGCAACTAAGGAAAAAACAATTCAAAATTTCTGAACTCAGGAAAGAAATTGTTTACAATCACGCACAGATTCTGGAATTACAAACAGAATACGTAAACCTGGAAAAAGAAATCAAAACGGTAAAGGCACCCGTATTACCAATGACCAAACCGGCTTCAGAAATAAAGGGATCTGCGGCCCTGTAACGCTGACCACGATTTTATTTACCGGTAAATAATGGCGCGCGTTTTTGTAAAAACGCTGTAACTCCTTCCATGAAATCCCGGGTCTGCCCTGCTTTATGCTGGAATTTTTTTTCAAGCTCCAGCTGTTCTTCCAGTTTATTTGTTGAAGATTCCATTAAAGCTTTTCTCGTTAAAATAAGAGCGGCTGTTGGCAGTTTAGCCAATGTGGCTGCCAGTTGATTGGTCTTTTCAGCAAAATCATTTTCTTCAAAGCAGGCGTAAATCATGCCCATCCGCTCAGCTTCCGCCGCGGAAATTTTATCTCCCAGCATCATAAGAGCAGTCGCTTTTTGCAGACCCACCAGCCTTGGCAAAAAAAATGTACCGGCACAATCAGGTATCAGTCCAATCTTTGAAAATGCCTGAACAAAACTGGCGGACGATACCGCTACTACAATATCGCAGGCGAGGGCGATATTGGCACCCGCCCCGGCGGCAATACCATTCACGGCGCAAAGCACCGGTTTGCGTATGGTTTTCAACAGGCGGATCACCGGGTTATAATATTCATCTATTACTTTTTCAAAATCAGGCAGACGATCTGATGGAAATTCTGAAAGATCCTGCCCTGAACAGAATGCACGTCCGGAACCAGTTAGCAGCACGGCCCTGACGGAATCATCTTCGTCGCAAGCCAGAAGCTGATCCTGAAGTTCAAGCGCCATGGTACGGTTAAATGCATTGAGTTTTTCAGGACGGTTCAGCGACAGATGGGCTACATGGTCCTTCAGTTCAAAGAGGATGTCGGGCATATGAATAAGTGTTTTAATGACATTTAAAATAATCGAAGGGTTCGCGGCAGTCCAGACAGCGGTATAACGCTTTGCAGGCAGTAGATCCGAACCGGCTGATCATTTCTATATTTTTGGAATGACAGAGCGGACAGGATTCCGGTCTGTCTTCTCCATTTGCAAAGCAGGCATGTGCCGCCGGTGCAGCAATTCCATAAGCCTGGAGTTTTTGCTTTCCCGCCTCGCTTATCCAGTCACTGGTCCAGGCAGGAGAAAGTACCTGTTTTATCTCAACATTATTTAGTCCGTATTTTGCAAGTTCCGTGCGGATATCTTCCTGGATGGTTTCCATGGCGGGACAGCCGCTATAGGTTGGCGTAATTTGAATTTGGATGAAATCATCGGCGTATTCAACTGTACGCAGAATTCCCAAATCGGAGATTGTAAGCACCGGGATTTCCGGGTCCTTTACTTCTGATAAAATCTCTATGATTTCTTCCCTGTTCATGAATTAAATTTATTTTCACTCCCATACTCCCATACTCCCATACTCCCATTCTCCCATTCTGCTTGTTACCAGGCGCAGCCTGGATAAGCGCGCTGCAGGAACTGCATTTCTGCCAGTAAAAATCCGAGATGTTCCGAATGAACTCCTTTTTTACCCGATAACAACTGCATGGATTTTTTCTCTGCTGAAAGGATCGGAAGGGTAGCAGTCTCCAATATTTTATTTACGCGCTGATACCATTCCTCTTTTAAATCCTCAGGTAAAATGCCGGCGCCTAATGCGGTGGCTTCGTATTCAAAATCGACGGGCAGGAATAATTCTGCAATCCATGGATTTAAAGCCTGCTGTGCATTTAACATGCGTGTCTTGCTTTCTTCTGTGCTGTCGCCCAGGCGGACCACCCATTCGCTGCTCCATTTCAAATGATAGCGGGTTTCTTTGATTGACTTCCCGCAGATGGCAGCAATTTCAGAATATTGACTATTTAATAATTCCCTGTAAAGCAGGAGCTGAAAGACGCTGAAATAAAATTGACGGAGAATGGTTTTCGCCCAATCCCCATTGGGCAGCTCGACGAGAATAAAATTTTTGAATTCATTTCCGTCACGCAGATACGCAAGATCATCCTCGGCAATTTTTTCTCCGGGGTTTAACTCATTGATCCGGTATGCTGCTAGCTGATAAAAATTTCTTGCCTGACCGATCAGGTCCAGTGCGATATTGGAAATGGCAATATCCTGTTCGAGAATGGGCCCGTGACCCGTCCACTCGCTGTTTCGATGACCGAGGATCAATGCATTATCGGCCTGATGAATAATATAATTTGAAAGAAGATCCACTTTAAATATTTTTCAATTCGTCGGGAAGATGATAGAAACTGGGATGGCGGTACGCTTTATCATTGGCCGGGTCGAAGAATTCTCCGGACTCGGTCGGATTCGATGCATGAATATTTTTGCTTTCCACCACCCAGATGCTTATGCCCTCATTACGGCGCGTATACACATCGCGGGCATTTTCAATCGCCATTTGTGCGTCGGCAGCATAGAGGCTTCCCGCATGCTTATGATCGAGTCCCTGGCGGGCGCGGATGAATACTTCCCAGACTGGCCAGTTTTCACTATGCGGTTTGGAATCCATGCGTCGTAGTATTGGTTGAATAATTTGATTTCGCTGCATGTACCGCTGCTGCCTCACGTACCCAGGCACCCTGGTCGTGCGCTTGTTTGCGTGCTTCCAGTCTTTCTTTATTACAGGGGCCATTACCTTTCAACACTTCGTAAAATTCCTCCCAGTTGATTTCACCAAAATCATAATGACCGGTTTCTTCATTCCATTTTATTTCCGGATCTGGCAATTGCATTTCCAGCGTTTTTACCTGGTCAACACAAACATCAACAAATTTTTGCCGAAGTTCGTCGTTGGTAAATCGTTTAATATTCCATTGCATGCTGCGTTGCGAATTGGGAGAGGCATCGTCATTCGGACCGAACATCATTAAGGAGGGCCACCACCAGCGGTTGATGGCATCCTGGCACATGTGCTTTTGCGCTTCGCTGCCGCGACTTAAAGTGAGCAGAATTTCGAATCCCTGTCTCTGGTGAAAACTTTCTTCCTTGCAAATACGGATCATGGCGCGCGCATAGGGTCCGTATGAAGCCCTGCATAACGGAACCTGGTTCATGATGGCGGCGCCATCAACCAGCCAGCCAATAGCACCGATATCTGCCCAGGTTAATGTTGGGTAGTTAAATATGGATGAATACTTTGCTTTGCCCGCATGCAGTTGTTCAATGGTTTCCTCGCGCGTGATGCCCAGGGTTTCCGTTGCTGAGTAAAGGTATAAGCCATGCCCCGCTTCGTCCTGTACTTTCGCTATCAGGGTAGCCTTTCTGCGCAGGGAAGGGGCACGTGTGATCCAGTTCCCTTCCGGAAGCATGCCCACGATTTCGCTGTGCGCGTGTTGCGACATCTGCCGGATGAGCATACGGCGATAGTCCTCGGGCATCCAGTCCTTCGGTTCGATACGTATTTCCTGTTCAATCTTCTGATTGAATAATTCTTCGGGATCTAACATGTCGCAATTTACGTGATAATGAAGAAAAAAACTAACAGGTGTTAGTTTACCCGGGTGGCGAAATGATTCCGTTTTACCAGATTTATTTTTCGTCCGGTGAATAGTCATAGGGTAACATGGTGGACATGGTTTCCGACCAGGCCCAGAATCCGGTTATCTTCAGATCGTGGGGACCAAAATAATACCCATTTGCAGAAATGTAAATAGGTTTCCTGTTAACGAAAACAAACTGGGAGACGGGATATATTTCCTGTTTATGCTCTTTGGAAAGGGCTTTATATTTATTGGGAATCGGTTTCAATTTATAGGAAACTTCCAGAGAATCCGTAAAATACATTCCTGCTGTGACGCTGTCTACGGCAAATCCAATGCTGTCTGCGGGAATGATCTGATGACTGATTACCGAATCTGGTTCAAGCAATTTTTTTCTAAAATAATCTGTTGAATCCAATGCACGCATTTCTTTTTGGATCATAGGTTCGCAGTTCAGACAGTCGGGGGGTATGATTGTGGCTTCATATTTCAGGGTATCCAGAATTATAGAATCTTTACGAAGACTAAACAAATATTTTGCGCGGTCTTTTTCAGGATTGGATATTTTCCCAAGATTTCGTATTTGAAATCCCTGGGTATCTAACTTATTTATAAAAAAAGTTCGCATAAAATGCATTAATGAACCCTGGTAGAATTCTTTTCTCTGCTGATCGTATTTATTTTCTTTTTTCTTACCCGATAATCCTAAATCTTTAAATAAAGCGTAACCATTATAGATTAATACTTTGCTGTTCATATCATATTCAAATTCTTCCAGTTTATATTTTATTTCATAGCCCAATGCGTAATTGATTATTTGCAGCGGTTCTTTGGCAAATACCGTGAAGGTATTGTCCGGATTCATCCGGAGCCTGATCACTTCCGGGTTTTCAATATGGCACTGATTGGAATTGATATTTGTTCCGATAAACAAATCAGTAAAAAATTTACCCCATTTTTTCCAGCCGTTGGGATCGTCGGGCACTAAAACAATATTACTCAGTTGGTCCGGTCTCGTTTTTAATGAAATAATTAGTTCACCTGCAATCTTTTTGGGGTCAATCAATTCAACATAGGTTTCATATCCTATACTGGAAGCAATCAACCTGAACTTTTCTGAAGGAATATTGCGAAGAATAAAAATTCCCTTTTCATTTGTAATCGTTCCAATCGAAGTATTATTCAGATAAACAGAAACGGCAGTTAAGAGGTTCCCTGTTTCTGCGGAAACTACTTTCCCATGAATGACGGACTGTGAAAAAACTGCATGGCTGAGAAAAGCAAGGAGAATAAAACAAAATAACCGCATGGTCATTTAAAATATGTTACTATTCCAAAGTAATGGAAGATTCACTCTGTTTGCAAAAACAATGCCTTAAAAAATCGTTGAGATTTTGATTAAATAATTTAGATTTAAGAGTTGTATTTCTAAAATGAGGAAGATCATGAAGAATAGTTTTATCATGTTGCTGTTTTTAATGTTGCTTCCTGGTTTTATTATCACGGTTCAGGCAGAGCAACAGCCACCCGGGCGACCATCACCTACCGGATGTCAAAATCGATAATCAGTTTTTCAGACGCAGGATGCGACTGGCATGCGAGTATAAATCCCTGTTCTATTTCTTCATCGGCGAGGGAGTAGTTCTGATCCATCGTTACTTTTCCTTTTACAAGTTTCGCGCGGCAACTGGCGCAAACGCCTGCCCGGCAGGCATAGGGCAGATCCGCACCGGCCTGTATGGCTGCTTCAAGAATGGTCGGACCTTCAACAGGAATTTGAAAATCGGAAGAAATGCCATCAAGTCGGATCGTAACCAGGCTTTTTAATTCGGATGATTCTTTTTTTTCTGCATTTGTTCTTTTCCTTTCAACTCCCTGTTCTCCGGGATCGGAAAATAATTCAAAGTGTATTTTTTTCTCCTCCACTTTTTTCTCTGTAAGCCAGGACCTGACAGAGAAAATCATGGGCGCCGGACCGCATAGCAAATATTCCTGATCGTCCGCCAGTGGAAGGATCTGTTTAAAAATCATCTCGCATTTGGCAGCATCGATCCGGCCTTCAAAAACAGGTGCGTCCATTTTCTCCCGACTGAAAATCGTCAAAAGCTGAAACCTTTCCGGATAATCATTTTTTAAAGCCAGCAGTTCCTCCTTAAAAATGACTGAGTTCCGATTACGATTTCCATAGATAAGTATAAAACGGCTGAGTGGTTCTTCCTGTAATATTGTTTTCAGGATTGAAATTACGGGTGTGATGCCACTGCCGGCGGCGAAGGCGACATAATGTTTCTTATTGCCAGTTTTCAGCGACAACGTAAAATTTCCGGTCGGGGCCATCACATCGAGCACCTGAGACGACTTGAAATAACTGTGCGCATAGGAAGAGAATAAACCTTCTTCCATTTTTTTAATGGCTACCCGCAATTCATTTTCAGAGGGACTGCTGCAAATAGAATAGGACCTTCTCACTTCTTTCCCATCGATCGTTGATCGCAGTGTAATATTCTGTCCGGCCTCGAACCTGAATTCATCTTTCCATTCATCCGGAACATGAAAAGATACTGACACACAGTTGTCCGTTTCATTTCGTATATCCAATATCGTTAGGGGACGAAAATGCTTTGCCACGTTTATTTCTTTAAACCTTCAATCAGGTATTTTACCATATTATTTTCCAGTACATCCGGTGGAATGGATTTTCTAGAACGGTGCCAGGATTCAATGCCGCTGATGGCGGAGAGCATCGTTAATACGGCTACATAGGGTTCTATTGCTTTCATTTCCCCGAGCTCGGTACCCCGGGCGATCATTTCAGATAAGCTTCGCCGGTAATTCCTCCTCTGGTTAAGGAAATTCGACAGATAAGGCTCGGGCAAATGCCGCCATTCATGGTCGGATATATAAACGAACTCATATTGATCCATCATCATCCGGATATGAAAACGGATGATCAGTTCCAGTTTTTTCAATGCAGGCTCGGGGCTTGATTGCACAGCCTCCAGATGCGAAAGAAAATCATTGGCGACCTTAAAACAGATTGCCTGCAGAATTTCGGATTTTGACTGAATATGATTGTAGAGGCTGGCAGCTTCGACACCCACATTTTCAGCCAGGTCCCTCATGGATGCCGCCCCAAAACCCTTTTCCCGGAAGAGCTTGGAGGCTTTCTCGATGATGGTATCTTTTTTACTACTGTTCTTTTTGCTCCTGATTTTTGCCATTTCAGGCGCAAAGATAGGCAACTGGGCAGTGTTGGGTCTGCACACAGGAATGCGTATTTGTGTTGCCGGCAAAATCCAGTAGGTTTGCAGCGTTTTGCCGGAGATACCGGTTATTTTTTTATATATTTTATACTATGTCACTTATCTGTGTTGGAAGTATGGCTTATGATGCCATTGAAACGCCTTTTGGGAAAAGAGAAAAAATCGTGGGCGGGGCGGCGGTTTATGCTGCTTATGCGGCCGCGAATTTCGTGAAACCCATTAACCTGGTATCTATCATCGGGAATGATTTTGAAGAGACCGAAATTAAAGCCCTGGAAGTCATAGGCTGTTCTTTTGAGGGAGTCGAAAGAGTAAAGGATAAAAAATCTTTTTTCTGGAGCGGGCGGTACCACCTCGACATGAATACCCGCGATACTTTAGTGACCGACCTGAATGTACTGGGAGATTTTAACCCGGTGATTCCGGACAGTTACCAGTCTTCGGAATTTCTAATGCTGGGGAACCTGCATCCGGCAGTCCAGATCAGCGTGATCAAACAAATGAAAAAGCGTCCGAAACTGATCGCCATGGATACTATGAATTACTGGATCAGCGCGGCAATGGAGGATTTAAAAATTGTATTCAGTATTGTGGATCTGCTCATGGTAAACGATGCAGAAGCCCGGGAGCTGACCGGAGAATATTCACTGGTGAAAGCCGCGCGCAGCATCATGGCAATGGGTCCGAAGTTTTTGGTTATTAAAAAGGGCGAGCATGGCGCTTTGTTATTTCATGCTAATGAAGTTTTCTTTGCTCCTGCCTTACCCCTCGAGGAGGTATTTGATCCAACAGGTGCCGGGGATACATTTGCAGGTGGCTTCATGGGTCATATCGCACATACAAAGGACATTTCTTTCGAAAATATGAAAACAGCCATCATCGTAGGATCGGCAATGGCTTCTTTTTGCGTAGAGAAATTCGGACCGGAGCGCCTGAAGGAAATCAAAAAGAAAGATATCGACGATCGTATCCGGCAGTTTATTGACCTGGTTAATTTTGATATAGCGTTGGTGTAAACACTGTCAAGGCTTTCTTGCCAATACACAGACCAACTTCCGATGAAGAATAATTCCGTCTGCCCGAAAAATTTCAATATAAATAATGTAGTGTCCCATCGGCAATGGCCTTTGCTCTTCATCCAATCCATCCCACCGGAAGGTACCCATGGTTCCCCAAAGGGTATTATTCACCAGCAGTTTGACCAGTTTCCCAAAAACATTATAAATCGAAATACTTCCCATGAAACCAGCTCCTGGCAAATTGTAATGGATAAATAAAAAATCATAGTAACCATCCATATCGGGTGAAAAAACTTTAGGCTCAATAGAAATAAAACGGGAATCCATACTATCAGCCGATGATTCTGAATTTTTATAACCGGGTGTCCCGTAGCCGGAAGAGGCGGCAGCTGATGTCCAATTGGATGCAAGACCGGTCGGCAGATCCGTGCGGATTCTTTCCAGTGCTACGCCGGCTTCATTGGCAAGCAGTGGCGAATGCCAGTGATGATCGTAATCGAGTTCATCCAGGATATCTCCGGACGCATTGAGTAATACAATTTTACCAATATCATCGGGCAGGGAAGGCATTGAGGAAAGGGAGATCATCCTGGCGGGTTCAGACATTGGAAAATTGTGCAGTACCCAGTCCGGATTTTCCGTAATTAATAAATATTCGCCCGGTAAAAATGCACGATCTTCTTTTATGACAGGCACGGGATTTTTTAAATTCCCATTCATATCCCGGGATGCCAGCCATAATTCGGAACCATTAATGATTGTATGACTTCGGTTATATAATTCAATGTAATCGTATCCGTAGGGAGGTGGGTTGAACAGGATTTCATTAAAGATAATATCGCCGCTTTTTACTTTTTCCGCGATGCCTGTTTTACAATTATTATAATATGGGCTGATTTCGTTGCCACTGCAATCGCGCAACTGCGATACCGTAATGGTATACATTCTTTCTTTAGCCAAAGGAGTATGCAATTGAATTTGAACACGGTCGAAAAAAGGTGCCATGGCAAAGGATTTACTCGGGGAACCGATACCATCTGAAATAAAATAGCAGGATGAAGTGGAAGCGGAAGCGCTGTCCAAAGCTTCATCAAATATTAAAACCAGGTCCATGGAGTCCAGAACCAGGGCGCGGGTAAGAGAAGGGGATTCTGTATTTGAATTTTCTGCTTCCACTGAATTTTTTGTACCTGGTGTGCCACCAACAGGAGAAATGCTGGCAGTCCAGTTTGATTTGCCCTGGCACGGATTATCCGGATCAATCATCTCCAGGCTCCAGCCACCGGCAGCCTTCAATTCATTAGCGAACCAGTTCTTGTCATAATAAACTGCGTCCATTACAACGCTGTCGTTCGTGCTGAGAATAATTTCTCCAGCATCATTATTTAATACAGGAAAGCCACCTATGCCGAGGGTTGCGCCGAAACGGGTAAATGAATTGGACGCCAATACCGCGCATAGAATTAAAAAACTGTCTGCTTTTAAAACATAATCGGATTTGATCGTAGCGGTACTGCTGCCATTGCTGATCTTCCAGTTTCGCAGGTTATAGTCACCTGAAGAACGGTTTTTCAATTCGATGTATTCGCTTTCGGGTAAACCAACAGAGGGAGATGCGTCGGGCAGAAATTCATTAATAACTATGTCGTACCGGTTTTGTGCCCATGTAAAAAATGGGAAAATGGGAAATACCAGGCAAAATAAAAAACGGAGAATATAAATTTCTGCCTTTTTCAAAAGAAGCGGGTTTCGGCCTGAGAGGGCCCGGATACAGAGTTGTAGTAACTGGAATCGCAGCACGACGTGCATTTTCTCAAAAATAATTTGGTTTAAAATAACGGGTAGGTTATTTTTACGCTGAAATGAACGTGATTACAACAAATACAAAGAAGATTAGCACCAAGATGCCCTGGACCAGGGAAGGTGTCTGATATTTTGTATTGACAAGATAATGAGCCTTCCCCAACAGGGAAGGCTTTTTGATTTTTAATAATTCAAAACCGAAAAAAAGATGAAAGTTGCAGTTGTAGGCGCCACCGGACTGGTGGGTACAAAAATGCTCGAAGTATTGGCCGAAAGAAATTTCCCGGTTACCGAACTGATCCCTGTGGCTTCGGAAAAATCTGTCGGAAAGAAACTGCGCTTTCAAAACAGAGAATGGTCGGTTGTCAGCGCAGCAGATGCCATCCTTGCCAGACCGGCAATCGCGATTTTTTCCGCAGGGGGGAGCACTTCCCTGGAATGGGCGCCAAAATTTGCAGCCGCCGGTATAACGGTAATTGATAATTCTTCTGCCTGGAGAATGGATCCTACAAAAAAACTGGTAGTACCTGAACTCAATGCCGATGCATTAACCGCAGCAGATAAAATCATTGCCAATCCGAATTGCTCTACAATTCAAATGGTCGTGGCACTGAATCCGCTTCACTTAAAATACAAAATCAAAAGGATCGTCGTGAGCACTTACCAAAGCGTTACCGGCACTGGTGTGAAAGCGGTTACCCAGCTCATGAATGAACGACAGGGCATCGAGGGAGAGATGGCTTATAAATATCCGATCGACCTGAATGTGATTCCCCAGATAGATGTTTTCCTGGACAATGGTTATACCAAAGAAGAAATGAAAATGGTAAATGAAACACGCAAAATCATGCGGGATGATTCCATCAGGGTAACTTCCACAACTGTTCGTATTCCGGTTGTGGGCGGTCACAGCGAGGCGGTCAATGTAGAATTCGAAAAAGATTTTGACCTGGCCGATGTCCGGTTACTGCTTGAAAATGCGCCGGGAGTTATCGTTGTTGATAATCCGTCCAAACAGGAATATCCCATGCCCAAAGACGCGCATAACCGGGATGAAGTGTTTGTGGGAAGACTTCGCCGGGATGATACGCAGCCGAATACACTGAACATGTGGATCGTGAGTGATAATCTGCGCAAAGGTGCCGCCACCAATGCTGTCCAAATAGCGGAATACCTTGTTGCGAAAGCATTGGTGTAATTGTTAAATGTCAATTGTTAATTGTCAATTTTGTAGGTCATATAATTAACAATTGACAATTAATAATTGACAATTACACCCTGCTCCAATTCTCCCCGCTTTTGATGCGGTACATGGTCATTTCACTGACCCCATATTTGTCAGCCAGCTTCTTGATAGTGAGCTGACGACTGCTGCTGGAAAGAGTTTTCTTAATGGATTTCACCTGCGTAGCCGTGAGTTTTAAACCAACCGGGCGGCTCGACTGGATTTTTTTGTAGGCAAGCTTAGCCGGGGATTTCTGTTGATGCAAAATCATGTCATCCAGGCTCACCCATTTTAAATTTTTAACCGTGTTGTCGGTTTTATTATGATTCAGGTGAATGACAAATTTTTGCTTGGGTGAATTTCTCTTCACGAACATCCGGGCGATTTCCCTGTGCAGGTAAAGTGTTCCGTTATTTCCGGGACGGTGCAGGTTCAGTGTTTTATATCCGGTGGTTACGGAACCGTTTAACAATTTTCCGTCTGTATTTATATCTTCATAATAACTGGCCACCCGGCCGGTAGAAGAGAGAGCATATTTTTTGCGAAGTTGTTTCCAACCCGGAAACATGAGCGGCTTCCAGGTTTCGCCAGGAATTTTTTTTATCATGGCAACGGTTTTACTAAAGTTACAAAAAACAAAATCGATACGCACATGAAAATTCTTCCTTGTCCCCGAAGTTTTAACGATGGAGGACAGAATCAAAGAGCGGGAAAAGACATCTGCAGGTCTTGAATCAGTTTCCGCTTGCTGAACCGATGAACTTAAGAAATTCTTTTTCTGTGAGAATCCGAATCGAAGGGATTTTTTTAGCTTTTTCCAGTTTCGAACCGGCATCTTCCCCCACAACCAGGTAGTTCAACTTGCTGCTTACGCCGCCTAAAATCTTTCCACCCTGAGCTTCCACCAAGGCTTCGGCCTCACTCCTTTTCAGCTCATTCAGCGTTCCGGTAAAAAGGAAATTTTGTTCCGCCAGGTTTCCGCCAATGCTTCTTTCTGAGCGCGAACTGCGGAAGTTCAGTCCAAGTGATTCCAGTTTCGCGAGCATTTTGATATTGTCTTTGTTTTCAAAAAACTGCAAAATACTGCCCGCTACTTTTGGTCCGACATCTTCCAGCGCCTGCAATTCTTCCAAAGAAAAATCCTTGAAATCCATCAGGTAACTCACCGCTTTGGCGAGCGTCTTGGCAGTGGTTTCACCAACATAACGAATACCCAGTGCATAAATCACTCTGTGCAGTGGTTGTTTCTTAGATTCTTCGATGGCTGATTTGAGATTGTTAACACTCTTTTCTCCAAATCCTTCCAGCTCAGAAATTTTATTGAAGGGCAGTTGGTAAACACCCGGCACATCCTTCAAAAATCCAAGCTCAAAAAATTTTTGCACATTGGCAGCGCCGAAACTACGTATGTCCATTGCGTCCTTACTCACAAAATGAATGATCCTTTCAACTACCTGGGCTGGGCAGTTAATATTTACGCAACGCAGTACGGCTTCTTCCGGAATCCGCACCAGTTCATCGCCACAGGCCGGACAATGAGTTGGGAAAACGATTTTCTTTTCCTTGCCCGAACGTAATTCAGTCAGCGGTTTTACAATATAGGGAATCACATCTCCCGCACGCTCCACGAGAACCGTATCGCCGATGCGAAGATCTTTTTGACGCACCGCGTCTTCATTAAAAAGAGAGACCGATCCAACCGTCACGCCGCCAATGGGTACGGGTTCAATTTTCGCAACGGGTGTGATGCTCCCGGTGCGACCCACCTGGAATTCAACTTTTAATAATTTACTAGTGGCCTGACGCGCTTTGAATTTAAATGCAATCGCCCAGCGCGGATGATGGGTGGTCATGCCCATTTTATCCTGTAAAGAGAAATCGTTCACTTTCACCACCATCCCGTCAATCTCATAAGGCAACCGGTCGCGACCCGACTCGAAATCAAGACAGTAATCAATCACTTTCTGAATACCCTTAAAAACTTTTTTTTCTTTTTTGGGGCTTCGAAAGCCAAGGTCCCAGAGCATTTCCAGTGAATCGCTGTGTGTCGTTGGCGCTTTTTTTGATTTGACGGCGTGCGCTTCTTCCGTACCGGCCATTTCACCTTTTTTTATATCCAGTGTTTCTTTGGAAGAATAGTAACTGATATGATACAGAAATACTTCCAGGTTACGACGGCTGACCTCTGCGGGATCTTTAATGCGGAGAGAACCTGCGGCAGCGTTGCGCGGATTGGCCAGTGGCGCCAGTTGCTGCTCCGTAAGTTGCTGGTTGTATTTCTTGAAATTCTCTTTATTTATCATCGCCTCTCCGCGGATTTCCACCTGTTCAATACCATAACGGGAGAAGGCGGCTGAAAGGGGGACCGAACGTATCTGTTTGATATTCGTGGTTATTTCGTCACCCTGCACACCGTCCCCGCGTGTAGCGCCGCGCGCCAGCAGATCATTCTCATATATTAGAGAGATACTGGCCCCGTCGAATTTAGGTTCAACACAATATTCAATGGAGTCCAGTCCCGTAAGTTCCCTGGCTTTCCGGTCCCAATCCACGAGATCCTCCGAATTGTAGGAATTCTCCAGGGAAAGCATCGGGACCAGGTGGTTGACTGTCGGAAAGCTTTTCGTAAGCCCCTTTGCCACCCGCTGGGTAGGTGAGTCAGGTGTGATGGAATCAGGATGTTCAGATTCCAGTTTTTCCAGCTCCTTGTACAGGATATCATATTCTTTATCGGTTAGCAGGGGATCATTCAAAATATAATAACGGTACTCGTGAAACACAAGGACCTGACGGAGAGAACTAAGGTCCTTAACCTGTAATCCTTTTTGGGAAAGACGCTGAAGCAGCGATTTGCTGAGGTCCTGCAGCTGGCGGGTCTGATCGGAAGCGTACATAATTGCAGTGGTTTACAACTTATTTTTTAGGACAACGTATGTATATATATGTATACCAGGCAAAAGTTCAAAGGATCTGGATTATATTTAGTGTAATGATCAAGCTGTTACAAATTTAAGTGTATGAGCCCTGAAAAAGCCCTGAAGAAAAAAGATATCAAAGTCGTTCTGAAGCAATTGGAGAGCGACGGGCTGATAGGAATTTCTGTTGACTGTGTCATTTTCGGATTTGATGAGAATGAGCTCAAAGTTCTCCTGATCAAATCAGATCTAAAGCAGTTTGAAGTGAAATGGTCATTGCTGGGGGACCTTGTTCACAGGGACGAGGATCTGGATCAGGCCGCCTACCGTATATTAAAGGAGAGAACCGGCATGGATGACGTATACCTGGAACAGGTAAGGAGTTTTGGCGATGTCAAGCGACATCCCGCCGCCAGGGTGGTCACGATTGCTTATTGTTCCCTTATTAATATACAACAGCACCGCCTGCAGAAAGATGATAACGAATTACACTGGCACAAACTCAGTGCCGACATGGATATGGCATTCGATCACCAGCTGATTCTGAAGGTCTGTCACGAATGGCTGCAAAAGCGCGTACAGGAACATCCCCTGGGCTTCAGTTTGCTGCCACAGAAGTTCTCCCTGCGGGAGTTACAGAATTTATATGAGGCGATACTGGGTATCAAGCTGGACAGAAGAAATTTCAGGAAAAAATTCTTTTCAATGGATGTCCTGGAGGATACCAATGAGCTGGAATTTGATGTTCCGCACAGGCCGGGTAAACTGTATAAGTTCAATTATGCAAAATACAAGACCAAGGAAGGCAGGAAATTCATGCGTCTTGATTTCTGACGCAACCTCAAAATCGTTTGCAGCGTTTCATTTATGTTAACTGTCTGTATGGTTATTAAGCTATTTTAGGATTTTATTAGCAGAGAAATATTTTTTTAACTTTTTTGTTAAAATCTGCAAATTAAATACTATTTTAGCTGCTTAATTGCTTAAACCATTGATTATGACCATGAAACGATTGCTTAAGAGGATCTCCTTCCTCTTCTTATGTGTATC
>Ga0209863_10000193_pt1 | contig 38377 bp, 39 predicted proteins | sample OrgsoiDNA2013046_FD_185796 | JGI IMG/M metagenome (GOLD analysis project Ga0209863, IMG submission 185796) | Permafrost soil microbial communities from the Arctic, to analyse light accelerated degradation of dissolved organic matter (DOM) -... | ecosystem: Environmental > Terrestrial > Soil >...
CCTACGGTCGTTACTGCACCGTCGCCATAGGCGCGTCTCCAAACATTCGGCGGCAGAGCCTTGGAGTTGGTGGTTACATTCGTGTCAGGCACTGCACGGTATGTTTTTCCTGATGCGAGAAAATTTGCGCCAATGTTAATGAACCCTCCATTTTTTCCAATGGGAACACCGTCATTTACGCCCAGCGTAAATGTGTTACCGTCAACCCGGCTCCCGGTGTAAAACTGGCTTGGATCAACCGCATTGAGTGAATTATATTTCTGATCATAATACCCCATGTACCCGGTATTGATACTCAGTTTATTTACATCTCTTTTAAGAATGATATTTATTACACCGGCAATCGCATCGGAACCGTACTGTGCAGAGGCCCCGTCTCTTAAGACTTCAACCCTGTCTATCGCATCTTCCGGAATGGAGTTTAGGTCATATCCCGAATTTCCCCGTCCACGGGTTCCGACCTGGTTTACAAAGGCTGACATATGGCGGCGTTTGCCATTAATTAAAACGAGTGTTTGGTCAAATCCCAGTCCGCGTAAACTGGCAAAATCAATGGCATCTGAACCATCACCCCCGCTTTGCTTGTTATAATTAAATGATGGAACCGCCATTGTGAGTTGTGTCTCCAGGTTCGGTGCTGCCGTAGCGATGCTAAGTTTATCTATTTTAACTACATCAATTGGCACGGGAGAGCTGGCTTTGGATCTTGGAGCTCCCCGGCTTCCTACATATGTTAGTTCACCCAGTTCTGCCAAAGCTGCATCGAGACCCAACTCAATTGGTCCGGAGCCTGAAACCGTGTATTCAATCGTCTTGAAACCTACACTACTGATCTGGATGACATCCCCCGCTTTAAGGGGAAGTGTGAAATTCCCTTTCTCATCGGTGACTGTGCCTGCCCTTTTGCCTTTTATTTTCACGGAGGTGCCCGGAAGCGGTGTACCCGTTTTGGCGTCTCTTATCGTTCCGGAAACAGGAGACTGGGCATAAATAAATTGAAATCCCGTAAATAGAAGAATAATCAATACTTGCCATTTTCTCATAATTAGTAGTTTGAGCAGTGAGTGGATATAAAAAACGGATATGTGACCTTGATGGCGAAGCTGTCACCAAATTAGGGAGATGAACTGTATTAAAAAAATATTATTATTTAAAATATTTGTTTTCCAGACTATATTTTCGTTATAATGAATAAGATGACCGTATTTTCCGAAGTTTTATGGCTGAAAGTTATGAGATCCCGATTTTTTTTGCATTCTTTGAAGTCCCATCTATCCATTGAAAACCTGTAGTCGCAGGTTTTATTAATTCCAACGCCAAGATCCAGTGTAAATCGAGTTCCATCATCCCTGAAGACCTATTATTCACTTAATAGATCGCTAACATGTACCCCTTAATCCGTAATTCACTTGCCCTGTTCCTTTTATGCTTTGCCGGACTGAACAGTTTCGCCGGGCCAGCTTCCGTCAGACCACTAAATTCCATCACTTACACTTCAAAGCAGATTGAAAAGTTGGACTCTTTTTTAAAGGCCCAGGTAGCGGTGTCAGAAGTTAAGAAAAGTTCTGAACTAACTGCAGAAGAAGCCAGTTCTTCCACAGGAAAGATTTGTTCCTGCCAGGTCTTAAATCTCGAATCTTCGAATTATGACCATCGCTATGTGGTATTGCTCGCGGAAAAAAAGAATGATGGCAGTGGCAGCGCATTCGAGATTGCCAAAACCCGTATTCAAAAAGAAAAGAAGCATCTGAAACAGATGTTTTACGACAAAATAAAAGTGGTTGCCGAGGTGCAGGGAACCGGTTCCTGCAAGGCCATGTTCTTCCAGCTCAAATCAACGGATAAAAATTTGCAGTTATACGAAATCCTCAACGCAGACATCAACTAATTTGCTAATGGGCAAATGTGCAAATGGGCACATGCGAGGTGAAACTCCATTTCGTTGGGCACCTCATCATTCTCTGAATAAAGTTGTATGCACATTTGCAAATTGGCAAATACATAGTGAACCTTCATTTCGTCGTGCAACCTCATCATTCTCTAAATAAAATTATATGCACATTTGCACATCTGCATATTGGCAAATTCGCAATATTGAGCCGAAGGCTCAATATTGCTCCTGTTCATTGGGGAAATCGTTAGATTTCACATCTTTAATATAATGCTGGACGGCCTGAGTAATGGGCTCATGAAGATTCAGGTACTGACGAAGAAAACGGGGCTTGAATTCGGTATTGATACCCAGCAGATCGTGCATTACCAGTACCTGTCCGTCGCAATATTTTCCAGCACCAATTCCGATAACCGGAATGCTCACGTTTTCTGCTACTTCTTTCGCGAGCAGGGCAGGAATTTTTTCAAGCACGATGCCAAAACAGCCCGCTTCTTCCAGCAGTTTAGCATCCGCTCTTAATTTTTTTGCTTCCATTTCTTCCTTCGCACGTACCGTGTAAGTGCCAAATTTATATATAGACTGTGGTGTTAGTCCGAGATGTCCCATCACCGGAACCCCGGCAGCCAGGATTCTATTCACTGATTCCAGCACTTCTTCACCACCTTCCAGTTTTACTCCATGTGCGCCGGTTTCTTTCATGATCCGGATGGCAGATATCAGTGCTTCTTTTGAATTGCTCTGATATGAACCAAAGGGAAGATCTACAATTACCAGGGAGCGGGTTACACCCCGGATCACTGATGATGCGTGATAGATCATCTGGTCGAGTGTAATAGGCAGGGTGGTTTCATGTCCGGCCATCACATTGGACGCTGAATCGCCCACCAGAATAACGTCGATACCTGCCTGATCGAATAAACGGGCAAATGAAAAATCGTAAGCCGTGATCATGGAAATCCGTTCACCGTTTACCTTCATATTCTGAAGGATATGGGTCGTAATTTTTTTTGGAACCATTTCATTAAGGTTGAATGTTAAAGATAAGGGTTTGGTAAATGTGCGAATCTGCAAATGGGCAAATGGGAAAATTGATCATTCGACTACTTCAGGTGGGCTTCTAATCAGCATTTGAAGATTTGCCTATTTGCACAATTGCACATTACACAGTCGTACTAACCGTAGTTTGAAGTTCTCTATACAGTGCCTGAATAAGACCATCCGCCAAACCGATTTTCGGAACGAAGATTTCTTCTGCATCTATCCATCGCATCACATTTACATAGATCTGCAGGGCGGGCACAATCACGTCCGCCCGGTCTTCCTTGAGGCTGTAAAGACGCATACGATCTGAGACAGAAAAACTATTGAGCTCTTTATAGTAATCCTTCAGAAGCTCGAGAGGTAGGGGTTTGCCATCTTTTCTTTTTGAGAGTGAAAAAACTTTATTGATATTACCACCAGAACCGATGGCTGTAAGATGTTTGGACATGCTACGCATCTCTTTCTTTAGAAAATCCTTCATTTGGTCCCAGTGTGCTTCTGTAACCTGGTTTTTAATCAGGCGGATGGTTCCGATATTAAAAGATTTTTTAAAAAGCAGCCGGTTATCTGAAAAACAGGTTAGTTCCGTACTGCCTCCACCTACATCAATATATAAATAAGAATTTTCTGTATTCAGGTTTTCTGCAATATGGTTCTCATAAATAAATGCAGCCTCATCATCCCCGCTGATGATTTCTATTCGAATACCAGTTACTTTATCCACGGTTTCCAGTATTTGCGGACCATTCACAGCATCCCGCATAGCGGAGGTTGCAGCCGCTTTAAAATTGGTTACCCGGTAGGCGTCCATCAGGTATTTAAAAGAGAGAATCGTGTTGAGCAGCATGGTGGTTTTCATTTCTGAAATCTCCTTTTTCTCAAACACATCAAATCCCAGCCGCAACGGAATGCGCACGAGGTTTAATTTCTCAAAAATGGGTTTCTTTTCGGTTTCGGTGACTTCCGTGATCAGCAACCTGGCTGCATTACTACCAATATCAATAGCTGCCAAAATCATGGGCTTGGATTTTTATGTTGGAACCGATTCCACTGTTTTTGCTGTGGGTATGGATTCAGGTAAAATGGCGGGTCTGTTTATTTTCTGATTCAGGTATTGATATATTTCAATCTGGGAACGGACTTTCCTTGACTGATCTTTTTTATACAGATTTTGAAGGTGGTTGTCGAGCCATCTGGCTTTCACATTGTCTGAAAGTTGTATGTCGAGAATTTCTTTCAGCTCTTTGCGGATATTGGGATCCAATACCGGACAAGTCGCCTCCACCCGATGGTCTAAATTCCGCACCATCCAGTCTGCCGAAGATATATAAACTTTTTCTTTGCCCTGATTATGAAAAATGTATACACGGGCGTGCTCGAGATATTCATCGAGTATGCTGATTGCAGTGACGGGCTTTCTGTATTTCTTATTTTCAGGCATCATACAGAATATGCCCCGTACAATCAGTTTGATCTCCACGCCCGCACGGGCTGCCTCATATAATTTATAAATGAGCTCTTCATCTGATAGAGAATTTACTTTGAGGGTGATCGATGCCGGTTTTTTATTTTTTGCAGATTTGATTTCTGTATTAATCATATGATACAGTTCTTTCCGCAGATAAAGCGGGCAGGGAATAAGAGTTCTGCAGGCTTTGAGCGGAGCGTGACCTTCTTTCCATTTCTCCATATAATTGAATATGCGATTCACATCTGCCATGATATTGCGGTTGGATGTAAGCAAACAGTGGTCGCTGTACAGGGTAGCCGTTTTTTCATTCAGATTTCCGGTGCTCACAAAGCCATAGTAAATGGAGCGGATACCTTTCGTTTTCCTGATCAGGCAAAGTTTTGCGTGAACTTTCATGTTTGGGATCACATCAATTACTTTAACTCCTTCCTCCTCCAAAATCACTTTCCATTCCAGGTTTGCTTCTTCATCAAACCGGGCCCGGTATTCCATCATGGCTGTTACCTGTTTGCCATTTCTGACTGCATTGATCAGGGCATTAATCACTTTTGAATTGGAAGCCAGCCGGTAGCATGTCACTTTAATGGCCGTGACTTCCGGATCGATAGCTGCTTCCCTCAGCATATCTATCACGGTACTGAAAGAATGATACGGAAAATGCAGCATCACATCCTGTTCCATCACAATATCTGTGATCCGGGTCGACCGGCCGACGAGCGGATGAGGGAATGGTTTTTTACGTTGCCCTTTTCGGGTGAACACGTCCGGGAAATCTATGAAATGTCTGAAATTATGAATGCGCCCTCCCGGAATGATCGTTCCTTTTTTTGCCAGTGAGAGACCTTTGATCAGGAAGTCAAGCAGGTCCACATCCATTTCCTTATCGTAAATAAAACGTACGAATTTACCTTTACGCCGGTTCTTTAATCCCTTTTCAATTTTCTCTATGAGCGATGTGGCCAGGTCGTTATCAATATCGATTTCTGCGTCCTTTGTAACTTTGAAAACCCATGACCGGTAACGTTCATAACCAAAATAGCTGAATATGCTTTTCAGATTATACCGGATCACATCTTCCAATAAAATGATATGATGTTCATCCGGCGTAGGGGAGGGCAGGATTACAAACCGGCCCAGTACCCGGCTGGGTATTTCAATAACTGCAAATTTTTTCTCTTCCTTTTCAATCGTTTTCCTAGAAAGAACAACACCGAGATAAAGTGATTTTTCCCTTAAATACGGAAATTGGGGGATACTCTGAATCATCAGGGGAATAATGTTTGCCCTGGCTTCTTCTTCAAAATAATTCTGAACGAATTTCTGCTGGTCCTTATTCAAATCTTTTTCCGTGATCAGAAAAATCTTCTCATTTTTCATTTCCAGGTAAATATTCCGCCAGATCTCATCGAATCTTTCCTGCTGCTGCAAAACGATGGACTGAATTTCCAGCAGAATTTTATCAGGAGCCGTTTCCATATGCATGTTTAACTTACCCTTACCACTGAATTCCTTCATACGGTTAAGGGCCGCCACCCGCACCCTGAAGAACTCGTCGAGATTATTGGAAAATATGCCCAGGAATTTCACTCTTTCCCTTAGGGGGACGGAAGGATCTGCTGCCTCCTGGAGTACCCGCCCGTTAAAAGCCAGCCAGCTGATATCTCTTGGAATAGTTCTTCTTTTCATTTCTGACATGATTCCCCTTTTTTGCAAAGTATTGAAAGGGAAAGGTTTGGAAAATTAATTAATTATTAATCAAAACAGGGGCAGCAAATGGGGTAAATGTGCAAATGGGCAAATGGGCAAATGTGCAAATGGACGGATAAGTAAGTAAATGGTTTGGATGCGGTAACATGGGATTTTCTGGTTGACTTCAACTTATTTATATATTTGCCCATCTGCAGATTTGCCCATTTGCCCATTTTACGAGGTTTGCACATTTTCCGAAGTTTTCTTTGAAAATCTGAGAATTATCCCGACCTTTGCCGTCCAAAATTCCGATAGTATGTCCAAAGTATGTGTGTTAACCGGCAAGCGGCCAATCACCGGAAACACTGTTTCCCACTCGAATATTAAAACGAAACGTCGTTTTTTACCCAATCTGCAGCAAAAGCGTTTTTTCCTGGCTGAAGAAGACAAGTGGATTACCCTGAAACTTTCTACAGAAGGCATTCGGACAATCAACAAAAATGGCCTTTATGCTGTTGTAAAGCAATTGCGTAAAGCGGGAGAAAAGATCTAAAAGCATAAGCTTAACATTATAAATTCAGGAAAATGGCAAAGAAAGGAAGCAGGGTACAAGTGATTCTGGAGTGCACCGAGCATAAGACCAGTGGAAAACCAGGTACCAGCCGGTATATTACCGTTAAGAATAAAAAGAATACTCCGGAAAGACTTGAGTTGAAGAAATTTAATCCGATTTTAAAGAAAGTAACCGTTCATAAAGAAATTAAATAATCATGGCAAAAGCAGCAAAGACCGCGATCAAAACCAAAGATGCACGTGCAGCGGCTGAAGCAAAGAACTGGACCAAGGTAATAAAGGCGGTTCGCAGCCCGAAGACGGGAGCTTATACTTTCAAGGAGGCGATTATCCATAAGGATAATATCAAGTCTTTCCTGGCTCAGAAATAGTTCTGCCCAAATCTTATTATCCAAGCTGTTCCCCATAGGAGCGGCTTTTTTTCTTTTGTAACATATTAAAAAGCCGAGATGGGATTTTTTGATAAACTTTTTGGAAAGAAAGAGAAACAAACACTGGACGAAGGCTTACAAAAAACCAAGGATAGTTTTTTTTCACGGGTTGGAAAAGCAATAGCCGGTAAAACTACTGTGGATGAAGAAGTGCTTGACAATCTGGAAGAAGCTCTGGTAAGTGCGGATGTGGGCGTTGATACAACTATTCAGATTATTGACCGGATTGAGAAGCGTGTAGCCAGGGATAAATACCTGAATACGAGTGAGCTGAACGTTATTCTTCGAGATGAAATTGAGCAGATGCTCCTGGAGAGTGGCGCTGAGAATGCACGAAATTTTGAAATCCCCGCCCAAAGGCCTTATGTAATTTTAGTCGTAGGCGTAAATGGTGCGGGCAAAACAACAACCATCGGTAAGCTGGCGCACAATTTTAAAAAAGCTGGTTACAGTGTATTACTGGGAGCGGCAGATACCTTCCGCGCAGCCGCTACTGACCAGTTAAATATCTGGAGTGAAAGAGCAGGTGTACCCATTGTAAAGCAGGGTATGGGGGCCGACCCGGCCTCTGTGGCATTTGATACGGTACAGAGTGGGTTGTCAAGGGGAACAGATATCATTATCATAGATACTGCCGGACGCCTGCATAATAAATCTCATTTAATGGAAGAGCTCGGTAAGATCAAACGGGTTATGAAGAAATTGTTACCCGATGCTCCAAACGAGGTTTTACTGGTACTCGACGGCAGTACCGGACAGAATGCTCTTGAACAGGCTAAACATTTTACTGCGACTACCGATGTAACTGCACTGGCAATCACTAAATTGGACGGAACAGCTAGGGGCGGCGTGGTTCTCGCAATCGCTAACCAGTTCAAAATACCCGTAAAATATATCGGGGTTGGAGAGAAAATAGATGATCTTCTTTTGTTCGACAGTCATGAATTTGTAGATAGCCTTTTTAAGCCGAACGCTTAAAGCATAAAGCGTAAAGCCAACGAAATTGACAATTAGCAATTAAAGCTGTTTTTCTTCATTTGGTCCCATCTTTAAAATCATCCATCCAAGGATTGCTGCAAATAAAGATGTTGCCAGCACGGCCACTTTGGAACTTTGTATCAGTTCGGGATTTGAGTCAAATGCGAGGTTACTGATGAAAATGGACATCGTAAAACCGATACCTGCGAGCATGCCCATTCCAATTAATTTTCTTGAGTTTATACCTTCCGGTAGTTTGGCAATACCCAAAGCAATGCCGAGCAGGGTAAAGCCCACGATTCCAGCTGGCTTACCCAGTATCAAACCCAGCTCAATACCCAGGCTGTTGGTGCTGAATATTTCAGATTTCCATGTTACCGGCAAATGAATGGCTGTATTGGCCAGTGCGAACAAGGGGATAATAATAAAATTGACCGGCCGGTGCAATGCATGTTGTAAAACAGAAGAGGGTTGTTTTTCCTTGTTCTTCCTGAAAGGAATGGCAAATGCGAGTAATACCCCGCTAAGAGTGGGATGTACGCCCGAACGATACAATAAATACCAAAGTAAAATGCCAGCTGGCAGGTAAGCCCATAACGAATAAACATTTCTACGGTTAAGTAGGATCAATATAAGCATGAGGACAAGGGCGAGTCCGAGAAAATAAAATGAAAACGTCTCCGTATAAAAAATAGCAATAATAATGATGGCGCCCAGGTCGTCAATGATCGCGAGGGCCGTCAGGAATATTTTTAAGGATAAAGGAATTCGTTTTCCGATTAGTGAAAGAACACCAAGTGAAAATGCAATATCCGTTGCCATAGGAATTCCGATTCCTGCCTGTTCCGGTTTTCCATGGTTGAATATAAAATGAATCAGTGCCGGAACGATCATTCCTCCGATAGCAGCTAAAATTGGAAGTATGGCATTTTTAACCGAAGACAATTCACCTGTATAAAGCTCTCTTTCGATTTCAAGTCCGACCATTAAAAAGAAAACCGTCATCAGGCCATCGTTGATCCACTCCTCAATAAGAAAAGGAATCCGGAGATTTCCTATCTGCAGAAAAGCCGGAGTATGCCAGAAATGAATAAAAGCGTCTGCAAGCGACGAATTGGCAATAATCAATGAGATGGCAGTACATGTGATTAAGATCAGTCCGCCAGCCTTTTCACTGTTAAAAAACTGTTGGAACAGACCGGTATTGGAGACTTTGCTCATAGATTTCGAAGATACGTTTTAAGCCTAAAGCCTAAAGCACAAAGCGTAAAGCAGATAGCTAATTCATCCACAAACGGTCAACGGAAATCCGCCTTCGCCAGGGCTTCGGCGGACAAAGACAGTCAACGTTTCTCCCCGCGCTATCCGTATAAAGACTTAAATTGCACCCTCATGAAAACGAAAACAATCCAGCGGGATAAAGTCAATATTATTACCCTGGGATGCAGCAAAAATATGGTGGACAGCGAGGTACTCAGCGGGCAGCTGCGTGCCAATGGTATTGAGGTGGCTCATGAAAACAGAAAAAGAGGTTCGAATATTGTCGTAGTGAACACCTGTGGATTTATTGACAAGGCCCGGGAAGAATCGGTTAACACTATCCTGGAACAGGTGGCACTGAAAAAAGAGGGAAGTCTGGATAAAGTATATGTAACCGGATGCCTTAGCCAACGTTATCGTGATGACCTTGAAAAGGAAATTCCTGAAGTGGATGCATGGTATGGTACGATGGAAATGCCCCTGTTGCTAAAAAAGCTGAATGCAGATTATAAGACAGAGTTATTGGGAGAGCGGTTGCTGGCTACACCGCAGCATTATGCTTACCTGAAAATTTCTGAAGGGTGCAACCGGACGTGTGCTTTCTGTGCAATCCCTCTGATGCGTGGTGTACATGTAAGCAAACCGATGGAAGCGATTGTGCAGGAGGCCAGGAACCTGGTTCGTATGGGCGTAAAAGAGGTGATGCTGATTGCACAGGAACTGACTTACTACGGATTGGATATTTATAAGAAAAGAGAACTGCCCGAATTGCTTAACCGGCTGGCAGATGTGGAAGGATTGGAATGGATCCGATTGCACTATGCCTATCCCAGTAAATTCCCTCTTGAAATACTGGATGTGATGCGGGACAGAAAAAATATCTGTAACTACCTCGATATGCCTCTGCAGCATGCCAGTGATACCATGCTGAAAGCGATGAAACGCCAGATCACGCGTACTGAAATGACTGAGCTCATTCACAATATTCGTGAAAAGGTTCCGGGGATTTGCCTTCGTACAACCCTGATCTCCGGATTTCCCGGTGAACAGGAATACGATGTGGAAGAAATGAAGGAATTTCTTCTCGAACACCGCTTCGATCGGGTAGGAATTTTTACTTACTCTCATGAGGAAGGGACTTCTGCTTATGGATTAATTGACGACGTTTCTTCTGAGGTTAAAGAAGCGCGTGCGCAGGAAGTGATGGAGTTGCAGCAGGAAATTTCTTTTGAAAAAAACCAGGAGAAAATAGGGAAAACTTTCAGGACGATTGTAGATAAAAAGGAATCCGGCCGGTATATCGGAAGAACAGAATTTGATTCTGTGGAAGTAGATAATGAAGTGATCATCCGGTCAAGCTCCCCTTTGAAAATTGGAAGTTTTGTTTCTGTGAAAATGACAAAAGCCTACGATTTTGATCTGGAAGGAGAGGTAGTACCATCTGAAACAGAGAACTGAACAAAATAAAACTTTTGCTGTTAGGTATCCCTTAACAACTGCCATCTCATTTCCAGTTATTCATTATGAACTTTTCTGCCAAAGCAATTCCTTACCAGCAAACGGGATATTTTTCCAGGGTTATAACAGATTATTTGAGCGGGAATGGGTTTCTTCAGCAGTTCTATGAACATCCGGTTTCTTTTGCAGGCCTTGAAGCGGCTATGCATCAGCGTGAGAACTTCGCGACCGACCGCATCCTTCTCGTAAAGTCACTGGAAGAGCAATATGCAGGTTTATCTGCCCGGGACCCGGTAATAAAAAACATAGCCCGCCTTTCAGAGAAAAATACATTTACCATTACAACGGCCCATCAACCGGCCATCTTTACCGGTAGTTTATATTTTATTTATAAGATCCTGCATGTAATAAAAATTGCGGAGACGCTTTCTCTCCGGAATCAGGGTAAACATTTCGTTCCCGTTTTTTACATGGGAAGTGAAGATGCCGATCTGGACGAATTGGGAAATATTTATTTGGACAACGAGAAACTGATCTGGGATACCCAGCAAACCGGTGCCGTTGGCAGGATGCATACTGAAGGTCTTGAAAAAATCATTGATCGCATAGAAGGTGAATTCATTGGTCATTCTTACGGACCTGAACTGATTCATCTGTTGAAAGATTGCTATCTCAAATCGGAGAATATTCAGCAGGCTACTTTAAAATTATTGCATCACCTGTTCGGAGATTACGGTTTGATTGTACTGATTCCTGATAATCGGGTACTCAAATCTGTTATGCGCGGGGTTTTCAAGGATGACCTTACCAGTCATGTGCCTTTTAAAATCACAGAGGAGAATGTTCAACGCCTGTCAGAACAATATCCGGTGCAGGCAAACCCGCGGGAGGTCAACCTGTTTTACATGAAAGACGATATCCGCGAGCGCCTGGATCTCAAAGATGGCAGGTACACGGTACACAATATGAATATTCATTTTCCTCCGCAGGAGATGGAAAAGGAACTGGCCAATTTCCCTGAACGGTTCAGTCCGAATGTGATCCTCAGGGGACTTTACCAGGAAACCATTCTGCCTAATATTGCTTTTGTGGGGGGAGGGGGTGAAATGGCCTATTGGCTTGAACTGAAACCGCTTTTTAAACACTATCGGGTTCCCTATCCGGTTTTGATTTTACGTAACTCATTTTTGCTGGTCAAAAAGAACTGGCGGCATAAGATTGAAAAGGCGGGGCTTTCTGCAGAGACTGTTTTCAAACCGGAAGAAGAATTGATGGAAGACTTTGTTCGCAGGAATACTTCCCTTCAGCTTAATCTGGAAAAAGAAATGAATGAATTGAGCAAATTTTATACATCGGTAAAAAAGGTATCAGGCGCAGTAGACAAAACACTCGAGCAGCACGTAGAAAAACTGGAAACCCAGGCACTGCAGAAACTGGAAGAACTCGAAAAAAAGATCTTGCGCGCCGAGAAGAAAAACCACGAGGAAATACGGCGAAAAATTCATGAGATACGGGAAGCTTTGTTTCCATTGGAAAATCTGCAGGAAAGAATAGATAATTTTATTCCCTGGTTCGCGGAATACGGAGAAGCCTTTATAGAACTACTCTATAAAAACTCACTTACCCTCGAACAGGAATTTATTATCCTTGAAGAAAATAGCTGAAACATTGTATTCAGCATCAGCGTCTTAAGCGAAAGTATATAGCGGGTCAGGAGCTATATGAGTAATTTTAATTCCCGGTAATTTAGGTTGAAGCCATTGTACAAGATATTCCATGCCTGCATCTTCGCTATATGCATGTCCCAGAACGATCAGGGAAATATGTTTTCCCAGGGCTCTTGAATCCCTTACATATTCAGGTGTTTCCCATTCAGGTGATTCGCCTACGATCAGTAGATCGACCTTATTTTCAATCATCGTTTTCACCTGATTCTGTCCTCCGCCAGCGCCTGGCAACAATGCTACGATGCTACAGAGTGCGGACGTATCGCCAATATAGCGTATGCGCGGAATTTTCAGGGAGTTCTTGAGGTGGTTGATAATTTCATCGAGCGATTGTGCCGGGAGCTGAAATACATTTTCTTCTTTTGGGTTATAGGTCAGCCAATCTGTTTTTAATAAAACGCCATGCAGGATACCATCTGGTTTCATGCGGTGCCAGTAATCATGGAAGCGCCAGACAGTGATCTTGTATTTCTCCAGCAGTTCCTTTTTTTCTTTTACAGTCGCGTTATTCTCAACCCAGTTTGCATCATCCAGATGATTATAAAAAGTCGGCTCGTGGGCAATGATAAAATTTGCCTGAATTTTTGCCGCCGCCTGAATCACTTTCACCGTTGCAAACATAGTCGTTACAATACCGGTTACTACCTGATCGCCCGAGCCGCTTTTCAACGTATCTACTGTTTGGGTAAGTTTTCCGCCGGGCACTTCCGCAATGATGCGATCAATTACCTGAGATACAGTCAAGGCCTCTGTCATGGCGAAACGACTGAGAAATGGACTGACCATAATGCCCGCTGTACCTGCTTTGACAACGTTTTCCAGAAAATCCCTACGTTTATAAATTTGCTTTTCCATAATTGATGATTGATCAGTCGAAATTGTTTTCCCATCCGTCTTTTTTTAGCCTGGCAATTTTCTCATTAACTTCTGCTTCCAATGTTTTTTTATAAGCCTGAAGTTTCGTGGAAATGGCTTCATCAAAAGCGCCGAGAATAGTGGCTGCCAGGATACCGGCATTTTTAGCCGCATTAAGTGCAACCGTTGCCACAGGAATGCCATTCGGCATTTGCAGGATGGAAAGGATGGAATCCCATCCATCGAGTGAATTGGAAGATTTAACCGGAACGCCAATGACCGGTAAAGTAGTCAGTGAAGCGACCATGCCGGGCAAATGCGCGGCACCACCAGCACCCGCAATAATTACCCTGAATCCTCTTTCCTTTGCTTTTGTTGCATAGCTAACGAGCCGTTGCGGTGTGCGGTGTGCTGAAACAATCGTAAGTTCAAAGGGAATACCGAATGATTTTAGAAAATCTGCTGCAGGCTGCATGACCGGAAGGTCACTATCGCTGCCCATGATAATGGCCACTATATTCATACAGTTATGGGGGGTTGAAGGGATGTGATGTTCAGTTTTTGTTTAATTGATTTTGCTTTATGAACAAGATCGGATTTCTCAGGACTCAGGATCGTCACATGTCCCATTTTTCTTCCGGGTCTCGTTTCTTTTTTACCATACAGGTGAAGGAACACATTTTCCATTTTGAGCACTTCATCTATTCCTTCATAATTTGCTTCACCGGAATACCCTTCGCTGCCAATCAGGTTTACAATCGATGCAGGCATAATGTGTTTCGGGTTTCCAAGTGGATAACCCAACATTATGCGCCAAAGCATATCGAACTGCGAACTGAAATTTGCCTCAATGGTGTGGTGACCACTATTATGTACGCGGGGCGCGGTCTCATTCACCAGTACATCCCCATTTTTATCTAAAAAAAGTTCAACAGCAAAAATGCCTGGTGTTTTTAAATCCTTGACAACTTTCAATGCGATTGCTTCGACCCGCCAACCTGTTTGCTGGGGAATTTCTGCCGGGCTCAACTGGTAATCCAGCAGATTCAATACCGGGTTAAATATCATTTCCACTGGTGGATAAAGTGCCGTTTGCCCGGCGGTATTGATTGCAACTATCTGGGAGATCTCTTTATTGATATTTACTTTTTTTTCGAGTATGGAGGGGTGGTCAAAACCCATATGTATTTCCCTGTCGCTATTGAGAATCTGAACGCCCCGGCCATCATAACCACCTGATGCGAGTTTATGTACTGCGGGGAAAAAGTCAGAATATTTTCTCAGGTCATCCCTTTTTTCTGTTATGCGGAAGGGGGAAGTCGGGATTTCGTTGTCCTTATAGAATTGTTTTTGTAAAATCTTATCCCGGATGATACGCAGGGCAGAAGGCTTCGGGTATATTTTCACCCCCTCGGCTTCCAGTTTTTCAAGGGCCTCAACGTTAACAGACTCTATTTCAATCGTTATGCCGTCCAATTTTTTACCAAACTGATAAACCTGCTCAAAATCACGGATATCACCATGTGTAAAATGATGGCAAAGATGGGCTGCCGGGCATTCCGGGTCGTTTTCCAGGACATGGGTTTGGACGGGATAATTGGCGGCAGCCTGTAAAAGCATTCTTCCTAGCTGTCCTCCGCCTAATATTCCGATTTTGAGCATTTTTCCAATTATGGCGTGAAGATAAAACAATCTGGTTTTCATGGGGTCCGACATAATAATATGGCCGTATTTTTGTTTTAATAAGTAACTTTCCGTACCAATGCACACTATCGTTTCTTGCATGAAGAAAATCCGGTTTTCCCATCAGGCATTGTTCCTTTTTTGCTTGAATTTGTGCATTTCCCCCCTTTTTTCGCAAACTTCTACTGCATATAATGTCCGTTTTCTGGATAATCAGAAAAGCTACCCCAAAATCAGTGAATTGATGAGTCGGGAAGAAGATACCCTGCAAAAGCAGTTTACAGCTAAGCAGCTTGTCTGGCCGGCACGTTATATCTATATCCGCTCTTTTAAGTATGACAGCGAAATGGAGGTTTGGGTTAAAAACAAGCAAAACGAGAAATATAAGCTTTTTAAAACATATAAGATTTGCGCGCTGGCAGGGTCATTGGGACCAAAAAGGATGGCTGGGGATTACCAGGTACCCGAAGGGTTTTATTATATCAATGAATTCAACCCAAGGAGTCTTTATCATTTATCTCTGGGTTTGAATTACCCAAATGCCTCCGACAAAATGCTTTGTGACCTTTCCCAACCGGGAGGGGATATTTATATCCACGGCAGTTGTGTAACCACGGGCTGTATTCCCATTACCGACGGGCAAATTGAAGAACTTTATGTGCTGGCCGCCCATGCAAAAGACCTGGGACAGGATTTTATCCCGGTTCATATTTTCCCGGTCAATTTTAATAATACAAGAAGTGTTGCTTACCTGAACCATTTCCTGGTAAGTTTTAACGAATTTGTTCCGTTTGAAAAAAGCATGCAGAATGCTTTTTTTTATTTTGAAAAAAATCATCAGGTCCCGCCCGTAATCGTAAATCCGAAAGGGGAGTATGTAATCGAAGAAACGCCGGTTCCAGCCGTGACACCTCCGAAAGTGGAAGTGAGGACGGTTAAAAAGCTTAGTCACCCGGAGCAGCCGATTCCGGAAGCAGACCTTGCCATCAGCGTGGACAAACTGCCTTTATATCCGGGCGGAAATCCCGCGTTTAAAATATTTATTGACAGGCTCAGCGCCGACATGATCAAGGAGCTGGAACCCGGACAGCGTAAAGCATTCGTGTTAATGGAATATATCATTGACGATAACGGGAAAACTATTTATGCGAATGCCATCAGCGGCGGCAATGAAAAAATGAATTTGAAAATCGAGAAAGCCTTTACGGATATGGCTTTATGGACCCCGGCTCTTCGCCAGGGAAGAAATGTGCCCATCAAATTAAAGCAAACCATTATGGTGGAAGCTCCTTAACGCGTAACGCCTAACGCGTAAAGCCTAAGACCAGTACAAGTCTGAACAAGGGCCTAAAAACAGAATAAGTCAGTGCCTAACGATTAAAAATATTTAGTGACTCAAGATGTGACGAATCAACTATATTTTTCTAATGTACAAATGTATTGGTGTTAGGCGTTAGGCGTTACGCGTTTGGCGTTACGCGTTTAACGCATAAGCGTTTGCACGGTTTCAGGTGACCATTGCTGTAAGACTACCATTCTTCCCTGAATTAGTTTTTCCAGCGACTCCTTTTGATAATGCCTGACCGTTAAAAGAGTAAGTCCGTTTTCTATCTGAACGTCAAAAATCCCCGAAGCTTCGAGCGCCAGGTTTTCAATCTTTTCCGGAATATTATCTGTGCATACCTGCAAAATAACGGCGCCGGTCTGAAGGAGGTTTGCCTGTATATGCAGCGATGAAAGCATATTGTACAAGCTCGCCGTACCTTCTTCTCCTACAAAGGAATAATCTTTGGAACGGAAATGTATCAAGGACTGGTTTTGTTTTAATACAATGATGGGAGGAAGGCTGGAGATATGTTTTGAGTGAATTAGCGTGCCGGGTAATTTTGGATCCAGGAAGCATTTCACGTACAGGGGAATACTCTTGTTTTGGAGGGGTTTGATTGTTTTGGGGTGAATTACCTGCGCACCATAAAAAGCCATTTCAATTACTTCGTCATAACCCAGTTCCCGAATATATTGGGCTTCCGGAAATGCTTTCGGATCTGCATTCATGACCCCTTCGACATCCTTCCAGATGGTAAGACTTCCGGCTTCCAGCAGGTTGGCAAAAATCGCCGCTGAATAGTCACTTCCCTCCCTGCCAAGTGTTGTACTCTCATTCGAATCGGTTGAACCAATAAAACCCTGGGTGAGGATAATATCCGTTTCTTTAAATAACGGAAGTATGAGTTCAGGAACCAGCGTTTTTGTTTTATCCCATTCAATATTGGCCGCACGGAACTGGTCATCTGTTGCAAAGACGTCGCGGACGTCCACCCATTGATTCTGTATGCCTTCGGCAAATAAAAAATTACTTACGATTGAAGTGGACAGGAGTTCGCCGACACAAACAATCTGATCGTAATAATAATTGTAAGATCTTACAGGTTTATCCAGTAACAGCCACTCAACTTCTGTAAAAAAATCTGTCATCTTTTGCTGAAACACACTGTTGTCAGCTAGTCCAAGAGATCCGGCTATCTGCAGATGGTTCTGTTTGATTTGACCAAAACGCTCCAAAGCAGTTGGGGTATCTCCGGCATAAAAAGCTTCGGCAACTTTTTCCAATGCATTGGTTGATTTGCCCATGGCAGAAATTACTATCAGAAGTTTTTCCGATTTATAACTATTTAAAATATCCGGTAATTTGCGGATGCGGGAAACGGAATCGACACTGGCACCACCGAATTTGAAAACTTTCATATAAACATTGTTTAACGAGGCGCAAAGATAATATGGTTCCTTATCGCAATAACTATGTTAAAAAAACACTGACTGTTAACCGGTTCAAAAATCGATTGTATAATATTGTATATTAAAGGGAATTTCATAAAACTATGATGCTGATTTATTATAAGCTGAATCTTTTGTTGATTCTTTTTGCAGGATACCATCCCACGTCCCAGGAGCGCGATTTCGAAACCATGGAAACGGATATATTAAAATATGTTAATGAGGATCGTACTGCCCACGGACTTTCAATTCTCCAGATCAACGATATGGAATCGTCCCTGGCTGCAAAACACAGTCATGATATGGCATCTGGCAAGGTAAAATTTGGACATGATGGCTTTAAATCCCGGGCCAAAGCCATACAAAAAGAGCTGGGCAGCACGGAGATTGGAGAAAATGTGGCCGAGGGTTCAATGACAGCCCGTGAAGTGGTGGACGGATGGCTGCATAGTCCGGGGCATAAAAAAAATATAGAAGGAAATTTCACAACCACGGGTATCGGTTATGCGCCGGATAAAAAGGGGGATATTTATTTCACCCAAATTTTTTCTCGGTAAGGAGTGCGGGATACTTCATTTAATATCCATGCCGTAACTTGCCTATCATGGAAAGACAAGTCATAATTTCTGTCAAGGATCTCACAAAAAGGTATGGGGAATTTGAAGCCGTAAAACAAATCAGTTTCGAAGTTTACCAGGGAGAGATATTCGGATTATTGGGACCCAATGGCGCAGGCAAATCCACCACGCTGGAGATCATTGAGACATTGCGCGTAAAAACTTCCGGAAAAGTTATTGTTGACGGGATTGACCTTGACAAAAGCCCCAATGAAATTAAAAAACTGATTGGCGTTCAGCTACAGACTTCCGGGTACTATCCGAATCTGAACCTGACGGAACTGCTCGTGTTATTCGGAGGTTTATATAACCGCGACATAAAACCCTCTGAATTTCTAGGGAAAGTGAATCTGATGGATAAGGCAAAATCAAAATATAAAGAACTCAGCGGCGGTCAGAAGCAAAGGTTCTCCATTGCCACCACACTGATCAACCAGCCAAAAATTATTTTCCTGGATGAACCGACCACTGGGCTTGATCCGCAAGCCAGGCGAAATCTTTGGGAACTTGTACAGGATATCCGTACTTCCGGGACGACCGTAATCATTACTACACACTATATGGATGAAGCTGAGGTTCTTTGTGACCGGGTTGCCATCATGGATTCCGGTAAAATCATTGCCCTGGATTCGCCGGACAGACTGATAGATAAACTCGTTGCCACCGGATTTGAAAGACCCAAAGAAGTGAAAAAGGCCAACCTGGAGGACGTGTTTATTCAAATGACAGGGAAGGAGTGGAGGGAGGAATAACAAGTATGGGAGTATGGGAGTATGGAAGTTCATTTATAAATCCATTAACAATTAACAACTGACAATTAACAATTATGTCCGATCCCCGCTATCCAATCGGCCGGTACGAACCAATGCCCTATTCAGAAGAACTAAAAAAAGAATGGCTGGGTAATATCCGTCAATTGCCCACTGAGCTCGAATATGCCATCCAAAATCTGGATGCTGAGCAATTGCAAAGTCCCTACAGGGAAGGCGGATGGTCGATTCATCAGTTGGTGCACCACGTGGCAGACAGTCACATGAATGCTTATGTACGTTTTAAATTGGCATTGACCGAAGATGAGGTGACCGTTAAACCTTACGAAGAACAACTTTGGGCCGACCTGGCCGATGTGAAGGCTCTTCCGGTAAATATTTCTATTACTCTTTTACACGCATTGCATGCCCGCTTGTATACATCTATCAGGGATCTGCGTACGGATCAATGGAACCGGACACTCAATTATCCCGGCAAACCGGCGCCTGTAACGATCTGGTTCTTACTTGGCATGTACAGCTGGCACGGAAAACATCATACCGCTCATATCCTTTCTTACCGGAAAGCCAACCATATTTGATATGAAAGATCTTCGATGGAAGAAAATATCTTCCGAATATATTTCAAAAGATATCTGGGGTACTGTCAGGAAGGATATTTGTGAAACAGCTGAAGGAAAAATCATCGACCCGTATTTTGTTTACGAATTTCCAACATGGGTTACTGCTGTAGCCATTACGGAAGAAGGGAAAATCGTATTGGAAAGACAATACCGTTATGCGCTGGATGTAACATGTTATGAAATTCCGGGAGGCTGTGTGGATGATACTGACAAATCACTGGAAGACGCCATCGCGCGCGAACTGATGGAAGAAACCGGATACCGGTTCACGAAGTACGAGTATCTTGGAAAGACGTCTTCAAATCCTTCTACCAATAATAACTGGATGCATATGTTCCTGGCTACCGGTGGAGTTTATGAAAGAGAGCAGGAACTGGATCACAATGAAGAGATCGAAGTATATTTATTCAGTCTCGAAGATGTAAAAAAGTTACTTGCAGAAAATCTGATTGTCCAGAGCATGCATGTGACAACTATTTATTATGCCCTGGCTAAAATGAAAGCTCTTTAATATTCACTTCCCCCACAAGAAAGACACTTCCACAAACCAGGATCAGATCTTTAGCATTTGCATTGAGCACGGCTTCTTCCAAAGCCTGTTTTACAAACGGGAAACTCTGTCCTTTCAAACCCAGTTTTTCTGCCTGCCCGGCCAGCTCTGATTCAGAAAGAGCACGCGGAATCTGTGCACGAGTAAAATAATAGTTTGCCATCTTGGGTAAATGGCGAAGTATATTTTCCACCTCTTTATCTTTTACCAGGCCGATAATAATATGCAGTTCTTCGTGTGAAGTATTTTCAATCTGTTTCGCGATGACCTTCATGCCTTCTTCATTGTGCCCCACGTCGGTTACAACCATCGGATTTTCATGGAGAATATCCCAGCGTCCATGAAAGCCCGTAAGTGATTTTACCTGTTTCAATCCCTGCTGCATGGCTGTATCCGTGATATTAAATCCATTTTGATTCAGGATTGATATTACTTCTGCAACCGTCACAATATTTTTTAACTGATACAGGCCCGGAAGATCGAGATAGAAATTCTTTTTATTGTTATCATGAACTTCAGTCAGCTGTACATACAATAATTGCCCTTCCCTTCTCCATTCTCCCGGAAATCTTTTCCGGCTGGCAAAATGAATAGGTGATCCGTTTTCTTCAGCTATCTGTTGAAAAACGTTAATTATTTCAGCCTGTTCCTCACCAATCACAACCGGAACACCGGGTTTGATAATACCCGCTTTTTCGAAAGCTATCTTTTGAAGTGTATTGCCCAGGAGATCCATGTGATCATAACTGATATTGGTGATCACAGAAACTTCGGGTGTAATTATATTTGTACTGTCCAGCCTGCCACCCAACCCTACTTCAATCACGGCGATGTCTATCTGTTCCAGCGCAAACCATTCAAAGGCCATTGCCACTGAGATCTCAAAAAAAGAGGGTTCAATTTTTTCTATCAGATCCCGGATCCTTTCAGTAAAAGCAACAACATTTTTTTCCGGTATCTTGTGCCCGTTGATCCGGATGCGTTCCCTGAAATCATGGAGATGCGGAGAAGTATAAAGGCCGGTTTTATAACCTGCTTTTTGTAAAATCGCTGCGAGCATATGACTGCAAGAACCTTTGCCATTGGTGCCTGCGACGTGAACAGACCTGAATTTATTTTCCGGGTTGCCCAGTTCTTTACTGAGAGTCTGAATATTTACCAGGTCTGCTTTATATGCAGCAGCCCCGATTCTGCTGAAGAGTGGGAGGCGGGCAAAAAGATATTCGATCGTTTGGGGGTAATCCATATGGGTGGTCGTCCAAAAGTGCGATCAGTTATTGTTCTTGAAATCGCCCCGTTTCCATGCCTGGATAAAATCTGCCCAGGCCAGCGGGTTAAATATGTTTTGTGGTGGATTCTGACCGGTATAAGAATATTTTGTGGCATTCTGTTTCAGATAATAGTTCGCCGCCTCTTTTGCATCTGAAGGAAGCCCACGCGCAAGAATTCTCCGTTTGACCGCATCATTGTTCTGTCGTGCGATCTCAATCTGATCGTCGGGTACTTTTGTGTTGACAAAATCACGTTCGAATTGTTCCCTTGTAGGTCGCGGCCGGATAATTGTGGCTGGCAGGTACATGGTATCCGTAACCAGTAATTGTATGATGCTCCATTGATTGCCCTCGAGATTTTTCGGAACATCCACGAGCCTGGGCTTGTAACCGATGCTGGAAAATTCGATCTGGTCCCCTTTCATCACCACTATCGAAAACACTCCCTGTTCATTTGTAAAAGTTCCTCGGTGCTGGCCTTTTACTACAATACTCACAGAAGGAATACCCTGGAGACTATCTGCCGTCATAACGACACCATAAAATTGTACCACAGAATCCTTCAATTTATCAAATTGGGCTTCCAGGGCAAAGGGCAGGCTCAGGAATAAGAAGTATAGTAGAAATTTTTTCAAAACTGCGCCAAAAATAAAGTTTATAAATCGTAAATCGCTAACAAATTAATGTTCCCATAGACTAATTTTGCAGCCAGATTATTCTTTTTAACAAAACATTGCGCATGAATGTTGAAAAAGTGTTGAATGCACTTAGTACAGTACAAGAACCGGACCTCGGAAAAGATCTGGTTACCCTGAATATGGTCAGGGATATTGTGATAAATGGTAATGATCTTTCATTTACAGTTGTTCTTACCACACCCGCCTGTCCTTTGAAAGACCTGCTTAAAAATAATTGTATAAAAGCAGTACATCGGGTGATTGGAGAGGAAATAATGGTGAAAGTCAATTTTATTTCTGAGATGAACTCGAAAAGAACGGATCCTGAAACCATCTTACCCAGGGTTAAAAATATTATTGCTGTTGTAAGCGGAAAAGGGGGCGTGGGAAAAAGTACCGTCGCTTCCAATTTCGCGCTGGCTCTTGCTGCAGACGGCGCGAAAGTGGGCCTGATGGATGCAGATATTTATGGTCCGAGTGTGCCGATCATGTTTGGACTTCGCGGCCAAAGGCCCATGATGAAAACAGTCAATGGTAAGGGTATGATATTGCCCATGGAAAAATACGGAATCCGGATAATGAGTATCGGATTGCTTGTAGATGAAAAGGATGCAGTGGTCTGGCGTGGTCCGATGGCCAGTTCTGCCATCAAGCAATTTGTGTCCGAAGTATTCTGGGATGATCTGGATTATCTTGTGATTGATATGCCGCCGGGTACGGGCGATATTCATCTTACCTTGATGCAAACTGTTCCAGTGACAGGTGTGATTATTGTCAGTACACCGCAGGATGTTGCCCTTGCGGATGCGAAGAAGGCCATTGCCATGTTTGCTCAGGCGCAACTAAAAACACCACTGGTAGGGCTGGTTGAAAACATGAGCTATTTTGTCAGCGAAGAAGCTCCGGAACATAAATATTATATTTTTGGAAAGGATGGCGGAAAGCGGCTTGCGGAAGAATATGATATTCCTTTTCTGGGTCAAATTCCCCTGATTCAAGGTATTCGCGAAGGAGGTGATGAAGGCCGGCCGGTTATGGCAGGCGAAGACACGGCTGCAAAAAAAGCTTTCCAGGATTTTGCGGGAAATGCTGCCCGCAGTGTAGCCATGATCAATGCTAATATCAATACAGAAAAGCGAGCTGAGCTTGTAGTTACATAATTTATCTATGTACGATATACCATATTTTAAAGCGGATCATCAGGAAGAAGTTCTTGCCTTTATGCGGGCTCATCCTTTTGCACTGATCTGTGGTGTTGATCCGGATGGAAAGCCGGTGGCCACCCAGATTCCCTTTTTATTTGAGCAGAGAGACGATAAATTATTTCTCCAGGGACATTTCATGAAAAAGCAAGATCACACGAATGCTTTTTTAAAGAATCCGGATGTGTTAGTCGTTTTTTCCGGTGCGCATACTTATGTCAGTGCGAGCTGGTATGAAAATAAACAGTCTGCAAGTACCTGGAACTATCAATCGGTGCAGGTTGCCGGCAGTATCCGTTTTCAGGACGTGGCGTTCCTTTACCGGCTGCTAACCCGTTTGACAGAAACTTTTGAAACACCGGATTCCCCTTCTTTGGTACAACATATGGATCCGGCCTATGTAAAGCAGATGATGCAGGCTATCGTGGCTTTTGAAATGGAAGTGATTTCGGTGCGACATGTATTTAAACTGAGCCAGAACAGGGATAAAAAATCACGTGAGAATATTATTACCCATCTCGGTGCACAAGGGGGTGAGGCCCTCGAAATCGCCCGCATCATGGACGAAAAAAATAAAACCGAAACATGACCCGGGCTTCCCTTATAGAGCAGATCAGGTTAAAACAAAATTACCTTTGTGTAGGTCTGGATACTGACCCGGGCAAAGTTCCCGGTTATTTAAGGTATCTTCCCGATCCGGTATTTGAATTTAATAAAAGGATTATTGACTCAACCCTTACGCATTGTGTCGCCTATAAAATCAATACGGCTTTCTATGAAGTGTCTGGCGTCAGTGGATGGGAGAGCATGCAAAAAACTATAGATTATATTCCATTCACCCATTTCAAAATAGCAGACGCAAAACGAGGGGATATCGGAAATACTTCGGCCCTTTATGCGAAGGCATTTTTCGAAACCCTTTGTTTTGATGCGGTTACTGTGGCGCCCTATATGGGTGAAGACAGCATACGGCCTTTTCTGGAATATCCTGATAAGTGGACCATTCTCCTGGGCCTAACTTCCAATACCGGTGCCTCAGATTTCGAATTGCAGGAACATGGGGGAGGACCGCTTTATGAATCCGTAATTCGTAAAGCCTCACAGTGGGGCACAACCGAAAACCTGATGTTTGTTATCGGGGCAACGAAAGCAGACTGGTTTACGCATATCAGGGCGATTGCCCCCGATCATTTTTACCTGGTTCCCGGAATCGGTGTTCAGGGAGGAAGTTTGAAAGAAATTTCCGAAAGAGGTTTGAATAAAGACGGCGGACTGCTGGTAAATGCAAGCCGGGCCATTATTTATGCCGGTTCTGGTGAGGACTTTGCTGAAAAAGCCGGAGCCGTTGCCTCAGGTTATGCATCTGAAATGGCTATGTACTTAAATAAAAAAGCACCCGTTTAAGCAGATGCATTTTTTTGGTATTAACCCGAAATCAATTCCCACTCCCATACTCTCATACTTGTTTAAAGGTTCACCTTATCACCATCTTTATCATCGTCCTTATCGTCCTTATCGTCTTTATCCTCCTTACCGTTGTCCTTATCAACTGATTTATCTGTATCATTCGATACCCTTACACTTCCAAAGCTGCTTTTGATTTTAATTTTAGCAGATCCGCTGCCAGCTTTACCTGAATAATTCCTGTCGAATTTAGGCCCGGAAGATTCATCTTCATTTTCTGCAGATATATTGAAATCAGTTTTGTTTTTAAAACTACCGAAGTTGGTATATATATCAAACCGGGCTGAGAGGTCCTCAGGAACTTTGAGGTCAATGGTAGAATAAGACTGGAAAAGGGAGAGGTCGCTGATCGATTTGTCAACGAACAGACTCACCTGGCTGCAGAATTGAATATCGACTTTCGTATTGCCGCTTAAACCGGCAATGGTAGATTTGCTGTTGAATTTGAAAACGACATCGGCATTGTTCAACTGTCCGATGACTGCTTTTCCGAATTCAACGTGTATCAATTTCGCATTGGGAATTTTTCCGGTTGTCAATTCTCCGAATTTACTTGTCAGGCTTGCGGTTCCTGCAAAATCCGGGATATTAATTTTACCAAAACTGTTTTCTATACGGAGCGGATTTTTTGAAGGCATGCTTACTTTATAATCCACGTAAAATTTCCTGCCATCCTCATTTCCATTATCCTTTCCCTTGCCCATATTGCCGATCTCAGTCTTGAAACCGATATCCTTACCACTCTGATGGTCAGTTACATTAATCTGATCCATCATACGTTGTGCCTTTTCATCAGTATTTGCGCGGACGCCAATCTCTATATCGACCCGGATTTCATTTTTATCCCAGGTAGAGATGGTAACGTTACCGAATGAATTCTCTATAGATAATCTGTCGTCCGGACTGACCGCATAGGATCTGGAGATTGTCCGTTTCTTTTCAATATTATCGCCTGTGTTGGCCATGCTCAGGAAGGGGGCCAGCGCAAAGGCGATCAGGACAATGCCTTTAAACGGATTTATAAGCTTTTTCATACGCTGATTTTTTAGAATGTTTTATTTTTTTAATGATATCCAACTGTTTGTTTAATAATCCGATCTGAAGCTGAAGGTTTGAGATCATCGCTTCAATCACCTGCTCCCGGTTGGAATTATTCGGTAACTGGGTTTTGAGTGAATGGTATACGCTGTCCAGCTTCTGCACATCCCCGGAGAACTGCTTGTACAGTAGCGGTTCATCCTTTTCGAGTGTTTTGAGTTCTTCGTGTTTGAGCTCTATCAGCTTCGCATAGTAAAACATTTCTTTGTTTTCTCCGGTTTCGGGAGATTCTTTCACCTGATTATCCGGATTCAGTTTTTGCGGAGTAACCAAATCTTTTTTAGCAATCTGTCTCGATGTATCAACGGGAGTGGCGATAACCGGCAAATGATTGCTGGAATCAATATGTGTTGGTTTAAGGACCGCAGTCTCAGTTTCTTTATGCTGGGGCCTTGAATAATACAACACAGCCGTGATGCCAACCAGCACCACTGCTGCAGCAGCGGCCAGCCAGCGTTTGAAAGGCAGGGAACGAACGGGCGTTACCTTTTCTGATTCCGGATTCATCCTTTCATTGATCTTTTCCCAAACCTGCGAATCCGGAGCATCGGCATCGAATTTCTCACGGTTCTCCAGAATAAATTTTTCTAATGGACTGCTCATAATAAGCCTCCTTGTTTTATGATGAATAACAATTTTTGTTTCGCCCGCATATACTGTGTTCTTACTGTGGCGTGTGAAATCTGCATAATTTCTGCGATTTCTTCCTGGTCATATCCTTCAAATAAATGAAGACTCAGTACCGTTCTGTATCCGTTCGGCAATTCCTTAACTGCGTTTTTTATTTCATCTACTTTCAACTTCAATCCTTCCTCATCGTAGGCATCTTCTTCGGGTACATGTATCGCACTTGTTTTATCAATATCGATGATGTCCATTTTCTTTTTTCGGAGCGCGTTAATGGATTTATTTATCACAATCCTCTTCAGCCAGGCTCCAAAGGTTGATTTATAGGCAAAGCTCTCAATCGCTGCAAATGCATCCACAAAAGATTCCTGTAGCACGTCTTCTGCATCCGCCGTATGGTTCACAATGCGGAGACTGGTGTTATACATGGCCTTGGAATATTTCTGATACAGTTCACCATAGCTGCGACGGTCACCCTGCCTGCAGCGTTCTACCAGTTCATCTTGTTGTATGGGTGCACTTAACTCCAACAGCGTTTTATTTTCTTATATTAAGTACACAAAGAAAAGGAGGATGTTGCATCATCTGATAAAATCAAAGAATGCAGGTCACCCGTGACGGCTACCGGAATTTCCTGTTTGAATCCAAACAGATCAATTTGTCAATGTATACCGGTGATAATCAATACCAGATTCATCAGAGACCATAACACTGTTAAACATAATTTGCTTTCAGCTTTTAGCTTTAAGCTTTAGGCTTAATTGGGTATTTTCGCATCCAATTTCGTTTATATGGCTGCCAAAACCGATGTTTTTCAAAGTCCGGACTATTACCAGGTTGACGACCTGCTCACGGAAGAACATAAGCTGATAAGGGAATCTGTACGTTCCTATGTTAAAAAGGAAATTAGCCCAATCATCGAAGAATATGCCCAAAAAGCTGAATTTCCGGTGCAAATCGTGAAGCAATTGGGTGATTTGGGCTGTTTTGGGCCCACTATTCCTGAAGCTTACGGAGGAGGAGGCCTGGACTATATAAGTTATGGTCTGATGATGCAAGAGCTCGAGAGGGGGGATAGCGGTGTACGGTCAACTGCTTCCGTACAGGGCTCCCTGGTTATGTTCCCGATACATGCATATGGATCGGAAGAAATGAAAAAAAGAATGCTTCCCAGGCTGGCTTCAGGAGAATGGCTGGGGTGTTTTGGACTAACGGAGCCTGACCATGGTTCAAATCCAGGCGGAATGCTGAGCAATATCCGGGAGGATGGCGATCATATTATCCTGAATGGAAGCAAGATGTGGATCAGTAATGCTCCATTCGCGCAGATAGCAGTGATCTGGGCTAAGGATGAGAAGGGCGAAATACGTGGTTTGGTGGTCGAAAGAGGGATGGAGGGCTTTTCAACCCCAACCACCCATGGAAAATGGAGCCTCCGGGCTTCTGCCACGGGTGAACTTGTTTTTGACAACGTGAAAGTTCCCAAAGCCAATCTCTTTCAGGATATCAGGGGACTGAAGGGTCCACTTAGCTGTTTAACGAAAGCCCGGTACGGGATTGCCTGGGGTTCGGTTGGAGCCGCCATGGATTGTTATGATACAGCTCTCCGATACAGCCAGGAGAGAGTGCAGTTTGGGCGTCCGATCGGGGGCTTTCAGTTGCAACAGAAAAAACTGGCCGAAATGATCACAGAAATTACTAAGGCGCAATTAATGAACTGGCGACTGGGTGTACTGATGAACGAAAAAAGAGCGACACCCGCACAAGTATCGATGGCAAAAAGAAATGGATGTGAAATTGCGACCCATATTGCAAGGGAGGCTAGGCAAATGCTGGGAGGAATGGGCATTACCGGTGAATATCCTATCATGCGGCATCTTATGAATATGGAAAGTGTGCTTACCTATGAAGGCACTCATGACGTGCATTTACTGATAACCGGAATGGATGTGACGGGTTTTAATGCATTTATGTAACGCGTCAATAAAATATAAAACCAGGCATGCATATATTTCTTATCGGGTTTATGGGCTCCGGTAAAACACACTGGGGAACGCGGATAGCGGAAAAGCTACAGATCCCTTTTTACGATCTGGATGCCGTTATCGTAAATAATGAAGGCATGAATATCTCGGAAATCTTCGCCAGCAAAGGCGAAGAATATTTTCGTTATATCGAAAAACAAACCCTCGAAGACCTGGTTGGCAGGGAGGAAAATTTTGTCTTATCGGCCGGTGGAGGAACGCCCTGTTTCTTTAATAATATAGATTTTATGAAGCGAAACGGGAAAGTGCTTTGGCTGAACACTTCACTGGAGGCCCTCAACCAGCGCCTTTTGAAAGAAAAAATGTCCCGCCCTCTTATACGTGGAATTACCGAAGCTGGTTTGCGTTCTTATATTATACGTAAACTCAGCGAGCGTAAAATGTATTACGAACAGGCGGATCTGATGGTTCATGAAGAAACGACGGAGCTGGAGTCCTTTATCAGTTTGTTACAATAAATTAAGAGATTGGGAATTTGAGAATCGTAAAGACGAACAACAATTGTACTGAATACCGATTCGAAGTTTTTACTACAACTAAAATGATATTTTCAAATTCCCAAATTTTTATAATGAACAGAATATTTCTTAGAGTTGCAGCTTTATTTGGAGGTTTGGCTGTTATCTCCGGAGCTTTTCTCGCCCATGAGCTCAAACAAAAAATGCCGCCGTCTGCCATCGAAGTATATGAAACGGCTGTCCGATACCAGTTTTACCATGTATTTGCATTGCTGGCCTGTGGTATACTCAGTGAAAGATTTGCAGGCAGTCATATAAAACAGGCGGGTCGTTTTTTCATTTTGGGAATCCTGTTATTTTGCGGTTCACTTTACACGATTTCGGCACTCATAACTAATGGAGTTACCGTTCCACTCGTCTTGGGAATTCTGACTCCGCTGGGCGGAGCTTCATTTATCGCAGGATGGATTTTTTTAACGCTGGCTGTACGAAGAGAAAGGCGTTCTTAACATATCTTTGCCGCCATGGCTAAGCCTTCAAAGTCAAAGAAAAACCAATCCTCCGGTCCTTCGTCCCTGAAAACAGAAAAGGACAGCAAACTCAACGTTGTACAGGTGATGCGAGATGAGCGCACCCATAAGATTACAGGGGCAGTTTTTTTACTGATATCTATTTTTTTATTTATTTCTTTTACCTCATACCTGTTTACCTGGCGGGAAGATCAAGACAAAGTGTTCCGGGGTATTTCTATCCTGGCCCCATCGCACGATGTAAAAGTGGCAAATCTGCTCGGCAACCTGGGCGCCTATATTTCCCATCTTTTCTTTTACAAAGGATTCGGTATTGCGAGTTATTTTATCTGCTCATTTTTTTTTATTACCGGCATCAACTGGTTATTTGCCAAAAGGTATTTTTCGATCAAACGAAATCTGCGCTATGTGTTGATCGGACTGGTTTATTTATCGGCCACCCTGGCTTTTGTATGCCAAAATATTTCCTTTCCATGGGGCGGTGCTTTCGGAGATATGATCAGCGACTGGATGATGCGTTTCCTGGGCAAGATTGGAACGGCCTGCGTATTATTTGCAGGGGCTATGGCATATTTTATCTGGCGTTTCAATCCTGAGTTCAAACTGCCGGATCTGAGCGCAAAAAATAAAGGCGCAACAGTGGTTCCTGAATCCGACCGCGAAGAGGCTGCAGGCGCTTTGCTTTTCATAGAAGAACCGGTCGCAAGAAATAAGAAAAATAAATTAAAAAACGAGGAAGCTATTCCACTGATTTTGGCTGAGGAAGAATCCGAACCGGATCTGCAGGCACCTTTTATCAGGGAAGAGCCGGTTGTAAAAGAAATTCCTCCGATTCCCGCCAGAGTTCCGAAAAAAATTAATTCTGAAGTGAATCCGCTTGAACTGGAAATCAGGGCGGTTTCCGAATTGGCGGCAGATAAATTAATTGATCTGAAAGATACAGGTAAACCCGGGGACATGCCGGATTATGAACCGACCCTCGACCTGAGATCGTATAAATTTCCACCGCTTGATTTATTGCAGTCCCACGGTAGTGATAAAATTGTTCAGGACCCTGCAGAACTGGAGAACAATAAAAACCAGATCATCAGCACGTTAAAGAATTACGATATCGATATTCAAAAGATCAGTGCAACTGTGGGTCCGACCGTTACGTTGTATGAAATCGTTCCGGCACCCGGTGTGCGTATTAGCCGCATTAAAAATCTTGAAGATGATATTGCACTTAACCTCTCCGCACTCGGAATACGTATCATCGCACCGATTCCTGGTAAAGGCACCATCGGCATTGAAGTGCCCAATGTAAAAAAGAGTATCGTGAGCATGCGAACTTTACTGGCTTCCGATAAATTTCAGCATAGTGCATTCAACCTGCCCATAGCCATTGGCAAAACGATCAATAATGAGAATTTTATTGTGGATCTTTCTACCATGCCGCATTTGCTGATGGCCGGCGCTACAGGGCAGGGTAAATCAGTAGGATTGAATGCGATACTGGTTTCCCTTCTTTATAAAAAACATCCTTCACAGCTCAAGCTCGTGCTGGTGGATCCGAAAAAAGTCGAACTGAGTTTATACCGGATCATAGAAAAACATTTTCTGGCCAAACTACCAGGTGAAGAAGAACCCATTATAACAGATACTAAAAAAGTCGTTTATACCCTCAATGCACTTTGTATTGAAATGGATAACAGGTACGATCTTTTAAAAGAAGCAGGTACACGGAATATCCGGGAATACAACGATAAATTCATCAAGCGAAAACTGAATCCTCAAAAAGGGCACCAGTATCTGCCATTTATAGTTTTGGTAATTGATGAATTTGCTGACCTGATTATGACGGCAGGAAAAGAAATCGAAATGCCGATCGCAAGATTGGCGCAGCTGGCGCGGGCAGTCGGTATACATCTGATCATTGCAACCCAGAGGCCTTCGGTCAATATAATTACAGGAACCATTAAGGCCAACTTTCCGGCGCGTATTGCATTTAAAGTGTCATCAAAAATAGATTCCCGAACGATCCTGGATACAGGCGGTGCGGAACAACTGATTGGTAAAGGCGACATGCTGGTTTCCTACAATGGCGAAATAACAAGGCTTCAATGCGCTTTCGTGGACACACCCGAGGTGGAAGAAATCGCTGAATTTATCGGCAGACAGCAAGGTTATCCGGAAGCATTTTTGTTACCAGAATACGTTGATGAAAAAGATATGAGTGAAAAGGAATTCGATGCCAACAACCGGGACCCGCTATTTGAAGATGCAGCCCGTTTGATTGTACAGAACCAGGTTGGTTCAACTTCCCTGATACAGCGTCGAATGAAACTAGGATATAACCGGGCAGGCCGTTTAATGGATCAGCTGGAAGCAGCAGGTGTCGTCGGTCCGAACCAGGGTAGTAAAGCCAGGGAAGTAATCATTAAAACAGATTCAGAACTTTCGGTATACCTGACGCAATTGGGCGGAGGACATGCGAACCATTTTTAACAGGCATGGCATAACGATTGCAATTCGAATGGCATATCTTGCCTCCGTTTTCAATAAATTTCCCATATGAAAGTGATACTCAGTTTTTTAGCTACTTGTATATTTGTTGCTGCCTGCTTTTCTCAGGGCAGTGATCCGGCCGCAAAAAAGATTCTGGACCAGGCTTCGACAAAAATTAAATCCTATAAATCCATACAAGCTGTTTTCACCTTGCAACTACAGGATGCCCAGGGAGTATCCCAGGGTACGAAAAAAGGAACTGTAAATATGAAAGGGAATAAGTACGTAATCTTGATTACCGGGCAGGAGATTTATAGCGATGGGAAAACTACCTGGACTTATGATAAGTCTGCTAATGAAGTGACCATTACGAAAGTGGATCCTAACTCGAATACACTTACACCTCAAAAATTATTCACTAATTTTTATGACAAGGATTTTCTGTACAAAATGAACGGTCAACAAAAGATAGGGAATAAAACTGTTGTGGAGATTGAAATGACGCCGATCGACAAGACCCAGAATTTTCACAAGGTCTATTTATATGTTGATATTAAATCCCATTTGGTGACCTCAGGTAAAATGCTTGACAAAAGCGGCAATAAATATATTTACACGATTATTAGCCTGAATGGAGCTGCGAATTTACCGGATGCCGGTTTTATATTCGACAAGGCCAAACATCCCGGCGTTGAAGAGGTGAATCTTACTCAATAACGAAATACCAGTATGGAAGTATGGAAGTATGGAAATGAAATTATGGTTTAAATAGTTTCAGGTAGTTATAACAGTGAACATCACTTCCATACTTTCATACTTGTTTTCCGCCCCATCTAAAACTTTTCAGATCAAATCCTGCGAGATCTATTACACGGTCTACAACCGTAGCGACAACTTCTTCAATAGTTGCCGGTTTGCTATAAAAAGAAGGAGTGGCCGGGCAAATAATACCTCCTGCCAATGTAATGGTTTCCATATTGCGTATATGAACCAAATTGTACGGAGTGTCTCTGATAACGCAGATCAGTTTTCTCCTTTCCTTTAATATCACGTCGGCTGCGCGTGTAATCAGGTCTGAGCTGATCCCGGTGGCGATTCTGCCCAGGGTACCCATGGAACAGGGAATAATGATCATGGTATCGTACCTCGCAGAACCGGAAGCAAAGGGTGCCATGAAATCGTCGTTCTCGAATACTTCTAAGGGTAAATGCTTATAAGCCTGATTATTTAATTCGGTTTCCCAGACAGTTCGGGCATTTTTGGTCATCACGACAGATACAGTTTCCCATTGGGAACGTATCGCTATCAGCTTTTCAATCAATAAGCTGGCATAGACAGATCCACTGGCCCCGGTGATGGCGATCACTATTTTTCGCATGACTTGTATCTTGAATTTACAAAGTAGATGATTTTAAATTGATATGCGTCAATTTAATCGCCCCTTAAAAATAATTATCAGTGGTGTAACAATGTTGCTCGCGGTAAAATTTTATATTTGACTTTTCATAGGATAAGGTTTAATGGTTAATGGTATTTGATTAGTGCGGCCTCCCTTCAACAAGGAGGCTTTTTTATTGGACGCTACTGAACAAAATTAAACGGCTACTTCTTATTCGTATTGAGGATGGCCAGATGAGAAGGATCAAAATGATCATCAGGCAAGTGGGCGAGGCCCAACTGAAATAACGCAGACTGCTGCAGGCGCAGAAAAATTTTATGATTCTTATTGGGTTTTGTTGAAACAATGCGGTCGAATCCTTCTTTATTATAAATTCCCAGGCAATAGATATTGATATAATACTTTCCCCTGGGTAAACTTACGCGAATCTGGTTGTCGATATCGGGATAAAAAACCTGCTTTATGACTCCGGCTCCACGAAGGTCGAAACGGTCGAATATGACGAAAACAGAGTCTATTTTGGAAAGCTTGTCGGATGCATTTTGCAGGGTGATCGTAACTGTACTGGAGTCCCGGGAAGGAAGACTGTCATTCGCATAACTATGGCGGGCAGCCATCATCAGTAAAACGACTATGGTTTTTCTAAGGGGCATTTAGCTTATGATCTATTCAGACAGGCATCGAAATGCTCAATTCATCTTCCGGTAAACAGTTTTTAGTGCAATTCGTTTCAAAGCCAGTCCTTATAAAAACGTCAAAAGCAGGCTTTTATGCTAAGCCTGCTTTAATATTTTCATAACTCATTAAGCTTCAGCCATATCTGGAATGGCCTCGACTTTATAGTCACCCAGGTCTAGTTTCTTTTTAGTGGCTTCAAAGGCTGTCAGTGTCGCTTCTATATCTTCATCGGTATGAACAGCCGTCGGGATCAGGCGGTAAATGATATGTCCTTTTGGAATAACAGGATATACCACGATAGAGCAGAAAATTCCATAGTTCTCCCTCAGGTCCATTACCATGGCTGTTGCTTCGGGAACATCGCCCTTCATATAAATCGGCGTCACTACTGAATCTGTTTTTCCGATGTCAAATCCTTTTTTACGAAGGCCCGCCTGGAGTTTTTCTGCATTGGTCCAGAGTTTTGCCTTGAGGGAAGGATTGTTTTTCAGCAATTCCAGTCTTTTCAGATTTCCGAGTACGAGTGGCATGGGTAAACTCTTGGCAAAAATCTGACTTCTGATATTATAACGGATATAATCCACAATGAGCCTTTCACCCGAAACAAATGCACCAATGGATGCCATGGATTTAGCAAAAGTGGAAAAATATAAATCAATTTCATTCTGAACGCCCTGCTCTTCCCCTGCGCCGGCTCCTGTTTTTCCCAATGTTCCAAATCCATGAGCATCATCAACCAGCAACCTGAACTTGTATTTGGATTTCAGCGACGCAATTTCCCTGATTTTCCCCTGGTCACCTGCCATTCCGAATACACCTTCTGTAATGACAAGTACGCCCCCACCGCCCTGTTTTTCAATCAGGGCATTCGCACGTTGAATCTGTTTTTCAAAATCATTGAGATCGTTATGTTTGAAAACATATCGATGACCAGCGTGCAGCCGAAGACCATCAATGATGCAGGCATGACATTCTGCATCATAAACGATGATATCATGCCTCCCGCACAATACATCAATAATACTGACCATACCCTGGTAACCGAAATTCAGCAGGGCAGTATCCTCTTTGCTCACAAAATCAGAAAGTTCTTTTTCGAGTTGCTCATGATAGTTGCTGTTACCGCTCATCATACGTGCACCCATAGGAGATGCGAGTCCGTAGGCGGCAGCCCCTTCCGCGTCTGTTTTTCTCACTTCAGGATGGTTTGCCAGTCCCAGATAATTATTCAGGCTCCATACGATCATTTCCTTGCCGCGAAATTTCATCCGGCTTCCGATTTCACCCTCGAGTTTAGGAAATGCAAAATAACCATGTGCTCTTTCACGGTGCTGACCGATGGGGCCATTATGCTTTGTTAGTTTTTCAAAAATATCTGCCATATTTCTTGAACATTAGTTAAAAATTGCCTCAAAAATAACGTATTTGCCGAATCAGACAAGGTACAAATGCAGATACCTTTGCTCAAACTTTTGCGGAAGATGAAGAAATACATTTTTTTAGTTCTGTTCTTTTTGAGTCAAATGGGCTATAGCCGGGCCCAGCCTGGAGGAACGCCAGTAGCAAGACCTAAACTGGTAGTGGGTATTGTAGTGGATCAGATGCGCTGGGATTATCTTTACCGGTATTTTAACATGTACAGTCCAGACGGTTTTAAGCGGTTACTGAAAGAAGGATTTTCCTGTGAAAATACGTATATAAATTACCTGCCCTCGTTTACTGCTGTGGGTCATACCTGCATTTTTTCCGGTTCTGTACCTTCTATCAGCGGGATAAGCGGTAATGACTGGATAGACCAGGTGACCGGCGCCCATGTTTATTGCACTGATGACAGTACGGTACAGTCGGTCGGTGTCGATGCTGCAATGGACGGAAAAATGTCGCCCCGCAATCTGCTGGTCAGTACCATTACGGATGAATTGCGAATGGCTACTAAATTTCAATCACGTGTGGTGGGCATATCATTGAAAGACCGCGCAGCCATTCTCCCGGCCGGTCATACGGCGAATGCAGCATTCTGGATGGATGATGTGAGTGGAAATTTTATCAGCAGCACGTATTACATGAATAAGCTTCCGGATGCTGTTGTAAAATTTAACAATGAAAAAAATATTGAAAAATATGTTGGGGCTGAATGGAACACGTTATATCCGATAAAAAATTATATTGAAAGTGACTCCGACAATAAATCTTTTGAAGGAATCATGACGGGAGAAAAAGCACCGGTTTTCCCGCACGATATCAGACAGGCTTATTTGAAAAACCATGGCTCTTTCCGTTCCACACCTTTCGGTAATTCGCTGACACTTGATTTTGCAAAAACTATTTTGGATGCTTATCAGCTGGGCCAGGGCCCTGCCACGGATTTTCTGACAATCAATTGCGCATCTACTGATTATGTCGGGCATTTATTCGGACCGAATTCCATTGAAGTGGAAGATGTATATCTGCGACTGGACCTTGACCTGGCTTCTTTTCTTTCTGCACTCGATTCAAAATTGGGGAAGGGCAATTATATTGTTTTCCTGACCGCTGATCACGGCGTGGCAAATGCCGTGGGTTACTCCCGTGAAAACAGGATTCCGGCTGATTTTTATGTGAGCAGCAGAATTCTTTCAGATCTGGAACAACTTATCCAACAGAAGCTCGGCTATTATAAAGTCATTCGTTCCGCAGGAAATTACCAGATCAATTTCGATCTCGAAAGAATTGCAGGTTACAATGCGGATTTTAACACAATCAAAAAACTGGTCGTTGATTATTTAAAGAAACAACCGGGAGTAAGTTATGCAGTGGACATGGACAAAATAGAGGATGCCGCGATCCCCGAGCCCATAAAAACGATGATCATTAACGGTTACAATTTTAAACGGAGCGGACAGGTTCAGGTTGTTTTTCAACCTGCCTGGCTTGAATCCTATTCACAAACCGGATCAACCCACGGTACCTGGAACCCATATGATACCCATATACCGTTGATTTTTATGGGATGGAATATTCACCCGGGAGCAACGTCAAAACTAGTACATATGACTGATATTGCGTCTACGCTTTCGACACTCCTGCATATTCAGGTGCCTAATGGAAATATAGGGACTCCGATTGAAGACTTGCTGACCAAGTAGAAAGCGAAAAGCCTAAATTGTAAAGCTGAAGGGCAAATCTGCCAATTGTCAATGGAAAGAAATTAGAGGGCTGCATTATGCAAAAACTAACCCGCTCCGAAAAAATGTGGTTGATTTTTTTCACACTTATCCTGATCGGCCTGATCGGCGGTTGTATGTATGAAACAGTTTCAAATCACAAACCCATTGGACCCAGGCCTATCCGGAAGGAACAGATCTGATTCGGTTATTTGGGATTGAGCGCCTGGCCGATTCTTTCTGCCATATCCTGTAAATGGTATTTACTGATTTTATCTCCGGAAGCGCCGGCAGCCGTTAACATTCGGTTACGCAGGGCCGTTAGGTGTCCCCTCGCAATAGAAGGAATGTCGCTGTTTTTGATGTCGGCGCCGAATAAAATGATTATTCCACGGGGCAATCCAGCAGGCAGGGCAGGCTGCGTGGGATTCATCAGGGAAATCATGATATCCACATATTGTTTCTGCAAATTTCTTCTGAAGGGATCAATGACCAAATTCGGAGTATAAAGTTCTTTCCACAAACCTTTTTCCATATCTGTTATGAGGTCGTCCGGGCCATATACAGTCAGTTTACCGTATCGGTCGCTCATGACTTCCATCCTAAACAGCCTGGAAGTGGAAAGCAGTGAATTCAAAACACTGCCCTGTGTATTTGCAATCATTTCGGTTGAAGACGGGCTGCTTATTTTATTGAGAATATTCTTATCAAGCAACCAGTAGGGAGTTTCGAATAATTGATCCTGCAGAAAAACAATGGATTGTTTCTGGATTGTTTTCGGGGTGGCTTCATATACATCTCCGGTCTGTTCAACGCTTTTATAAGTTTCATATATACCGCCTACATTTTTAGACACATGGTTCATGTAACGGCTAAACTGTGCCAGGAGCTGAGTATACATAT
>Ga0209863_10000194_pt1 | contig 38374 bp, 36 predicted proteins | sample OrgsoiDNA2013046_FD_185796 | JGI IMG/M metagenome (GOLD analysis project Ga0209863, IMG submission 185796) | Permafrost soil microbial communities from the Arctic, to analyse light accelerated degradation of dissolved organic matter (DOM) -... | ecosystem: Environmental > Terrestrial > Soil >...
TGTTTGGTGAATCAAAAAAAGTTCTACCTTTAAATCAGTTTTCATAGGGTACGGATTAAAAACGGGCCAGGGTGTCTACCCCGGCCCAATTTTTTTTTAAATGCGTTCCGGTAACATATCTTCTTTCTTTCTTCATTTATTTGATCGTTTCAAAAGCAAATCCTTTATCGGAAAAATACGCAAGAACAATGGGCAAAGCCGCATGTAAAACCTGCAACGCTTTAGCACTGTCATGAAAAACAATTATACTTCCGGGGCGGGATTTTTGAATTACTCTTTCCGCAGCCTGCCTTCCGTTTACTTTCGGATCAAAGTCCCCACTCAATACATCCCACATCACAATTTTGTAATTTAATTTTTCTTTCAGGTTTCGGATTTGAAATCCCGTGGCCCTCCCGTAAGGTGGTCTGAATAAATCCGAATCGATCAGTTCCCTGGCTCTTTCTATATTTTGTATGTAGATTTTATTTTCCGTTTTCCATCCGTTCAAATGATTATTTGTATGATTGCCTACACGGTGACCCTCCAACAGAATTCGCCTGTAAAGGGCTGCTTCTTCCGCTACATTTTTCCCGATACAGAAAAAAGTAGCCTTGGCATGGTATTTCTTCAGTTCATCCAACACAAAGGGAGTAGCGGCTGCATGTGGCCCGTCATCAAAACTGAGGTAGATTTTTTTTCCTGCTCCTGACGATGGATAATTCCAGAGACAAGAGGGATAGAGCATTTTCAGCCAGAAGGGTGTTTTTGTATAATAAAACATAGGCAAAGTTACTCAGAAGCTGTTGATATGAATAACCTGCCCGTGCTGTCGGAAAATTTTGCCATTATCTTTTAAAAACTGTTCCTGGCTTACCTTATCGGTCAGCAGTTTATCCATATATATTTTCTCTTCTTCACGCGTGATCGTAACCGGTTTACCAGTATATACAGCCTGGTCGCAATAGCCTTTCAGCAGGGGATCCAGCTGATTATAAAAAAAATCCGAGGAAGCGAAAATATCTGAACCGATCACTTTGTCACCACTCATACAAACGAACCCTACAATGCTGCTGTCCGCCGTTTTAAATTTCGCCTTAAAAAAGTTATAGTATTCATCATTAAGCTGCATCATTTTTTTATCAGCTACCCGGGCAAGATAAGCTGAACTTTTACTTGGGATCTGGCCCTTCCCCAGCTGCCTGGTAATCTCCCGCCAGATCAATACCTGGTTTTTATTTACATCCACCACTTTCCTAAGATCTGGATTTGCAAAATTCTGGTAAGAGAATTTTTTTTCCTTGTCGCTCCAACGTAGTTCTTCAACGCACATGACGGACACATACTGGTCCCTTCCATTGGGCTCCAGCAAAGTATCCTGTGTTATGACCCGGTCCTGCCGGCCGCCCGATATCAACTCACCGGAAGATATATAAATCAACTGGTCAGAATGATTATTTATACGAAGAAAATGTACATTCTCAGTTGATGCCGTTCCTCTTTCAGAAATCGTGGCGATCCCCTGTTTCATCGCCTGACTCAGGGATATTGCATGGGGCGCTTTATTTCCAAATCCATTTTTCGGCCGGATCGGAATAATACGGAGATTTTTAAATTCTATAGCCGAATCATAGTCGACATATACATTATCATACGTAATCTCTTGTGCCTGCAGGATTCTGCAAATAAGTAAGCACAAAATGATTGCAAAAAATTTCACGGGTGAATATACTATTTCAGCCATCATATAGCAACGGGCAACATGGGTTTAACAAAAAATCAATGGCCTTTTCAACAGGGAATCGCCTTTCTGACCCTTTGATTATCTTTGCTACCCATGGAAAAAAAAGTCAGGGTACGATTTGCACCCAGTCCCACCGGGGGTTTGCACCTGGGTGGTGTACGAACCGTATTATACAATTACCTGTTTTCAAAACAACATCATGGAGATTTCATACTGCGCATTGAAGACACGGATCAAAGCCGTTACGTGACAGGCGCCGAGGAATATATCTATGAAACTTTGAAATGGTGCGGACTGGAACCGGATGAAAGTCCTTTAAAGGGAGGTCCTTTCGGCCCGTACAGGCAAAGTGAAAGAAAAAAAATCTACCGGGAATATGCCGAAAAATTGGTGGGTACCGGTCAGGCTTATTATGCTTTCGACACAACGGAAGAACTGGAAACCATGCGAACCGCCCGCCGGACTTCTGCTAATCCCTCCCCTCAATACGATCACCAAACGCGCATGCATATGCGCAATTCGATAACTATTGGACAGGCCGAAACCGAAAAATTACTGGTTGACGGCACCCCCTATGTTATACGGATCAGGATGCCGGAAAATGAAACACTGCATCTGAACGATTTGATCCGCGGCCAGGTAGAATTCAATACCTCCCTCGTGGATGATAAAGTGTTATTGAAGGCGGATGGTATGCCAACCTACCATCTGGCGGTTGTAGTGGATGATTTCCTGATGCAGATCACCCATGCTTTCCGGGGTGAGGAATGGTTGTCCAGTGCTCCCGTACATGTCTTGCTATGGCGATTTTTATTCGGGGAAGAAAATATGCCGGCCTGGGCACATTTTCCGCTTATTTTAAAACCAGATGGGAATGGTAAACTGAGTAAAAGGGATTCGGACAGGCTCGGCATTCCCATCTTTGCCCTGGATTGGAAAGACCCGGTTTCAGGAGAAATCATTTCAGGTTTCCGTGAAAAGGGATTTCTACACGAAGCCTTTGTGAATATGCTTGCTGTGTTGGGATGGAATGATGGAACCGAACAGGAACTTTATTCACTGGATCAACTGATAGAAAAGTTCTCGATTGAGCGCATACACAAAGCGGGTGCTAAATTCAATTATGAAAAAGCCAAGTGGTTTAACCAGGAATGGATACGGAAACTGCCAATGGATGAGTTGAGCAGCCTCGTCAGAGAAATTTATGCAGACCGGCAACTGACGATCCCGGACGAAGTATATCTGCGTTCAGTCATTGCATTGGTAAAGGATCGTTGCCATCTCCTGCCTGAATTTTATCCGCAGGGCAGGTTCTTCTTTGCAACGCCGCAACAATGGGACATCGATGCCATTAAACCGAAATGGACGCCCTCTAAAACTGCTTTCTTTAAATCATATTCAGATACATTCGAAAACATAACCGAATGGAACGCATCGAATCTGGAAATGGCCTTTAAGGAACTAGCAATCAGTCAACAGATCAAACCCGGCGAGCTCCAACTTCCTTTACGCATCATGCTCGTCGGTGAAAAATCCGGACCTCCGGTATTTGAAATTGCGTCCATTTTGGGGAAAAAAGAGACTCGTGTCCGCATAAAAAACTTACTGGATCAAACAAAAAATTGGCATATGATGTGAAAGAGTTAAACAGGTTTTTATACTTCACGGTCTATCTACGGGTTCATTTTTTATTCCAACCGAATTGTTTGGGAATATTTTTTTATTCCTTAATCGCTTTCGGACTGATCCGGTTTATCCAAAGCTCGGAAAACAAATGGCTGTATGTGACTGAAAAAGGTACCGCTGTTTTACTTCTGACGGGCGCAAGTGAACAGTTCATAAAATTCTACAATGATAAATTGAATGCCGACCGACTAAAAACAACAGGGTTTTAATTTTGTATTCCGACAAAACAGTTGCTTAAATTTGAATAATGAACAAATCATTATCGCGTCCGATCCGGGTGCTGGTGGCCAAAGTAGGCCTGGATGGCCATGACCGGGGAGCAAAAGTGATTGCAACTTCCTTGCGTGACGCAGGTATGGAAGTAATATATACAGGACTTAGGCAGACTCCCGAGATGGTAGTGAATGCAGCCATTCAGGAAGATGTGGACGCAATCGGCATTAGCATTCTAAGTGGTGCGCATATGACGGTATTTCCGAAAATCATCAGCCTGATGAAAGAAAATAATCTAGCTGATGTGCTTTTAACTGGTGGAGGAATCATTCCCGAAGAAGACCGCATCCTTTTACAGGAAATGGGAGTTGGAAAATTATTTGCTCCGGGTGCAGTCACCACCGATATTTCAACATATATCCATGATTGGGTTATGTCCAACCGCGGATAACAATTCAAATAATATGTACGAAACTTTAGTAACTGAGCTGGCGGGCAGTATTTACACCATCACAATCAACCGTCCTGACAAATTAAATGCGCTGAATAAAATCGTCATTCGCGAACTGGGGGAAGCAGTCACTGAGGTTTATGAAAATCCATTGATTCGTGCGGCTATCATTACCGGTGCCGGAAACAGAGCTTTTGCAGCAGGTGCTGATATCCGTGGATTTGCGGGACTCACTAAAGAAGAAGGTATGGCACTTGCAAAACAGGGTCTGGATGTTTTTCTCAAAATTGAAAATGCACCCAAACCGATTGTAGCTGCAGTAAATGGATTTGCATTGGGCGGTGGATGTGAGCTGGCCATGGCCTGTCATTTCCGGTTATGCAGTGAGAATGCTCAATTCGGTCAACCTGAAATCAGCCTGGGACTGATTCCAGGATATGGTGGAACTCAGCGCCTGACGAGATATATCGGAAAAGGACCGGCACTCGAGGCAATACTTACAGGGAACCTGATCAATGCGACTGCCGCACTCCATTTTGGACTGGTCAATTATATAACAGGGCCAGAAGAACTGATGAATAAAACAAAGGCAATCCTTTTTCAGATCATCAGTAAAGCGCCACTGGCTATAGCTAAATCGATAGCTGCGGTAAATGCAGCCGGTGGTAACGACGCAGGGTTCGCGCTGGAGACCAAACTTTTCGGTGAATGCTTCGCCACGGAGGATATGAAAGAAGGAACAGCGGCTTTCCTGGAAAAAAGGCAGCCTGTATTTAAAGGCGTTTAATGAATTATCGGCTATTAATTATCCCACGAACTGGTAATTGATTTACCAACTTCAGCGTTTTAACTTGATGCTAAACAATTCATGCTTGTCAAAACTTTTGGCAGTGCCGTATATGGAGTTGATGCTATCACCATCACAGTGGAAGTGAATGTAATGAAAGGCAAAAATTACTTTATTGTCGGCCTGCCGGATAATGCAATTAAAGAAAGTCTTCAGCGGATTGAAAGTGCGTTAAAAACGAACGGATTCCTGATGCCAAGGATCAAATTGTTAGTGAACCTGGCGCCTGCAAATATCCGAAAGTCCGGCTCAGCCTTTGACTTGCCGATTGCCATCGGAATCCTGGCAGGCAGTGGGCAGATAAAAAATCCGGACCTGCTTCGTCAAATGATCATAATGGGGGAATTAAACCTGGATGGCAGTATACTTCCTGTAAAAGGTGTGCTACCCATGGCAATTCAGGCACGCAAAGAAAACTTTAAAGGATTTATTGTACCGAAATCAAATGGAGCTGAGGCAGCTATCGTGAATCAGCTCGACGTTTATCCTTCATCACATATCCGGGAAGTAGTTGATTTTTTGGATGGGCGAATCCAGAAAAATCCGCTGGATCCGGATGCAAGACAGGATTTTTTCACGAACCAGTATCAGTTTGATATTGACTTTAAGGACGTGCGGGGCCAGCAGAACATTAAAAGAGCCCTTGAGATTGCAGCTGCCGGCAGTCATAATGCCATTCTGATCGGACCCCCCGGATCTGGAAAGACCATGCTTGCCAAGAGGATTCCTACCATATTGCCTCCTTTAAATCTGCAGGAGGCACTGGAGACAACCAAGATCCACAGTGTGGCGGGTAAACTACAACCGGAAGCCATGCTCGTTGCGCGACGGCCGTTTCGTTCACCGCATCATACCATCTCGGATATGGCTCTGGTAGGAGGAGGAGGTTTACCTCAGCCTGGCGAAATTTCATTGGCGCATAATGGTGTGCTGTTTCTGGACGAACTACCTGAATTCAGAAGATCGGTACTTGAAGTCATGCGTCAGCCTATGGAGGAAAGAAAGGTAAATATCAGCCGTGCGAGAATGAGTATTGATTTCCCGGCCAATTTTATGTTGCTTGCCAGTATGAATCCATGTCCTTGTGGGTTTTACAACCATCCGGAAAGGGCGTGCAGTTGTCCGCCAGGTGCCGTTCAGAAATATTTAAATCGCATTTCAGGACCATTACTCGACCGGATAGACCTGCATGTTGAAGTAACGCCGGTAGGGTTCAATGAATTATCATCGGTAGAACCGGGCGAATCGTCTTCTCTGATCAGGGACCGTGTCGTTCGCGCGAGGGAAAAACAATACAAACGATTTTCTGATCAGGCAGGCGTCTACGCAAATGCCCATATGGACAGCGGACTCCTGAAAAAAATATGTAGAATCGAAAAATCGGGTGCATTGCTGCTGAAATCAGCCATGGAAAAACTAAATCTGTCGGCAAGAGCATACGACCGTATCCTGAAAGTTTCGAGAACGATTGCTGATTTGGATGAAAAAGAAGAAATCAAAACAGAACATCTGGCGGAAGCCATTCAATACCGGAGCCTTGACAGGGAATCCTGGGCAGGTTAATCAACGAAGATTTTCCATGAGAAACTTGGTTTCACCCATATTCAAACGCTCCAACTGCTTTAACTTGATTGTTTTGAAAGAAAAAATGCTTTTAACAGTCTGACCGACAGTGATCCGGAGAATTTTGAAATCCAATGCAGGACGGGCATTGCGGATATAAAAAGCATCCCACTGATAACGATGGAAAATACTTAGGAAGTTATCGGTACGACCCCGGTACCCTTTCACTTGTGCCATTCCGGTAATACCAGGTTTGGCACAATATCTAAGTGGGTAGTTTGAAACCGTAATGCTAAATTCCTGGTCGTCTTTTTTCATGAAAGGACGAGGTCCTACGATACTCATGTTTCCAATAAGGACGTTCAAAAACTGCGGCAATTCGTCCAGACTCGATATACGCAGAAAATGCCCGATCCGGGTAATACGCTGATCGTTATACATAGCCTGTTGAGAATCAGAGTTTTGATTCACAACCATGGTGCGTAATTTGTAACAACGGAAGGGAATTCCAAGAAAACCGATACGGGTTTGAACGAAAAATACAGGTCCTTTTGAATCCAGTTTGATGAGCACAGCTAATAAAGGAATAAGCCAGCTAAGAATCAGGACACTTATAATAAGGGAGGCAACAACGTCGAAGATACGCTTCCCGATTATATAGAAAATCCCGGTAAAACGTGCTTTTACCTTCTTTTTCTTCCGGGACTTCTTCTGATAATGTGAAACATATTTCTTGCTAATAACGCCGGTGGTCATAAGATATCAGGTTTAAACGATCAACTAATACTTCCGTGGACTACTCAACTCAAATTTCCTGCCTTTTTAGTCCTTTTTGCACTATTTTAACAATTATACGACTCCTTTATGACTTGACAGAAATTGATTGGAAAAGGATGCTTTACAGATAAAAAAAATTAAATATAATTCCCCTAACGGCCCATTTTGCGATTTATTGCAAAAGAAAAAAATAGTCTGTCATTTCCTACCCGGAATCCTGAATTTTTTTATTTGATAAGTGTTTACACTTATAAAATTACTCGCTGCCAAATATCTTGTTGCACCCATAAATCCAGTCATCAATATAGTCAATGCCAGTGCTATTGTAATAAACGTCGAAATTACGATTTTCCAGAAACTGTGCGACGGATTTCTTGGATTTAAATCGAATATCTCCGGATCTTTTATATAAAAAATCGTGACATGAAATAGCTACGTGTTTCACACTCGAAATCTTTTCAAATGAACCAATTAAAAGCCGCTCTGCGCCTTCTATATTCACCTTCAGGAGCCCAACTGACTCGATCCGGTTTTCTTCCATAAATGCATCCATGGTGACCGTTTTTACTTCGATCCCTTTACTGGTAAAAACAGAATTAGCGATGTGATTTTCTTGAGCATCGTCAATTAAGATACTGCCATTCCGATCTGAAATGGCCAGATTAAACGCCTGAATATTGCCCAGATGATTAGTTTCAATATTTGCTTTGAGTAATTCAAAAGTAAAGGGCGAAGCTTCGATTGAATAGATCCTGCCTTTATAATCTGGCTGCCTGCTTAGGAACATACTTTCCATTCCGATTCCTGAACCTACATCTATAAAAACGTCTTCACCCTTTGGCTGATAATATTTAAAATAGACATCTTTAATAAATGCTATTTGCCTGTCCGGGTTAAACCGCACATTAGGTAAGACTTCATTTATAATCCAGTCATTTTTGTAGTGCGTCCAGTAATTTCGCGGATGAAACCTGATTTTCGTGTTATTACCCAGAATTGCACCGCCCATCATCAAAACGAATTCTGCAAGCCCTGGATATCCGGAATTTGCCAGCTTCCCGGCCAAAGATGAAATCATGCATGTTCAATTTTAAAAACCGCATTCAAAAATAGAAATTACCGGGCGCTTGTGAACAAGGGGTAATGAAATAAAGAGGTTGAAAATAAACTACATTTGCCCACCCAGAATCATGAAAAAGAAATTTGCAGGAAATACGTCAGCCAGCCTGTCTCCCTTTGCACTCAAATGGTTTTCAGGAACTGCTCCCTCTGAAATAGCCGGTCACTTGAAAATGAAAATCGTAACAATTAATCACTAAAATGAAAATAGGCATCCTGGGCACAAGAGGTATCCCTAATCAATATGGCGGCTTTGAACAACTCGCAGAATATTTATCCGTCGGGCTACTGAAAAAGTCCTTTGAAGTATATGTTTACAATACCCACAATCATTCTTTTCAGGAAAAAAAATGGAATGGTGTGCATATCGTCCATTGCTTCAATCCCGAAAAAAAATTAAAAACGGCCGGTCAGTTTATATATGATCTGAACTGTATACTGGATGCACGCAAAAGAGATTTTGATGTCTTGCTCATATTGGGATATACCAGCATTTCGATTTGGGGAAGACTATTTCCTAAAAAAGCAGCCGTCATAATAAATATGGATGGTCTTGAATGGAAAAGGAATAAATATGCCGGCAAAATCAGACATTTTCTTTTCTATGCAGAAAAACTAGCCGTGAAATTTTGCGACTATTTTGTAGCAGATTCGCTTGCCATTCAAAAATACCTGCAAAGCAAATACAATGTGCCCAGCACATTTATTGCCTATGGTGCTGAAATGCCAGGTAAGGCAAGAGAGTCCGATCTGGCAGAAAAAGGTCTTTTGAAATATCGCTATTTCCTGGTTATTGCCCGTATGGAACCGGAAAATAATATCGAAATGGTACTCGATGGATTCTCTTCAAGTAATTCGGATAAAAAAATGATTATCGTCGGTAATCCGACAAACCAGTTTGGAACTTACCTGCAAAACAAGTTCAAGAATGATTCAAGAATCATTTTTGTTGGTGCCCTGTATGACAAGGAAAAACTGCATTCACTGAAAGCTTTCTCTTCCCTTTATTTTCATGGCCACAGCGCCGGAGGAACCAATCCCTCATTGCTGGAAGCCATGGCCAGCGGGGCCTTGATCGCTGCGAATAACAATGAATTTAACGTTTCCTTATTACAAAAGGATGCTTTTTATTTCCTGGATGCAGAAGAAGTTAAAAAACTGGTAGAAGAAGTTTCTCACGGTACGAAAGAAAATGTTATGATTGAAAATAATATCAGAAAAATACAGGAAGAATTCACCTGGGCAAAAATTATCGATCAGTACGCAGACTGCATAATTGATTGTTACAGTGATAAAAATGCCGATTTGAGCCTCGCCGGGACGTGAATGACCTATAGAAAATGTTACAACAATAATCCGAATGACGTCACCTCTTATTTCAATCATTACCATAGTCTTCAATGGAGAAAGGCACCTGGAACAAACCATCCGGAGCGTTTTGGATCAGACTTACTCTAATCTTCAATACATCATCATCGACGGGGGATCAACTGATCAGACGATAAACATTATCAAAAAATATGAAAAAGATATCTATTTCTGGATCAGCGAAAAAGACAAAGGGATCAGTGATGCGTTTAATAAAGGAATAGCCCGCGCGACTGGTGATATCATTGGAATTATCAATGCTGATGACTGGTATGAACCAAATACATTTGAACAGATTGCAGTTGAAATGGGTGATGCTGATATCTGTTTTGGGGATGTTCAGTTTTGGAAAGACGAACAAAAAGAATTTATTCAAAAAGGTAATCTGAAATTGTTAAGCAGAGAAATCACCATCATACATCCTACGGTATTTGTGAAAAGGAAAATATATGAAACCTATGGAGGATTTGATCTTCACTACCGATGTGCTATGGACTATGATTTACTGCTAAGACTTAAAGTAAACAAATGCAAATTCAAGTATCTTCCGAAGACCCTTGCCAATATGCGATGGGGTGGTTTAAGTGATTCATCCTGGAAAACGGGCTGCCGGGAAACACTGGAAATAAAAAACAAATATCTGCCAGACCATAAAATAAGCCACCGGATTTACTATCTGAAACATATTTCAGCGATACAGATAGCCAAATCCCTTTCCCAACTGAAACTCGGTTTCATAACCCGGATTTACAGGAAAATTTTTTCACCAGTCAAAAAAATATATAACGATTAACTGGCAGAAGACTCCTCTTCGCTTCCCTTGTATGTAAAAAGGGGAAAAAATACAAAAAGTATAATTCCATACTGTGTTTTTAGTACAGCATCCGCGAAACAATAACAGAGGAGTAAAATAGTCAGTACGATCATTGGCCTGTCACGTGATTTTATTGCCAGCTGTATCATTCCCACACAAATCATTATGAATGCAGCCAAACCGGGTATGCCGGTTTCCAGTAATGCCTGTAGAAATTGATTGTGTGTATGATAATCCAGATACCCTTTTCTATTATCCGCCAAACCACCGGTAAACATGTTGAGTTTTCTATACTTGTTGTTCAATATATCCTGAGCATCTCCGGGACTTACCCCAAGCAGCCAGCCATGATTTTCATTTAGAATTTCATATACGAACCGCCAGGAGACCAACCTGAATTCAATACCGTTAAAATAATCCGTGGGGCTGAATTCATCCTGTTCAATAAAAGAAATGTTGTTTCCCACTTCTTCCGACAGCCGTTTTCTCAATGGAGAGTTCGTAAAAAGAAGAAAAACCAAAACAGCAAGGATGGAAGCCATCGCGACAAACCGAAAAGAATGGTCTCTAAAAAATTTGTCCGTAAAAATGATCAGGTAAATAATATATAATAAATACATGGCGATGATCAGCTTGGATGTCAGCAGGAACAGGAATATCGAGAAATAAATCAAAAGGAATAAAATCCAATTGCGGTTTTTTATAAATTCCAGCCTGCTGTATTCCTCTACCAGGAACAGGATGCCGATAAATACCAGGATAGAAAATTGTATGGCGTGATTGGAATAAATACTGACCAGCGGATGATAAAAGAAATGGTTCGCATTCCCAGTTTGAAAATAAAATTGAAATGCGTGTATCAGGGCAAACAGGGAGGCAGAAAATAATATCACCGAATACCATTTCATCATTTTCCCATAATTCCTTTTATTTACCAGGTTGCTATAAAAGGTAACCACCGGAATGGCAATCAGACCCAGATTGATCTGCTGAATAAACAAACCCATTTTCATGTTGCGGGTATAGAACAAAGCAATTCCCTGGATAACGAAATAGAGGAAGCAGCCCAGGGTAAAATTGTTCACGAAAGACTTATTCCACCATTTGCCCTGGTCGAGACGAAAATATACTAAGGCAACGGCAAGCATCCCGATCAAAGACATACTGACGAAAATCCGGAATGAGAAAATGACGCTTATGAAAAACAGGATCGTCATCCATTCATATACCAGCTTCAGTATTTTAATCGCCTGAATTCTTTTCATATAGGATGCTTCAAATATATACCTATACTGTCAATTGATTATTGTCAACTTATTACATACCAGGATCTGTATTATTTTCATATTCCCTGCCTGGCAGTCAGCAAGAGCTTAACCCGGTATCAGATCATTTAAACTTAATTGATATAATTTGTTATTTTTGACAGAATTAATAAAAATCTTTTGCTTTAACTGCCTGATCTTTCGAAAGATATCGACATGAATGAAGAAAACATAAAAAGAGAAGACTATATAGACCTGCCGCCGTTAAAAAAAATCGCAATTCAGTTCCTCCGTTTTATTTTCTCTGTTGTTGATCTGCTTGCAGATGTGGTAAAGAAAAGTAAACTGCTTCTCCTTACCGGCCTGGTTACCGGCCTGGCCGTGGGGTTTTCCTATTACTCTTCCCGGTCTGCCTATTTTGAAGTTTCGATGATCGCAGAATCTTCAGTTGCCTATCGAAAGACTCTTTTGGAAATGATCCAATCCCTGAATGAATTAATTGGTTCCCGGTCCCAATCCAAGCTGGCATCGGAACTCGGCATCAATGAACAACAGGCCAAACAGATCAGTTTGATAGGGTTGACCAGTTTGTATAATGAATCGCTGGAGAGTGATACCTCCACAAAATTTAATCTGCCGTTCAAGATCATCGCCCGTATTCGAAATACCGATCTCACAGATACTTTTCAAAATGCTATTGTAAATTACCTGAACAACAAACCATCTCTTAAAAAAATTAGGGAAGAACAAGTTAAGTTCTATAATGAAAAACTTGAATTTACCGACAAGGAACTTGCAAAACTGGATACTCTAAAAATAGAATATAATCGTTTTTTGGCTTCTTCTAAAATCACAACTACTTATTACAACAATGATGTCGATCCTTCAACTGTTTACAAACAATCCAATGACCTGATGAACGAAAAGGGAAGTATCCTATACTGGCTCAGCTCGAATTCAAAACCCATCCGCGTAATTGACGAATTCAAAAGTCCCGTGCTGCCGCAGTCTTACTCCCGGTTCAAATCACTATTTTATGGGGCACTCATCGGACTGGGTATATGTTTCCTTCTGGGTTTGTATATTGAACTATACCGGAAAACCAGGGATTATAAAGGGAAGACATAGCTTTGACCATACAGACAACCATTATGCCGGTATGCTGATGAAACTAGTCAGGTCATTGAAAAACTGGACAGCTCAATATAGAGACAACCTGTTGATTAACCGGCTATTCGCTGTTCTGAGTATTGATATCCTGGTCAAATTGGCCAGCGTCATCCTGCTCCCTGTTTATTTACGCTTGATGACGCAGGAGGAATACGGCCTGTACGGTTACCTTCTTTCCATTATTTTCACTTTTTCCGTGGTCTTAAATTTCGGATTATATATTCCGTTAAGTAAATATTATCATGATTTTGAAAATGAAGAACACAGGGGTCATCTTTTATTTACCATCTTTTGCCTTCTGGCAGTTATACTGACCTTTGTCATTTTCCCTATTTATTATTTTAAATGGGACTATCTGTTGGTGAAAATTCTTTTTAAAAACCAAATCCATTATGCAGAATACCGGGGTTCCGTATTGCTGGCCCTGATCGTGTCCATAGGAAATTTCATGCTTACTAGCTTTTTATTTACTTCTGAAAAAATAAAACAACTCAAGCAGTATAATTTTTTAAGGATTATCTGTATAAATATTTTTGCAACCACCTTTTTATTTATCCTGAAGAGTCATGACAAGGTCAGAATCCGGTTGGAAACCACTTATATCGTGGAGGGAATTCTGTTCCTTGGTTTTGTTTACGTTTTTATAAAGGAAGTCAGGACGCGCTTCAGCCGGAAAATTGCACTGGCCGGACTTAAACTCGCCATCCCGGTGATGTTATCCGCAGTTTTCGGTATTGTTATCAATTTCAGTGATAAATTTTTTCTTGAAAAATATGGCTCATTTAAAGAGATGTCTTATTACTACCTCGCCGTATCCTGTGCGAGTGTAATTCCCATGATCTTTGCTTCTTTCCAGAATGCCTGGCTCCCCCTGTTTCTAAAGGAAAAAGATCTCCGGAGAAATGTAGCTAAAACAAATAAGCTGATCATCCGTCTCTTTGTCATTTTTGCGGTACTTTCCTGCTCCATCCAACTCTTCGTTTGGGTTATCCTTTCATTAGGGATAATTCAAAGCAAATACCACCAAACCTTGTATATTCTCCCGCTTCTTTTGATATCTCAAATATTAGCGGCTCTTACACCACTATATACGAACTACCTGGTTTATTTCGAAAAAACGCATGTAGTTTCCATCACCGGGCTCTTCATTTGCTGTATCAGTCTCAGCCTGAGTATTCTGTTAATTCCCCGCTGGGGTGTTTATGGAGCTGGTTTCGTGTCCATCGCGTCGAATGCCTGTTATTTTACCATTTATCATTTTATTATAAGGATCTACATACAGAAAAAAATAAACATCATCCCGGTCACAAATTCATAACCACCTTCTCATGCCAATTCCAGATCCAGTCATCTATCTGAAAAAAACATTGAAATCCCTCTGGGATAAACCAAGTTTGAAAACCCTGTTTTCATCGTTCCGTTATTATTCAGACTGGCGTGAACATCTTCTGCCAGGCCGGAATTCTGTAACAGACTCTACCCCCTGGATGAATTTTGCAGCTATTAATTTCCTGAGAACTATTACCCGGAAGGATATGCGGGCATTTGAATATGGCTCCGGAGGATCCACTATGTTCTGGATATCCAGGGTACAGGAACTGATTTCGGTAGAACATGATTTATCCTGGTATAAAAATATGAAAGATAAACTTGACGAACACCCCTCAAAGAATGTCAGATACATTTTGGCGGAACCCGCCCCGGATCCCGGGTTTCGGGAGAAACGATTTGAAAACCCTGACGACTATATATCGGGCAATCCGGAGTATATCGGGAAAAATTTTGAAGAATATGCAAAATCAATCGATTCATTCCCGGATAATTATTTTGATATCATCGTCGTTGATGGCCGTGCCCGGCCTTCCTGTATTCAGCATGGAATCCCAAAGTTGAAAAAAAACGGGTGGCTGATCGTCGACAATACAGAAAGGAAGTATTATACCGCCCCATTCTCCTTTGATAGAAACTCATGGAAAATCTCGACATTCGCAGGGCCTGTACCCTATATGAGGGATTTTTCAGAAACAAGTTTTTTAAAAAAATTGATTTAATGGCATTGGCTCCCATTGCATTGTTTACCTATAGCAGACCTTACCATACACGAAAGACAGTCGAGGCCTTGCAACAAAATAAATTGTCGGCCCAGAGCGATCTTTTTATTTTTTCCGATGGTCCGAAGGACGATGTTTCCAGAACCCGGGTGTCGGAAGTCAGGGGCTACCTGAAAACCATCAACCAATTCAAATCGGTCACTATAGTCGAAAGGAAATCAAATATCGGACTGTCTGCCAACATCCTGGAAGGTGTGCAACAAATCTTGTCTGACTTTGGTAATGTAATCGTATTGGAAGACGACCTGCTGACTTCTCCTTATTTCCTGGATTTCATGAACGAAGGTTTACGCTTATATGAACATGATGAAAATGTAATCAGTATACACGGTTATACTTATCCTATTGAAGAAAAATTACCCGATAGCTTTTTTCTCCGCGGGGCGGATTGCTGGGGATGGGCAACCTGGAAAAGAGGTTGGGATCTTTTTCAGCCTGACGGCAGTCTGCTTCTGAAAAGACTAATGGAATCCGAACAAACGGTACAGTTTGATTTTGAAGGAAGTTATCCTTATGTCCGGATGCTAAAGGATCAGATAGCGGGCAAGACAAATTCATGGGCCATCCGCTGGTATGCATCCGCGTTTTTAGAAAATAAATATACCCTATATCCTGGTAAATCCTTGGTTTCAAATATAGGTGGTGACGGAAGCGGTACCAATAACGGTTTTGGATATTTACCTCCGGCTCCATTAAACCAGAATCCGGTAGAAATATTCCGGATCGAAATATGTCAAAACACAATCGCTTATCAAGCTTTTGCCGCCTATCACAGGAAAGCAATGCAGCCGTCTTTGTGGAAAAAGATTAAACGCAAGTTGAAAATTGTCATAAAGCCATGATCCATTAATATATGTCTGTAAGCCGGACCGTTACCTATTTAAAACAACTCATACCGCCTTTGTTTCTGACCCTTATTAAAAGGGGGAAGAAATATGGGTGGAAAGGTGATTACAAAAGCTGGCAGGAAGCGAAGGATTTAACGAATGCATATGACGACGTTCTTATACTGGACAAAGTAAAAGAGGCCCTTCTTAAAATTAAAAACGGCGATGCAGTTTATGAACGTGATTCTGTTTTGTTTGACCGTATTCATTATTCCTGGCCGCTGCTCACCACACTGCTTTGGATAACAACGCTGAATAAGGGCAGCCTTAAAGTGGCTGATTTCGGAGGCTCCCTCGGCAGCTCTTATTTTCAAAACAGGATATTCCTCGACAGTGTTCTCCGATTGCAATGGAACATCGTTGAACAGGAAAACTTTGTAGACTGCGGTCAAAAAAATTTTCAGGATGATATACTGCATTTTTTTTATACTCCGGAGCAAATGATTGCGAAGCAGGGTTTACCCGATCTTTTAATTCTCTCCTGTGTCTTACCTTATCTGGAAAAGCCATATACTATGCTGGTCGACTTAATGCGGCTTAAAATCCCTTATATCATTGTCGATAATACTTATTTTAACAACGAAAACAGGGATCGGATATGCATTCAGCGTGTTCTGCCTGAAATTTATAAAGCCAGCTACCCGTGCTGGATGTTAAATTATGAGCATGTTAAAAAGACTTTGTCGGATTCCTATGAAATGATTTCAGAGCACGATAACGATTCAGTTATTTTCCTTGACGGAAAAAAAATTCAATACAGGGGTTTGCTTTACAAAATAAAAGAATGAAAATAATAGATCAGATCATGCGATCGGAATATTTCAGGGATCAGCCACCGGTACTGATCGATATCGGCGCATCGGGCGGAATCCATACCAAATGGAAATACATCGCAAAGCATGCTTACTGCGTCGCTTTCGATGCGGATGACAGGGAATTTCAAATAAGTGAGGAGACAAATAAAGACTACAAAAAATTAATTCATATCAACCGGATTGTAACAGCCTTACCCTCCGGGAATGCCCCGTTTTATCTTACCAGTTCCCCTTTCTGTTCCAGTTTACTTGAACCTGATGATGAAAAACTGAGTCCCTGGCTTTTCAAACCTCTTTTTGAGGTGAAAAAAATAACCAGCCTACCAGCTGTGACTCTTGGAGAAACGCTGCATGCAGCAAATATATCGTATATCGACTGGTTTAAGGTGGATACACAGGGTACCGATCTGCGGCTTTACAAAAGCCTACCAGAAAAAATCCAGGAAACAGTTTTGTTTGCGGAATTTGAACCGGGGATCATGGATGCTTATAAAGAAGAAGATAAACTATATTCCGTGATGCAGGAAATGCATGAGCAGGGCTTCTGGCTTTCTTCAATGAATGTCAAAGGAACACAGCGATTGCAAAACAGTTATGCACTGCAAATAGGGGGTTTTCTAAGTGAAAGAATTATCAGAACTTCACCCGGATGGGCTGAACTGACATATTTTCGCAAGCCGGAGGGCCTTTCCATCAGGAATTTGTTCCTGATGATCGTTTTTGCTTTGCTGGAACGTCAATATGGTTTTGCACTTGAGCTCGCCGACAAAGGGATACAACAATTCAGTGATCCTTTACTGGATGTTTGCAGGCAAGCCGTATTAAAAAAAATACAAAGAGAAAAAAAGAAGATCCCATTGATATTGCTCAAGAGAAAAATAAACAAATTATTTGCCGGCATCCATGCTTAATTTCTGCACTCTTTTTGATTCTAATTATATTTCCCGGGGCCTGGCACTTTTTGAATCTTTAAAAAAAACTGCACCGGATTTCCATTTATTTATTGTTGCCTTTGATGATGACTGCTATCGCTACCTGGAAAATCTGCGTGAAAAGGAACTTACAGTTATTTCACTGGCTGAATTCGAAGATGAGAAATTAAAGCAGGTAAAATCCGGAAGAACAGCAGCCGAATATTGCTGGACCTGTACACCATCTATCATATTGTACTGTATTGAGAAATTCCGGTTGCCTTCCTGTACTTATGTGGATGCAGATATGATCTTTTATGATAATCCGCAGATTCTGTTCGCTGAAATGGGCAACAAATCGATTTTAATTTCTGAACACAGGTACACTCGCGATTATGATGTTTCCGAAACACACGGTATTTACTGTGTGCAGTTCATGTATTTCAAAAATGATGAAAACGGATTGAAAGCCCTGACGTGGTGGCGAGACCGCTGCCTGGAATGGTGTTTTGCTTATTTGGAGGATGGAAAATTCGGTGATCAGAAATACTTAGATGACTGGCCCGAAAGATTCTCCGGCGTTCATGTTCTTCAACACCCCGGCGGAGGGCTGGCCCCCTGGAATATTCAGCAATATTCCGTCGAACAAAAAAATGGAAAAATATTTATTGCTGACAAAAAAAAAGAAGCGCAACATGTGGTTGTTTTTTTTCATTATCATGGATTAAAGTTTTATACCGACGAAAAAGTAGCATGCTGTGCGGCACTTTACGAGTTGGAGAAGGGAGTGAAGGAAATACTTTATTTCCCATATATCCGCGATTTACTGGAAACAGGAGATCAATTAACCCGGTCAGGTTTCAAACGAAACCCCCAGGGTGCACGACAACCTTCGCCCAGGGCAGGAGAAATAATTTTTGAATACATAAAAAATGTAATTTTCCTGATGTTCAAGGGAAGATTACCGCTTTTTAAAAAAAGTCTGTTCACGATCGCGTTGCATAACCACATTTATGAACTGAGCAGAATCAAATAACACGATGGCTTATCTTATAGACCTGAAAACTTATATCGACAAAAGAGGCAATCTCACTGTAATTGAAAAGACGATTCCTTTTGAAATAAAACGGATATTTTATATCTATGGCGTGGATGAATCCCTGCGCGGAGGTCACAGGCATAAAACAACCGTACAGGCAGCCATATGTCTTAAAGGAAGCTGCCGGATTTATAATAATGACGGACAAAACGAAAATTATTTTATACTGGATCAACCGTCAAAATGTCTTATCCTTCAAACGCGCGACTGGCACACAATGGATGAATTCACGCCGGATGCTATTCTCATGGTGCTGGCGTCGGAATATTTTGACCAGCAGGATTATATCTTTGAACCTTATAAGAAATGATTGAATACGAAGATCTCCGAAAGGTAAATGAACCTTTTTTTGCAGCCTTTGCCAAATCATTCGATGAGGTACTCAGAAGCGGATGGTTTATTTTAGGAAATCATGTAAAAAACTTTGAAAGGGATTTTACTAATTATTGCGGAACCACCTTCAGTTGCGGCGTGGCCAACGGCCTGGACGCCTTACTGCTTGCATTAAAAGCATGCAACTTTGAAAAGGGAGATGAGGTGATCGTTCCGTCCAATACATATATAGCAACCATTCTATCCATTCTACATGCAGGTTTAAAGCCTGTTCTGGTTGAACCCGATATCTTAACTTATAATCTCGATCCTGCTAAAATTGAAGAGAAAATAACTCCCGGTACAAGGGCCATTCTGGTCGTTCATCTGTATGGCAAATTATGCGAAATGGACAAGATCCTGCTGCTGGCAGGTAAAAGGAATTTAAGAGTAATTGAAGATTGTGCCCAGGCACATGGGGCTTCTTTCAAAAATAAAAAAGCCGGAAGCTTTGGCGATTTGGGAGCATTCAGTTTTTATCCCACTAAAAATCTGGGGGCTCTGGGGGATGCCGGATCGGTAAACACATCAGATGAAACACTTTACCGGTCGATTCAATCCTTACGCAACTACGGATCCCAGGTAAAGTATCACAATGAAAAAATCGGTTACAATTCCCGTCTGGATGAAATCCAGGCTGCCTTCCTGTCCGTTAAGCTCCCCTATCTTGATGCAATGAACCAACATAAAAGAAATCTTGCAACACTTTATTTGCAGGGTTTGAAGAACGACTTCATTAAGCCGGTCATAAAAGAAGATTACCTGGATGTATACCACATTTTCAACATCCGCCATGAAAGCCGGGACCGGCTCAGGGATTTCCTGTTAAAGAATGAAATCAAAACCGAAATCCACTATCCCATTGCACCTAATAAACAACCCGCCATGAGTGGCATACTGGATAAGGAGTTAACACCGATTGCAGAAGAAATTCACCGGACTACACTAAGTCTACCCATTTCCTCTTTTCATACTGTTTCCGACATCGAAAGAGTTATAGAAGTTATGAACAGATTTTAAAATATGGATTCGCTTATGGGAAAACGATTATTCCTCCTGTAACAAAAGCTGTAGTTTCGACCGGAGAAAACAGGCAAACCCGAAGACTGTATGGCCAATCTGATAAGACTTAATAAATATTTACCATTCGCCATCCTGTATTTTTTTTTAAACTCCGTCTTTCTGCCCTTGGGTTTACTGTATACAACCTTACTTACTCCTTTTTTTCTTATATGGCTCTATAGACAAAATAAAATTGAATATGGCTGGGTATTCTTTTTAATTACGATTCCGTTCGCATACATTCATTTCAAACAGGGCATCGACCTGCGCTACTACATAAAATCTTATATTCTTCTTTTCAGCGTTTTTGTATTCATTTTAACCATGATCCGGTTTTTGCAGGTCGTCGGATCATTGAGAACGATCTTCAGGATTTTGTTAACCATTAATTTTTTCCTTGTTGGGATTGCCTGCGTCCTTTTTTTCATTCCGGGAGCCCGCGGCCTGATGTGGTCAGTGTACGATGTTTCCACAGGCCTCACAAAATTTCCCCGGCTTAGTTTATTTACTTACGAACCTTCCTACTATTCCACATTGCTGATCCCCCTGGCATTTTACTATTACCTGAAAATAATTTTTTTCAAATACCCAAACGCCGGTTATGTGTTTTTCATGGTTACCTTCCCCCTGGTCATTTCATTTTCGCTGGGGGCCATCCTGGGAATCTGCATAAGCTTCAGTATTCTTCTTCTTTCGAAGATCCGTTCGTTTTTCATGAAAAAAAATGTTGCGGCATATTCTCTGGCCTCCGGGTTGCTGATAGCGATTTCAATCATTTTCCTTTACTATTTCTATCCAGGTAATCCGCTGTTCTTAAGAATCAAAAATATTTTTGCAGGGACAGATACATCTTTTAAAGGAAGGGCTTTTGATTCCTTCCGGCTTGCCCTGAGTGTAGCCCGGGAAAAAAGCATTTATTTCGGAGTGGGGCTCGGGCAACTGAAATTGTTGGGAGGTGAGATTTGGAATAAATTCTATGACACTGTTTTCAATACAAATGAAATTACTATCCCCAATGCAGTTGCCGAAACATTTGCCTTTTATGGTATCGCGGGACTGTTGATTCGGTTCAGCCTGGAATGGTACTTTTTCTTCCGGACTAAAACCTACACGAATTATTATCGTTTGGGACTTTTCATCTATATGTTCATTTATCAGTTTACTGGCAGTTTCCTCTTCAATATCGCCGAATACGTGATCTGGGTGTTGGCTTTTAGTCAGGTATTTGAAGAATTCGATAAAAAAAATATCCTGAAAAATTCCCTGCCATGAAAGTTGCATTCATATCAAGGGCGTCACTATACAGTGATAAGGGCGGTGACACTATTCAGCTGGTAAATACAGCCGTTCAACTGAGAAACCTGGGCATTCAAGTAGATATTTTTCTGGCGGATGAAAAACCTGATTATTTGCAATATGACCTCCTTCATTTCTTCAATATCATCCGTCCCGATGATATTTTGCCCCATATTGCCCGAACCGAAAAGCCTTTTGTCGTGTCAACCATATTTGTTGACTATACGGAATATGAAAAAAAAGCAAGACAGGGCCTATCCGCAGTCCTTTTCAAATATTTATCACCCGACTTTATCGAGTATCTGAAAGTATTAGCCAGGTTCCTGGTAAATGGCGTAAAAATAAAGAGTGCGTATTATTTACTTCACGGGCAGAAAAGGTCGATCAGAAAAATAACAGGAATGGCCCGAATGCTCCTCCCCAATTCAAAAAGTGAATATGACAGACTCTCCCATTCTTACGCCATTCAGAAAGAATACAGGATCATACCCAATGGTATTGATAAAACCCTTTTCACGCCGGGAACGACCGATATATTAAGGGATGATCGTCTGATACTTTGTGTTGCTAGGATAGAGGGCAGGAAAAATCAGTTAAATCTGATCCGGGCGATCGTCAATACACCCTACAGACTAATCCTGATTGGCGCCATGGCCACTAATCAAATGGATTACTACGAACAATGCAAAAATTCAGCTGGCCCAAACATAGAATTCATCAATTTCCTTGAACAGGAATCACTATTGGACTATTATCGAAAAGCCAGTGTACATGTATTACCGAGCTGGTTTGAAACCACAGGCCTTAGTTCCCTGGAAGCAGCTGCCATGGGTTGCAATATTGTTATCACCAGGAAGGGAGATGCATACGAATACTTCAGGGACGACGCATATTATTGCGATCCGGAATCACCCGATTCGATATTTAAGGCAGTTGATCAGGCTGCCAGAAGCAGCAAATCAAAATACCTTTCTTCCAGGGTTAGAGAACAGTTTAACTGGAATATTGCCGCAAAAAAAACAATGGAAGCTTATCATGAAATACTGCGAAACAAAGGATGACTCTTCATTATTTCACTTTCTTTATCCAGAATGACCTGGGACCCACACAGTTAAATCCGGGCATCTTATTATTTTTATCGAAATTGTAAGAAATTTACTGAATTCTCAACCAGATGCGCATGCAGCTGTTATTGTATTGATATGAAAATCTTACTTAATTATCTGAAACCCTATAAATGGCTGGTAGGGCTTACGCTATTTCTGGCTGCGCTCAACACCGGCTTTTCCTTACTCGATCCCATCATATTCGGAAAGATCGTGAACCTTTCTAATGATTTTGTGCAAGCACGCAAGCTCCACCATACTGTTTCGGCGGATAAATTTTTCACCACATTTTCCTGGTCTCATCCGGGTGTAATCAATCTCCTGCTGCTTTCTGTGGCAGTAGCCATGATGAGCCGGATCGCGAAAAATTTCCAGGATTATTTCATGAACGTGGTAGTACAGAAATTCGGAGCAAAAGTTTTCACAGATGGTTTACAGCACGCCATGAAGCTCCCATATGAGGATTTCGAGGATCAACGAAGTGGTGAAACCCTGGGCGTACTGCAGAAAGTGCGTACCGACACTGAAAAATTCATCAATTATTTTATCAATCTGCTTTTTGGTGTTATTATCGGTGTCATTTTTGTTTTCACTTATGCTGCCATCTATATCCACTGGAGTATACCATTGGTTTATCTGGGGGGAATTCTCCTGCTCACGTTTATCAGCAACCTCCTAAGCCGGAAAATAAAAGTTATCCAGAAAAATATTGTTTCGCAAACTACTTCCCTGGCCGGATCAACCACAGAATCCCTCCGCAATATAGAACTGGTAAAAAGCCTGGGACTTACACAGGAAGAAGTAAACCGGTTGAATAAAAATACTTATAAGATCCTGGGCCTGGAACTCACCAAAGTAAAACGTATTCGAAGCATCAGTTTTGTTCAGGGCACATTTGTAAACACCCTGCGACAGGTCATACTTTTCATTTTAATGTGGCTCATCTTTAAGGACAAAATGAATGCAGGGCAACTGGTAACCATGCAGATTTTTTCTTTTTTTGTATTCGGACCATTACAAGATATCGGCAATATTGTCCTCTCCTACCGGGAAGCCCAGGCTTCACTTAATAATTTTGAGCAACTCATGCAAAAAGTTCCTGAACCGCAATCAGCAAATCCAAAACACCTGGGAAATGTTGAGGAGCTCAGTTTTCGGGACGTGGTATTCAAGCATAAAACCGCCCAACACTATGCTATCGATCAAATCAGTTTCGATGTGCAGGTTGGCGAAACCATTGCTTTTGTGGGGCCATCCGGATCCGGAAAATCAACTCTTATGAAGTTATTGGTGGGCCTGTACCGGCCACTACGCGGAAAAATTTTTTATAATAACCTCGACGAAAATTCGATCAGTTTCGATGACCTCCGTAACCAGATTGGATTCGTAACCCAGGACACACAACTTTTTTCAGGAACGATTCGCGAAAATCTCCTGTTTGTGAATCCCGCATCTACTGAGGCCGACCTGATGGATGTATTACAAAAAGCATCCTGTCTTAATCTGCTTGAAAGAGCAGAGAAGGGTTTGGAAACCATGATTGGTGAAGGTGGTCTGAAATTATCGGGGGGTGAAAAACAACGATTGTCCATCGCAAGGGCGTTGTTGAGAAAACCACGGGTTTTGATCTTTGATGAAGCTACTTCTGCACTCGATTCATTAACCGAAGAGGAAATAACGAAAACCATTCGTCATGTTTCTTCCCAAAGAAACCAGATCACGATACTGATTGCCCATCGTTTGTCGACCATCATGCATGCTGACCGGATCTATGTTTTAGAAAAAGGTAAAGTAGTGGAAACCGGGACCCATGGAAGTTTAAGAGATGAGAAGGGCCTCTATTATGCCATGTGGCGCCAGCAGATCGGGGAAAGAAAAAACAGTCAGGACATCTCTGAACCAGCCTTGATTTCAGCAAGTTAAATCCAAATCATTGATGGAAAAACTGTCGGTTGTGATCATTAGTTTTAACGAGGAAAAAAATATCAGCCGGTGCATTGGTTCGGTGAAAGATGTAGCAGACGAAATCCTGATCCTGGATTCCAATTCGACTGACCAGACGGTAGCTATTGCCGAAAGCATGGGTGCGATTGTTAAACAGGAAGTGTTTAAAGGCTTTATTCAAAAGAAGAATAAAGCCGTTGAACTGGCATCGTACGACTATATATTGAGCCTTGACGCAGACGAAGCACTGGATTCCAGGCTTACTGAATCCATTCTAAGGGCCAAGGAAAAATATGAAAAGAGCGCCTACCGAATGAACCGCTGCAGTAATTATTGCGGCAAATTTATCCGGCATGGCAGCTGGTATCCAGACGCAAAAATCAGGCTGTTCGACAGAAGAATTGCCTGTTGGGGCGGAACGAATCCCCATGATAAGATTGTTTTAAAGGAAAATACACCCGTAGAACACCTGAAAGGTGATATACTTCATTACTCATACCATACGATTTCAGAACATGTGATACAGAACAATAAACTCAGTACACTCGCGGCGGAATCCCTTTTTGCCAACGGAAAAAAGACGAACCTGTTTAACGTTTTTACCCATCCCGGGTGGGCTTTTTTTCAAAGCTATATTATCAGAGCAGGCTTTCTGGATGGACTATTCGGACTCGTTATCGCTGTCCAGATTTCCCATATGACTTTCCTCAAGCACCTCAAATTATACTTGCTCCACAAATCAGCTAAATAGCTGGTACCTTTGCACAAATTATTGGATATGGCAGGGAAACCGGGTTTTTTGTGGAGTCTTCTAACGCAGAAATGCCCGCGTTGCCGGAAGGGAAATATGTTTACAGATCCAAACCCATGGAATCTGAAATCTACGCTGAAAATGTCCACGCATTGCCCTGAATGCGGTCAGCTTTACGAACTTGAAGTGGGTTTCTGGTATGGAACCGCGTATATCAGTTATGCAGTCACCGTACTTTTTTGCGTATTCAGTTTTTTACTCTGGTTTCTAACCATCGGATTTTCATTAACCGATCAGCGTTTTTTCTGGTGGATGGGCATTAACGGGGTTTTATTGGTCGTATTACAACCCTGGTTCATGCGTCTGAGCAGGGCCATGTACTTGTATTTCTTCGTTGCCTATAATGCGGACTATAAGAATACTGCCCCGAAGACCTTTGATTATAAATCGGAGGATTATTTCCTGCGGGAAGAGCCTACTAAGCCGAAAGCTTAAAGCGTAAAACCTAAGGCAACTAAATAAAAAGCCACTCACTTTTGATGAATGGCTCTCGGAATCTATGTAAGGGGGTTAGTAAGGGTGAATAACGTAAAATTATAAATATTATTATACAAAACTTCAATCAAAGATCTTTTAATAAAAAAAAATCTTTCACACGGATCCCCTTTTCGGTTTTTTGAAGGGTGCAACACTCATGTAACGGATCATGTTCGAAAAACAAAATATAGTCCCCGGTCAATGCTTCTTCCAGGAACCCTTTCTTTTCTTTCAGAGAAGTGAGTGGAAACATATCGTAAGCCATAACGTAAGGAATCGGCAGATGTCCGGCAGACGGTAAGAGATCGGCCATAAAAACAATCGTTCTCCCTTTATAAATCAGTTGAGGAAGCATCATCGCTTTTGTGTGTCCATTTGCAATCCGGATACTGAATCCATCGGTAAAAGGAAACTCGGCCAACCGGTTAATACTTTCCTCCTCGTTCTCGTCTTTCACCGCCACCATCTGTAACCGGCCACTTTCCAGTATCGGCAGTATATTTTCTTTTAGAAAGGATGCTTTCTCTCTTTCATTCGGTTCAGTCGCCCACGCCCAGTGTAAAGGATTACTCCAGTAAACGGCATTCGGAAAGGCGGGCCGCAACTGACCTCCCTGACGAAGGATCGCGCCGCCGCAATGGTCAAAATGTAAATGGGTCAGGAACACATCCGTGATATCAGCCATACTGAACCCTGCCGACTTCAGGGAATCGGCGAGACTGAGATCGCCTTGCAACTCATAATGACTAAAGAATTTTGCGTCCTGTTTATTCCCAATACCCGTATCAACTAGGATGAGTCGTTTCCCGTCTTCTATCAGGATGCAGCGAAGAGCCCAAGTGCAAAGATTATTTGCATCCGCCGGATTCGTCTTATTCCAGATCGACTTGGGCACTACGCCAAACATGGCGCCCCCGTCAAGCTTAAAGAAACCAGTATTGATGCTGTAGAGATTCATGTTTGACGGTATATCGTTTTATGTTGATTGTCATTCGTGCTTTGTATCGATAAACGATTAACAATACACGATTCTCGGTTTTAGGCATTAGGCTTTACGCTTTAAGCTTTGCGCCTTAATAAGCCAGACCAGTCCAAGAACAAAAAATACAATCAGGCTCAATACCGAATTCTTCATACTACCCGTTGCCTCTTCAATCAATCCGAAACTAAACATCCCGATTACTATGGCCAGCTTCTCTGTAAAGTCGTAATAGCTGAAATAGGAAGCTGTATCTTTTGTCTCAGGCATAAGCTTGGAATAGGTCGAACGGCTGAGTGACTGAATTCCACCCATTACCAGGCCCACGCCGATCGCAAGTCCGTAGAACCCGAATTCCGGATTTCCACCCTGCTCCTTATAATAAGCTGTATAATAAGCTGCCAGGCAAATAAGTATCCAGAACAAGACAATACCAATCAGAACACGCAGATTCCCGAACCTTTCTGACAATTTGCTCATCCAGATTGCACCTGGAATTGCTACTAACTGTATCAGTACAATGGTAATGATCAGTTTTGTTGAGGGTAGATTTAACAACTTAGCCCCGAATATACTTGCAGCAAGCATAACCGTTTGCACTCCCATGCTGTAAAAAAAGAATGACCTCAGAAAATTTTTCAACACGGGTAATTTTTTAATTTCCTGGTACACAACCTTCATGGCTGAAAAACTCTCTGAAATAATATTGACCCCTATTTTACCCGTAGATTTTGTTTCAGGAAGAACGGCAAACGTAATTTGCGCAAAGGACGCCCACCAGAGGCCTACAAGTAAAAATGTTATGCGGGATGCCAGCATTTTATCAGTCAGCAATAAAACCAGAATAAATCCTATGATTTGCAGAATCACACTGCCGATATAACCATAAGAAAATCCTTTGGCACTTACCCGGTCTCTATCCTCCGGTGCGGCAATTTCTGGAAGGAACGCATTATAAAAGACAACACTTCCCACGAAACCCATGGAAGCCATCATCAGGCAAATTATACCCAACCAGAGATTAGATCCGTTGAATAGATAAAGTAATCCGCAACCAATGGCGCCCATGTAACAAAAAAACTTCATGAAAGCCTTCTTATTTCCTCTGGTGTCGGCAATGGATGTAAGTACCGGATAAAGCAGCGCTATGAAGAGATAAGCAGCTGCAATCGCATAATCGTATAAGGAAGTATTGACGAATTTTAATCCCAGGAATGTAACTGTATCACCGCCGAATTGTTCTCGCGTAACAGCAATAAAATAGATGGGGAAAAAAGTGGTAGTGATAACCAGGTTATAAACGGAGTTCGCCCAGTCGTACATAGCCCATCCGCGAATTACTTTTTTGGAGGCCGTTTGCATAACCGCTTATTTTGTTAATGAATAATTCCCTTCCACAGGAGAAGAAGAATCAGAGAACCTGCAAGAATTCTGTAATATCCGAATAATTTAAATCCGTGACGTTGTAAATAGGTAATAAAAAAACGGATGGCAAGGAGTGCCACAATAAAAGCAACCAGGCTACCGATTAACAGGAGGGTCATATTGTCCTTAACAAAAACTTCCGGGTTCTCTTTGTGCACATCGTAAAAACTCTTCACGGAAGCAGCCAGCATCGTTGGAACAGCGAGGAAAAATGAAAATTCGGCTGCTGTGCGTCGGTCTAGTTTTTGTTGCAGTCCGCCAATGATGGTTGCGGCACTGCGGCTGAGTCCTGGAAACAATACAGAAAGCACCTGGTAACAGCCGATCAGAAATGCATTTTTATTGGTGACCCCATCCTGAGAATGAATCTGAGGTTTCGTGAATAGCTGATCTATAAACAGTAAAATGACTCCCCCCGCAATCATTACAACGGCAATGAATCCAAGATTGCCGAGCATGGCATCAATATGTTTTTTCAACAGTACCCCTGCTATAATCGCCGGAATAAGGGCGATGACCAGTTTAAAATAAAAACCGACTTTTTTAAAATCGAAGAACTGTTTGTAATAGAGAACAACGACCGCAAGAATGGCGGCGAGTTGAATCACAATTTCATAAAGGTCAGTAAATGCATTCGTCTGCACCCCGATCAGCGGGTTGGCAAATTTCATGTGAGCCGTGGAAGAAATGGGAAGAAATTCGGTAATGCCTTCGATTATGGCGATAATAATCGCTTGTATTGGGCTCATCGAGGATCTTGAACTTTGGATTTTTTAAAGATCCCGACAATCTCCAGTACAAGGCCTCCAAGAATTAAAATCGGAGCAACAGTAATTCGCCGGAAACTATAAACTTCAGAAGGATCAAACACATTCGGATCCTTGCTTTTTCCACCGATCATGAGAAGAAGGCCAAGCAGGACCAAACCCAATCCAATGAGCATCCAACGATAATTTTCCTTTCCAAATAAAGGTCTGTAGTTCCTGGAGCCGGTTACTGTTTTTACTTGTTTTGCCATATCTGAAAATAGGTTCGCAATGTACAAAAATCAATACAAATCATCCAACTTCATCTTGAGGTATTTCAATACGCTGCGATGGGTGCTAAAGAAGGAAATGAAAATCCCTAACAAAATGATAACAATAAACAACATAATAAGCAACGGATAATCACGCAGAGCCTTCAGGTAGGGCAGTTGATTTTCCGCGAAAATGATGATGGCAATTAGTCCCCCGACGGCCAGTAAACCGCTGATCAAACCATTGATGAATGCGCGAAGATCCATGGGCCGGGAAATGAACCACCGCGTAGCGCCAACCATTTGCATGGTTTTTATGAGGAAACGGTTGCTGAACATAGCCAGTCGAATGGTATTATCGATCAGGAAAATGACCAGTATGGAAATAATAACAATTACAGAAAGTAAAATAATGCTGATCTTGTTGATGATATTATTGAGATTGGTGACCAGCGATTGCGGGTATTGTACATCACTGACAGCAATATTCTGAAGCAGGATAGATTTAATTTTCGAAAGGGAATCTATGGACGAATATTCTTTAGTGATCCTGAAATCAATACTCGCCGGCAACGGATTCCGGTCAAGAAGCGCACCCCAGTCTTTATTCCCGTCCTGCAGGTATTTCTGTTTGGCAAGGTCCTTGGTTACATATTGGTAATCCTTTACATAAGGCTGGGTTGTGATATATTGAACCAGGGATGTACTATCCTTCGGCGAAACATTTTCACGTATATACACATTCATCGCAATGTTTTCCTTGAAATACTGTCCCAGTTTATTTGCATTGATGATGATCCATCCTAAAATGCCCAGGAGAAAAAGCACGAGGGAAACACCCACAATCGCCATAATATAGGAAGGTGCGGAACGTTTGGCTGATCCTTTCCGGGTTTGTGCCATAGTTGAATTTTCAGTTTTATCAGGTAACTGGAATGGGCAAAAATAAAAGATTTCCCTTCACGATGCGTATTTTTGTTGGTTCATATGGAGTATTCATTCAACGCCATTGAAAAAAAATGGCAGGAAAAGTGGAAGGCCGACCGGATATATGAGGTGAGCAACCTCTGTACGAAGCCAAAATGTTATGTGCTTGATATGTTCCCTTATCCAAGCGGAACAGGTTTACATGTGGGTCATCCGCTGGGATATATCGCCAGCGATATCTTTGCCCGTTATAAGAGGCTGAAAGGCTTTAATGTACTGCATCCGATGGGATATGATGCATTCGGGTTACCCGCGGAGCAATACGCCATTGATCATGGAATACATCCCGCTGTAAGTACAATACAAAATATCTCCAATTTCAGGGAACAACTGGACAGGATCGGATTTTCTTTCGACTGGAGTCGCGAGGTGAATACCGCTGAACCCGACTATTATAAATGGACCCAGTGGATTTTTTTGCAGATGTTTAACAGTTGGTACAACCGCTCAATAGCCCAGGCAAGACCGATTGCTGAGCTGATCGTTGCATTTGAGGAAGAAGGCAGCATCTCTGTTACCGGTTACCGTCCGATCCCTCCATTTACCGCTGCAGAATGGAAGGCATTTAATGAAAAACAACAGCAGGACATACTCATGGATTTTCGTCTTGCTTATTGTGGATTCGGTGAAGTAAACTGGTGCGAGGCACTGGGCACCGTACTGGCCAATGATGAAGTTATTAACGGCTTCAGTGAAAGAGGTGGCTATCCGGTGGTAAAAAAGAAATTGCGTCAATGGTATCTCCGCATTACTGAATATGCAGACCGTCTGCTGGAAGGTCTTGATAAAGTGGCATTCAGTGAAGCGATGAAGGAAATGCAGAGCAACTGGATCGGGAAAAGTTACGGGGCTGAAATAGAATTCGAGTTCCATTCTGATAAATCTAAAAAATTACGTGTATATACCACGCGCCCGGATACCATATTCGGTGTTGATTTTATGGTCGTAGCGCCTGAACATGAACTGATACCTGAACTGACTACTTCATCTGAGAGGAAGTCGGTGGAAGAATATATATCCTACGTGAAAAGTCGCAGCGAACGGGAACGTATGGCAGAAAAAAAGATCACGGGATGTTTCACCGGATCCTATGTACTCAACCCTTTCAATGGCCGTCAAATTCCGGTATGGATTTCAGAATATGTGCTTGCAGGCTATGGCACGGGCGCTATCATGGCGGTTCCCTGTGGGGATGAACGCGATTTTCGGTTTGCACAGCATTTCAATATTCCGGTTACCAATATTATCGGGACCCACTTTAATGGAAAAGACGCCAATCCTACGAAAGATGCCCTGCTCGAAAACAGTGATTTCCTCAACGGCATCCTGATGCGGGATGCCATTCCGCTGGTGAATAAAAAACTGGAGGAAATGAAAATAGGAAATCCAAGGGTGAACTATAAAATCCGGGATGCTGCGTTTAGCCGTCAACGTTATTGGGGCGAACCTTTTCCCATTATCTGGGAAAATGGAATCGCCTACCCGCTCGATGAAAAGGACCTCCCTCTGGAATTACCCAAAGTGGAATCTTATAAACCCGGCCCCGATGGAGAAGGGCCTTTGGCGAACCTGGAAGTATGGACTTCACGACATCTGGAGACCAACACCATGCCTGGTTATGCCGGCAGCAGCTGGTATTATCTGCGCTATATGGATCCGCATAATAATGAAACATTCTGCGGCCGCACAGCGTCAGATTACTGGAACCAGGTAGATCTGTATATAGGAGGAACCGAACACGCTGTCGGCCACTTGCTCTACAGCCGGATGTGGGCCAAATTCCTTTTCGATCTGGGCCTGATTGGCTTTGATGAACCATATAAGAAACTCGTGAATCAGGGTATGATACAGGGCAGCAGTCGCTTTGTTTATAGGCTGAATATGTCAGAACCATTCAAGGAGGATTTTGACTATTTCAAATCGAATAATATTGAAGTATTTGTTTCAAATGATCTAAGATTACAGTTCATAAAAGATACTAAAAGCGTTGATTTTCTGGCACTGTTAAAGGATCAAGTTCCTTATGAAGTTCTTGATCACTTCGCAAATAGTAAGATTCGATCTTACGAATTTACACCTTTGCATGTTGACGTAAATCTTGTAGATGGATATGATCTGAACAAAGAGGGATTTCTAAAATGGAAAAATGGGGAGTTTAGTGACGCGATATTTCTTCCAAAAAATGGCCCTTATATTACTAGTTCCGAAGTTGAAAAAATGTCGAAATCAAAATTCAACACAGTTGATCCAACCGAATTGGTGGAAAGATATGGCGCCGACACATTCCGCATGTATGAAATGTTCCTCGGTCCGGTTGAACAAAGCAAACCCTGGGATACGAAGGGTATTGAAGGTGTGCATCGTTTTCTCAGAAAACTATGGCGATTGTTTTTTGACGAAACAAAAGGAAAAGTATGGACCAGTGAAAAAGCCACGGACGCCGAATGGAAGGTTCTTCACAAAGCCATTAAAAAACTCGACGAGGATACAGACCGTTTTTCTTTCAATACAGCGGTAAGCGCCAGTATGATCACGGTGAATGAGCTCGGAGAATTAAAGACACATAAAAAGGAAATTCTTGAGAAACTTCTGATCCTGCTCACTCCTTATGCCCCGCATATCTGTGAAGAATTATGGCATGAACTGGGAAATGATGGCAGTGTGCTGGATGCGCCGTATCCGAAATTCGAGGAAAAATATCTTATCGAATCAGCTAAGTTATATCCCGTGGCCATCAACGGTAAAACGCGCACGGAACTCAATATCAGTCTGGATGCAAACCAGCAACAAGTGGAAGAAATAGTTCTCGCAGATGAATCTGTAAAAAAATGGCTGAATGGAAATTCGCCTAAAAAAGTCATTTACGTGAAGAATAAGATGATTAATATAGTCATTTAAGCGTGACGCTTAACGCCGAACGCCTAACGCCTGACAAATGCGGAAACTTGCGTCTGCCGGCATATTTCTCCAAGCCTGCCACCTTCACACTATTATCCTGCCTTGCTTTCAGCTTTACGCTTTGCGCCTTAAGCCTTACAAATATGGAGGAATGAAAAAGATATTTTACGGAGTGTAGACGGAGGCTCCGTAAAATATATTTATTCGGGGTTCCTTATTGTCTGATTATTGTTTGCTTCGCTGTTTCTTCGGGACCGCTTCGGGAAATCAGCGAAGGATCAGCGAAGCCCACCCGAAGCGGTCTCGAAGCAGACATGGTTTAAACAACGCCAAAACACGAAGAAAATCCGAAAACCTAAGTTTTTTGCAGCCCGGAGCACTCAAAAAGAGGGAAAAAATAAATTTTACGGAGCCTCCGTCTACACTCCGTAAAATCTCTTTTTTGGCAGGGATCCTGAACCAACACTATTACCAAATATTGGGCTTGTATTTTAATCTGTATTGGCTTTAAGCGTTCAGCTTTAAGCTTTAAGCTTACTAGGGTTTTACCAGTCTCACCAATGCACTGCTTCCTTCTGTACTTTGCAAATGCGCTTCATAGCGTTTGTCCTCCACAATGGCGACCATTAAAGATGTGTTCGGCGGAATGGTTCCCAGGTTTTCTGCAACCATCACGAGTTCATTATCCGACTGTAAATCTGTAACTGCAATCTTCATGATATATGCCTGCTCAGCGAGTAGTATATGTTCCTGTAACAAATGGCCATTTAAAAATACGGCGATGGAATCCCCGTCAATTTCTGCATTATCATAAAATCGGAGCTCTATAGAATCGCCCTTGATGGGAATTACATTTTGGAGAATCTTAGTACGGCTGGTAAACCTTTCTTCGTTGGTCTGCAGGGCAGGAGGTAAAAAAATAGGGGCGTTCACCTGCTGATGCACCGGCACCGGTTTCTCTACAACCACGGCTGATTTTTGTGATTTAGCCGTCGGTTCCTCAGTCATCGTAGACGATTCGGGGTTAGCAACAGGCCGCTGTCCGGCTTCCGTAGGAACTTCATTTCCCTGGTTAAACGCCATTTGTTCGATGCTGTCCACTATTTCGGGATGACTCACGCCATAGGCATAATTCTCAATCAGGAAATCCCATTCATCTGGAAACACGGGGGCTGAGTTTCCCTTGACCAGGTGTAATTCTTTTTTATCTTTTTTATCATCATTCTTTCGCGACGATTTTCCATCCAGTTTCATGATGCCTTCTCCCGGACAATTAAAATCAGCGACAGCAAGCAAAGCGCCAAAACCGGTTGATGAATGATTTGAAATATTATCTTCAATTAAAACATCATCCCACCAGATCACGTCGTTGTTTTTATCATCGAAATATCCTTTCACCGAATAACGACGATAACTTGATTTCGAATCGTAGTAATAGGAACTGCCGACAAGACTGTCCCCCTTGCGGATCAGCTTAAGTTCCACTCTTGAATTTCCCATTTTACCTTTCCAGATTCCTGTAATCGGCTGGGCCTGCACCTGCATACAGATCAGTATTATTACAACTGTTTTGGGAAATGATTTTTTAAAAAAAGACGGGAATTGCATGAAAAGTCAACGCAGACAAGAAGGTTATATTTTATGGATTCTGTTAAAAGATCGTTGGCGGTTGATCGTTACCACACTATCCCAGATAGACTTCCAATAATCCGTCAGGCAGCGTTAATAGCACAGCCCTGTTTTTATGATCCACTTTGGAAAGAGTTTGTTCATTAATGGGTATGAGAACTTCCTTCGTATCTATTTCTATGCGACAAAGAACCTGGTGTGGCTGCTCGATCACTTCGAGTATGGATCCCAGATCCTTTCCCTGATCCAACACCCGGTAACCTACCCACCCAATGGGATTGCTCTTCTGCGTATGAATCTGCACTTCCTCTTCCTTCATCCATACATCATGGCGAATGAATTTAGTAGCTGCTTCTTTGGTATCTATTCCCTCCAGTTTAAGGTATAACTCTGTATCGCCTTTTTTACGGATATTGTCAATGAAATAGGGAAGCATTTCATCTTTTTTTTGTTCCAGAAAAATCACTTTGATTTTTGTAACGGTAATTTTTTTACCGAGATGGTGCAAAACAATCATCTCCCCCTTCAACCCGAATGCTGAAACGATCTTACCTATATTTCTATATGTATTTTCCATTGTACTCTAAATAAAAAAAGGCTACTCGTCAGCCGACGAAGATAGCCTTGATAAAATTATGAGTTCGTTGCTTAACCCTGTGCCTCGTTCTCTTGCCTTCTTTCCGTTCTTCTTGGGGGAGGCGCGTTACGCCGACCGCCGGGTCTCGCTTTACGATGATCTTCCTGTCGTTTCTTGACGCTTAATTCATGATCACTATGCCACTTGGAAAATTTTTCCATGGCGGCCGCTTCATCAAAAAGGCCAAGTCCCACACCCCTTAAAAGATGCTTCAGGTATAATACGCCTTTATAACTCAGGATGCGGCGGACCGTATCCGTTGGTTGAGCACCTTTATGCAGCCAGTCAAGCGCCTTCTGGCGGTCAAGCTGAACTGAAGCAGGAACAGTTAAAGGATTGTAAGTACCGATTTTTTGAATGAATTTACCGTCTCTTGGTGCACGGATGTCGGCAATGACGATGAAATAGAATGGTCTCTTCTTAGACCCATGTCTTTGAAGTCTGATTTTTACGGGCATCTTAAATAAAAATTTAAATGCGTTATTTAATAAGGTTTAAAAGTAGATCGAACGAATCAATCTGTTATTGCAAATGTAATGAATCAACTATAAAATGCCGAATGATTTCACGTCTTTTTTGATGAGTGGAAAAATTAACGTTTTCCCAATCCCATCCCGCCCAATGGCATTTTATTCATCGTCTTCATCATCTGTTTCATCTGTTCGAACTGCTTCATGAATGCATTTACCTCCGCAATTTCCTTACCACTTCCTTTGGCAATTCGTTTTCTGCGGTTTTGATCTATAGAATCCGGATTGGCTCGTTCGAAGGGTGTCATAGAGCTGATCATGGCCTCAATACCTTTGAATGAATCGTTACTGATGTCAATATCCTTGATGGACTTCCCCACGCCCGGAATCATACCGAGCAGATCCTTAATATTGCCCATTTTACGTATCTGGTCAAGTTGCTGCTTAAAATCTTCGAAATCAAATTGATTTTTACGGATTTTCTTTTCGAGTTTACGGGCCTCAGCTTCATCGAACTGGCCTTGGGCTTTTTCCACAAGGGAAGTAATATCACCCATACCCAGGATCCTCTGGGCCATACGATCAGGGTAAAATACATCCAGGGTTTCCATTTTTTCCCCACTACTTACAAACTTGATAGGCTTGTTAACAGTGTATTTAATGGAAAGCGCTGCTCCACCCCGGGTATCACCATCGAGCTTAGTCAGCACTACCCCTGTAAAATCAAGTCTTTCGTTAAAGGCCTTTGCCGTATTCACAGCATCCTGGCCAGTCATGGAATCCACCACAAATAGGATTTCCTGCGGATCTACCCCCTTTTTTATATTCGCCACTTCGGTCATCATGGTTTCATCCACAGCCAAACGGCCGGCGGTATCCACAATAACCACATTTTTATTTTTGCTCCTTGCTTCTGCAACCGCCTGTTTTGCAATATTTACGGGGTCCGTATCCCCTTCAATAGTGAATACGTCTACCCCGATTTGGGAACCGAGTATTCTTAATTGCTCAATTGCGGCCGGGCGGTATACATCGGCAGCCACCAGAAGGGGAGAAAATCCTTTTTGTGTTTTGAGGTAATTGGCAAGTTTCCCGCTGAATGTTGTTTTACCGGATCCCTGAAGTCCTGCTACCAGGATCACAGCCGGATTGCCCTTTGCATTCAGGGCGGTTTCGTTGCCACCCATCAGCTCCGTAAGTTCATCCTGTACGATTTTTACCATGAGCTGACCCGGACTCACTGCCGTGAGAACTTTCTGGCCCATCGCTTTCTGACGAATTGTATCGGTAAAATCCTTGGCTATTTTAAAATTTACATCTGCATCGATCAACGCACGGCGGATATCTTTTACGGTCGCCGCCACATTGAGTTCGGTAATTCTGCCCTGGCCTTTCAGCTGTTTAAATGCCGAGTCCAGTTTTTCACTTAAACTTTCAAACATATAACCTCCTCACGTTTAAAAATGAAATGAAAAAACGTGAATAAACATCTCGTTCTATCCACGTTTTTCAGAAAGGCAAATGTAAGAAAATGAAGTGTAATTTTATATCAATCGCAATGCTTTCGTGATTAAATACCCAGATAATTCCTCAGGGATTTAGCGCCTGAGTTGGACCTGAGTTTGGTAATGGCCTTGTCTTTGATCTGACGAACCCGCTCCCGGGTGAGGCTGAACCGGTCACCAATGTCTTCCAGGCTCATGGGATGATCCACTCCGATACCAAAGAAAAAGCAGATCACTTCCTTCTGACGCTCAGTGAGTGTTTGCAGGGAGCGGTCAATATCTATTTTCAGGGATTCGTTGTGTTCAATATTCGTCTCAGCACGGTCAGCATTGGTATTTTCCAACACATCAATAAGCGTATTATCTTCTCCCTCCGATAATGGGGTATCAACACTTATATGCCTGCCTCCAATGCCAATAGTGGATCTAACTTCTTCGATATCAAGTTCCAGCACATCTGCCAGTTCCTCAGGAGAAGGTTCCCTTTCAAACTGCTGTTCAAGCTGGGAATAGGCTTTTTGGATACGATTGGTTAAACCTACTTTATTCAAGGGAAGACGTACTATGCGGGATTGTTCGGCCAACGCCTGAAGAATGCTTTGGCGGATCCACCACACTGCATAAGAAATGAATTTGAAACCCCGGGTTTCGTCGAAACGCTGGGCGGCCTTGATCAGTCCCAGATTACCCTCATTGATGAGGTCTGGCAGGGTTAATCCCTGGTTCTGGTACTGTTTGGCTACGGAAACTACGAATCGAAGATTGGCTTTAGTGAGCTTGTCGAGGGCTTTCTGGTCCCCCTGTTTGATCCGGATGGCGAGTTTTACCTCTTCCTCCGGAGTGATCAATTCAACTTTTCCGATCTCCTGCAGGTATTTTTCCAAGCTCTGAGACTCACGATTCGTAATACTCTTCGTGATCTTGAGTTGACGCATACTC
>Ga0209863_10000195_pt1 | contig 38308 bp, 36 predicted proteins | sample OrgsoiDNA2013046_FD_185796 | JGI IMG/M metagenome (GOLD analysis project Ga0209863, IMG submission 185796) | Permafrost soil microbial communities from the Arctic, to analyse light accelerated degradation of dissolved organic matter (DOM) -... | ecosystem: Environmental > Terrestrial > Soil >...
ACGACGCCGATCGAAATCAGGAGCAGCGGCCAGGTGTGATTAAAATCGAGATCGTACACGTGGAAGTTCTCCAACAAGAACAGCAATCCAAGCGTCATCAGCACAACTGCGCCCATAATCCCGCGAAAGCGGCAGCGCAGGCACCCGCAGGCCCGATTACTGCGATAAATCTCCATGTCTTTCCCCCTCTTACGAGACTGGCCGATTCCAACGCTTGAAAAATAGCCATGCGCCGATAGCGATCAGAATGAGCGGCCAGAAGCGGTCCATGCTGAACGAAAACCAGCCCATGTTGTCGAGCAAAAACAAACATCCGAGACCAATCAGAATCACGGCGCCAATCGGAACTGTGTTATTGCAGCTCGAGTTGTCCACTCCCGGCTCGGCATATAGCGGCGGCTGTGAAGAACTCCATGCGGGGTCTACGCCCGCGGGATTCACCGGCGCGGAAGCCGCACTCGGCGCCTGCCAGTTGTTGGTTTGTGTGACTCCGGGTCCAAACATGGCTTCGAGACCGAACGGATCCGGAAGTGGCAAGCCGTGCTGAATCGCCTCCGACGTCTTGTAAGCGTCGAACACCATGTAGAACACAAAGAATCCGATGAGAATACCCAGGATGCCAACGTGCGTCGTCAGGAAAATCAGGACGACAAATGCCAGAGCGTGGATGACTCCCTTCATGAACTGGCCGTTGTACATCGCTCCCACGCCGGGTATGAACCCCAGAAGTCCCGCCACGACCGGTCTTGTCTGCGGAGGCACTACCGCCTGCACCGGCCGATTCGTGCCCGGCGTGGCGGATGCTCCGTGCATTTTCTCCGCCACGCAGGTCTCGCAGTACATCACGCCGCCCACGTTCCGTGCGCACGCATTGCACAAGGGCTTCCCGCAGGTCCGGCAGTACGCTACCGCAGCCGCATCGCTATGATTTGCGCAATTCATGCTTCTCTCCTTGCCACGTCCAGACCAGGCTGTAGTCTTTCCATCTGTGCCACTATGGGCTGGGCTTCATCCTCCGCGTAATTCTGGTCCTGGCTGCCGTCTTCACTCTTTCCGTCTTGGCCCCGGTTCGGACGGCTGCTGGTTTTGTTGCCGTTTTCCTTCGGCTTCTGCTTTTCACGCTTGCTCGGTGCGCCTTCTGCCGGAGTTGTGGCGCGCTGCACGTCATGCAACAGCGATTCCACCTCGTAGAAACCCCGCAGGTTGGAGTAATACTTCACCACTCGAGCTTGAGCGGAAAAATAACTGCGCTTCATGGCGCTCGGGTGCAGATCGAGCTTGGCGACATCGCTCACCTTGATCCCAGCGACGCTCATCACCAGCGACACCGAGAAGAACGCCATGGCAACAGACATGCCGAAGCGCGGCTGCCGTATCGTCGCCCACGTTCCCGAGAGCACGGGCTGTAACCATCCCCATCGGGAAGGCTTGAGCTCGGGTACGGAGGCGACATATCGCTCTTCCACGCCTGTCGTTCGGGCCAGGATGTTGTGAACCAGATTCTTCGGAGGTTCTACCTCGGCCAGCGACCGCATCCACTGTTGCCCAGCCTGCGCATCCGCGAAGAGCGGGCCACATGTGATGCAATTCGCAGCATGCGTCAGGAAGCTGGCTAGCGCCTTCGCCTCCAGCGTGCTCTCGTTCCCAGAGCCTTCGATCGCCTCGAAAAGCAGCACCTCAAACTCAGCGCACTGCATTCCGTCTTGGATTTCGTTTCCCATCAGATCACCTGCTTATATGTACGTGAAAGCAAACGCGCTAGTTCCGCGCGCCCGCGGTTTATTCTTGATTTCACGGTGCCCTCGGGTACTTTGAGGGCAGTCGCGATCTCCCGGTAGTCCATGTCTTGTAAGTCCCTTAGAATCAATGCTTCCCGCAGCTCCGGGGAGAGTTTTTGCAGCCCCTCGTGAACCATTTCCGCGATCTGCCGCTTTGTCTGCACTTCGTCGGGGCGCAGGCCGCCGTCTTCGAGCTGGTCGGCCAGGGTCAGGCTGTCGTCCTCGGGCGAAGTCCCGGCATCGATGGAATCGGTCGCCCGGTCCTGCTTGCTCTTACGGAAATGATCGACCAGCAGGTTGCGGGTGATGGTTGTCACCCACGTCATGAACGCGCCGCGCTCCACGTCATACGTGGAGAGCGTTTTGTACATCTTGATGAAGACTTCCTGGGTCAGGTCGTCGGCGTGCTCGGCGGAGCCGGAGAAGCGGTAACAGATGTTGTAAATCCGCCGGTTGAAGCGGTGGACGAGGTCTTCCCAGGCGAGGGAGTCGCCCCCGGCCGCGCGCCGAACGATGAGATTGACGACCTGCGCGTCTTCCAACCCTTGCGCTCCCTGGGAAATGTGCGGAAAGTCTATAACCTCAACATCACACCGGAGATACGTGTGTCTCCCGTTGAAAGTTCACCCCATCCCTAACGCTCGACTGGCCCGCACACACGTGGGGACGGCCGCCCCCGGCCGTCCAGCTTGAGATGTTTACTTCAGTCCGCTGGCAGGCGGAATTGTAGCAGGGCCAGCTTTCGTCGCCCCCACCGCATGTAGTAGGCTGCCCAGTTAGCCCAACTCGCATTTCGGCGATCCACGCAACCGGGTGCCCCATCCTTGTCGCGTTTTTTGCGCCAGGGCGGGGTGTTTGGGAATTCGCGACGTAGCCGATCATCGTTGTCTGGCAATACTCAAAGCGATCTTGATGCCAAACCCGTCCGATTTCTCCAACCCCACCGAATCCGAAGCCCCGCAGCGGCAAACGCCAGATGCGCTGCTGCTCCACGGCTTTTGGTACCGGGCATTGCCGGGAGTTCAAATCCGGCGGAACGGCATGGCAAAGGCCCAGCTTCTCGGCCTGCCGCTGGTCATTGGACGGGATGCAAACGGAAAAGCCTTTGCCCTGCGCGATTCCTGCCCCCATCGCGGCATCCCTCTTTCCGACGGGCAATTCGATGGCAAACAGGTCGAGTGCTGCTATCACGGCTGGAAGTTCGATTGTCACTCGGGACAGTGCACGGAAATTCCCTCGCTCACAGAAGATCAAGGCAAGAAGCTGCGCGTAGACCGCATCTATGCCGGTAGCCATGCGTGCGAAGAGCACGATGGATTTATCTGGGTGTTCATGCCCGAGCCGGGGCCAGCGGGGGCAGGATTTACCCGCGCGGCGGAGCCGACTGAGCCTGCACCGCGTATTCCGACATTCAGCGACAAATACAAGACCGCTTACCTCGTCGCCGATCTTGCTTGCAACATCGACCACGGCATCATCGGCCTGATGGATCCGGCACACGGGCCGTTTGTTCATCAGGCTTGGTGGTGGCGGCAGCGGCAGAGCATTCACGAGAAGCAGAAGAATTTCGAACCCATCCCGAATGGCTTCCGCATGGCCGCGCATACGCCTAGCTCGAACAGCGCGCCCTACAAGCTTCTGCGGATGTATGCTGATGCGGATTCGATTACGACGACCATTGACTTTGTGCTACCGAATCGCCGCATGGAAACCATTCGGGCGGGAAAATACTGGTTCTCCAGCTTGACGACCGTTACGCCGATCACGCGCGAGCGCTCCCGGATTGATGTGGTGGCAGCGTGGAATCTGTTTCGCTGGGTTCCGTTGGCGCCGGAGATGTTGAAGTTCGTTTTCGCTAAGTTTGTGAAGCAGGATCAGGAAACGATGGAGAAGCAAGCCGAGGGTCTGAAGAACAATCCGCACCTCATGCTCATTGATGACGCCGATCGGCCGGCGAAATGGTATTTCCAATTAAAGAATGAATATCTGGAGTCGCGGCGCACTGGCGCGGAGATGCGCCATCCCATGGCAGGACCGGTCACGCTGAAGTGGAGAAGCTAAGAGAAGCGCCCGCACTCGAAACCGCGCGGCTCAGACTGCGCGCGCATCGCTTGGAGGATTTTCCCGCTTTTGTCGCGATGTGGGCTGATCCTATCGTGGCGCGCTACATCGGCGGCAAGCCGCTCACTGAAGAAGAGGCTTGGACAAAGTTCTTACGCTACGCTGGTCATTGGTCGCTGCTGGGCTTCGGCTATTGGGCGGTTGAAGAGAAAGAAACAGGCCGTTTCATTGGCGAACTGGGATTTGCCGATTACATGCGGGATATTCAGCCTTCGCTTGGGGGCACGCCGGAAGCGGGATGGATTTTCTCTCCGGCAGCCCACGGAAAAGGCTACGCCAGCGAGGCGCTTGGCGAGGCGCTGGCTTGGGGTGAGATGCGCTTTGCGGGCGGTCGGACATTTTGCCTTATCCACCCGGGGAATACGGCGTCCATCCGCTTGGCCGAAAAATTCCGATATCAGGAGGTTCGGGGGACGACTTACAAGGACCGACCTGCGATCATGTTTTCCCGCGGCTGATTTTTAGGTCGAGCAAATAACAGGCCGCTCAGGTGTGACGGGCGGTGGCTAGTGCCCGAGGGTTTTGACCCAGGGCCGCTTCGCATCGGTCAAGTCACCATCCCACGACTCCAATAGACGACCGCTTTCAACTTCATGCAATTCGCAATGCGACTGAACCTCGCCGTGCGTTGGACCGACATGATACGCGACTTGATCGCCCCCCCCGGAGATAGATTCCAACTCCAGAATGTCTGTTCGACATGAAAGCGCCTAATAACTTTGCCACTGCGCCACAACACGAGCACTCCTGCGTCTGGCCTGCCGCTATCCGCATCAGAATATAGAACCAGCCATCCTGCTGTATGTCCGCTCCTTGATATCCGGATGGAATCAATGCCGACCTGGCCAACTCCAGCTGCGACTAAAGCGACTTGGCCGTTCTTGTACACGACATGGGTCCGATGCCCTGAATCTTCATAGACTCGGAGAACCGTCTCTTGCGCAAGAATCGAAACATCTAATACTGCGACGAACAGCAGCAGGGATGAGAGCTTTTGCATACCGTAACCAGAAAATAACCTTCGACTTAGGGTTTGGTGGTCCGTGTCAAATCGAAAATCCTCAGGACGTCATTAGGAAGATTGTCTCGATCGTAGACGCGCGCTAAAACCTTGCTGCCTTTTTCCACTTGCAGGACCACCCGGTGGCCCGGCGGTGGTAACTGCGAGTGATCTTCCGGTGGGTACGCTCTTAGGCTCATGATGACAATCTTCATCTCCTTGGATGTTTTCGCAGGAAGAGTCCAGGGGCCGCCGCGTTGGATAGCGAGAGGTGTAACGCGAAGCCACGAAACCGTTCCTTCTCTTGAAAAAGCGGCTAACTGCATCGTCCCGCCACCAAGATCGTCGCAAGCCGTCGGTGCCTCGTCATCCACCTTCCGGTCAATCAGCGAAATCGTAAGTTGAATATGATGCGGGTCTCTGCCCCCGCTCCTCAGCGGGCCCATCCTATAGCCGCTGATCCACGATTCATAGTTGTCCTTGTTGGGGTGCTGGGCCTGCTGCACGCATTGCGCTGAGGACGGTTGGGTCCCTTCCCGGGATTGGGCAAACCTTGGCGCAGGCAGGGGATAAGGAGGAGAGAGACAACGCAAAGCTTGGGTAATCCGGAAGTCATGTTGATAACTACTCCCGCGACGCGCAAATCCGATTCTAAGTGCCGTGCCTGTTGCAGGCAACAACTCGAGCGTTATTGACTTGGGACCCAAGCCGCCGGTGTGACTCATAAACCAGTTCAACACTTTTTCCGCGAAATCCTCCGGCGCGGTGCTCATCGCGCCACAGTGATCCGCGTTCGGCACTTCCCAGAGCGAAATTCCCGGATTGCGCGCCACGATCAAGTCAGCGTGGCGAACCGGAATGTTGCTGTCGGCCTTGCCGTGAATCAGAGAGATCGGAACCTTGGTCCGGGCGACCGCATCTTCGGGCGAGACTTGTTCGAAATCCAGTTTGTATTTCAATCGCGCGTAGAGAAATGCAAACTCGACAATCGGACGCAAGATCGTGCGGCCGAGCCAGGGGCCCGTGTTGAAGGGCTGGCCCACGCGGTCATAGCCAATCTCGCGGAAGCTGGCGAAAGGCGACTCAGCAACGACGGCGCAGAAGCGGGTTTCAGTCCGCAGAGCTTGCAGGAGCTGCGCTGCGCCCATAGATTCCCCCAGGCCAAAGATACAGCTGGGGACCTGCTGAGGACGCGTGCTTCCTGGGGGCACGTTATCTGCCCGGCCGTTCTTCTGTTGCAGCCAATCGAGCCAGCGGCGGATGTCGTCCGTCTCCAGCAGGCCGAAGGTCACGAGGTTGCCGTCGCTTCGCCCGTGTCCACGCGCGTCCGGCATCAGGACGCTGTAGCCGTGGCTCAGTAGCAGTTCGGCGTATCCGGTCATGCCGGTGCGGTTGTCGCCCAGGCCGTGCAGGAGAATCACTGCGTTCCCGTTGGGGTTAGGTGGGCGAAGGCTCCACGCGCGCAGGGTTGCTCCGTCCTGCGCGGCGATTGCGATATCGGCCAGATCATATTGATTGCGCTGCGCGGTTTGGCGAATTCGCATCTCGTCCGCCGGATTTTGGACGTTGCGTCCGGGATGAACTGTTACTTCGGCCAGCAGGACTCCCGCAATCAACGTGAAGACCAGGAAACACGCCAACAGGAAGAAGAGAAAGCGTGAACCCGATCGAGGCAGCAGACGAATTCTCATCTCTGGAGAATACGCAATTCAGGGGATCCGCGTTCCACGTCCAGCAGAACCTAGAATCCAATCGTTCGGACTGCAAGACCTTAGCCGTTGGTCAGCTAAAAGCAACAGCAGGCCCCTCCACTTCTTTCGGGATAACAGTCCATTGTGCTTTTACGAACTTTTACCCGATCGCTTCGCAACTTTACCTGCCGGCGCGCAAGAATGAATGCAATGCGCCGTTCTCAGCACAGAAGAAATCACTTCCCTGAGGGAATCACATGGAGGAACCAGTCATGAACACGAGCACAACGGTCTTGTACGTCAACGACAACCCGAAATCTCTTCGCCTGCTGGCTAGCATTTTGGAAGACAGCGGATTCAAAGTGAAAACCGCAGCCGCGCCCTGGGTCGCTGTCGAACTCATTCACTCCAGCACGTTTGCAGTGGCGCTGTTGAACTATCAAATGGCCGAAATGTCCGGCGCACAGCTCGCACAGGAAATTCGAGGCCTCGATCCAGCCCTCCCCATCATTCTGATGTCCGGCGTCAGTTCCCTTCCGCCTGGCGAACTCGCGTACGTCGACGCTCATATCGGCCGTGACTCGAGTGTCGAGGACCTGACCCACTTAGTGCGAGAACTCATCCGCAAAGATCGCTCGCTCACCGAGCTGCCGAACCTGGCGCCGCCGAGAAGCGTTCCGTTTGCGCCGGGCTCGCGGTGAATTCACTCCCCGTGAAAGCACAATACGAAAATTGACGACGGGGCGCAGCCGCAGCTACGCCCCGCCACCCTTCTCCCCAGAAGGAAACTGCCCTTACAGCGCTGTGACGCCGCGATCCAGATTGCGAATGCGGATCGCCTCATCGACCTTGGTCAGAAAGATTTTCCCATCGCCAATCTTGCCCGTGGCGGCGCTCTTCACGATCGCGTCAATGGCCGGCTCGACGATCTTGTCGTCCACCACCATCTCTAGCTTGACCTTGGGCAGGAGGTCGACCGAATACTCGCGTCCGCGATAAGTTTCGGTGTGGCCCTTTTGTCGGCCATGCCCGCGCACTTCAAATACCGTCATCCCATCAATGCCCATCTCCGTCAGGGCCTCTTTGACGGCTTCGAGTTTCGAGGGCTGTATCACCGCTTCAATCTTGGTCATGGTTCTCTCCCTGTCGTCTGTGGATAGGTTCGCGAGCGAATGAGGTCTGCGAGGACTTTTCCTCTTCTTAGCCGCGTTTACAAAGTACAACACTCTTGCCATACGATCGCAATCGATGGGTGCGGGCGCGGCTTGGGTGCTGACGTGCGGGGCAGTTAGCCCTCCCCAAGCCGCGTGCCCACATGCAGGCGGCGCAGGTTCGCGCCGCACAAACTTTGCCTTGCTCCATTTCTACAAATCTATTTTCCGGTCGTGTCGAACGTCAGAATCAACGCGCCAGTCAGCGTGTTTTGCGAATTGTCGAAACCCTGGCCTTTCTGGAAGAAAGGCTGCGTCGACATGTCATGCCGGAACTCGGCGCGTGTGATCATATGCGACGCAATGGTCCGCTCCAGCGTCGCGGTAACTTCGTGGAAATGCTGCCCCACGCCGGTGGCCGTCGCGAAGCCGTCGTGGTCCTCAAAGTACTCGTAGCGAAAAGCAGCATTCACCGTGGGCGCCAGAGCGTACTTTAGATAGCCCGCAAATCCAGTCCAATACGCCGTTACGGCCGGCGGACCAGAGATGGGCGTGACTTTGTCGCCGCGCCCGTAGTCGATGTTTGCCATCAAACTGAGCTTGCCCGTGGGGTTATACGTAATCACCGTGTCTGAGAGATGCCTCCAGTCGGCGTTGTTGTTCGTTCCTTCCGGACCTCCTATGTAGTTCTCGATGAACCCGAACTTTTTCGTCGGCGTCCAGGCGGCGCTCACGCCGATCGTCTTGCCAGAATTATTGTCGATGACCGCGTTCCATCCGTTCATCAGGTAGCCCGTAACCGCGAACTTGTCATTGAAGGTGTACTTGGCGCGTAGACCGTAGTGGTAATAAGGAATGGCGTAGGCGAAGAGCAGGCCACGGGAGTAGTTCCAGTTGTCCTTGGCCTCGATGACTTCCGCGCCGGCTGGAGTGACAAATTTTCCGGCATCCACTTGCAGGCCCTTGCCGACCTTGAACAGGTAGGAAGCGTACGCTTCTTTCAAATATTGATCGAAGGACGTCGCGCCGCTGGTGTCGTGATTTTCGACGCTGTTCACAGTATTCATGGCTTGGCCAAAGCCGAGCGCCACGTGGTAACCCAACCGGCTCGCGGCGGCGTCGGGCGCTTTGTCGACGATGAGTTCGATCAGGTTTAAACCAAACTGGTTGGTGGCGATATCGAAGTTGCGGAACTGATTGTCGTGGGAGGCAGGATGATTGAAGTTGCCGCCATAGTAGCCGTCAAAGAATCCGCTCAAGGTCGTGGGGCCCAGTAGGCTCGTGATGGTGATGGGCGTCGGGGCTGCGGGAGCGGGCGTGGCCACGGCCGCCGCGGCTGTCGGGGCGGCAGGTGCCGCTTCGGGTGGAGGTGGTGTCTTCATCGCAGTTAGCGCGGCTTTCAACTCCGCCACTTGCTTCTCCAAATCCTGCATGCGCTGCGACATATCCGGGTTGGCCGGAGCTGCCGCCGCATCTTGTGCCCAGGCTGCGGTTGCGCTCCCTGCGAGTAAGCACACCCCCAGAAGAGCGCTCAATACTTGCGAAGATCGTTGCATAATTCCCAACCGCTTTCCCCCCGCTCCGTCGCACACCTTCGAGATCGAAAGTATGCTGTCGTGTCAGCGAGGCTAACTTTAGTTACGTGCGAGGCCTCTGTCTAACGCATATTTCTCATTCCGGATATCGAAAAATGCCCAGCAAAAATGTTTATCGAAGGCATAAAGAATCGCTATCCATCGAATGGAATGCACGCGAAGCGATGGTCCTCGATCCCACCATCGGCTGGCTGAGGACAAACCTTCTACGCTGCCCATACCTAAGGTAAGGGGCGGACTTTGGGCATCCCCTTGCGCATCTCGCCTACCCGGCCCCACGCCTTGCGGAAAAAAACAAGGACACTAAAGAGTTTTCTTTCGCAAGAAATTTACCTTCGTCCCCTTGCGCAAACTCGGCCTTTGCCCTAGCATCCAGTCTGAAAGCCGTCCTGCCACGTTGGTGACGGCGGATACCGTTTTTTGAACCAACAGATACACAACGGGTGCCCGACTCGCATATGATCTGGTGTGCCATGTTCCGCCACGCGGAAAGGCCTAAAGGATCTCGGAGGGTGCCCACCGTTTAACGACGGGTTCAAAAGCGGCCCTCCGCACGGCCGAGCGGGTCGGCTTTTTTCTTCTCTCCAGCAATTCCCTTCCTTGAGCCTTTGGGGTCTTCCCCATTGCGCCGTTGGCTCGCGGAGATTCCGGCGGGTTGCGCGTTCCCACAACCATCCATAAACTCAGATCAGGCGTCTAACCTACAGCTGCCCTCGAATTCATGCATCCCGTCCTTGTCGAAATCGGTCGTTTCAGCCTTCCCACATATGGCTTCCTCGTCGCGAGCGGGGTGCTGCTGGGTCTGCTCCTGTGCGTCCGTAATTCTCAACGGCTGGGCATCAATTCCGACGACACCTGGAATCTCGGCATCGTCGTGGTCCTCGCTGGAATTCTGGGCGCGAAGGTCCTGCTCATCGTGAATGACTGGGGCCACTACCGCAACAATCTGGGCGAGATTTTCAGCGTGGACACGCTACGTTCAGGGGGAGTTTTTTCCGGTGGTCTAGTGGCAGCATTGCTTGCTGGAGCCTGGTTCATGGCCCGCCACAAAATGCCGCCGTTGCGCACTTGCGATGCTTTCGCACCGGGGCTGGCGCTCGGTCATGCCATAGGGCGGCTGGGTTGCTTCGCCGCAGGATGCTGCTATGGCAAGCCGACTCACCACGCCTGGGGTGTGACATTCAACAATCCGCTGGGGCAGGCTCCGCTGGGTGTGCCGCTCGAACCCACGCAACTCATCGAGTCCGCTGTCGAACTCATCAACTTCTTTCTCCTTTCCTGGCTCATCACGCGCAAACATGCGGACGGCCAGGTGTTTGGAACTTATCTGATCCTCTACGGCATCGCCCGTTTCTTCATCGAGTTCCTGCGTGACGATCCGGGCCGCGGCCAGGTATTCGGCAACGCCATGTCCGGCACCCAACTGATCGCCATCCTCCTTGTCATCGTCGGGGGCCTATTCTGGCTGCGCCGCGCCCCCAGTACCAAAACAGTGGCCGCGTAAGCTCGTGTGGCGCGGGCGCCCCCGCCCGCGTGGTCTTGCTTTAAGGTCTCAAGTCCCCTGCAACATCAGCCAACTTCTGTAAGAATCAAACCACATGACCTCGGCCGAGATCCCGCAAGAATTCCACGCCACCGATGAAGATGCGGGAAAGCGCCTCGATCACTTCCTTGTCGGCAATCTTCCGGACGTCAGCCGCAGCCGCGTGCAGCAGCTCATCGCGCAGGCAAAGGTTCAAGTGAACGGCCAGACCGAACGCGCCTCTCACAAATTGCGAGGAGACGAAACGATTGCGGTCACCGGGACCGTACAACTACCGCCTCTGCGCGCAATCGCCGAGAATATCCCCCTCGACATCGTTTATGAAGACGAAGACCTGGCGATTGTGAATAAACCGGCGCATATGATGGTGCACGCCGGCGCGGGCGCCGCCGACGCCGAACGCAACCTGGGCACGCTGGTGAATGCCTTGTTGCATCACTTCAACAGCCTCTCCAGTGTTGGCGGCGAGCTGCGCCCGGGCATCGTTCACCGGCTTGATAAGGGCACAAGCGGCTTACTCGTTGTTGCGAAAAATGATGTTGCGCACCGCAAGCTGGGCGAGCAGTTCTCCGCCCGCGAAGTGAAAAAGCAATACATCGCCCTCGTCCACGGCTGGCTCAAAGAACCGCGCGGCACCATCAAGAACACCATCAGCCGGGACGCCATTCGCCGCACCCGCATGACCACACGCCGCTCCGAGGGCCGCGAAGCAATTACCGACTACCGCGTAACCAAAAAGCTCGACACACCGTGGGGCAAGTTTTCTCTCGTCGCACTCAACATTCATACCGGACGAACGCACCAGATTCGTGTGCACATGTCTTCCCTGGGACATCCCGTCGTGGGCGACAACCTGTATGGTGCGCCGCGCCAGATTCGCATTGCTCCCGCCACCCAGGCGAAAGCTCGCCGGGAGGCGGCTGGAGGCGCGTCACTTTCTCTCGGCCGCAATTTCCTGCACGCGGCTTCGCTCGAATTCACGCATCCTCGGACTGAAGAACGACTCCGCTTTTCGCGCCCTTTGCCGGATGACCTCACAGAGTTCCTGGCGCAACTGGAGAACGCGCGATCCGAGTCGCTATAATGAAGCTCTCGAAAGCGATGTACCTATGATTGTCTCTCTCCCTCTCCGCTGGTTCGGACTATGCACAGCCTTCTCGCTCTTCACCTGTTCCTCGGCCGTTGCGCAGACGCAAACGGACTTGCCCTCGGCCCCGTCGACGGTGGTGATGCCGAAGACGCAGCCGCCACCGCCGCCCGCGACGACGGCGCCATCGTCACCTCCCGCGGCTGCGCCCGTACAGGATCCGCCACAGACCGCAACACAAACTCCCGCCGCGACAACCCCTTCGGGAACATCACCGCAACAAACGACTCCACCCGACGACTTTGATCCGGCGTCGACCATCGTCACCAGGGTCAACGAAGTCAACATGGTTTTCACGGCCACCGATAAACACGGCCACTTCATCAAGGATCTGAAGCAAGATGACATTCGAATTCTGGACGACACCAAACAAGTCACCAGAATTCGTAGCTTCAGCAGCCAGACCGATCTCCCGCTGCAGGTCGCGCTGCTGGTCGACGCCAGCAACTCCGTCCGCGACCGCTTCAAGTTCGAGCAGGAAGCGGCCATTGAATTCCTGAATCAGATCGTGCGCCCCAACTACGACAAGGCTTTCGTCGTGGGCTTCGACGCAACTCCGGAAGTAACGCAGGATTTCACCGACAACTCCGAATTTCTGGCCAAGGGCGTGCGTTCCCTTCGGCCCGGGGGCGGCACTGCGATGTACGATGCCATCTACTTCTCCTGCCGGGACAAACTGCTGAAGGAGCCGCGCTCGGGTCCGGTCCGGCGAGCCGTGATTGTTCTCAGCGATGGCGACGACAACCTCAGCCATGTGAGCCGGGAAGAAGCGATCGAAATGGCGCAGCGCGCCGAAGTCATCATTTACACCATCAGCACGAACATCTCGGGCGCGAAGAATAAGGGCGACAAAATCCTGGAGCGCTTGAGCGAAGCGACCGGCGGACGAGCCTTTGCCCCCTTCAGGATTCAAGACGTTGCGGACGCTTTTACGGAAATCCAGGACGAACTGCGCAGCCAGTATCTGGTCTCCTACACGCCCCCCGACCTGATCGCCGACGGCCACTTCCGTCCGGTTGAGATTTCGGCTCTGGGTGAGAAGGGTTTGCGCGTGCGATCACGCCACGGCTACTTCGCGCCAGTTCCCCGAAAACCCAAGGGTTGAGGGCGGAAGCCCGCCGGAACGCTCGGCTCCTTGGACCTGTGCAGCGTTTTTGCAGTCTGACTTATCCCTTATTTTTCATCAGGTTACTTTTTGTTACTTCGGTGGTTCAACGACCTTTGGTCAGATTGTTCGCCACCCCCACGCCCCCCTATAATCGAGTCACTCTGGTTTCATGGTTCTTCGAACTGGTTCTTGGGTCGGCGCTCGGGCGGCAGACGTGTATCTGCGGTCCGGCGAAACGAAATGACTTGAGAGCTCACGTTTTTTCATGCCAATGAACGTCCTGAACCTCATTTCGACGGACAAGGTCAGCGCGCGCCGAGCGACTTTCCTTTCTCTCATCTTGTTGTTCCCATGCGCCCTTCGGGCGGAGACCAAGACGCTGGTTGCTGCGGGCACCATCACCGTATCCCACGAAAAGGGACGGGCCGTGTTCTCCAACGACGGGCCCCCACCTTCGGCTAAGTCTCCTGTTGCCAAGGCTGTGCCATCAGATGGTGCAGCAGTGAACCGCACAGCCAGCCGTGACTTCACCGAATATCTAACGCCTCAACCCCGGCTCATGTACTGGAGCAATACCGAACACCGCTACAAGCCCGTTCCGCACGCCACACCGATGGCGATCAAAGCGGCGAAGTCTGCGGCGGCGGAAGTGGATGGCTTCGTTGGCTCGGGTCCCGCCGGTCCCTCCAACAGCTTGATCGGCAGTTCCGCGACGCCGAGAGCGGTGGATGACGCCATCGAGCAGGCTGCCAGGCGCCATAACGTGGACGCCAACCTGGTACGGGCGCTGATCCGCGTTGAGTCAAACTTCAATTCCAAAGCCGTGTCGCGCAAGGGCGCAATGGGGCTCATGCAGCTTATGCCCAGTACAGCTCGCCAGCTCAAAGTGACCAATCCATTTGATCCGGACCAGAACGTGGATGCCGGAGTTCGGCATCTAAAACAATTGCTCCAGGATTTTAACGGGAACGTGAAGCTGAGCCTGGCCGCCTACAACGCCGGCGCAGGCGCGGTACACCGCAACGCGGGGATCCCGAACTATGCGGAGACTCGCAACTACGTCAGCCGGATTACCTCGCTTTATAACAGCGGGGATGCCTCTCCGTTTCGAACTATGGTTGGCGCGCACTATGAACCGATGAGGATTTCCAGAGATTCGCAGGGTGTTCTGACAGTAACGAACACCGACTAAAACCTGGCTGTCGGCTGTCAGCCATCGGGCTATCAAGAAGTTAGCCCCGCCGATGGCTGGTAGCCGACAGCTTCTTCCAGGAAGACGGGTAGGTTCTTGAAAATACTGACGCGAAGCCGACGCCTCGGGTATGCGGCGGCCGTCCTCCTATTGGCGGCGGCTCCAGCGTATGCCCGGCGCCACAAGCCGGAGTCCTGGGCGCGGCAGCAATACACCACCGCCGACCGGCTGCGGGAAGCCCTCAACGGCCGACCGGCTGCGGATCGTTCCCGGCGGGAATACCAGCGCGTCATTGACGCCTACCGACGCGTCTATTACGGCTCCCCGGCGGCAAGTAAGGCCGACCCCAGCGTCGTTGCCGTCGCCGAATTGCTGGTCGAAATGGGACGCCAGTTCGACGACCCTAAGGTCTTGCGCTCGGCCATCGGCCAATATCAGTTCCTGCGCCGCGAGTACCCCGGCAGCCGCTTCCGTTTCGACGCCCTCTTCACCATCGGAGAAATCTACAAGGACGATCTCGACGACCCGTCGAAGGCCCACGAAGCCTTTCAGGAATTCGTCCGGCGCTATCCGCATAATCGTTTGGCCGTTCAGGCACACGAGGCACTGGCGGAACCGGTGAAACAGGCTGCCGCGAAGAAACCGGCGTCCCCAGCCGCCGATACCAAGAACCAACCGTCGGAAGAAGACAAAGCTAAACCCGACACGTCAGCCGCGAAGGCCGCAGCCAAACCTGACGCCAAGCAGCCCGCCAAGCTGGCGCGCGTAACCAGCATTCGGCACTGGTCCACCCCGGATTACACACGCGTTGCCATTGATCTCGAACAAGACGTCAAGTTTGACTCACAACGGATTGCTCATCCTGACCGAATTTTCTTCGACCTCCGTGGCACGGTGCTGGCATCAACCCTGGTCGGCAAGAGCTTCGACGGCGACAACGGCTTCCTCAAAAAGATTCGCGTGGCCCAGTTCAAGGAAGATCAGGCGCGCGTGGTACTCGAAGTCGATAGCCTGTCCCAATACGATGCCTTCCTCCTGCCGAATCCTTACCGCTTGATCATCGACATCCATGGCAAGCCAACAGCGCCGAAAGCGCCGGGAACCGCAGGGCTCGCAGATGCGAAACGGGGTCCCGACCAAGATCCCGAGCCCGCGCCCGATACGCTAGGACAACAGAAACCCGAGACCAAGGGAACGAACGAATCCGACAAGACAGTGGCGACAAAGGCGTTGCCGATTAAAGATGATCAAGACGACGAGGAAGACGTCGCCGCCGATCTTCCGGCCAAAGTCGTCGCCAAAGACGCCGTGGCAAAGCACACGGTTGCAAAGAACAACATCGCCAAAGATACGGTGAAAAAAATCGGCGACGGCCCGGTGAAGGAACCGGCGCCCAAAGCTTTACCATCCAACGCTGTCGCGGACGATAGCTCTCCTTACGACACTTCCCTCACCGCTCCTCAGGAGAAGAAATCCTCGAAATCAAAACGCGCTAAAAAGGCGGAAGACGAGATCGAAGCCCGCGAAGCCCAGCCCTCGGCGAATGGAGACCGTTCCCTGATCCGCGCTCTCGGCTTAAAAATTGGCAAGATCGTAATTGATCCCGGACACGGCGGCCACGACACCGGCACCATCGGTCCGAACGGGGTTCGGGAAAAGGATGTCGTCCTCGACGTGAGCCGCCGGTTGGGCAAGATGCTGCGGCAGCAACTTGGCGCCGAGGTTATCTACACGCGTTCCGACGACACCTTCATCCCGCTCGAAACCCGCACCGCCATCGCCAACCGCGAGCGCGCCGACCTCTTCATTTCCGTTCATGCCAACTCCAGCGATGATCCCGATGCCCGCGGCGTCGAGACCTACTACCTGAACTTCACATCCTCGCGAGACGCCCTCGAGGTCGCCGCCCGTGAAAACGCAGTCTCGCAGAAATCGATCTACGAATTACAAGACCTGGTAAAGAAGATCGCGCTCAAAGAAAAAATCGATGAGTCGCGCGAATTTGCCAGCGATGTGCAAACTTCTCTGTACAGCAGCCTGGCCTCCAAGAACTCTTCCCTGCGCAATCGCGGGGTCAAGAAGGCTCCCTTTATCGTGCTCATCGGCGCGAACATGCCATCGATTCTGGCCGAGATTTCCTTCGTCAGCAATCCCGTGGATGCGAAACGCCTGCAAACGCCCGAACACCGCCAGCAGATTGCCGACTCGCTCTATCGCGGCGTCGCCCGCTATGTAAACGGCCTGAGTGGAATCAAGGTCGCGAGCCGGATTTCGCGCGACGAACGGAATTAGACAACCCCCACAACTAACCCGGTGCAGGCCGATTATTCCATCGAGTGCGGCGCGGACGACGAATGCCTCGAGATGCCCTGGGCGTCGGAGGACGGTAAGCTTCGCTACATCGATCTGAAACTGGATCCGGCGCGAATCCTGGACCTGGAGGAAGCCACGCTTTTCCCCGAGCTGGCTGATTTTCTCCGTCTCACAAATTCCTCCAGCAGCGTTTTTCAAACGGCGAAATGCGACGCCGGGTTCACTCATGATTTGACGATGGACGACGAGGTCTTTGGCACGGAAGCAAAGTTTTGGTGCTACGTGGATCTCCTCTTTACCTCTCCCATTCGACTGCACAGCTTCGAGCAACACGAAGCCAGCGCAACAAACTTGGTACGCCTTTTGCATCGCGCACCGGAGATGCCAGCCGCGGCGGAATTCCTGCTTCGCCGCTGCTACTCCGCAGAGGACCCCTCGCAGGAAGGTTTCTATTTCACCTGTTACGTATTCGGATATTCCGATTCCCAAGCGGAGGCCCGTCAGCATTGGGGAATCGCGCTGCGCCTAGTCGCGGGTGCGCTGGCCGACGTTTCAGTCGGGCTAAACAACCAAGTCTAGGTCAGCGCGGGCCTTGCCGTCCTTGCCTTCCATCGTGTCCGCGCCATCGACAGCAACAACATCGCGGCGAAAATGACCACCAGTCCAAACGTCGCCGTGCCCGCGCTCGATACTCGCTTCGGAATAATCGAGTACTTCCCGTACACGAACTCAATGTGTACCCAATAAACCAGCAAAGAAGTCTGGCCGAGCTGGATGAAAGGACTGAAACCGCGCTGGCCAAGGCCTTTCGCGCACCACCCATAGCTCATCGAGAGAATCACCAGCAGCATTCCTACCCGGATCAGAAAAAACGTCAGGCTGGTGTGCCAGAAATCATGAACCGGATCAAGCGCCGCCGGAAGACGAAAGCGGGATTCGAAGGAGACAGCCCCAGCAATCAGAACGGCCCCCGCAACCCCGGCGCCGGTCAGAACCTGAGCTTCCCGGGCGCGCGCCCAATTGCTCAAGATGATAAAGCCTGCCGCGAGCCCGATGAATGCAAAGCCTGCCCAAGGAAATACGGGGAATAGCCAAGCCTGCGGCGTGCCGAACGTATGAACCCCGTTCACGTAAGACTCCAGCGGCCACGGCAACCATCGTGGGCGCCAGATCGTATACAAAAGAGGCGTGAGCAAGGCGACTGCAAGACTAGCAGTGAACCCGGCCCACGCATTGCGAGTATCCATCCCTGGCGATTCAACTTCCTGAGGCGGGAAAAGCGCGCTCGCTCGAATCAGCACGCCCATAAGAATCATGGAAACGCCAATGATGTTGAGCACGTCCACCCGAAGCAGGTCGGTCCAAGGCGCCCAGCCCCACGCCACCACATACTCCTGCAAGCGGAACAGGAACCCAAAACCCAGGACCTCGGCGCCGCGAAGAATGGTTTGCCGGGCAATATGATTCGCATCCTGTCCCTTCTTCCTCAAGCGCAGAGTGACAAAAGCAAAAGAAAAGCCGGCCAGAAACAGAAACGTGGGCGCTGGTACTGTGCCCCCGAGCTGCGACCAGTAGATCAGCCTTCCCTGCCGCGCGCCAGGCGAGAGCCACGAGTCGTAGCAGTGGGTTTGAAACATAAAGACGCACGCCAAGCCGCGCATCCAGTCGATATAGCCGAGCCGGGACGCCGCAGGCTTCGCCGAATTCAGCGCCGTTCGAGTCAACTGTCCCCTTCTCTTTCTCAGGTACGAGCCCCAGGTATGAGCGTCCTCCACACTAGCATTTTCACCATGACCTATCTGTTTGGATAGCGGATTCCTGCCTGGCTGGTGGCTCACGCCCTCACAAACCACTGATTGCAAAGAATGTAGTTGACTACACCCAAGCTCTTCTTGTGGTCGAGTAGATGCAATCAACGGTCAGCGCAAGCAGATTCCGTTCAGCGTTCTTGTGGGAGGTGAAATATGGCGACCAACCGCTCATCCATGACATTCGAAGATTTCACGCAGTCGATGATGTATGTGATCGATCGCGCCCTCGAGGCCAGCCGGCAATCGGAGCACCGGCTCATGAAGGCGTTCCCCTTGCCCCCGCCCGAACCTGCAATAGACTCTGGCAGGCACTCGCTGCCGTGGGGCGAGGCGCCTAAGTAATCGCTAGAGGTAACAGGCTGGAAGAGCCGGAATCGCCGATTGAGTCTGGAAATTGTAGAATCCCTACAGTGGGGGCGTAGCTCAATTGGATAGAGCATCGGATTTCTAATCCGGCGGTTGCAGGTTCGATCCCTGCCGTCCCTACCATTCCCTAAGCGGCAGTGTGAGGACCGGAAACCATTGGCTTCGTTCCATCCACTGTTGTGCCCGCGGTGCCAAGGACGGATTTACTCGCGACAACTCCCGGATCGCGAATGTCCCGCATGTCGTGCCAAAATCGGGATCGCTCGATCCTATCAACGCTGCGTGGATCTGTTGGCCTTGGCTTCCGGCGCTATCTTGGCCCTGGGCACTCACCAGCCTTTATCCGGCGGCAGTTGGCTATTGGGTGTCATTCTCGCGACGATCGTCTTGCGAGTGTTCTTCTTTACCGTTATTCCACCGTGGCTGCAAGAGGGCCGCGATCATGTAAGGATCAGCCTCCTGAGCCTTTGGGTACTCTACTCGATGAGTGCCCTCGTGTTCCAATTCGTTGGATTTGGCCTGCTGCGAATGCTGCTCTCGGGGTCCGCCGACGAATGGCGTGAACACATCGACTTTCTATCCCTCCCTTTGTCGATAGTTGATACAAATTTCCGGCTGACTCCCAACAACACTTTTCTGGATCTGTGCGGAGTTCTGGTAGAACAGTTTCTTTTATGCCCTGTTGGTCTTTCTCTGCTATCAGCCGGTCCGGCGCGCTTTCCGCAAAAACCGGCCAACCCGGCTCTCACTTTCCGGTGCCAACGAATCGGAGACGGACGAATAGGCAGGGTTAATCCTGATGTCGATCAGAATGGTTTGGAGTTGGCTCAGCTAGTCGTGCAATGCCACCACGGGATCCGTCCCGGCGCAAACCGTTGCGACGTGTACCAGGTTTCCATCATGATCGGGCACAGTCACAACAGGCCCAATGCAATAGACCGCGTGCCCGGAGTCGGCCATGTACCAGCGGCCATGCTGCACCGGCTTTTGCGCTAGCTGCTCACGAATGACCTTCGGAGCGGGAGGTGCGGGCGGAGCGACTGGCAACGAAAACAGTGCGGCGAAAATCAGGGTCTTCATTCGCTGACCACCTATCGGGAAAAGGTTTTGTTCATTTACACGGCTTGATCTGCGTCAAGTCCTGGTGCGTCGTTCTGAATTTCCCTCAGAGGGACTCTTTTAGATTTGCGACGGAAAGCGGCGGCGATCAACCTTGTCGTCCGCCTGCAGCGGCTGCTTCTCCATCTTCGATTTCCGGCTCAGCACCTTTTGCGCTTGTTCCTTCTGTGCGGGAAATGCGTTGGAAGGGCTGGACTTGCTCTTGCCATTCGCGGCGGCTTTCGCCTGCTTTTTTTCGATCGCGTGCTGCGCGGATTCCTGCAATCGCAAAGCTGCCAGTTGCTGGCTATCCTGCACGAGCTGTTGGATCAGGTTGCGTTGCGACTGGATTACATGGCCCTGTTCGATCACCACCAAAGTCATGATGCCGTAGCACGCCATGAGCAGGAAAACGAGCACCGGGAACATCCTCGAATTCGCCTTCGCCTTGGGCTTCGTGGTCTGCGGGACAACCAGCTCGACGTGCATCGCGGCCTCCTCAGCCCACTTTCGTGGGATCTTCGCAGTCCTACGGTGCAGATCGCTTACCACCTGGAAGGCTTGATGTAAACCACTGGAGGGATTGGAGTTAATGGCAAATAGATGCTCTTCGGATCGCTCTCGGCGTGCAACAACCTGCACATATTGGGAAACGAACCCCGAGTTTGCAAGCTCCGAAGGGCGCAAAATTTAGCACTTAAGGGATAGGCCGGGGGACCGGGAAATCGCCTCGTTTTTGCGCCTCACGACCCCAGAACAATCTTCGCAATCGTCCCCAGCTGCATGTTGGACGTACCCTCGTAAATCTTCCCAATCTTCGCGTCGCGGAAATATTTCTCCACCGGGTAGTCTTTGGTGAAGCCCGCTCCTCCGTAGATCTCGACGGCCAGCGAGGTCACGCGCTCGGCCACCTGCGAAGTGTAGAGCTTGGTCATCGCCGCTTCTTTCAGGAAGTTCATCCCCGCATCCTTCATGCGCGCCGTGTTGTACACGAGAAGTCGAGCGGCTTCGATCTCCGTGGCCATCTGCGCCAACTGGAACTGGACGGCTTGAAATTCGGAAATTGATTTGCCGAATTGCTTACGCTCTTTCGCATACTTTACGGCATATTCCCAGGCCCCTCGCGCCACGCCGATCATCTGGGCGCCGATGCCGATGCGGCCCTCATTCAAGGTCTCGATAGCGATCTTGTAGCCCTTGCCAGGCTCGCCCAGTACATTCTCCTGCGGCACACGGCAGTCTTCGAGCATCAATTCGCAAGTGGAGGAAGCGCGAATACCCAGCTTGTCTTCCTTCTTGCCCACGGTAAATCCAGGAAAGCCCTTTTCAACCAGGAATGCTGTAATGCCCTTGTAGCCCTTCGCCGGATCGAGCGTCGCAAATAAGATAAACAACCCAGCTTCCTTAGCGTTCGTGATCCATAGTTTGCGCCCGTTCAGTACGTAATCGCCGCCCTTGAGTTCGGCGCGGGTCTGCAAGGCAAACGCGTCGGAACCGGACGCCGCTTCGCTCAGCGCGTAGGCGCCCACTGTGTCAGACGCCATTTTCGGTAGATACCTCTTCTTTTGCGCATCGCTCCCCCAGCGGATCAGCGCGTTGTTTACGAGCGTGTTCTGCACGTCGACAATGACGCCGGCAGAAGCGTCGACTCGCGAGAACTCCTCGACCGCGAGAATCGCTTCGAAGAACGTGCCCCCGCTGCCGCCGTAGGTCTCCGGAATTTCGATCCCCATGAGTCCGAGCTGGAACGACTCGTCCAACAGGCTCTGCTCGAAAACACCCTTCTCGTCCATTTCTTTGACGTGCGGACGAATTTTATCTTCGGCGAACTGACGGACGGTGTCGCGGAAGAGCGTTTCGTCCTCGGAAAGCGTGGTAATGGGAGCGACGGGATGAACTAAAGTTTCCGGCATGAATGCACCTAAATTGAAAGTGGCGGACCTCTCAGTTTAGCACCGGAAAACAGGAGGGATTGTGAAGGAGGAATGTGGAGACGCAATGCCGAGAGCGATTGCCGGGCAAGCCCGCGAGGACGCTACCCGCGTTTTCGGTACACCAGCTTGAGCGTATCGGCGGCCAGAATCTTGCGAACCTGATGCCGCGCATGCGTCGACCACGGCCCAGTCCGGTCCAGTTTCACGTAAGCCTTCCAGTGCGCCAGGGCCCGCCGCGGCTCGCCGACCTTTTCGTAGGCCAAAGCGAGATTGTAATTCGCATCCGCATAGGTTGGCGCAAGATGCAACGCGTTGCGGTATGCCTCGATAGCTTCCTGCACTCGGCCCGTCTCGTCGAGTACGTTCCCCAGATCGAAATAGGCCAATGCATAGCGCGGGTCAATCTCGACAGCGCGGCGATAGTGGAATTCGGACTCAGCGTACTCTTGCCGGTTATAGAACAAAGTACCGAGATTGATGTGCGCCGGAGCGTGATCCGGCTCAAGATCAAGCACGCGCTCGTAGGCTTGGATCGCCTCTGCCTGCCTCGCGGGATCTTCTTCCAATGCAATGCCATGCGAGAACAGCTCGGAGATGGCGGCGTCCACCTGCTGTTCCTTCATGCGCTCCATGGCCTGTCGCTTGGGCGAAGTCGCCAAGTTGCCATCAATCCGCATCGACGCAGGCGGCTGCATTCCGCCCGCGTCCGCCGCAAAATCCATCACGAACTGGCCCGACACCGGTTCCACAACTTTTCCCTTGTGGCGAAACGCGACCCGAGATCCCGACGAAAATGCAGTGGCTTCCAGCAGCGGATTCGACATGCCCGAAACCTGCTTCTGCATTGCTTCGAGCGACTGCCGGATGGTCGCAGGGCGAACCCGCTTGGCGCACAGCTCGCCAATTTTCCTGATTTGCAGAAGATCCGCAAATGAGTATTGCCCAGCGGACGCAACCAGACCGGCACGCTCCCACGACGCTAACTGCCGTGGCGTGATATGCAAAATCCTCAACAGGTCCGCTCGCGTGTATGCGCTCAAAGTGTCTTGCTGGTTCCCCCCGGTGTTGCCGACTTAATTATCAGGAATTTAGCTCCCGAAAGGCAAGTGGCAAGGCCCCTCATTTCTGTGGAGAACCTGGATGATTCATATGCAGCGGAAATGGTGCAAATGTGCGTGACTCGGTATGTTCCTCGCATAAACCGGTTCGAGATCAGGTCCGGAGCCCGCTGTCTCCTCTGCTACAATTTTCACTGGCAGGCCGACGTAGCTCAGTTGGTAGAGCAGCCGATTCGTAATCGGCAGGTCACCAGTTCAACTCTGGTCGTCGGCTCCATTCTTTCAAATACTTACCGGTGTTTCTCACTGCACCCTCAAGTCACTTGTGACATGGATTGTGACTCTGCCACCATTATTGAATAGCGGCACTCTGCACCGCCGGGGAGTTCTGCCAACCGACAAGTTGGCCGGGACAAATCGGACTGTTCGGATTTTGGCCGAGGCAGTTCAGCGTGCAATTTCCGCGGATTCCATTCTTCGGGAGGCCTCGGTCCGAAAACGACCTGTGCAGTAACGATATCGTAAATCAACCGGAAGTTAAATCGATCGCCTCGGGTCGAGTCACCGGCGGGACTCTGTGCTCGGAAATTGTCCAAAGAAATAGACGAAACAGACTGCGACGAGACCTAACACCACCAGGAAAAGAGCCAAGGGAAGGGCGGCCGTGAGACCCTCTGAGGTCAGCTGGACCCATAAGAAGACGGGTACGGTGTTGGGGTGGTACGCCATCACGAGCGTCGCGCCAAACTCCCCAAGAGTGCGAACCCAGGCCAGCATGACACCGGCCATGATGCCGGGCCATGCTAACGGGAGTGATATTCGCCGGAAGGTACGCCATTGATTGTCCCCGAGCGTCGTCGCGGCTTTCTCCAATCGTTCGTCGACGCGTCCGAAGGCGGATATCGAAGCGATGACAACGTAGGGCGCAGCTACAAACACCTGTGCCAAGACGATTCCCGCAAGGTTGTTGACCAGCTCCAGACCGTGCTTCTCGAACAGAGCACCCACAAGCCCGTAGGGTCCATACACGAGCAAGAGCAAGACTCCTCCAACCAGCGGGGGGAGCGCCATGGGGACGAATACCAAGCTGATTAGCAGATGCCTGCCTTTGAATCCGGGTCTGGCCAGGAGGTAGCCCAGAGGAACTCCGAAGAATGTCATTACGCTTACGGAGATGAAGGACGTGAGCAGAGACACTTCGACGGCTCGAATCGTCCTTGGATTCGCGTAAGAAGACACCGATTCCTGCCAACCCACGCGAAAAATCAAGTAGATCAGCGGAACGACGAGGTAGGCGAGGAGCAGGCCACCGAGAACTCTGAAAACGATCGGGGCCAGCTCGCGTCGTCCACTCACGGGGCGAACGCACCTTCGACGAGCGGCTGAATGTCGGCTGGAACCTTGGACTTGTCGCCGTTCACAAGAATCGCGGAAGGCCGCAGTCCATATTGCTCAATCAGATTCCGTCCTTTGCCAGCCAGAAGGAAGCACACAAAGGCAACCGCACCAGATATGTTCTTTGCCGTGTGGGGAATCGTGACGGTGAAGACAATCGGCGAAGCCGCAATCGTCACGCCTTTGTCCGTGGTGAATTTCTGCGCTTTGTACAGCGCCGCGAGCGACGGGTCGCTTTGATTGATCTGGTTTGGGAGCTCGATAAAAGGCACTTTATGAGCGACGACTTCATGACGATAGAAGAAGCCAGCATCCAATTGTCCCGATTCCATCCGGATCAATAATTCTGGCTCCGGAAAAATCTGCGCTGGATTCGTCGGATCACCCAGCATGGCGCTGAGATCGCTCTTGTGGTAAAAGCCCTCTGCGAGATGGAATAGAAAGAGCGTGCGGTAGCCCTTGGGGTCGAGGTTCGGGTCGGTGCGTCCGAGTTTCAGTCCCGACGTTTTCAGTGCTTCGTACCATGGAACCTTACCGGCCTGGACCTGTTCAAAAATCGATTTGAACTTGCTGTTCGGGTTATAGCCGAGGACCATAGCGCTCGACGCAAACGTTACGTACCAGTCGGTCAACTTCTTGGCAGGCATCATCAAAACCTTGTCGTTGACGGCCGCATCTGCACTGATGAAAACGTCAGGCGATCGCAGCCCGTCCGAAATCATTTTGGCTGCTCCCAAGGAGCCCTGCCCTTCTCCTTGATATGTCAATCCCGAGTCCTTCTCGAACTCGGGCCCTACAGTCTTTTCCAGGACCGCGCCGAGCGACCCAGCATAAAGCACTTGGACCGTACCGCTTGGCCTGGATCGCGGAGGAGTTTGTGCCCATAAGCCGAAGGCACAGGAGCAGAACAAGACAAGAGCTGCAAACACGTTCCTCATGGATTCATCTTCGATTTATGCAATTGTAGGTGAAACACTTCTCAAAAGTATGAGTTCAGGACGCCGCCAGTTCCTGAAGCACTCATCATAGGCTGCGCAGCCGCACGAGAGCTACGCTACGGGGGTCTGATGATCCGTCTGACAATCGCCACGGGCCGTCGAGTCTCTTCCCAGTTCGGAACTGTTCACGCGTCCTGCGGGTTTGTTGCAATCTCGACTAGGAACCTTCCTCGGGCGGTCGAAGGCCTACAAATTCCCTGTAGAGCAAGAGGTCGTAAACGATTTTCAGCGTTCCCGCGATGAAGAATGGCAGGTTAATCAACGAGGGCCGAGCAAACATGAATCCTACAAACAATGGACTAATGGCGGCTCCGGTCGTTCGTGCTACGCCCGTGATACCGGCGGCTGCGGATCGTTCTTCCGCGCTGACAACCGCCATCGTGTACGACTGCCGGGTTGGCACGTCCATTTGACTGATACTGAAACGCACCAGCAGAACCAGGACAGCCAGAGAGAGATTCGGCATGAGCGGCACAAGAAGGAGCAGAATGTTCGAAGGGAGATGCGTGGCAACCATGGTGTTGATAAGGCCGAAGCGGGATGCGAGCCGCGATGCCAGCAATGAAGAGATTCCAGCAAAAACATTCGCCCAAAAGAAAATGATGCCGAGTGTTGCTGGGTCGACACCGAAGCGCAGGTAAAACCAATACGCAGCAAAGCTCTGCACCACGAAGCCCCCTGCAAAGGAGTCGAGAGCGAACAAGCTCGCGAGCTTAACCACCACATGGCGTGAGCGGCCGATTCCTAAGAAACTCGGGAAGGCGATCTCTTCTCCCGGTGCCGTGACTTCCGCGGCGGACGAAAGACGGGTAAAAATGAACGCTAACATAATGCCCAATGCGGCATAAAGAATCACTACAGCACGGTAGCTGACCACAGGCATCCTCGCCGTCCTCTGCACCGCGTGCGTGAGAGCCCCTCCACACAGAGCGCCGATCGCGGTTGCCAACGAGCCAGCGAGCGTGTACCAGGCAAACACTTCTGTCCTGATCCGGCCAGGAACAACATGAGAGAGCGCGGCCTGTTCAATCGACAGAAACGGCCCGACTTCATTGCCACTTGGGCTGACGACGCCGATCGTTCCTGCGAGAATTAGAAGCAAGAAATTGCTTGTGAAGGCGAAGGCTAGACCGGCAGCAGCCATGAGAATGGCACCAACGATAAGCATGCGCCGTCGCCCAATCCGGTCGGCGCGGGTAGTGAGATAGAGGGAGACCACAGTATCCCCCACCAACGTCAGCGTGAGAAGCAGACCCGTTTGGGACTCGCTCAGTCCGAGGCCAATCAGGTAGAAGACCAACACCACCGATAGCGAGCCATAAGCGAACAAGCGCACAGATCGGCTGAGAAACAGCAGCCACCCATCCCGCGTCAGAGTTCTAAGGGCTGTGGGTATTGAGTCGACGGTCAGCATCATGTCATTTACACGCGCCGGGGCGGCAACGTGGACCCCACACCGATGGAACGCAGAACGCCCGCGGCGCCGATCCCAAGACGAGATCTCGATGGGGATGCGACTTTACCTCCCCTGTCTTTGAACGTATGCGTACAAAGCATCATAGACAGGAAACTGCCTCGCGAGTCGATCCTCGTCCGACAGACCCATTGCGGCAAAGCCTTGGGCGATGGAACGTAAACCGATGCCCTCGGCGTCTTGTTGTGCTTTCTCAACCAAGTCCTTCTCTTCGACGAACAAGAATTCCGCCTGAGGGTCGATGAATCGCTTGATCAGCCACGGAAACAAGCGACGCGGTCAACTTTGATGTCTTTGCGAGTAATCCATTTCATATTTGCCTCACGGTCGCCACGAGTACGTGAACTTGATGGCGAAGCGGTTTTCGTAAAACTGAGCTGGGCTGGCAGCTGCGAGACTGGCGAACTTCTGTCCCGCAGTGTAGATCACGTAAAGATCGCTATCGGGACGGTAGTTCCATCGCAGGCGGACATTGGCACTGGCAGCTTGTGCGTTGGCAGTATCCACCTGAAGAATCGTCGAAAGGGAGAGAAACCTTGAAAACGCATAGTCGGTCTCCAGGGCTCCGAACAGAACAGAGAAGTCGCCGTTGGCCAGCGGCAGGCGAAAGTGGTTCCACTGCGGCCCAACACTGAATGACAGTCGTTCGTTCGCACGGTAGTGCTCCGGACACGGAATTCGTTCAGTCTTCCGTTGTAGTAGCTCCCGAACCGCTCGAAGAAACTCACCGTCACTCGACGATTCTCCGGGGACCCGTAGGTGAGTTGGTGCCTCGTCCAGTCGTAAACGCCCACCGGAATGTTGACGTTCTTGTAGATATTAAAGGGCAACGTGAGCCGCTGGGCATACACATCAACGATGTCGTCGTCCGTGTAAGACCCGTTGTGAAAATCGGCCCGAAAGGTGGTCTGCCATTCCTGTGTCTGGACGACGCCGTGGGTATCCGGAGCATGGAAGATGAAACCCTCGAACTGCATCTCCCGGACACCCGCGAATTCGGGCCGAGCCTTGAAAGTGGCGTCCGCAAAATCGCAGACGCAGTCGGTGCGCTCAAGAAAGCCGACTTGTGGGTTGAAGTTGGGACCGATCTTCCTGTGTTCCGCTTCAAAGTCGAGCCAGTTGGAACGGAAGTTCAATCCTGCACCCAAGTTCGTCTGCCCGCTTGAATAACCGGGTGTGCGGGTCTGTGCTGCGTAACCGTTCAGCACAAGGTTCTTGAAGAGAACAAATCTACCATCCACGCCCGAGGTTTGATTGAAGGTGGGGATCGCATCCCCGGATCGCTTGTCGATGCCCATCACTCCAACATACGACCCGCTGCCCCACAACGACTTCTTAACGCGCACCACGGCGTAGTTCGCTCCTGGGTTGGGTCCGGAAGATCTGGTGTTGACATCCATGACTCCCAACTCGAATCCATCGAGCGACCCCGTAACCTTGGCTCCTCCGTTGATCGGAACTTGCTGCCCTGTGACTGGATCGATCCCGATTTGCCGACTGAAAAAGAGCTGATCCGCGCCGCTGCCCCGGCCGATGGGAAAGTCAAAGACGCCCGCATTCTCCAGGAAGAACTGCCTTTTCTCGGGAAAGAATAATTTGTATGGAGTGCGATTGAACTGCTGGACATCGACATCGCTGTCGGCAAAGTCCGTATTCGCCGTGAGATTCGCCACCAGATTGGAACGGAGCCCAACCTTGATGTCGACACCGCTCGTGTACAGGCCCGTTGTACCTGGAGTCAGGCCGCTTGCGGTTGCGTTGGCAGGCAGGTGACTGAATCCCCCCAGGACATAAGGCTTAACGATGAACAGACGGCCGCTACCGATGTCGTTGATCCCATGCAACTCCCCCGCTTGGCTGATCTTGGTTGCCCCAAACGTTCTGCGCCAGCCGCTCCATAAATCCTCCTCGTTCTTGCGGCGAATGAACCGCTTGAAGTTCATTCCCCACACGACGTCGCGAGACTGCATGAAATTCAGCGTGGCAAACGGTATGGCAATGGTCGCTGTCCAGCCATCTCGCGTGATCCGTGCTTCGGAGGTCCACACCCCATCCCAGCCGGGATCGCCGTCCTGGGTGTCCCCGGCCTGCTCGTCGGTGATGAGAGCGTCTCTCTGTGTGCCCAGCGGATTGATCTGGAAGACGTAACCATTGCGCCCATCACGCCGCGAGTCGATCACGATCTCGACGTGTTCGTCCAATTCCTGCGTCACATCTCGGCGGAGTTGGGTAGCGACCGGACCGCCGCCCCCGGAATCGTGACATGCGACTCCAAAGTAGACTTCATGTTTGGTGTACAGGATACGAACTTCCGTCCGTTCGGTCGGGGCCTGTCCCTCGTAGGGTTCTCGTTGCAGAAAGTTTGTAATCGGGGTGGCCTGCTGCCAGAGCGGATCGTCGAGCGTGCCATCCATCTTTGGGGCTCGGTCCACCCGGATTGCTTGCGCACTGCGGAGCGGCTCCTGAGTTCCCGGTTGCCGCTCCGCAGTTTGTTGACCCACCTGGGTCTGGGCACCGCCTGTCGAGGTCAGGGTCCACAGTACAGCGGCAAGGAAGACAGAGGTTCTCGTTGGTCGCAGATCAGCTAGAGAGATTCTCATCCCACTATTCCGTAGGGGAGAACTCTGAGTGCCGATTCGGATGGCCGGTGTCCTTTTGCGTTCATGTGACGAAGATGGAACGCCCAGTCTGTGCGCTTATCTATTTCGCTAGGTTCATCTCGTCGAGCGCGCTGCGCAAGGCTTTTGCGAGCTTCACCGCGTCGTCGTTCGCCCAGAAATGCATATAGAAGAGCCTTGGCGCGTCATCCAGTGCATGGCTATGCAGAGCTACGGCTTGAATCCCGTTGTCATGCAGAACCCTCATCACGGGTCCAACTTCTTTCCCGATCATTGCGAAATCCCCGGCTATCGCTGCCCGTCCACTTCCCGTGGGTTGCAAATTGATAACGGTGCCTGCGCCCATTGAGGGTGGTGTCTCCATCCCTTCTTCGGTGACCTTCTCCGCGCGTGGAAAGCCGAAGTGCAAGACTCCGCCGCTCACGTTGCCAGAGCGGCCCATGATCTTTTCCACAGCGGCTACGTCAAATCCAAGATCAGCCGCGGTTTCCTTCGCGCCGCCGCCCGGGGGAAGGGGAGTCTTGGTTAGCCCAACCGCTTGCTTGATGGTCTGGGCCATCTTTACCGGATCACCATGCCCACCCATGTGGATGTAGATAATCTTCGGCGATTCGCCGATCAGATGGTTGTGAATCGCTGTGACTTCGACGCCTCCGGCTAGCAGAGCCTTCATCACGGGAGCGACTTCGTCTTCAGTGAGGACGAGATCGCCCATAACCATCGCATCGTTGTCGCCGATGTGGTGGAACGCTGCCCAACCGCCGAGCGCAAGACCTGGTTTGACTTCGGTACCGGCCAGCATGACGTGAAGGTCCTTACGCGGCATGTTGAAACGCACCACACCCCCGGGCAGGTTGGCTCCTGGGAATCCGAAGACGTCTTCGACCGTCTTCCATTCCGCTGCTGCTTTCTGGTCTCCCGGAGTCTGGGCTTGCGAGGGCGTGGATAGGGACATGAGAAAGATGATTACCGCAGCCAAGGTGCAAGTTCTGACAGATAATTGCTTTGTGTTTTTCATTGACTCCTCCAATTTGGCGATGTTGTGGTCCGACGTTTAACCACCCTCAAACGTTCTTAAAAAGAGCATTTGTAATTCGATAAAGCAGGAACTCTGCCGTCTACGCTTCAGTGTGCCCGATACACGCGGATTTCGGCGCTCTGCTCACCTTGTTTTTGTACAGCCGCGAAGAGTTTCCCCCATTCGGGGACGAATAAGCCAGTTTGTGTGTGGGGCGGCATAGAGATGCTCGTGATCAAGTCATAATGATCTGGATCCTTTTGCTGGAATACGTCAATAGAACCCAGAGCGTTCAGCACGTAAACGCGGCTCCGGGCAGAGTCGTAAAAGAGGTCGTCCGTGACCCCCCCAATATCTTTGTTGACAATGCCCTTCTCCCCCAATTCCAGGGAGGCAACTTCCTTCCCAGTTTCCGTGTCAAAAACAATTAATCGCGGCGGCGTCCAGGCGCCAACGAACAGACGGTGATGCGCTTCATCAAGCGACATCGGAAAATTGTTTTTTGCGGAGACGGGCCAGCGCGCCAAGATTGTTCCCTTTTCCACATCCACGACTTCGATTTCCTTTTTGTCTGGAACGTTTACAAAAAGGCGAGTTCCTTTCTCCTCCAGCCGAAAGGATTCAGGATGGGCATCGATGACAATGTCTCGGTTCTGCTTCCCGGCGGTCGAGTCAATGAACCCAAGCCCCCCGGTTCCCGTTTCTTTTTTCCTCAGCGCCTTCGCCCCGGCGTATCCGACGATCACACCCTTGCTGCGGGTGTCATAGCGAATGTTGTCGGCGTCGTCGGGAAACTTCACACTCGCCAGACTTTGAAATGTGGTCCCATCATAGATCTTCGTGACGCCGTCAAGACCGCAGGCGACGAATAGGCGATTGGTGGAGGCATCGTAGAACACTCCCTGCGGCTCGGCCAGATCGGCAATGGTGCGCACGCGCTGGGCGGATTTCAGGTCGACCACCTCTAGCGTGTGGTTGTCTACAGCGGCCACGAAGAGGCGCTGGCCTTTCACGTCGACACTGAGGTGATCGATGCGCCCTTTGACGTTCGGCAGGGAAATATGGGTTTCGAGCAACAGGGGTCGTGCCTCTTGGCATGTGGCGCGGCTGCTGACAATGAATAGGATCGCAAGCAGCAGTGTTGCGAGAAACAGCTTTGCGATCCGGACGGCTAGCGCGTTCATTTGGACAACTCCTCGGACTTGCCTTTCTCAGAGCTGGTGGTGGCCGGGAGAGCGACTCGGAACGTACTACCTAGACCATCGACACTCTCAAATGAAACCTGCCCACCATGAATTTCGACAGCCCATCGTACAATGGCGAGTCCCAGTCCAGCGCCACCCCACCCGCGGGAGCGGGAACTGTCCACTCGGTAAAAGCGATCAAATATTCGCGACTGATGCTCCTGCGGCACACCCGGACCTTGATCAACTATCTCGACGATGACCTGATTGTCTTTCCCGGCTCGGACTCGAACTTGAATCTCCGCTTCTATAGGCGAGTATTTAATTGCGTTGTCTATCAAGTTGACGAGCGCATGCCGAAGAATCAACCGGTCTCCTGAAACGATCAGCGCCGGTTCACCTTCTACCAAAATCTGCTGCTGCTTTTCTTCAGCCAGCACCTCGACCAGGGAACTTGCTTCCTGCGCAAAACCGAGCACAGAAATATCCGTTCGCTGCACCTGAATGTGGCCAGCATCAGCGCGCGACAGCGTAAGTAGAGTGTCCACCAGACGTGTCAGCCGGTCGGTCTCCTCCAACATGCTGCCAATTACGTCCCGATACTCAATTTCGGATTTCGGAGCCTGGAGGGCCACTTCGCCGACGCTTCGAATCGCGGTGAGTGGCGTGCGCAATTCATGCGAGGCATCGGCTGTGAACCGTCGTAACTGATAGAAGGCCGCTTCAAGGCGGGCAAGCGTAGCGTTGAAAGCCCTCGCCAAGTGTCCCAATTCGTCTTCTGGATTCTCAATCGGCAGGCGTTCGTTCAGTCGCTCAGCTGAGATTCTCACCGCCTTGTGGGCCATCGTATCAATCGGAGCCAGAGCCTTACGGGCCAACGCGAAGCCGCTCAACCCTGCCAGGACAAAGGCTACCGGCAAGGCAAGCAGCAGGACTGAAACAAATTCTTCAAGTTCCTGCCAAAGCCCCTGTTCGCTATGACCCACGCGCAGAAGCACGCGACGATCCACGATCGTGTGGAGGACGCTGACGACGATCGCCAGGGTGGGTACGATCAATTACCCCGACGGCATAGCCTACGCTCCTAATGCGAACCGCGTGTTCGTCTCCGACGAACACGGCGACACCGATGCCGTGATCGACGCGCAGACGAATAAACTCATCGCAAGCATTCCGCTTGGCGGTGGGGCAGGAAACACAGTTTTCGATCCGGAATCAGGGCGGATCCTGGTTGCCGTCCACGAGACCAACGAATTGGTCGCCATCGATCCGGCAACTGCCAAGATTGTGGGCCGCTATCCCACGACAGGGGCGAAAGAACCCCACGGCATTTCCCTCGATGTAGCCAACCGGCTAGCGTTTGTAGCATGGCAAGCGAACAATATGTTGGTTGTCGTTGATCTCAACACCATGAAGATCCTGGCCAGCCACCCGGTGGGCGAGGATCCTGATGTGCTTGCCTTTGATCCGGGCTCGAAGCAGTTGTATGTCTCGGCAGAATCTGGGAAGGTCACGATCTTCCGGGAGAACGGCAAGGATTTGGTGCCCGAGGGCACGCTGTCTATTCCTCGTGCCCACACAGTTTGTGTTGACCCGAAAAGCCACCTGGTCTACTTCCCACTGGAGAACATCGACGGCCGGCCGCTGCTCAGGATCATGGAGCTGAATCCGCGTCCTTGAAACATTTCTCTGGGAACTACTCTGGGGTCAGCAGCCAGAAGGCAACTCGTGCTGCTGGGTTAGATGTAGCCGGGGCTCGAATGTATGCTGCTTCTCGTCCTCCCGCGAATACCGTTACGCGCCGATGGCAATGCGCCAGGTTTGGCAGACAGATTAACCATGCTTCACAAACTTCAATGAGGCCGCGTTCATGCAGTACCGCAGGTAGGTAGGCTTTGGGCCGTCGTCAAAAACATGGCCTAGGTGCGCCTCACACTCGGTGCATGAAATTTCATCCCGGCTCATTCCTAGGCTCGTGTCAATCGACTTCCGGACATTCTCTTTCGCTATCGGAGCCCAAAAACTCGGCCAACCCGTGCCTGAATCAAACTTCGTGTCTGAACTGAACAAGGCGTTGTCGCAGCAGATGCAGCGATAGAGACCCTTGTCGTGAATGTCATATTGGCCGCTGAAAGCCCTTTCAGTACCTTGCTTGCGCGTGACTTCGAATTGCAATGGAGTCAGTTGCAGCTTCCACTCGGCGTCTGTCTTGTGAACTTTCTTAACCCGTGCCGGATCTAACTTTTGACCGGAGTCGCTGAACTGGATGACCGTTACCGTGTCCTTGTCATCCGAAGGGTTGGACTTCGCGGCACCCAAGAGGGGGCTTTTGAGCCAGGCAATCAGCGCTGCGCCAGCTACTACCGAATCTGCGAGGAAACTTCTGCGGTCCATCTATCTCTCCGATATCGCAAATCAACCAAACGTGAAGGCAAACGCCCGCACGCCCGGATCGAGGAATTCAATCTCAAATGTTCTGTCTTCGACCGGTCCCTTTTGCCGTATGAGCTGATAGAGCCGGTGTCCTTGAACCGTGCCTGTTCCGCCGCTATCGGTGTCCGCGCCGTGATCTTCCCCAGGAGGAGTGCCATCCAGTCTCACCGTAAAGCGAACTGGCTTGCCCTCCTTCGTGGTTCCTAGAACCAAGTGAAGGTCCCGTGCGTGAAAACGGAAGACGATCTTTCCCGGAGATGCCTGAAGCACCGCGCTTTCCGAGCTCACATTCCAACTTCCTTCGAGCGCCCATTGATTGAGAGAGAGTCGGGGTTGGGGCATATAGGCTCGGCGGGAGTCGTGAGCGATTGGTTCGGTGGAGGCAAAGCGTTCTGCTCGGTGATAGCCGATGTACGTTTCCGGCGAGCGGACATTCTCAACATCTGGAGCCGCTTCAGCACCGGCGCCAGCCACACTGATTGGCGCAGACGAGGAGAGTTGTGCCCCGTTCTCCTTCAGAAGCTCCTGGATTACCCCCTCCGACTCGCCGTATTCTCCTTCACCGAAATGGTGATATCGAATCCGCCCCTTGCCGTCGATGAAATAGTGCGCCGGCCAATACTCGTTGTTGAATGCCTGCCAAATCTTGTAGTCACTGTCGATGGCAACCGGGTAGTTAACCTTCAGGTCTCGCACCGCTTTTTCGACGTTCGCTCGCTCCTTCTCAAAGGCAAACTCGGGAGTGTGCACGCCGATGACGACTAGGCCCGCATCCTTGTACTTCGCCGCCCAATCCTCCACGTAGGGCAATGCCCGCAGGCAATTGATGCAGGAGTAGGTCCAAAAGGTGGGCCGCAAGCGAGATAGCTCGCAGGTTGTCGGATACTCGGAATTTGGCCGGAAACGCACTTGTAGGAGGCGAAAGAAATGGGCAACCAGGGTCGAGGACTGTGGAGAGCAATTGACGCGGTTGGATTCTCGGAGCGGTAGCGATTGCCGAACCCGCGACTATCCACTTGGGAGCCATAGAAGAGAGCAATAGTGCGGTCCTACACTGAGGTGAGTTTTGTGACGTAATTGTGACGTAAAGGCTCAACGGCCTTCATCTAAAACCAACGTTATCAACATCGCGAGAACTCCCTTCCGTGCATCTGTTGCAGCGGTAGGACCGGCCATTAATTCGTAATCGGCAGGGCACCAGTTCAACTCTGGTCGTCGGCTCCATTCTGCCCCCAATCTTGAGCCAACCCCCTGGGTCTGAGCTCAGGGTCTGAGCTAGTTCATCGAACAGGCCCCCGGCCCCCGGGGGTCGCCGCAACTGCCGCACGCTCCCGCCGGACGCGCAGCTTTCGCCGCCGTTCCCGTCGCCGAGACAGCAAATACGGAAAGCTTGGGCGCCAATTGTTTGCTGGCGCACTTCGGGCATTCGGCTTTTTGCGAGCCATATACCAGCGCTTCGAACTCGTGACGGCATTCCTTGCAGGCGTATTCGTAGATCGGCATTCGCGACGCTCCGGAACTCCAGCTCTCAATTGTATTTAATATGAAAACGTGGGCTCCGAGCAAACCTGGCATCCGACCGAACCGTTCCGACCGCGCTGGGGCATCGGCAACGGACACTTTCAGACCATCGCCAGCCACCTGCTTCCGCGTTCCGTAGCGCTTCCCCCTGCCGATGAGCGGTTGATCACTGTCGCACCCGGAATTCAGGTGCGCTGTGCATGCCATTGGCAGCCCGCCTCCGGCTTAAGCCAAGGCAAAGACCGCCGCGACGCGCTCACCGTGATTGCCGTCCACGGCCTTGAGGGCTCAAGTGACTCCCAATATCTCCGCGGCATCGCTCAGAAAGCGCTCGCCCTCGGCATGAATGCTGTACGAATGAATCAACGCAACTGCGGTGGCACCGAGTCCCTCGCGCCCACGCTCTACCATTCTGGACTTTCCGGGGATGTTGGGGCGGTCGTCGAAGCGCTGATCGCCACCGAAAACCTCACGCGCGTGGCTCTTGTAGGTTATTCCATGGGAGGAAATCTGGTTCTCAAACTTGCCGGAGAGTGGGGCAACTCGCACAAGGAACTGCGCGCCGTGGCAGCCGTCTGCCCCGCTCTGGACCTCGCTGCGTCGGCCGACGCCTTACATGATCCCGCCAATCGCCTGTATGAGATTCACTTCGTCCACCGGCTAAAACAACGGCTGGCGCTGAAGGCCAAACTGTTTCCCGAGCAGTTCAGTATTTCAGCCGCGAACGGCGCCTCCAGCGTGCGCGCCTTCGATAATCAGGTTACTGCGCCCTTTTCTGGTTTTCGCGACGCCAACGATTACTACTCCCGGGCTGCCGCTGCGAACGTCGTTGATCGCATTGCCGTGCCGACCGTGATCGTTCACGCCGCTGACGACCCGTTCATTCGCATCCTGCCCGCGACCCGCGCCAAGCTTCTCGCGAACCAACACATTCTCTATCACCAAACCGCACACGGAGGCCATTGCGCCTTCCTGGCCGCACCCAATGGCTACGACGGGTACTGGGCCGAGCGCCAGATTCTCGATTTCTTGCAGCAAGCCGATCGCGGGTAACGAACTCGACTAAGGCTTAACACGCCCTCATGCAGCTGCCAGAGCGCCGCCGATCGCATCCACCAGGTCTTCATAATCCCACGGGCCATCCAGTCGTTGCCCATTGATAAAGAATGTTGGCGTCCCATTCACTCCGCTGCGCGCGCCGCTCATGAAATCGGAGCGCACGTGAGCCTTGAATTCCTCCTTCGCCAGCGCATCCTTCAATGCCGCGGGGTCGAGACCCAATTTCTGCGCCAACTCCGGGAAAAATGACGGGCTGAAGCGACTTTGGTTCTCAAACAGCGCGTCGTGCATTTCCCAGTATTTGTTCTGGGTAGAGGCAAATTCCGCCGTTTCCGCCGCCGACTCCGCCTGCGGATGGATCTCGTTCAGCGGGAAATTTCGGAACACAAATCGCAATCGCTTCCCAAAGTGCTTCTGCACCCGCTTCACAATGGGATACGCCCGCCCGCAGTGCGGACACTGGTAATCTCCATATTCCACCAGGGTGCATTCCGCATTATCGTCCCCCTGCACATGGTCTTCCGCGCGCACGGGAATCTTGAGCATCGACATGCAAGCCTCCTAAACTGAAAATGCTATTTCGGAAATTCTCACTTCGGCAAATCTTCTAACGCCTGGAGAATCCCCTCGGCACCAGGATTGACCGCCACCGGCGACAGATAGCTCCAGGCAATGTTTCCGTTCTTGTCTACGACGAACAGCGCCCGTTGAGCAACTCCCTCCTGCTCGCGGTACGCCCCGTACATCTGCGCAACCGCGCCCTTGGGTTCAAAGTCGGCCAGCAACGGAAAGTGATAGTGCCGGTCCTTACCAAAGGCTTCGTGGCACCACACGCCATCCACGGATATGCCCAGCAACTCCGCATGGAATTTCTGAAACTCCGGCAGCAGTTCGTTGTACAGGCCCATTTGATCGCCGCAGACCGGACTCCAGTCCGCTGGATAGAAAGCGAGAATCACCGGTCTGCCACGCAATTCGCTCAGCGATAGAGTTTGATCGGGAGTGACATGAAGAGTGAAATCCGGAGCCGGCGTTCCGGCGGATAGAATGGCTGACATTGAGATTCTCCGCTCCTTTTGAGTCTGGCAAAAGCTTGCAAGATTCAAAGAGTCTCTCACAGCCACCTGCCTTGAGGAAAAGCCACCTCGGGCCGACAGCGCCGCGGCCGGCGCGACCAGGAGCCTGCGCTCGGACGTGCGACGCCAGCACTACGGGAGTTTTACAGCCAGAAGGTGTTCTTGCTGGAAGGCGCCGTTTGGGCAGGACGTTGCGCCTCATTACCCAAATTCGGTTCCACCCGATTCCGTCCATTGTGCTTAGCCTGGTAGAGCGCGATATCGGCGTCGTGCAAAAGTTTTCCGGCTTCCGCTGCCGAGTTGCCCGAGGCAACGCCCAGACTCAAGCTCACGCTCAGGCTCTGGCCGCCCGCTACGATACTGCAATTCCTCACATAGACACAGATGCGTTCCGCCAGTTCCCACGTCTCTCGCAGGCCGCACCCCGGCGCCACCACAAGGAACTCTTCTCCGCCGTACCGTCCCACCGAGTCATAAGGGCGAACCACCGCGGCAATTTCGCTCGCCATAATGCTCAAAACTCGGTCGCCGGCGACATGCCCCAGGCTGTCATTGATGGACTTGAAGTGATCGGCGTCTGCCATGATCACACCCACCGGCAAACCGACGCGCTCAGAACGCAGCAA
>Ga0209863_10000196_pt1 | contig 38244 bp, 37 predicted proteins | sample OrgsoiDNA2013046_FD_185796 | JGI IMG/M metagenome (GOLD analysis project Ga0209863, IMG submission 185796) | Permafrost soil microbial communities from the Arctic, to analyse light accelerated degradation of dissolved organic matter (DOM) -... | ecosystem: Environmental > Terrestrial > Soil >...
GCCGGTAGGCGACGGGTTGTTAGTCGCCGTCAAGCGCGAGGAATGAGCTTGCGAATGAATGGCGTGCAGACGGCCCGTGTCACAGCCGTCAAGCGCGAGGAATGAGCTTGCGAATGAATGGCGTGCAGACGGCCCGTGTTCGACTTGTCAGTCTCTCGGCGCTTAAGAAAGCGCCCAGGGACTGACAACTCAAGGAGGAGGCCTTACCGCAGGCCCCGCAGGGGGTCGGGCGACGAGAGCCAGTGCAAGAGCAGACGGACGCCGTAGCCGGTAGGTCCCTTGCTGACCTCATGTTCGTCCGCCTCGGCACGGGCAGCGCCGGCGATGTCGAGATGCGCCCACCGGCGGCGTCCGACGAACTCGCGAAGGAAGAGCGCGGCCACGATCGCACCGCCACTGAACTCCTTACCGCCGCGGACGGCCACGTTGGTCAAGTCGGCGACCGACGACTCGAGCGCGGCGCGGTAGTCGTCGACGAACGGCATCCGCCACAACCCCTCGCCGCTTGCGGCAGCTGCGGCGATCAACGTCGCGGCGAGCCGGTCGTCGTTAGCGAACAACCCGGCATGACGCTTGCCGAGACCGCTCGAGATTGCGCCGGTCAAGGTGGCCAGATCGACGATGACGTCTGGGTCGAGTTCAGCATCGGCATAGGCCAGCGCGTCGGCGAGCACCAGCCGGCCTTCGGCATCGGTGTTGAGCACCTCGACGGTGGTGCCGCCGTAGTGCGTGATCACGTCGCTTGGTCGCTGCGCCGAACCCGACGGCATGTTCTCGGCAGCGGGCACCAACCCGGTGACCCGCACCCGCACCCCGAGGTCGCGCAGCGCCGACATCGCCGCGATAACCGCGCCGCCGGCCGCCATATCGGTCTTCATGGCGATCATGCCCGCGTTGGGCTTCAACGAGAGCCCGCCGGAATCGAACGTAATGCCCTTGCCGATGAGCACGACGTGCCCGGCGACGGCGATGGCCGGGTCGGGGGTGTAGCCCAGTTCGATCAGCCGCGGCGGATTCGCGGAGCCCATGCCGACAGCGACAATGCCGCCGAAACCGCCGGCGCGCAGTTCCTTCTCGTCGCGCACCCGCACGTCGATGCCACTACGCCGGGCCAGCCCGGTCGCCTGTTTACCAAGCCAGGCGGGGGTTTTCGTCGACGACGGTGTGTTCGCGAGGTCGCGGGCGAGCCGGGTCGCCGTGGCGCTCACAACACCAGCCCGCAGCGCGGCCGCCATGCTGTCCGGATGCTCGACGACCACGGCGATCGACGCCAGAGTGTCAGCCTTCGGCGTGTTCGTGACCTTGAACCCGTAGCCACCGAGCAGCAAGCCCTCGACCAGTGCCTGCACCTGTGCCGCCGGCGACCTGCGCACCGCGGTGACGGCTGCCGACTCGACGCCCTTCAACCGGCGAGCGATCGCCGCACCCGCGCGGCGGGCATCGCGCGGAGTCTGCTCGCCGAACCCGGCCGCTAGCACCAGCCGCGCACCTGCGGGCAGCGCGGCAATATCGCCAGGGTTGCCCTTCACGCTGTCGCGAGCGAGTAGCGCGACCATCTCTGCGGGGTCAGTCCCGTAGGCCTCGATGTCGGCCACCGCACGACGGTCGAGCACCGCGCCGTCCGAGCCGGGGGTTATCGCCACGACGAGGGTCGGCGCCGCGGCCGGCACCGCGGTCGTGAGTTCTAGCTTTGGCGGCACGAGGTGGGCTTCAGCCGACCACGTTCTTGAGGGCGTCGCCGAGGGCGCTGGCCTCGTCTGCGGACAACTCGACGACGAGCCGGCCACCGCCTTCGAGGGGTACGCGCATCACGATGCCACGCCCCTCCTTGGTGACCTCGAGCGGACCATCGCCCGTCCGCGGCTTCATGGCCGCCATGCGCGCTCCTTTTCAGGTCCGGCCCCGCAGGTCCGGACTCTCTCGCCTGTCCTGCCCAAGATTATCGCCGGTAGGAGGGGCCAGAAGGAAACTGTGCGCCGTGCCCGCGCTGCCAACGCCCGTTGTGCGAGCGAGCAGGGCACGATCAGAAGCAGCGGTTTGCGAGGGTCGATTGTCAGGTCGCGCGTCGTTTTGGGAGGTCCCGTGTCAGGACTCACACCCGGGGATTCGACCGACTCGGTGCGACTGACGATGGCCGAGGCCGTCGTGACTGTCACCATCGCAAGCGCGCGCGGCACCCTCGATGGCGTGACCAAAGGCGCCCTGCGCGATGCGTTGCTGCGCCTGGGTGACGATCCTGCCGTCCGGGCGGTTGTTTTGACCGGGTCGGGCAGCGCGTTCTGCGTTGGTCAAGACCTGCGCGAACACTCCGCGGCGTTGGCGACCGACGCTACGGCCGCCTGGGACACCCTGCGGGAGCACTACAACCCGATCGTGACCGCCCTGGCCACCATGCCGAAACCGGTTGTCGCAGCCGTGAACGGCACCGCCGCCGGGGCCGGCGCCGCGATGGCGTTCGCATGCGACCTGCGCCTCATGGCGGACGACGCGGTGTTCCGGCTCGGGTTCGCGGCCATCGGCCTGTCCTTCGACTCCGGCTTGTCGTGGACCTTGCCACGCCTGATCGGATTCGGTCGGGCGACCGAGTTCATGCTGCGCGCCAGGCCAGTGTCGGCGCCCGAGGCACTGGCTCTCGGATTGGCCACCGAGGTGGTAGGCGCGGCTGATCTGGCGGCGCGGGCCGCCGCCGTTGCGCGCGAACTCGCGGCCGGGCCAACCATTGCGTTCGGCGCGGCCAAGCAGGCGCTGGCCTACGCCGGCGGCCACGGCCTGCTCGATGCCCTCGATATGGAGACTGGCCTGCAAACGCTGGCGGGCACGACCGAGGATCACGCGGAAGCGGTGCGGGCGTTTCTCGAGAAGCGGCCGCCGGTGTTCCGCGGCAGGTAGAAATCAGGGGCAGAGCTTGCGAGCGTGGCACGACGCCAGATGGTCGTTCACCATGCCTGTTGCCTGCATGTGCGCGTAGGCCGTGGTCGGCCCGATGAAGCGGAATCCGCGGCGCTTCAGCTCCCTGGCCATTGCCGCCGAATCAGGAGTGACGGCCGGCACGTCGCCCATCAGTTGCGGCGCCTTACGCCGGCCCGTCGGCGCGAACGACCACACCAGCGCAGAGAGTCCTTCGGGTAGCTCCCGTGCCGCATGTGCGTTCGCGATACACGCCTCGATCTTGGCCCGGTTGCGCACGATCGCCGCGTCGGACATCAGCCGCTCGGCGTCCGCTTGATCGAACTGCGCAACCGCATCGATGGAGAAGTTGGCAAAGGCGGCCCTAAAAGCGGCCCGCTTGCGCAGGATCGTGAGCCATGAAAGTCCAGACTGAAACGCCTCGAGCACCATGCGCTCGAACACCGCATCGTCGCCACGCACGGCGCGGCCCCATTCGTCGTCGTGATACGCGATGTACTCAGGTGCGCCATACGACCAGCCGCACCTGCGCAGACCGTCTACTCCGGCGACTGCGGTCACGAGGCGGCCCGCTCGGCCTCGATGATGGCGGCGAGCCGGCGCAGCGACAACCGAAGCAAGTACGCCATGACAGGACGGACGCCGAGCCAGCCGATCTCACCAAGCAGACCGAGTGGGACCTGCACCCACTCTGACCAGATCACCCGCGACAACTCCGGGCCGAGCGCTTCGACCTCGAACGCTCCGGAGCCACGAACCACGGTGCCGGTGTGCTCGACGACGCAGCGGGCCGGGCTGGCCGGTGGCGGCTGCCATTGCGCGAAGGTCATCGTGTCGCGAACGGCGAAGGGACCGAGCCTGGTGGTGCCGACGATCCCCGCCCCCACCCCGTCGGTCGCGGTCGTGGTGCTCGCAACGGTGGTGGCCACCATCCAGTCGCCGTGCGTCTCCCAGTCGGTCAGGATCGCCCAGGCTCGCTCAAGAGACGCGTGCACCTCAACGGAGACGACGAGTTCAGCCACGGCTGGCTAGTGCTCCGAGTCGATTTCGTCGGTCGGCACCGTCGGTTCGCGAGGCGCGACCGGCTTACCGGGCGCGACGGCCTCGGCAGGTTCGACGTGCTCGACAGATTCGACGGCCTCAGCAGGTTCGACGGCCTCAGCAGGTTCGACGTGCCCGACAGGTTCGACGTGCCCGACAGGTTCGACGTGCCCGACAGGTTCGACGTGCCCGACAGGTTCGACGTGCTCGACAGGTTCGGCCGGCGCTCGCGGCGCCGACTCGAAAGGCCGACCCGTCAGCTGTTCGATGGTCTCGTCGCGCTCGGCGATTTCGGCTGCCAGTCGGTCGAGCGCGTCGTCAACCTCGGCCATCCGATAGCCGCGAAATGCCAGACTGAACCGGGCCGCGGTGAGATCGGCGGCCCGCACCGCGCGATCGTCGGGCAGCGGCCGACCGGGCCAGTCGGGCTGGAACTGCGTGATAGAACCGCCGTGGCCGATGGTGACGGCGAACACCGCGAATATGACGCCAGCCGAAACCAGGATCGCGAGGAGGAGAGGCACCCCCCGATCGTGCCACGCCGGCCTGACCGGAGGATGGCAGGCGCCCCGAAACCAGGTCCGAGCACCGTTTGCGCCGACTGGAGAACCGATGCCGCTGCGACTAGGTTCGCGCGAGTTCGCCGACGATGAGTTCGCCGTCATGGCGATCATCAACCGCACGCCCGATTCGTTCTTCGATCAGGGCGCGACCTTCGCGACCGATGCCGCGCTTGCCGCAGTGACGGCGGCTGTGGCCGCCGGCGCCGACATCGTCGACATCGGCGGGGTTAAGGCCGGGCCTGGTCCGGACGTCGATGCCGCTGAAGAAATCCGTCGGGTGGCCGACTTCGTCGCACTGGTCAGGGCAGCTCATCCCGCGTTGGTCATCAGCGTCGACACCTGGCGGGCCGACGTCGGGCGAGCGGTCGCTGACGCCGGTGCGGATCTGCTCAACGACGCATGGGGTGGGCACGAACCCGAGTTGGCCGAGGTCGCGGCGTCCGCGGGTATCGGTTTGGTGTGCTCGCACGCCGGCGGCTTGCCACCTCGCACCGACCCTCATCGGGTGAGTTACCACGACGTCGTCAAGGACGTCGTCGATACCGTCGTCGCGCTGGCGGAGCGGGCGGTTTCGGTCGGAGTACACCGTGACGCGATCCTCGTCGATCCGGCGCATGACTTCGGCAAGAACACCCGACACTCCCTCGAGGTCAGTCGTCGGCTCGACGAAGTGATCGTGACCGGCTGGCCCGTGCTCGTGGCAGTGTCGAACAAGAAGTTCATCGGCGAGACGCTCGACACGGCGACCGGCGACCGACTCGCCGGATCACTGGCGGCGACAGCTATCGCCGCCTGGCAAGGGGCCCGGGTTTTTCGCGCCCACCAGGTGCGTGAGACGCGCCAGGTGCTCGACATGGTCGCGTCAATCCGTGGCTCGCGGCAGCCCGCGGTGTCGCGTCGCGCCCTCGCCTGACCGCTCGGCTCGGGCGGCCTTACACAACCCGTACCTGGAGCCAACCGCCCTAACACGACGGCGGCCGATTCTTGGGTCAACAAACACACCACCACCTGACCCGAAGGAATTCTGATGAACCGTCTTGGCCACTCCGGTCGCCGAACCTTTGCTCTCGTTGCCGCCGGCATCGCCGGCACCGGATTGCTGGCGACCGGGGTTGCGAGCGCCGCAACGTCGAGTCCGGCCAGTACCGGTTCGACGGCCGACATCACCACCGCCTCATTGAGCGTCGATGGCTCGGCGGCCGGCACCGCCGGCGCGACCGGCAAGCTGGCGGCGGCCTTGAAGGAGATCCGCCAGGAGTTGAAGGGCGGCACCGTCAACGGCGAGGTGACGGTCGATACCAAGAAGGGCCCGCAGACGATCGAGTTCCAGCGCGGCGTCGTTACGCAGTCGTCGCCCGCTAGCTTCACCGTGACCGACTCGACCGGAGCGACCGACAGCTGGACCGACGGCCCGAAGATGAAGGTGCGCGAACGCGGTGCCCGTCGGCGCTTGGCCGCCGGTTCAAGCCCGACCGCGGCGACCGTCACCGGCGGTGAGACCGTCATCGTGATCGGGCTGAAAACCGACGCGACGTCGACAGCTCGCCTGGTGGTCGTTCTCCCGCACGCCCGTGCGGCGAAGCCGAGCACAACACCGAACAGCACCAGTCCAACCTCGCTCCAGAGCTAAGACGGTGAAGGCGTGGGTGGCGCGGAACGCGCCACCCACGGGTACCGTCGAAGCCTCGTGCGCACTCAATGGCGATTACCCGCGGCAGCACTGACGGTCGCCGCCCTGGCGTCGGCGGCACTCACCGCGTGCGCGCACTCGGCAGGTAACGTCGCCGGCCTTTCGGGCGTCGCAAGCACACCGGCGCCCGGTACTCCGATCAGCACGCCCGCCGCTCTGAGCCCTTCTGCTGTCGGCACGACCAGAGACAGCACCCAGATCAACGGCGTGCTCGTTGCCGCCGGCGGCCGCGACCTGAGCATCGACTACGTCGGTGGCGATTGCGACGTGTCGGTCAGCGCTCGTGTACACGAGACAAGCACCGCGATTACTGTGCACGTCCTGGTGAAAGACAGCGGCGGGATATGTGAGGCGATCGGCTATGCACGAACGGTGAACGCTGAGCTGGATTCCCCATGGAACGGCCGCCGCATCATCGACATCACCGGCGCGGCCGTTCCGACGATGGATGCCACCCAACTTCTCCAGCCGACGTGGCTGCCGCCCGGGTACGTGTTGCAGGGCATCGCGCAAGTGTCGGCGTCCGATCGCAACGTCACGGCGGGTGAGACCTGGTCGATCCCATCGTCTGTACCCAGCCCGGACGCGAATACCTGCAAGCCATCGCAGGACGCGCTCTCGATGACACAAGGCGTCCTCGGCACTCAACTCCCCGGCTATCCAAAAGTGCCCGGCAGCTACCTGGTAAACGGTCAGCCTGCGACGTTGCAGCGCGCCAACGATCCGTTCGACGTCGGTGCGCTCTCGTTGTCATGGACCCCACCGGATCGTCCGACTGGGTGGACGGTCACCGTGAACACATCACCGCAATGCCAGGGCGACCTCGTGCTCACGAGCGACACGGTCCTTCGCTTCGCCAACGGGCTGCGCTAAGCCCCAGTGCTCGGCTGGCCAAGACCGTCGAGCACCACGGCATTCGGCAACGTCGCGAGCGTTGCACCCGCAACCACGATCTTCGATCGCCGCACGCCACTGCCGACGACCACATCGCCGGCCTCGACAACCGCCCGATCGATCAGCACTGGCCACGACGCAGGCAACCCGATCGGCGTGATGCCGCCGTACTCCATGCCAGACTCCGACACCGCGACGTCCATCGAAGCAAACGAAATCTTCCGGACGTCGAGGTGCCGGCGAACCAACCCGTTCACGTCTGCCCGCGTCGTCGCGAGAACGACACACGCGGCCAGCGTGGTGACCTCACCGCGACGACCGGCGACCACCACGCAGTTGGCCGACTCGGCCAGAGAAACGCCGTAGCGCTCGCAAAAAGCGGTGGTGTCGGCAAGGTCAGGATCGATCTCCGCGACGCTCACATTAGGTGCCAGGTCTGCCAGCATCGCAGCGATCGCGGTAAGGACGGGAGCGGCGAGCAGATCAGGGCGGTCGTCCGCGCGAACCGCTCGAAGGCGCGCGGCGAGTGAGGTCACGGCTCAGACTCGAGCACTTCGCCGGCCGTCGGCACGATGCGCACCTGGTGGGCCTCAAGCAGGTCGAAAGCTTCGGCGATTTCGGTGGTCCAGTAGATCGCGTCGCGAACCGCAGGTCGGGCAAATCCGCGCAACACCAGGTCGTCGATCTGGGTGCGCATCATCGCGAACACACCGTCAGGGTCGAGCACGACGAGCGGCTTCTCATGCATGCCAAGTGACCGTGAGACCCAGATCTCGAAGATCTCGTCGAGCGTGCCCAAGCCGCCCGGCAATGCCAGGAAGGCATTGGATCGCCGTTCCATCTCACCTTTGCGTTCGCGCATGTCACGCGTCACCACCAGCTCGTCGGCGTCGCGGTCGGCGACTTCCATCTCGAGCAATGCCTGCGGGATCACGCCGATCGTGCGACCCCCGCTGGCGCGGACGGCGCGTGCGACAGCCCCCATGCACGACACGCTGCCGCCGCCGGAAACCAAATCGAAGCCACGTCGCCCGATCTGCGTGCCGACCTCGGTTGCCAGCTCGATGAAGCGCGGGTCGATACGTTCACTCGACGCGCAGAACACACAGATCGTCGTCATGCGCCGGGCGCCGACGGTCGACGATGCTGAACGGCTGCGAGCTCGATAAGGCCGACGATCTCGTCGATGTCGTCGGTGACATGCACGAGGTCGATGTCACTCGCGGCGATGGTGCCAGCGGGGACCAGGGTTGCGCGCATCCAGTCGAGCAAGCCGTTCCAGTACGAGGAGCGGTACAAGATGACCGGAAACGAGGTCACCTTACGCGTCTGCACCAGGGTCAGCGACTCGAAGAGTTCGTCCAAAGTGCCGTATCCGCCAGGAAAAACGACGAAGGCTTGCGCATACTTGACGAACATCGTCTTGCGCGCGAAGAAGTAACGGAACTGAATACCGATGTCGACCCAGTCGTTGAGATGCTGCTCAAACGGCAGCTCGATGCCGAGCCCCACCGATACCCCGCCGGCCTCGCTGCTGCCTTTGTTGGCGGCTTCCATGATGCCGGGGCCACCTCCGGTGATGACGGCGAACCCGGCCCTGGCCAACGCCGCACCGAGGCGTTCGGCGGCGACGTAGTCGGGATCGTCCATGCGCGTTCGGGCCGAGCCGAACACCGACACAGCGGCTCCAAGTTCGGCAAGCAGCCCGAAACCCTCGACGAACTCCGACTGGATGCGCAGCACCCGCCACGGATCGGTGTGAACCCAATCCGACGAGCCGCGGGTATCGAGTAACCGTTGATCGGTCGTGGTGGTCGTCTGCACCTGCCCGCGTCGTAGCCGCACCGGCCCGCGCTGCTTTTCCGGGGGCGGCGTGCGCGGATGCTGGGTCGGGGCGTCCAAGTCGCTCATATCCGCAGGCTAACGGGCCCCGGGCGAGGGGGCTGGCAACCCCGTCAACGGCGCGTTCGAGCAACGGGGCTCCGGGCCAGCTCGGCACCCAGCCTGGTCTGCTGGTAGAGCACCGATCGGCCGCTGCGTTCGCGACTGAGCAACCTCGCGGCATACAGGGCGGCGACGTGTTGTGACCCGGCGGCCGGACTCTGCTGATGCCGCCGGGCCAGCGCCGTTGTCGATGCCGGCGCCGCGAGTGAGGCCAGCAGCGTGGCCCGGGTGGCGCCCAGGAGGCGACCGAGCGCGTCCCCATGCGGATTCGCGGTCGGATGCCACAACTCGCCGATGCCCCGAGCCGGATATACGAGTGTCGGTTGCCACGGCAGCTCCAACACCGCGACGACGTCTGGCCAGCTGAAGACGCATCGGCATCAGCACCAGCCCGCGCCCGGCGAGGTCACGCCGTTCGTCGACCGACGAGGTGCTGCGCAGCCAGGCGTTGGCGATCAGCACCGCGGGACTGATGTCGATCCAGGGCGTCGGGTTCGCGGTGTGGGGCATCGCGGCGGAGTTCATCGAGCCGCGGTTCGTCAGCGCGTTTGCGGCACTGGCCGGGCTCATTGTGATCCTGGCGTTTCGCCACGCCGGCGATGCGATACCGCTCCCCCAAGTCAGCCCTTCAGATAAGCCAGCAGAGCCTGTTCACATTGGGTGATCTGCGCGACCTCGACATGCTCTCCACGGGTGTGCGCCAGATTCGGATCGCCCGGCCCGAAGTTGATGGCCGGAATGCCGAGCTCACTGAATCGCGCCACGTCGGTCCACCCGTACTTGGCGACCGGCGATACGCCAATCGCGGCGATGAATGCGGCCGTGGCGGGTGCTGTCAACCGCGGCAGCGCGCCCGGCGCTACATCGGTGATGGCAACGTCGTACCCGGTGAAAACATCCCGCACATGCTGCGCCGCTGCGTCGACGTCGCGATCGGGCGCGAACCGGAAGTTCACCGTCACCACGCAGGCGTCGGGGATGACATTTCCCGCGACACCACCGGTGATTCTGACCGCTGACAATCCTTCGCGGTAGACGCACCCATCGATGTCGACCGTCCGGCCTTCGTACTCGGCGAGTCGCTGAAGAATCGGTGCGGCGGCGTGAATAGCGTTGTCGCCGAGCCATGACCGCGCGCTGTGCGCGCGGGTGCCGGTGAGGGCCAGCTCCGCACGCAATGTGCCCTGACAGCCGGCCTCGATCGCCGCAGCCGTCGGCTCGAGCACGATGGCGAGATCGCCCTGCAACACCGCCGGTCGGGTGCGCGCCAGCAGCCCGAGCCCGTTGCGGTCAGCTTCGATTTCTTCGCAGTCGTAGAACACGTACGTCAGGTCACAGACGGCATTCGCGACCTTCGGGTTCAACGACGCAGCCATCCGCAGCATCACCGCGACACCCGACTTCATGTCAGTGGTACCGCACCCGTAGAGTACCCCTCCCTCGAGTCGCGACGGGACGTTGTCGGCAATCGGCACAGTGTCGAGATGGCCGGCAAGCACGATGCGTTGCGTCCGTCCGGTATGAGTGCGTGCGATCACCGCGTTGCCTAATCTCTCGACATCGAGATACTCAAGGCCACGCAATGCGGATTCAACGGCGTCCGCTATTGATCGTTCGTCACCACTGACAGAAGGGACGTCGACGAGCGCCGCTGTCAGTGCCGCGACGTCCATCGTCAAGTCGAAGGTCACCCCGTCACTCCGCGACGCCGTGCTCACGGAGGACATCGTTCAGTACCAGCTTGTCGTGCGCTTGACCCTCATCGAGCCGGCGCAGCACGAGAAGGCACGGCATGCCGAAATCCCCGCCAGGAAAGGACTTTACCCGCGTCGATCCGACACACACTGACCACGCCGGAGCCTCACCGCGCGGCAACTCCGCGCCGGTTTGCGCATCGAAGACATGGGTCGATGCCGTCAGGATGCAGCCCGCTCCGAGCTTGGCGCCGCGACGCACCCGCGCACCATCGACCACCATCGACCGCGACCCGACGAAGGCATCGTCTTCAACGACGACAGGCACGGCGTTCGGCGGTTCGAGCACGCCGCCGAGCCCCACCCCACCCGACAAGTGAACCCGTTTCCCTACCTGCGCACACGAGCCGACGGTCGCCCATGTATCGACCATGCTGCCTTCGTCGACGTAGCCGCCGATGTTGACGAAGCTCGGCAGCAAGACCGCTCCTGGGGCAACGAACGCACCCCACCGGACGATCGCGCCGGGTACCACGCGCACACCGTCGAACCGGGTTTTCAGCGGCATCCGGTCGTGATACTTGAAGTCGCCGGCAGCCGACTCCTGCATCGCCAGCACCTTGAAGGAAAGCAGGATCGCCCGCTTCGCCCGCTCGTCGACGACGACGACATCCGATGCCGGATCGACCCACGCGACCCGGGCCTTGCCGGCGTCCAACTGATCGACCGCCTCGACGACGAGCGCCCGGGCAGCGGCGTCGCCCGGGCTGAGGTCGGCGCGGCGCTCCCACAGCGCATCGATCGCTGCCGGAAGCACACTGACGAAAGACGGGTCCATGGCCGCTGACCCTATCGTCGCCTCCGTCGGCCGGGTCGGGCCATTAGCGGGTCGGGCGGGGATAGATTCCCGCTAACGATGACGACGTCCGACGTGCCCTCGCGCCGCTACCGGTCGCGCCGCCGCGTGCGGCTGACTCGGACGATCGTCGTCCTCGCGGCTTTTATCGTGGTAGTGACCGGGGTGGTCTACGGCGTTTCGTCGATCGGCCACCACCGCACCGTTTCCGACCGCTGCCAGGTCGTCGGCGAGACCACCGGGACGATCTACTCGTTCGATCCCGAGCAGCTTCTCAACGCCTCGATCATTGCTGACGTCGCGATGCGCCGCGGCTTGCCGCAGCAGGCCGTCGTCGTCGGGCTCGCGACCGCACAGCAGGAGTCGAAGCTGCGCAACCTCGACTACGGAGACCTCGATTCGGTCGGCCTCTTTCAGCAGCGACCGAGTCAGGGCTGGGGGACGAGCCAGCAGATTCTCGACCCCGTCTATTCGAGCGGCAAGTTCTTCGATGCGCTTGTCAGGGTGCGCAGCTGGCAGACGCTCACGGTGGCCGCGGCGGCGCAGGCGGTACAGCGCAGTGGGTTCCCCGAGGCCTACGCGTCGTGGCAACAGCTCGGCACCGCGCTCGGCGCGGCCCTGACCGGGGCGACGGCGAGCCAGCTGACCTGCCGACTTGGACATCCCGGGGTCGACGTCAAAGGCCACCCGGGTTCGGGGGCCACATCACTCACGGCGGCGGTCGGCACCCTCACGGCCGAGCTCGCGTCGGACCTTCAGGTCACCTCGCCGGTGATCGGCACGCAGGGGACGAAGTCGGCGACCATCACGGTGTTGGGGCTCGGGCTCGACGCCAAAGGCTCCGATGCGACCGCGATCCACCGCACCGCGACCGTGTCAGCGTGGGCGTTGGCTCATGCGCCGGTCGGCATCACCCGCGTCGTGGTCGGCGATCAGGAATGGCGCCCCGACCGCGACGGCTGGCAACACACGGCTGCCGCGGCCGCCGGAACCGTCGTCATGACCGTCGCCGCCCGCTGACTGCAAGGTAATTGCAAGCCGGCGACGGCAGACTGTGCGGCACCCGCACCGAAAGGCGACCGATGCTCGCTACTGACGTCCACGCCGTCCGACCGAACGCCGACGCCATGCTCGCTGGCGCCACCCATCGTGAGCCCATGAAGACCGCTGACTCACTGTCGAGCGCAACCTTCGAACGGGTCGTCATCGGCGGCGAACGGTTCGTCGCCAAGTACGTGTCGACATCGACCGACTGGATTATGCGAGCATCCGGCGACGTCGCCTGCCGACCACTGTGGATGTGGCGCAGCGGCCTGTTCGATCTGCTACCCGACTGCATCGATCCGCTGGTGGTCGACGTTGCGCACAATGCGACGACCGGCGTCACCACGCTTCTCATGCAGGACGCCGGTGTGTACTTCGTCCCCGAAGGCTCGGGCCCGCTTCCGCTTGACCAGCATCACCGGTTCCTCGACCACATGGCGGCGCTGCATGCGGCGTTCTGGGAGTGGGATGGTCCGGCAGACCTTTGTCCACTGGCCAACCGCTACACCGCTCTCACTCCGCTCACAGGTGCGGTGGAGGCTGAACTCGGCGAGCTTGGCGGCGTTCCCTCTGTCTTGGATGCGCAGTGGCGGCAGCTGACGACGGTCGCCCCCGAGCTCGCCGAACTCGCGCTCTCGCTGGCGACCGGCCCCGGCCCGTTGGTCGACGCACTTGGCGAAACACCTGCAACGTTTGTGCACGGTGACTGGAAAGCCGGCAACCTCGGAAGCTGGCCGGACGGTCGGACCATCCTTGTCGACTGGGGGACGCCCGGCCTCGCGGCCGGCTGCGTGGATCTCGGCTGGTATCTGGCGGTGAACTGCGATCGATTGCCCGAAACCAAAGAGGCCACCATCACTGGCTACCGCGAGGCCCTCGGACGCTACGGCGTCGATGTCGCAGGTTGGTTCGACCGCCAACTCGAACTCGCATTGCTTGGCGCGTTCGTCCAGCTCGGGTGGTCGAAGACGGACGGCGGGCCCGAGCTCGCATGGTGGGTCAACCGGGTGCTACCGACCGCTCGTGCGCTGCTTCGGTGACCGAAGCTCCGGATGTCACCGTAGCCTCGGATGTCACCGCGGCCGTGCGCGCCGCCTACAACGCGACGGGCGCGGCATGGGACACCGGCCCGCGCCGTGTCTACGACCAGCTGGCCATCGCGCTTCTGGACCGATCGCCAGTTGAGCTCGCTGGCGCTCTCGCGGTCGACGCGGGCGCCGGCACTGGGGCGGCGACCGCCGAGTTGGTGCGGCGCGGTGCACGCGTCGCCGCCGTCGACCTCTCGACCTCAATGCTGCGCGGGATCACCGCGACGACGGCGGCGATCGGTGTGGCCGGCGACGTCGTCGCCTTGCCGGTGCGCAGCGGGGCGGCCGACATTGCGGTGGCGGCATTCGTCTTGAACCACCTGGCCCGACCCGCCGACGGGCTCGCCGAACTCGGTCGGGTCATCAGACGCGGCGGCGTCGTCCTCGCGTCGGTCTTCGGCGTCGGCCCATCGCATCCATCGAAGGACGCGATCGACGCGATCGCGGTGGAATACGGGTACCGGCCGGCGCCCTGGTATCAACGCATGAAGGAAACCTACGAAGCCCAGGTGAGCGATGCCAACGAGCTGGCCGGCTTTGCGACCACCGCCGGATTGCGCGACGTCATCGCCGAGGTTGTGCACGTACGGCCGCCGATGTCGGCGTCCGACCTGGTGAGCTGGCGCACTGGCATGGCCCATCTCGCGCCGTTCGTCGCCTCGCTGCCCGTCGCCCGAGCGAGCGAGTTGACCGCGGCTGCGGTGGCCGCGGTGACCGGCATGCCGCCGCTCGACCTCGCGATGCTGACCCTCGTCGCCCGCCGACCCTGACACTTGTCCGCCGAAAGGAGCGGTCTACCGCTCGTTTTGCCGGACAAGTCGGCCACAACTCATACCGGGCTCAACCGACGGGCGGCGGCGACGACGCGCTCGTCGGTCGCGGTGAGGGCGACCCGGACATGACGGCGTCCAGCTTCGCCGTAGAAAGAACCCGGGGCAACCAGGACGCCGAGATCAGCCAGCCACCGCACGGTGGCCCAGCAATCTTCGTCGCGGGTCACCCACAGGTACAGACCGCCGTCGGAGTGCTCAACGCGGAAGCCGGCGGCTTCGAACGCCGGCCACAGCAACGACCGCCGAGCGAGATAGCGCGCCCGCTGCTCATCGACATGCGCATCGTCATCAAGCGCGGCCACCATCCCCGCTTGGATGGGCGCGGGCACGATCATGCCGGCGTGTCTGCGCACCTCGAGCAACTCAGCGACCAGCGACGCATCACCGGTGATGAAGCCGGCCCGATACCCCGCCAGGTTCGACCGCTTCGACATCGAGTGGACGGCGATCAGCCCGGTCTGTGAATCGCCACACACAGTGGGATGCAGAATCGACAACGGCACCTCAGCCGACCAGCCGAACTCGAGGTAGCACTCGTCGGAGACCAGGATCGTGCCGCGATCACGCGCCCACGCCACGAGCCTGCGCAAGTGGTCGACGCCGAGCACCTGACCGTGCGGATTGGCTGGCGAGTTCACCCACAGCAGCGACATCGGACCCGCAGACTCCGTACTCTGAACGACGACCGGCGTAGCACCGGCAAGCTGAGCGCCGACGGCGTAGGTCGGGTAGGCCAAGGCCGGCAGGCCGACCACATCGCCGGCGCCGAGACCGAGCAACGACGGCAGCCAGGCCACGAACTCCTTGGCGCCAAGGATAGGCAGCACGTTCATTGGGTCGACGGGGACGCCGTGTCGGCGAAGAAGCCAACCCGCGGCCGACTCGCGCACCTGCGTCGTCCCGTGTGTCGCGGGGTAACCCGGAGTGTCAGTCGTCGCCGCCAACGCGGCCTGCACCACCGCGGGCACTGCGTCGACAGGTGTACCGACCGAGAGATCGACGACACCGTCGGCATGCGCGCGGGCTGTTACCGCATACGGCGCGAGCAAGTCCCATGGAAAGTCGGGGAGCGCGAGCGACCGCCGGCCGTTCGACACGGGCACCAACCTCAGTGCGCGGCCTGCTCCTGCGGAGGCAGGGCGGCGATCAGCGGGTGGTCCTTGGTGACCGGACCGAGCTTGGAAGCACCACCGGGCGAGCCGAGGTCGTCGAAGAAGTCGACGTTCGCCTTGTAGTACTCCTTCCACTTATCGGGGACGTCGTCTTCGTAGAAGATCGCCTCGACCGGGCAGACCGGCTCGCACGCACCGCAGTCGACGCACTCGTCGGGGTGGATGTACAGCATCCGGCCACCCTCGTAGATGCAGTCGACCGGGCACTCGTCGACGCACGCCCTGTCCTTGAGGTCTACACAGGGCTGGGCGATCACGTACGTCACGGGGAGTCCCTTCCTCAGGAAGCGGTGAGCCGCACCTAGTATCGACGCACCTGACCGCCTGTCGATGCTTGGGGTGTCCGGCGTGTCTGTGATTTTCGGCGGTGGCCTCACTTCCGACGACGTCGGCGCCCGGGTCAGCGTCCGACGCCGCGCCTCCGACGGAGTCGGCGATGTGATCGGTGATCTCCATTCCCTGGACGCCGACGGGCTGGCGATCCGGCTCTCCGACGGCTCGCTCGTCGTCGTCGCCGCCGCCTCGCTCGTGGCCGCCCGCGTCGTCGGTCCTAGCCGGTTGTCGGCGCGGGAGCTTGAGGCCGTCAGCGGGCGCGCCGTGCGAGTTTCCGACGAAAAGTGGCTCGGGAGGTGGTGGCTTCGGGCCGGCGGCGGATTGGGCGCGCGGGCCAATTCGGTGCGGCCGCTCGGGGATCCCGGCGTCCCGCTTGATGCAGCGCTCGAAACGGTCGGAGCGTGGTACCGCCAGCGCGGGCTCATGCCCACGGTACGGGTGATTACGGGCAGCCAGGTCGACGAGGAACTCGACCAGCGAGGCTGGACGGCCGCCCCGCAGCGATCCGTCCAGACCGCGACGGTCGCATCGATGCGACGCCGGCTCGACGTCGTCCGGCCTGGTTTTGCGGTGCCGCTCACGCAGCTTGCGTCCCAACCGTCAGCCGGCTGGCTCGGCCGGTACCGCAACGGAACGATTCTTCCGACTGCTGCCGCCGCGCTCGCTGATGCACCCGACGTCGCCTTCGCGATGATCGAGTCTGGGGATGACGGGGTTGCGGCCATCGCGATCGGGCGCGCGGTTGTCGAGCAGCCGTGGGTCGGGTTCGCGGCCATCGAGGTCGACCCGGGGTCACGCCGGCGTGGCTACTCGCGCGCCGTCATGGCAGCACTTGTTGAGTGGGCTGCTGGGCGCGGCGCCACCCGCGGGTACCTCGAAGTGATGGCCGACAATCAACCGGCGCTGGCGCTGTACGCGTCCCTCGGCTTCACCGAGCACCACCGCTACACGTACCGCAGCCCGGCAGGCGCGCTCTAAGCCGGCGAGGGCGCAGCCATTTCTTCAAATTTCACCGGGATTCCTGGGCCAACCACCGCTTTGATGGCCGCCTCCCCTGCGGGCGTCAGGACGATCAGGCCGACCTTGAGACCCGAACAGTCGTTGCTCAATGACAGCTCACTCATACCGAGTTGTTGCATCCGATCAACCAAGACGGCGATGGCGGCGTTCAGCGGCGCGCGCTCGAAAGCCGCGGGAAGCACCGCCACCGTGATCCCCGCGTGCCTCGCCCGAACGAGCACGCCAGCAGTGGCGGCCGTCGGGATGCCGTGCCACCAGACGGTCAACCCGTCATGGAATCCGTCAACGGCGACATCGCAGTAATCGGCGGAGTTCTGAGCAACCGCCCCGACTTCCTGCGCGAACACATCGATCACGTTCTGGGCCGCCCACACGCTGTCGGGATCTGAGGCATCGAGGCTCCGACCACCTGGGGGCATCGGCGGAAGAGTTCCCTCAGAACCGAACACCGGAGTCGGCAAGGGTGGCGGCGTTTCGGAGCCGACGTCGACCGGAGATGACGCCGCCGGAGCTGGCGACGACACGGCGGGCGCGAGTGGCGACGCCGGCGATACGAGCCCTCCGGCGCTACTCACGGCGCCGGGCGGTGCGGCGCTGCCCGTCGTCGTCCCCCGGCTGGCGCAGGCGGCGACAAGCAGCCCGCCGATCACAGCGGCCAACATTCGCCGGATCATCGAACCTCCACGCGGCATGAGACGCGCCCGCCGACCCCACGGTTCCAGTCGGCACCGTTCCAGTCCATTCCACTCGGCACCGTTCGAGTGCGCTGCACTACGCACCGTTCGAGTGCGCTGCACTACGGTCACCTCGACGACAACCGAAAGGGCATCGCATGGCTGACGATCCGACTGGCGTGACGCTCGACCAGATAGCTGCCGAGGAGGCCTTGCTGCACTTCGCGAAGTTCGACTACGACGACGCGTGGCGGCTCGGCACCATGCTCGTCGAGACCGCCCAATCGCGGCGCTTCCCGATCGCCATCGACATCAGCCGGAGCGGCCAGCAGCTCTTTCATGCGGCGCTGGCGGGTTCGACGGCCGACAACGATGCGTGGATCCAGCGCAAGATTCGGTCGGTGCTGCGGTTCGGACGTAGCTCACTCGCCCTCAGCATCGAGCGCAAGCTCGACGGCCGCAGCCTCGCCGAGGCCACGGGTGTCGATCCGCAGCTCTTCGTCGCCGCGGGTGGGTGTTTTCCGATTTACGTCGACGGCGCGGGCATCATCGGCACGATCACCGTCTCTGGCCTGCCCCAGGTGGAAGACCATCGCCTCGTCGTCGAGATCGTCCGCGCCTTCCTCGCGACCACCTGACCGCCGGCCCCGCGTGACCTCGCCGCCGCATGACCGCCGCCCCCGTCGCGATCTTCGGTGCCCTGGAGTCGTTATAGCGACCGTACAACTCCGAAGATCGTGCTAAGTGGGCTAGCGGGACGGCGAGGGGCTCGGCTCAGTGGGACGGGCTCGGCTCAGTGGGACGGGCTCGGCTTGACGCTCGGGGTCGCGCCCGGGGTCGCGGCACTTGGGGTCGGCGTGCCGGTCGGTGCACCCGAGCCGCCTGGGGTCGGCGACGGCGACGGGCCGCAGATGATGATCGGCTCCGGTGAGTACCTCGTATGCAAATGGTTCGTCTTCACCACGACGCCGTCGTGTGACAGTGTCTGCGTGACATCGATCTGGAAGCCGCCCTCGCCCGACGCGGCTTCACAGTCGGGCCGCGGGTTGTACACCGTGCCGGTTGTCGTCGGCGCGTAACGCGGGCCCGACGTCGACGTGACGTCGTAGTACTTGGTGCCCCAGAACGTGACGGTCAGCGACGTTCCGGTGTAGGACGTGGTGACCACAATCGCGGTCGGCTGATCGTTCTGGAAAATCAGGTTCGGATCCGGATACGAGACCGTCGCTTCGCGCCCCGCCGGATAGCGACTGATGTAGTAGCTGTGCGGCTGGTGCTCGATATCCTTCAGGCCGGCGAAAAACACCGCGTTGTACATGGTGGTTGCGAACTGGGAAACCCCACCGCCAACCGAATTCTGGAAGAGGCCGTCTTCGATCATCGGCGCCTCGACGAACCCGCGCTTAGTATCGCGCGGACCGACGAACTGGTTGAGGCTGAAAGTGGCCCCCGGCATGATGATCGCGCCGTTCACGATGTTCGCAATCGTGTGGATGTTCTTCACCCGCGCAGCACAGCAGGGGTGATGCGTGGTGAACGTACTGACCATCTCGGTGACACCAAGCTTCTCGGCGGCCGCGGTGCTGAATGTCGGGTCGATCCCCATAGCGGGCACCGTCACCGTTCGCGGACCCGATTGCGAGAGCACAGCCAGCAGTTGAGACCCGAGCGCGGAAAGATCGGCCGTCCCACCTTCGACGGAAGGAACGAGTACCGGCTTGCCCGAGCTCACATCAAAGGACGCGTCCTTCGCCGGCGTCTCCAACGACGCGAAGGCACTCGAGCCGAGACTGGCGGCGATGCCGTCGCCATCAACGACGGGCATCAGCGTGCCGCTACGCGCGGTGAACGAGAGGTACTTCGCAATGACCGAGGGTGGTATCTGCACCGTCGACGTCCCAACGACGAGCGTGATCGGGGACGCCACCGCGGGCCGCGCGATCGTGGTCAACGCGCGTTGAACAGCTGCGTCGGTGACGCTCGGCTGCACTGACTGAACCGGCAGAACAACCGGGGCGGACGGCGACAGGTAGGCAGCCCGGATCGCGGCCAGCGCCTTGTCGTGGAGGATCGCGATGCCCTGCACCGGCGCGACGGCGACCGGCGTCGATCCCTCGAACGTGATCGCTCCGTCGTGACCGCCGCCCACCAGCTTGGCGTTGATATCATTCACCGCGACGTCAAGCTTCGCGGTGTCGACAGAAACGGCCAAGGTCAACACCGGGTGGGCGAACAGTGCCTTCCACAACGCAGTCGGCGTTGCGTTGCGGTGCCCGCCGGCGGCAATCGTGGCGCGGGCATCGACAGTGAGACCCGAGGTGGCCGGGTCAACAGAAAACGACTGGCCGCCGGCGGTGACCGCGATCGGCGCATCGGCCCGCGGGGCAACGGCGGCCGCGACCTTCGCCTGAGCGGCCGCGGGTGACAGCCCACCGACCGAGACCCCGGAGACGGTGGTGTGCGGCAACACACCGTCGCCGACGAGGAGGTAGCCGATGCCGTAGGCCAAGGCGGCTAACACGACCAAGCAGCCGGCGACGAAGAGGCTGATCCGGAGGTCGGTGAAGGTGCGAACCCGCGACGCGTTCGAGTGTTCGGGCACGACAGCGGGAATCTCCAGAACTGGCCGGGCAGGTCAGGTCATGGTAACTGGCGGTAATGACCCTCGAGGTACAGCAGTGGTCGGCGCGCCGCCGGGTCGGACCATAGTCCGACAACGTCGCCAAGCAGGATGTCGTGATCGCCACCGTCGTACACCGCCCGGGTGCGGCACTCGATGACGGCCATGGCCCGAACGAGCACCGGCATCCCGGTGACCGGCCCGGGTCGGTGAGCGTAGTCGGCCAGCTGAGCGCCGGTCGGGCGCGCCTTTTCGGCAAACCAGCGGGCGGCGTCCTCGGCGTCCTCGGAGAGCATCGACATTGCCCACGTGCCGCTCGCGAGAACGGCGCGGTGGAAGCGGGTGATCTTCTCCACGCAGATGAGCACAAGCAGCGGCTCAAGGGAGACCGAGGTGAAGGCGTTGACCGTCATCGCGTGATCGATGCCGTCGTGCCGTGTCGCCACCACGGAGATGCCGGTCACGAACCGTCCGGCCACTCGGCGAAAGGCGGCAATGTCGACCGCGGCAGGGTCGACGGGATCAGCTGACACGTCGTCGAGCCTATGCGCCAGCGGAGGTGGCAGCAGCGGCCATGTCGGTCGGGTGCGACAAAGCGATCAGCCGGTGCGCGCCACCGCAAGACGCGCGTTGTCGATCACGATCGCGGCCGGATCCTCGACGAGGCGCAAGGTGCCGAGCGCGGTCTCCGAAAACGCATTCTTCGTCGCGCTGGACAAGGCGAGGACGCCGATGACGCGACCGCCGTGGCCACGCAGCGGCATCGACAAGAAGGTAGCCATCCGGCCCTCGTCGTCCGCCCCCAAGTTCTCGTCGGGATCCATGATGCGCAGGTCCATCTCGGGGACGCCGATCGTCGCGCCGGTCGAGGCTCCCAGCGCCTCAGCGGCAGCGGTAAGGAACTCGGCGTAGTGCGGCTGCGAGGCCTCCCGGGCGACCGCAATGAAGGCTGTCTTCTCCTCGATGAGCAGCACACCCGCGAGGTCGTTGTCGACGAAGCGCTGGAGCACGCCGAGGACCTGGGCGACGGTCTCCTCGAAACCCTTTGCGGTCGCGGCGATCCCGGTTACTTCGGCAGCCACCGACGTCTCGAAAAGCTTGCGGTCGAGTAGATCGCACACCCGCGACAAGACGTCGTCGGCATCGAGCTCGAGCGGGTCGGGGCGCAAGCCCGGACGGCCGCCACGAGCAACCTGTGCCGCCTCGATCACACCGGTCACGGCCTCGACCAGTTCGGGAGCCTCGAAGTCCTTCGTCAGGTAGCGGTCGGCGCCGGTCTGGGCTCCCCAGTACCGGTCGCTAGCGGCGTCGAGCGAGGTCAGGAGCACGATCGGGATGTCGGAGGTCTGCCAGTCGTCCTTCAGCAGCCGCGCGGCGACGTATCCAGAAACCCGGGGCATCTGGACGTCGAGGACGACCGCGTCGGGCTGGGACCGGAAAACCGCCTGCACGGCCTCCACGCCGTCCTCGACGGCGATGACCTCGAAGCCCTCACGTGAGAGCACGCTGGTCACAATGCGTCGAAGCGTCGGGCTGTCGTCGGCGATCACAACGGTCGGCATGCGGTGTTCCTCCACTACAGGGTGCCGCTCAGGGGTACTGCTCCAGGGTGCTGCCCTGGGGTGCTACTCGGAGCTTTCGGGCCAAGCGCGTCATCTATTCATCGGCCGACCAAGCGGCGAACCGTATCCACCAGTTCGGTCTGATCGAAGTCGCTCTTGAGGAGGTACGCGCTGGCGCCGGCCTCAAGCCCCGCGCGGCGATCGCTGGCGTCGCCGCGTGAGGTCATGATCACGACAGGAACCTGCTCCCAGCCACGGGTCCGGCGAATCGTCCTCGTCAGCGTAAACCCGTCCATCCCGGGCATCTCGACGTCCGACAGCACGAGATCGGCCGGCTCGGCGCGCAGGCGGGCGATGCCGTCGAGGCCGTCAACCGCCGTGACGACGTCATAGCCCGCGCTTTCCAGGATCACCCGCTCCAGCTCGCGAACACCGACGGAGTCTTCGACCACCAGGATGCGGGCCTTGCGAGCGACCGGTGCGGGCTCCGGTTCGAGGGCCGAGTTGCCCACGTAGGTCGCGCCCCCCAGGTGCGCCGCACCGCCGACATGGCCGGTGCCGCCCGCGCGCCCGGAGATTTCCCGAAGGTCGATGAGACACACAACACTGCCGTCACCATCGATCGTGGCACCGGTCACGAGCGGGAGCCGGCCGACGAAAGAGCCGAGATCCTTGACCACGAGTTCGAGTTCGCCCTCGAGGCGGTCGACGGACCACGCAATCAGGTCGCTCGCGCCGCTGTTCCGCACCACAAGCGCGGCGCGCGGTTCGCGGTCGCCATCGACCCCGAGCGCCGCGCCGAGATCGAGCAGCGGCACCGCGACGCCGTGCCGGATCACGACCGGGACGCCGGCCACATTGTCGACGGCGACATCGCGCAGGCTCAGGGATTCGATGACGGCGGGCACTGGGACGGCGTAGCGCTCATTGCCGACCCGCGCGATCAGGCAGCGCAACACGCCAAGGGTGATGGGCAGCGTGAGGACAAAGCGCGTACCAGACCCAAGGTCGGTGAAGACATCGATCGTGCCGCCGAGGTCGTCGACTGCGGTCTTCACGACGTCGAGGCCGACGCCGCGACCCGAGGTCGAGGTGACGGTCGGCGACGTCGAGAACGCGGCCAGGAAAAGCAGCTGAAAGAGCTGCGGGCCGGCCAGTGTGCTACCTACCGGCAAGAGCCCTCGCTCGATCGCGGTAGCTCGAACCTTGTCTTCGTCGATGCCGCGACCGTCGTCGGAGACTTCGAGCACCACCGTGCCGCCGGCGGCTTTGGCCGAAACCGTGACGGTCGCTCGCGGCGACTTGCCCAAGGCGGTGCGGTCATCTGGCGTCTCGCAACCATGGTCGACGGCGTTGATGACGAGGTGTTTGAGCGCGTCGGCAACGCCGTCGAGCACCTTCTTGTCGAGTTCGACATCTTCGCCGTGCAGGCTCAGTCGAACGTCTTTGCCGGTCGAACTGGCGACGTCGCGCACCAACCGCGGGAAGGCGGCAACCACCCTGCGCACCGGCACCATCGCCAGACCCATCGCACCATCGCGCACTAGGGCAAGCCGGCCACGGGCATCTTCGACCAGCTCGCGCAGCTGGTGGCCAGAGTTCTGCATCTGATCGGTGACCGACATGACGTGGTAGATCGCCGCTTCCACATCGCCTGGCAACGACCCGCCGCTCGCGGCAACCGCATCGCGCAACGTGCGCAACCACCGCTTCTGGTCGACCGCGAACGCGACGACTCTCTCGGCGTTCTGTTCGACCCGGCGGGCATCGAGCTCGGCTTCACCGACGACGTCGAGCAGGTCATAGACGCGCTGCGAGGTGACCCGCACCGAATCGACGCCACGCTCACCACCGCGTTCCCCTGGAGCCACGGCAGCGGCACCGGCCAACACCATCGGCTGGATCGACTCGAACGTCATGGACGGCAACTCGACGGGAGTAGGCACCAACACGACGCCCGTCATCACGGGCAGCGCGGGGGAAATGGCCGGCGCGACAGGTGCTGCCGGCGCTGGTGACGCTGCGGATGCGGTGGGAAGGGGTAGGGCCATCCGCGGGACGGTGACCGGGTCAGCGCCGTTCAGCGCCCCACGCAATGCGGTTGCCAGCTCGGTCAGGTAGTCGTCGACGGCTGCGCCGGCGACCGACCGGCCAATGCCGTCGACAGTGGCAAGCAGCAGATCGACGTAGTCGCGGCGTACCTGGAACCGACCATCGCGCAACGCACCTAGCAGATCTTCAGCCGCGTGTGCGGTCTGGAGGACCATCGTGAGGCCCATCATCCGCGCGGATCCCTTGACCGTGTGCGCATCGCGAAACAGGCTGGCGATCAGCTGGCGAGGGGCCGCGTTGGATTCGAGTTGAAGCAACCCGGCACTGAGCGACGCGAGGCGTTCGTCGACCTCGGCTCGGAACGTCGCGAGAAGTTCTGGGTCCTCGGCCCACGTACCCACAGCGACCTAGGCCACCCGGAACTGGGCGATGGACGCACGCAACTCCGCAGCGAGCACGTTGAGCTGCGACGCCGATGCCGCCGCCTGCTTTGACCCGACGACGTACTGGCGCGACACGTCGGATACCTGCATCATCGCGGTCACCACCTGGTCGGAGGCCGACCGCTGTTGCTGAGTCGCGATCGAGATTTCCTTTGCGGCCGTGGTGGTTTCGTCGACCATGCCGGAGATCCGCTCAAGTGCGTCGACCACGCCGCGGGCGAGTTCGGTGCCCTGATGAACTTCCTTGGCACCTTCCTCGGTCGCGATGATCGTCGCGTTGGTCTCCGCCTGGATCTCGCTGACGATGCCCTGGATCTGCGCTGCGGATTCCTGCGAGCGCTCGGCGAGTTTGCGAACCTCGGACGCGACGACGGCGAACCCCCTGCCGTGCTCACCAGCCCGGGCGGCTTCGATCGCCGCGTTCAGGGCAAGCAGGTTGGTCTGGTCTGCGAGGTCGTCGATGACCTCGAGAATGCGGCCGATCTCCTGCGACTTCTCACCCAGCGACAAAGCCCGCGTGGCGATGGAGTCGACCCGCACCGCAATGGTGTCCATGGCAGACACCGAGGCGGCGACTGCTTCGCGACCTTCCTCGGCGAACCGCAAGGTCTCGGCTGCATAGCGGGCAACAGCTTCCGAGGTCTCCGCGATCTGCGCCGCAGTCGCAGCGAGCTCCTCGATCGTCGAGGTGGTCTCGGCAACCGCCGACGACTGCTGCGTCGCGGAAGCTGCGTGCTCCTCGGCAGTGGCGAGTAGTTCACCGGCGGACGACGAGATGCTCTCGCCGCTGCCACGAATCTGCTCGACGAGCAACCGAAGATTGCCCAGCGTGTTGTTGAACGCGGTCTGAAGCGAGCCGAGTGTCTCGTCGCCGTCTGGCGTTGCGGCGCCCCAGCTGCCGTTGCTGTAGCCCGACAGGTCGCCGCGGGCGGCGCTGGCAAGGGAGTCGGAAAGGCGGTCGACCTTCACCTTGAGTTCGGCCCGCTCGCGGCGAGTCTCGTCGAGCAACGTCTCGCGCTCAGCGCGGTGCCCCTCGATGAGCTCCTCGCGCAGATGCTCAACGTCCTGAGCCTGGCTGACCCGCTCGGCCTCGACAGAGGCCGCGACGGCGTTGATCGAGTGCGCGAACGTGCTGGTCGCCGCGACGACAGCTGGCAGGGCCGCCACGATCAGCAGCAGGGGCACGACGCTGGTCTTCGCGAACCCGTGGCTCAACCCCGTCGCCAGCAAGGTGAGACCGCCGGCGGCGATGCCATAGGCAATTGCCTTCCACTGCACGTCGATGAAGGCGGTGGCGAGCAGCACCGGCAGGTACAGAACCCACAGTGGTGTCGCAATCCCGTGGCCTGCGACGAGAGCTCCCGTCACTCCGCCGAGATACACGAGGCGGCCGAAATCGACGACCAACCCGGTCGGCTGGAGCAGCGGATTGTGGAGCTCGGTCAGCGAGACGGCGGTGATGACGGCGGCACCGAGCGAGGCCACCCCGAGTCCGACGAGGAAAGCCGCCTGGTTGACGGTCACCGCGCTCGTGATGTGCGGGCCCGCGATAAGAAGACCGATCACGGCGAGAGCGAGCATGAGCCAGGTGCATGCGGCAGCAACCTGTTGCGGCCGTTTCGAGACGTCCACTCAGTCCTCCTGAAGACTGACACCACCAAACGAACCTGGATCGTGCGGTTGCGGGTGCCGGCACGAACGCAGCCAGCATCTGCAGATCCATCGGGTGTCCAGAGGCAGTCCTAAAGCCAAATCACCCCTGGGTCGTCCCCCGACCGGCCTAACGGACAGCGGCAGATGGCCGATCTGAGATCACGAACCAGCGCGGCGCGGAGTAGGCAACCTGAGGCGCAGCGCAACCACTGCGCCGGGGTCGAGCACCGCGATTGGACCGGTCGGTTCGGTGAACTGGCCGTGCAGCAGCGCCAGCGCCTCGGCGTCCAGGCTCATGGGCGGTGGATCGATGCGATCGACATCGCACTCGACGACCCCCTGCACCCCCTCGGTGAGCAGGCCGACCGTGACATTGTCCTCGGTCAACACCACGAGCCGGCCGAGCGAGCCAGTCGGGGTGATCGGGGCGCCCATCAGGGGCCTGACGTCGAGAACGGCGAGAATCCGGCCGCGCCAGTTCGCCACACCGGAGAGCCAGATCGGCGTACCGGGCACCCTGGTCAGCTTGGGCAACCGGCCGACCTCCGCCACGGCCGACATGCCGACGGCGTAGCGCGCTCCACCGAGGCGCAGCATCACGTAGCCGTCCGGCTCCGAGCGAAATCCGCGGTCGGAGGTTTCGGCGACCTGGTCGGGGACGGACTGCATATCCGACTCATCGGTCGGGTTAGGGCTGGGGTGAAGCGACATCCTCGCGGAGGTCGATGACGCGGGGAGCCGGCGTAGGGGGCTCGGCGACATGGGCGGCCTGAGCCCGCTCGAGGACATCGGTGATCTCGCTCCCGATGAGCTCGAACCTGTCGATCAGCGCATCACGCAGGGCCTCGACCAAATGCCGGTTGTCCTCGAGAAGACCCTTCGCCTTCACCTTCTGCTCTTGGAGCACGTCCTCGACGGCCTTGCGCCCGTCACGGTCGCCCAAGACGCGCCCGACGATGTTGGTGTCAGCAAACCCGCTGTTCTGAACCGCGCCGAACGAGACCAGCGACCCGGTCATTCCGCACGCTCCGACCATCTGAGCCGCGACGTTCGTGGCGGCCAGCAGGTCGCCACCAGGCCCGGTCGAGATATCTCCGAAGAACATCTCTTCGGCCGACATGCCGCCCATCGAGATCTGGATCAGCGCCAGCATCTCCTGCCGCGACCGCGTGTAGACGTCCTCGCGGTCGCCATGCGCCAGCAGGCCGAGCGAGCCGCGCCGCTTGATGATGGTCAGAACCTCGAGCCGCCGCTGCGGGGCAACCAGCCAGGCCAAGGTGGCGTGACCGGCCTCGTGGGTGGCAATGAGACGCGTCTCGTGATCGGTATACCCGACCGGCTGACCGAGCCCGATCTCGGAGTCGAGACGCGCGTGCTCGACGTCGTGCCAGGTCATTGCTCGACGATCGCCTTGCACCGCATTGATGAGCGCCTCGTCGAACAAGCCCTCGAGCATCGCGGGGCTGTACTCCTGAGTCACGGCGGCGAGCGCGTCGCGTCGCTCCGGGACGTCGAGTTCCGGGGCATGGGCCTTGCGCGCAAGGAAGTGGTCGATCAGGGCGCGGCGTCCGAGCTTGTCTGGCCGATCGAACGTGAGGCGCTGGTCGAAGCGACCGGGCCGAAGCAGAGCAGGGTCGAGCGAGTCTGGCCGGTTGGTCGAGGCGATGAGCAAGATGTTCGACGGCTTCAGCCGAGCCTTCTTCAACTGATGTCCGGCCGGTAGGAGCAGGTTGACCGCGTCGGAGATCTTGCCGCCCAGCCGTTCCGTAGCGGTGGGCTGATCAAACGACTGAAGTTGAACGAGCAGTTCCTGCACCGCCATGCCCAGGTCGCCACCGCCGATGTACGGCGTCTTCTGAAGCGCCGGAGCAGTGATCATAGAAAGGCCTTCGAGCCCGCCGCAGTGCATCATCGGCGCAAGACCGTCGGAGGCGGCCGAGAATCCCTCGACCCCCGACCGCGAGCCGGCGAGCGCGTCGAACTCGTCGATGAAGCCGATTGCGCCACCTTCTTTGCGGGCCAGTGCGCGCAGCGCCCGAAAGTATGAGCGCACCTTGCGCTGCGTGGCGCCCTGCATGCTCGACTGAAACGACGTCGCGGTCGCGAACAGGAACGGCACGTTCGCTTCGGCCGCGAGTGCTTTTGCGGTGTAGGTCTTGCCTGTGCCGGGCGGCCCTTCGAACAGCAGGCCGCGACGTGCCCGGCCACCCATTTCGCGCGAGAACGTCTTGTGGGCAAGGAAAAGGTTCAGCGAACGAACGACTTCGGCTTTGACGAGATCGATGCCGACGACGTCGGAGAGGCGCACGTCGATCTGCTCAGGCCGCACGACCTGATGCGGCGAGCGCCCGTAGCTCGCGTACATGATCGCCATCGCCCCGATGAGGGCGACCGGAACGATGAATAGCGCGACCAGCGTGAGGTTCATCTTGGGCAGCGCGAACACGTTGAACGGGCGATGGTCGATGATGCGGTACCACAAGACAAGGGTCGGAAGGCCAGCAAACGCGGTGAGTCGCCACAACCTGGTGCGCCTGGTGCGCTCGCGCTGCAATCCGACGTCGGCGACCTGAGCGTTCATGACCGTATTGCCGGCCACGCTCGATAGCTGATCGCTACGGTGACCGCGCGCAACCGCCTCGGCGGACTTCTGCTCGACCCGCTGATCCCGGTCGCTCAAGAAAATCTCCCCCACAGGCTCAAGGTGTGCCGCGCTCCTGCCGATGACAGATCCGGGTCGGTGTAGGCCCCCAGTCAACGCTTACCGTCCGACCTCCCGAGTCTCGCAGTCCACCGGTATCGAGGGCTACGGTCACTTCTGGTTTCACTCAGATGGCCCAGCCCGAACCGAAGCGGTCACAATCCGGCGAAAAGGTCCGATTCCCAGCCGTGCGGCGAGTCGACGCCAGCCGGCCCACGCTCACCCACCATTAGCACGTAGTGCTCCATTCCGAACGCCTTGTGCCCGATGTTGTTCGACAGCGCGAAAAATGGGCCGTCGACCTCGATCTGGGTAGCATGCGCGCGCATCGCCTCGACCTTCGCGTCGAGAAAATCCCGCGCGTCGACCTGGGTCGTGATCACGTCGTCCGACTGGGCAAACGGCACATCTTCAGCGCTCTCGAAGCCACCGAAGAAGTCGTTGCCCTGCTCTTTCATCGCCTTGATACTCGCCTCGATGAACGACCGCGGAACGGCCGTGTAGTACAGCTTGTGCACGATGTCGCGCGTCTGCTCGACGGCGGCGACCGCCACGCGGTGCGCCTGGATGTGGTCGGGGTGACCGTAGCCACCGAAATCGTCGTAGCTCACCACCACCTGCGGCCGCACCTCGCGGATCACCTCGACGAGGTAGCCGGCGGCTTCGTCGAGGTCGGCACGCCAAAAACAGCGAGGGTTCTCGTTGGCCGCCGTGTCCATCATCCCCGAGTCGCGGTAACGGCCGGCGCCACCAAGAAAACGATGATCGCGGACGCCGAGTGCCTTGCATGCGTCGTCGAGTTCATGAATCCGCCAGCCGCCGAGTTGATCGCCCGCGGCTGCCGCGATACCGGCAAGCGCCGGCACCAAAACCTCACCCTCTTCGCCAAGAGTGCAGGTGACCAACGTGACGTTGGCGCCGCCCGCGGCGTACTTCGCCATCGACGCCCCTGTGCCGATCGTCTCGTCGTCCGGATGCGCGTGCACGAGCAGGAGGCTGCGATCGGTCATGTGGCCAAGCCTAGGGCAGGATCGACGGGTGACTGACGACTCCTTCCCGCGACTCCAGGCCCGAACTGCTCGTTTCACGTTGGGCCGACCCCGGAGCTTCGTGGTCTCACCCGACGGCGAACGAGTGATGTTCCTGCGCTCGCGCGATGGCACCGACAAGGTGACCTGCCTGTGGAGCTACGACGTCGGCACTGGAATCGAGCGATTGATTGCCGATCCCCACGCACTCGTGGCCGCCATCGACGTCGCCGCCGACCCAGACGCCGAGCGCGCACGACGGGAACGCGCGCGCGAACAAGCTGCCGGGATCGTGGGCTACGCCACCGACGCGGACGTTCGATGGGCGACCTTTTCGCTCTCAGGCCAGCTTTTCGTCGCCGATCTGATCGCCGGCAGCGCTCGGGCGTTGCCCGCCGAGCGCGCGGTGTTCGATCCGCGAATCGACCCAACCGGGCGCACCATCGCGTATGCACGGGGCGGAACGATCCGGCTGATCTCGGCGTCAGGTGCGGCCGACGACCGCGAGCTCATCTCAGAGGACGGCGTCGCGTGGGGCGTCGCAGAGTTCGTCGCTGCCGAAGAAATGGGTCGTCAGCGTGGATTCTGGTGGGCGCCGGGCGGCGAGACCTTGCTGGCGACGCGAGTCGACGAATCGCCGGTTCCCACCTGGCACATCGGTGACCCGGCGAATCCAGATCGGCCACCCAACGTCGTCCGCTACCCGGCGGCGGGCACTGCGAATGCGCACGTTTCGTTGGCGTTGCTCGGCCTCGACGGAAGCCGCACGAACGTGTCCTTCGATGCCGATGCGTTCCCCTATCTCGTCACGGCCCGATGGCCGCCCGGATATCCGCCGATGCTGCACCTCGCTGCGCGCGATCAGCACACGATGCGCGTGGTAGAGATCGATGTCGCGTCTGGTGCAACCACGGTGGTCCACGAAGACACCGACCCGCATTGGCTGGAGATCGTGCCGGGCGTGCCCGATCGATTGCCCGACGGCCGACTGGTCGTGACCGTCGACGACCAGGACACGAGAAGGCTTATGGTCGGCGACCAGATCGTGACGCCCGTTGGCCTCCAGGTTCAAGCCGTGCTCGGCGTCACTGCGGGTGGCATCGTGTTCAGTGCGTCGACGGAACCGACGGAGCAGCACGTCTGGAGCTTGCCCGACGGTGCCGATGTTGCGGTGCCCCTGACATCGGCTCCGGGCGTGCACAGCGGCGCGAGCGCGAGCGAGGTGCTCGTGACAATCGCTGCGTCGCTCACGCACGACGGCGTGCGTACGGTCGTCTCACGCAGAGGTGGTGAGGTGGGTGAGATCGCGTCGCTCGCTACCGCGGCGCCGTTCTCACCCCGGGTGGCGATAACCACGCGCGGACGCCGCGAGCTGCGCACTGCCGTCGTGTGGCCGCGCGACCACGTCGAAGGGTCGGGCCCACTTCCGGTTCTGATGGACCCCTACGGAGGGCCGCATGCGCAGCGCGTCGTCGCCTCGCGTAACGCCTACCTCAACGCGCAATGGCTCGCCGACCAAGGGTTCGCAGTCGTCATCATCGACGGGCGAGGTACCCCCGGCCGCGGCCCGGCATGGGAGCGATCGATCGCCGGCGACCTCGCGACGCCGGTGCTCGAGGATCAGGTCGACGGGCTGCATGCGTTGGGCGCCGCCCACCCCGATCTCGACCTGGGTCGGGTTGCGATCCGCGGTTGGTCTTTTGGTGGGTACCTCGCGGCGCTCGCCGTGCTGCGACGTCCCGATGTCTTTCATGCCGCGGTTGCTGGAGCACCCGTGACCGATTGGCGTTTGTACGACACCTACTACACGGAGCGGTATCTCGGCATCGACACCACTGCCGCGACGTACGCGATCAGCTCGTTGATCGGCGACGCCGCTGCGCTCACGCGCCCACTGCTGCTCGTACACGGACTGGCCGACGACAACGTGGTGGCGGCCCACACCTTGCGCCTGTCATCGGCATTGTTCGCGGCCGGCCGGGCGCATTGCGTGCTGCCACTGTCGGGCGTCACGCACATGACGTCACCGGAAGATGTGGCGGCAAACCTTGTCACGCTCGAGGTGCAGTTCCTGCGTAGCTCGCTCGGGATCGCTTGACCGCCGCCAGAGCGCTCGCGAAGTTGATGCCCCAGCCGACACCGAAGGCGCGCGGCACGATGATGCGGGCGTCGTCGGGAGCCCAGGAGCGGCGCAGTAGACGGCGTGGTGTGGGCGCCCGGAAGTCGTAGGGGACTCGCGCGATACGCCCGTGCCAGGATCGATCCGCTTTGGGCCGGCGAAGTTCCTGGGTGACCGCGGCAATCGCCAAGCCCGCGCTCGCGAGTCGCAGGCCGCCGCGCACCTTACCGCGCAGGTCCCTGCGGCGGGTCGCTCGAGTGTTTGCGGTTTTGCCTGCCATGACGTTCTCCCGTCGCGCTGCCTGATCAAGCGTGCTTCTCCTCAACCTAACCCGCGTCAGGGATAAAGGTGGGCTCGACGTGGATAGCGGCACGTGGGTGGGTAGACAACTCCCATGGTTACTTGGCTCACACGCAGTCTTGCCTTCATCATCGGAGGCGCGGTATTGGCATTCGCGGTCACCGCGCACACCGTCAGCTACCATCACGCCACCATGAACGTGCCGACTGTTGGCGTGATCCTGCTGGTCGTCGGAGTCTTCGATCTGGTGCTCAACTTCGGCATGTCGATGTACCTGAATCAGCCGGGAACAACGGCAAGCACGGTGGTACGACGGACGACGCCGGTCCCGTATCCCACGGGTGCGAACCAGCCCCTGAATGAGACCCAGGTGATCTCGCGCGACAGTCCGAACTGGCACTAGCCCAGCCGTGAGCTAGTCCTCGCGGGCGGCCTTGGCCCGTTTGCCGCGACCGCGCTCGCGCTCCTGCATCGAAAGTTCGACCTTGCGAATGCGCACGGCACCAGGCGTGACCTCGACGCACTCGTCTTCGCGACAGAACTCGAGCGCCTGCTCAAGCGACAACACCTTGTGCGGAATCAGCGGGACTAGTACGTCACTGGACGACTGCCGCATGTTGGTGAGCTTCTTTTCCTTGGTGGGGTTGACGTCCATGTCGTCGGCGCGTGCGTTCTCGCCGACGATCATGCCCTCGTAGACCTCCGTCTGCGGGCCCACGAACATCGTGCCGCGCTCTTGGAGGTTCGACAGCGCGAATCCAGTCGTCGGGCCTCGACGATCGGCCACGAGTGACCCGGTCGGCCGAGTGCGCAGCTCGCCGTGCCACGGTTCGTAGCGCTCGTGGACGTGGTGCAGCAGGCCGGTGCCGCGGGTTTCGGTGAGGAACTCGGTGCGGAAGCCGATGAGCCCGCGCGCGGGCACGATGTACTCCATGCGGATCCAGCCGCTGCCATGGTCGACCATCTGCTCAAGGCGCCCTTTGCGCAACGCCAGCAACTGAATCAAGACGCCCTGGTAGTCAGAACGTGCGTCGATCGTCAACCGCTCCATCGGCTCATGGATCTTGCCGTTCACCCGGCGGGTGACGACCTGCGGCTTGCCGACAGTGAGTTCGAAGCCTTCGCGTCGCATGATCTCGACCAGGATCGCGAGTTGAAGCTCGCCGCGGCCCTGCACTTCCCAGGTGTCGGGGCGCTCGGTGTTCAACACGCGGATCGACACGTTGCCGACGAGTTCAGCGTCGAGGCGGCTCTTGACCAACCGCGCCGTGAGTTTCTTACCGGTCTCGCCCGCGAGTGGCGACGTATTGATGCCGACGGTCATCGACAAGCTCGGCTCGTCGACCGTGATGATCGGCAGCGGGCGCGGATCGTCGGGATCGGCGATCGTCTCACCGATGGTGATCTCCGGAATGCCGGCGATCGCGACGATGTCGCCCGGCCCGGCGGTTTCGATCGGCACCCGCTCAAGTGCGTTCGTGCCGAGCAACTCCGTGAGCCGCACCTTCTCGATGGTGCCGTCTGACTTGCACCACGCCACCTGCTGACCGCGCTTCATCGTTCCGGAATGCACGCGCAACAGCGCCAGGCGGCCGAGGTATTGCGACGCGTCGAGGTTGGTCACATGCGCGCGCAGCGGTACGTCGGGGTCGAATGACGGTGCCGGCACCGTCTTCAGGATCGTCTGAAACAACGGCTCGAGGTCGGCGCTGTCGGGCATAGTGCCGTCATCGGGGCGCGTCAGCGACGCGCGGCCTGCGCGCGCACATGCGTAGACGATTGGAAAGTCGAGCACAGTCGACTGGTCGACTCCGTCGTCGAGCAGATCCATGAACAACTCGTACGTCTCGTCGACAACCTCAGCGATCCGCGCGTCTGCGCGGTCGACCTTGTTGATGACGAGCACGACGGGCAACTTCTTCTGCAGCGCCTTACGCAACACGAACCTGGTCTGCGGCAAGGGGCCCTCGCTCGCATCGACGAGCAGCAAAACAGCGTCGACCATCTCGAGACCGCGCTCGACCTCGCCGCCGAAGTCGGCGTGCCCGGGAGTGTCGATGATGTTGATGGTCACGCCGCTGTGCAACACAGCCGTGTTCTTCGCGAGGATCGTGATGCCCTTTTCGCGTTCGAGATCCATCGAATCCATCACCCGCTCGCGCACCGAGTCATTCTCAGCCTGGTGCTCGGAAAATGCGCCGGATTGCCAGAGCATGGCGTCGACAAGAGTGGTCTTGCCGTGGTCGACGTGGGCGATAATCGCGACGTTCCGCAGGTCATCGCGGGTGCTCATGGGCATGAGGAAGCTCTCAGATCGGGGTTCGGGATCACCTCATCGTACGTGGTCGAGTACCTAGCAGCCTCATTCGACGAAGCGAAACCGGTGTCAAAGCGATCGCGACGATCGCCGCCACGTTCTGGGCGGTGTTTGGGACAGGGCGACAGAAACCCTCGAGATCGGGATGTCAACCGAGCGGGGGCGCGTGGCGTCTACTCGGTACTCGCCTCGATCTGAAGGACACCATGACTAACCACGGCATCGCACAACCCGGTCGGATCACGCTGGCAACGGTGGCCGCGATCGCGGGAGGTTGCGCGCTCCTCGTCGGATGCGCGACTCCGGGTTCGGTCTCGGCCCGCGCCACTGATTCACCGCCACCCGCAACGACCGCCGCCGCGCTCTCCAGCGCAATCGCAGCAGCCGTCCGGCCGTCCGCCCCGGTGAGCTCGCCGGCCGCGCCCGTGATCACCGCGCCCGTGGCCGCCGCGCCGGTGGCCGATCCGGCGGCGGTCACCGTGGTGCCGCCGACGCGCGGGGTGCCCCACTTCGCGACACCGGAGGCAGCGATGCGCTACCTGGCCGCTGCATACAACTCCGGCGACGAGACGGCGATCCGGCACGTGACGACCCCCGACTCGCGCACCCAGTTCGAGGCCGAGCGGCAGTGGGTGCAGACGTTCCGCTTCCGCGAGTGCACCGCCAACGGCGCGCCGGCCTGGGACTACAACTGCGTCCTGGACATCACCGCGAACGTACCGGGCGTAAGCCCGAACATCGACGCGACGACCGGTCTCGTGGTCATGGATGAGGTCGCCCTACTGGTCGCGCCCGCCGCCCGAACCGGGTACTACGTCGAGGCCAACGAGGGCTGCGGCGGCTGATACGGCACCGATCGCCGTCCCACCTGCGGGCAGGCGCGACGTGACGGACGCCACACGACCTCGGCTGGGAGCGAACCCAGCGCCGGGCGTAGGTTGTGCTCGCGCACGACCCGCAACGATGTGGGCAGCGCGAGAAGGCGGGGCCGATGTCCGTCCAGAGCAAGGCCCCGGCGTCAGGTGGCGGGCAGCCGCCGGCGGGCCGCACTGGGCGCCGCGCCGCGATTGCCGCGAAGACTCTGCGTACCGACCGCTGGTGGATCCAGCCCGTGGTCACTTTCACCGTGCTCTTCAGCTTTATCATTTATTCGACCTGGGCCGCGTTCATCGATCGCGACTACTTCTCCGAGCCCTATATCTCGCCCTTCTACTCCCCTTGCCTCGCCACCAAGTGCGGCACCGTTCCGGGTTCGACCGGCGTCCCGCATCTGGGGGTGTTCGGTCATTGGTGGTTCACGTCGCCCGCGATAATCATCTTGATCGTGCCGCTCGGCTTCCGGATGACCTGTTACTACTACCGCAAGGCGTACTACCGGTCGTTCTGGCTGTCGCCGCCGGCCTGCGCTGTTGCTGAACCGCACAAGAAATACACCGGCGAGACCCGATTCCCGCTCATCGTGCAGAACATCCACCGGTACTTCTTCTACCTCGGCATTCTGCTCAACGTCATCTTGACCTACGACGCAGTGATCTCCTTCCGCAGTCACCAGGGCAAATGGGGCCACGCCGGCATCGGCACGCTCGTCCTTGTTTTAAACGCGGTGTTCCTCTGGTCCTACACCGCCTCGTGCCACTCGTGCCGCAGCATCATCGGCGGTCGGCTGAACCACTTCTCCAAGCACCCGGTGCGCTACTGGTTATGGGGTCAGGTGAGCCGGCTCAATCGCTACCACATGCAGATCGCCTGGGTTTCTCTGCTATGGGTGGCTTTTTCTGACGTCTACGTCAGGCTGGTCGCCTCCGGCACCATCACCGACTTGAGGTTCTTCTGACGTGACTGAGATCGAGCGGCACACCTACGACGTCGTCGTGATCGGGGCTGGCGGCGCTGGGCTTCGCGCAGCCATCAGCGCGCACGAGGCCGGCGCAAAGACCGCGGTCGTCTGCAAATCGTTGCTGGGCAAGGCGCACACGGTGATGGCCGAGGGCGGAATCGCCGCTGCCATGGGCAATGTGTGGGAAGAAGACAACTGGCAGGTGCACTTCCGCGACACCATGCGCGGCGGCAAGATGCTCAACCACTGGCGGATGGCGCAGTTGCATGCACAGGAGGCGCCAGACCGGGTGTGGGAGCTCGAGAGCTGGGGAGCCCTGTTCGACCGCACGAAAGAAGGCAAGATCTCCCAACGCGATTTCGGCGGCCACCGCTACGCACGCCTCGCGCACGTCGGCGACCGCACGGGCCTGGAGATGATCCGCACTCTCCAGCAGCGCGCCGTCTCACTCGGCGTCGAGGTCTTCATGGAATGCACGATTACCGAGCTGCTCAAAGACGGTGACCGCATCGCCGGCGCCTTCGGCTACTGGCGCGAGTCCGGCCGCTTCATCGCCTTCGAAGCGCCAGCTGTAGTGGTGGCCACCGGCGGGATCGGGAGATCATTCAAGATCACCACGAACTCTTGGGAAGGCACCGGCGATGGCCACGCGCTAGCGCTGCAAGCCGGCGCTCCGCTCGTCAACATGGAGTTCGTGCAGTTCCACCCGACCGGCATGGTCTGGCCGCCGTCGGTCCGCGGCCTGCTCATCACCGAATCGGTGCGAGGCGACGGCGGCGTCCTCCGAAACTCCGAAGGCAAGCGCTTCATGTTCGACTACATTCCGGAGTTCTTCAAGGCGGAGACCGCCGATACCGAAGAAGAGGCCGACCGCTGGTACGACGACCACGTAAACAACCGGCGGCCGCCCGAGCTGTTGCCTCGAGACGAGGTCGCCCGCGCCATCAACTCCGAGGTGAAAGCTGGCCGCGGCACACCACATGGCGGGGTCTACCTCGACATTGCGTCGCGCCGCACACCGGAGTTCATCCAAAAGCGTCTACCGTCGATGTATCACCAGTTCAAAGAGCTGGCCGACGTCGACATCACCAAAGAGCCGATGGAGACGGGCCCGACCTGTCACTACGTGATGGGCGGGGTCGAGGTTGATCCCGACTCTGCAATGTCGATCGTGCCCGGGCTGTTCGCGGCCGGAGAGTGCGCGGGCGGGATGCACGGCGCTAACCGGCTCGGCGGCAACTCCTTGAGCGACCTGGTCGTGTTTGGCCGGCGGGCCGGTGAATATGCCGCCGCCTACGCGAAAGAGCTGACCGGTGGGCTCCCGGCAATCGCCGACGCCGCAGTCTCCGCAGCAGAGGAAGCCGCACTCGCACCATTCGCACGTGACGGCGGGCAGAACCCGTACAGCGTCCAGATCGACTTGCAGCAGACGATGCACGATCTGGTCGGCATCATCCGCAACGCCGGCGAGATCGAGGCCGCGCTGGTCAAGATCGAAGAGTTCAAGGCCAGGATCGCGCAGCTCTCGGTCGAGGGTCATCGGCAGTACAACCCCAGCTGGCATTTGTCGATCGACCTGAAGAACATGCTTGTGGTGTCGGAATGTGTGGCACGCGCAGCGCTCGATCGCAAGGAGAGCCGCGGCGGCCACACGCGCGACGACTACCCGGCGACCGATCCCAGCTGGGGCAAGATCAACGTGCTGTGCAGGCTTGACGACGCCGGCACCGGCGTCGAGGTATTTCACCAAGACCTGCCCGTCATGCCCGACGAACTCAAAGCGTTGCTCGAGGAGAGCCACTGATGGGCTACGACCTCAAGATGCGGGTATGGCGGGGCGACGAAACCGGTGGCGACCT